>Ga0207701_10003053_pt1 | contig 17287 bp, 18 predicted proteins | sample KBSSwiSSwithPhiX_FD_184294 | JGI IMG/M metagenome (GOLD analysis project Ga0207701, IMG submission 184294) | Switchgrass rhizosphere bulk soil microbial communities from Kellogg Biological Station, Michigan, USA, with PhiX - S5 (SPAdes) (version 2) | ecosystem: Environmental > Terrestrial >... | reverse complement strand
TCAGTGTGTTCTGTCATCGGAATGCGGATGTTTTCCTGCGGCACATCGAGATTTTCGAAGAGGCAAAGATCGACTGATGTGGCTGCTTCGGAAAAGAGCGCGAAGTTAACCCCGTTACCCAGCCAGGTCGCGCCGAGCGGATAGGGATATCCCAACCAAATCTTCACGGGTGTCATGAGTTAAAGGTTAAAGCGATGGAGCCTTGAAGCGTTACATCGTGAACTGAGATTCGAGAATCGTAAAATGATGAAGCCCCAGGCACGGCATCGCCTGTCGCGTCGATGCAGCATGAGTTGGCTGCCATCGAAAACTACTTTTCCTGCAATACCTTTCGAGCGGACTTGATGTTCGACGGACGCAAGATCATTAGACCATTATTCGAACGGGCGCTCGTTGCCAGATAGGCGTACTCAATATTCTCGCCCGCCTTAGCGAGCCGTTCTGCAATCGTTGCAAGTGTCCCTGGCTTATTGTCGCTTTCGATCATCAACACTTCTGCTTCGAGTGCGATTACTCCGCCCTCCCCGAGAAGCATCAACGCCTTAGTCGGATCGCTCACGACCATTCGAACGATCGAGTGATCAACCGTATCGGAGATGGAGAGCGCATGGATATTGATATCTGCTTTGGCGAGCTCTTCGCAGACGTTTGCGAGCGCACCCGGCCGGTTACTGAGAAAGAGAGCGAGCTGAATAGCTGTTTCCATGGTGATGTGAGGATGTGGATTCATGTTGAGACGTTGAAGCGTTAAACAATTGAAGCGTTGCAGCAAAGGTTGTTCGCACGACGCAAGCTCTGCCAGGCTTCCACCCCATTATCCTGCAACGCTTTGCGTTATCCCGCTACCTGAATCGGCCAAACCAGTTGTACGGAAATGCATCGCCTGGACAATCCGTAGCCCAGCGCGGAGGATTCACCTCCCGGTGCGGGCGCACAATGAGCGAACGTCCGTCGCTCTTCCCACACCGCTCCTGCAAATAGCGAATTAATTCCTCGCAGGCGTCAAGTTGAGCGCGAGTCGGCTGATCACGATTGAAATCGCCCACGAGACAAATACCAAGAGCGATATTGTTCATGTAGTCGCTGTGCACGTGCCCACCGTTGATCTGCCGTCGCCAGCGATCGCCGATTTCGATTTGACCATTACGAGAGGATGTTCCATTGCCAATCACGAAATGATAGGCGAGGCCATTCCGCATCCGCCGAATCTTGCGATGATAATAATCAAACGCGCGCGCGTTTCCCTGGCGTGTCCCGCTATTGTGCACGATCACAAACTTCCAGCGCCCGCGCTGAACCGGTGCATTGCGAATCGCTTCGATCGTCGCTCCGGTTAGGAAATGATAATTTGCTGGTCGCGACCAAGGCCACCAACCACGACGTGCGGGCGTCGGTGGTGGCGGTTCAAGCCCCTGATCTTCTTCCAAGCCTGATTTTTCAATTGTGATGTCAGACGGGAGATTGGCCAACGGCAAAGCGGGAGTAGAAACCGGACGTGGCGGAGGACAAGGCTCTGGCGTTGGCGCTCGAGGTGGTTCGGGCGGAGTCTTGGCGGGTTTCTCGATAGGCGTTCCGGTTTTTACTGGTTCAGCTCTTTCGATCCGCTTTGGCGTGCCTTCCTCCTTCGCATTTGCTTCTTCTTTCGCCCCTGATTTCGGACCGGATGATTCCTTCGGCTCGGGCGTCGGACTCCTTTTTGAGCTACCTTTCCCTGTCGACTCCGAAGATTTAGCCGAATCCGCTTTCGCACCCTTTTTCTCTTTTGAAGCTGCAGCTTCGCCTTCTTCGGTGGATTTCTTTGCTCCGGATTTCGACTTCGCTTTGGGTGTCGCGGATTCTTCTGGTTCCGGTGTCGGTGTTTTCTTGGCGGCTTTCTTTGTTCCTGTTCCAGATTTCTTCGACCCTGTTTTTTTCTTTTTCTTTGACGGAGTTGGACTCTTGCCTTTCTCGCTAGATTTCTTTGCGCTGGATTCCGTCTTTTGCTTTGGAGAAGCATCGGGTTTCGGAGTTGGAGTTTTTTTAGGTCCGGGTGTCGAGGCTGGTTCTTGGAATTCATCACCCTCACTGCCAGTCACTTGACCTCGCCGTGATGTGGTCTCCTTGTCTGAGCCATCCGGATCCGTTTCTTCCGATTCGCTTCTCCCTTTTGTTGACTCATCGGGCTCCGGCGTCGGACTCTTTCGCGCCTTGGGTGTTGGAGTTTGCTTCGGTTTCGATGCCGACTTCTTCTTTGAGCTAGTCTTTCCTTTTGTTGATTTTGATTTCGAACTCGGCGTCGGCTTTTTCTTGGGCGTTGGCGAGGCGACCGCCCGCGTTTCGGATGAGTCTTCTTTCAGGCTGTCAGCGTTCTTTTTCTCTTCATCCGGCGATTGACCAGCCACGAGAGTGGCAAAAAGAGCGCCCAGAAGCGTCGTACGTAAGAAGCTGCGAAAGCAAGTTAGCGCTGCGCGTAACAAAGCGGCCACCTTTGGAGTCAAGCGGCCTGTGGTGTTGGTAACGCAGCCTGGGCGGCCCGCTCCCGCTCCCGACGCAAAATCGCATTAAGTTTCCCGCCCACGAGCAAAAGCAAACAGGTCAAATACATCCAAGTCATAAGCATAATAATGGATGCGAGTGCAAGGTAAGTGGGATTATACCGATCGTACTTCGCGACATAAAACTGGAATAGTTTCGTGACGACGATCCAGCCGATGGCGAAGAGGATTGCACCCGGCAAGGCTTGCCGGATGGTGAGATAGTTTTCCGGCGTCAAAAGGTAAAGTGCCAGAGCCAGAATGACTAGCGCCACCGCCGTGAGGGGCAAACTGAAAAACGCTACCCACTCCTGCAGTGGAATGGTCAGTTGCAAATTTGCCTCGGCGATACCTGCGAGAGTTTCTCCAAAAATCACGGCGTTAAAACAAAACAGAATCGTGATCCCGAACCAGAAGAGAAGGAAAAATGAGATGATATATTTGGACCACCAGTTCCGATCTTCATGGACCCCATGCGTTCGACTTAGCGCGTGTGAAATCGTCGAAATGAAAAGGGTCCCGAGATATATCCCAAGAAAAATACCGATGTTGGCCAGGGTTCCGCTCGAGCCAGTTACGACCACGCTGGCCGCCTGCGTATCGAGGATCTCCTGGACTTTCGGGTCAGACGGCAAAAAACTCTTCAAGATCTCAAGCATTTGATGAAGCTTCGCTGGGTCAGTCCCAAAGAGACCAAGCAAATGCCAGAGAAAGAGTAGCCCCGGGGCGAGGGTAAAAAGAAATTGATACGCCATCTGGGCAGCCAGCCCCGTCGTGGTATCCATTGCAGTCTCATAAACCAAACGCCGGAAAATTCGCCCGACGAACCTAAGGTATTTCATCTGCGCGCAGAGTTTACTTTGCCGGAGGCAAATATCCATTAAACTCTCCAGCAGCTTCCGCCGGACATCCCGACCTAACGACTATTGAAAAAGATCTTGATCCTGACCGCCGGATTTGGCGAAGGACATAACAGCGCCGCCCGCGGCCTCCGCGATGGCATACGCAGGGTCGCGCCCGAGGCGGCCCAGGTCCAATTGCATGATCTTTTCGCTGAAGCCTATGGATTGGGAAACGACTGGGCCCGAGTCCTCTACATGGGAATGATCAGCCGCACTCCCCGAGTCTGGCGCGCAATCTATAACTGGCTCGATAGACAGGAAAAATTTGCCCCTGATTATCGCATTTTCGTCGCCCTGAAGAATCGCTTCGCCCGACTTCTGACCGAGTTTCAACCCGATGTCGTGGTCTCGGTTTATCCAGCCTATCCCCATATTCTCGATGACTTGCTGGGCCAAAACGGCATCTCACAGCCCAAACGCGTAATCGTTATCACCGACTCAATTAGCGTAAACGCCATCTGGTATCGATGCTGTAGTGATTATTTCCTCCTGCCCAACGAACAGAGCGCTGCTGTTCTTCTGCAGGCTGGTATTGAGCCGGAAAAGATAAAAATTTTCGGTTTTCCGGTGCACCCGATCTTCGCGCAGCCCAGCGAAGTTCGATTGCCTCCCTCAAATGGAACAGGCCAGCGAGTGCTTTACATTATCAATGCCGCAAACTCCGCTGCGCCCCAATTAGTTCGCCGCTTGGCCGGGCTGCCTCAAATCCAACTAACCGTCACCGTCGGTCGCGATGCAGGGTTGAAGATTTCCGTTGAGAAAATTCGACGTACGGTCACGCAAGAGTTTGAGACCGTAGAATGGAGCGATGAATTGCCGCGCCTTCTTCGGGCAAATCATCTCGTTATCAGCAAAGCTGGTGGCGCGACTGTGCAGGAAGCAATGGCGGCAGGTTGTCCGATGATTATTAATCACATCATTCCAGGGCAAGAAGAGGGAAATGCCCGCTTTATTGTCGAAGCAAAATCAGGTGTGGTCGCCCTCACTCACGATGCCGTGATTAGTGCAGTTCAGAACGCATTCGCAAATGACGCCGCTCAATGGCGCGAATGGTCGCACAATATCAGCAATCTAGGTCGGCCCACTGCATCACTCGACATCGCAAAGTTTCTTCTTTCGCTATAGTCGATTACTTTCCGCTGCTTTCGAACACCCGCTCGCCAGCTACGAAAGTTTGCAAGACTTCTAACTTCGGCGAAAGCACAACGAAGTCAGCGTCCGCCCCCGATTCCAGTCTGCCTTTCGTCGTTGAACCGAGAGCGCGTGCTGGATTCGTACTCGCCATTGCAATCGCTTCGTGCAACGGAATCTTCACGTCGTTCACCATCACCCGGATCAGATCGATCATGCGTGATGCGCTTCCCGCCAACGACGTTCGATCTGCCAATAAACAGACACCACCGGCGACCACACATTCATGTCCGGAAAAAGGAAATCGCGTCCCTTCGCCCAACCCTGCGCCGGCAATTGCATCCGTGACCAAACAAATACCTGTCGGACCTTTCGCCCGATACAACATCTTGATCAGGGTTGGTGAGACGTGATGACCGTCCGCAATCAATTCGCAAAGAATTTCCGGCTCGCTCAACGCAAATTCCAAGAGCCCTGCTTCGCGGTAAACGCCACGTCGTCGAGCCGACGACATTGCGTTGAATGTATGAGTTACATGTCGCATCCCGTGCGCAAACCCAGCGCGTCCTTGCTCATCGGATGCGTCGCTATGACCGCCACTGATCGCAATCCCTCTTTCCCGCAGTCGATCGATCAACTCGAGCGCGCCCGGCAATTCCGGAGCGAGCGTGAACCGCTTGATTACATCACTATGTTCAAGGAGCTGTTCTACTGATTCATTATCCGGATTCCGAATGAACTGCTCGGATTGCCCTCCACATCGCATCTTGGAGATGAACGGCCCTTCAACATGGACTCCTGCGATCTGCTTGATTGCGCGACTGGAATCTCGAACAGCGCGTAAGACTTCAACAATCCTCGGAATCGGTGCTGTTAGAGTCGTCAGTAGAAGTGACGTCGTGCCTCCGCCGCTGTGATAGTCGCAGATTGCTTTAAAGGCTTCCATCGAAGCCTCCATCGTGTCGCGCCCAGCTCCACCGTGAATGTGAAGATCGATGAATCCCGGTGCGAGGTAACTTCCATTCAGATCGATTGCGTCCGACTTCGATCTCTTTCGGAGCTCTGCAATCTTTCCATCCGCTACGACGACATCGAGTCCATCGCGAATTCCATCAGGAAAAACCAAGCGCGCGTTTGAGAGAATCATGGAAGAAGAGTTGAAGCGTTAGGTTGTTTCCGTAGCAGACTACCTGCCCGCGCCGCAATCTCCTCGCTAAATCCTAAGGCTCGTTTGAACTGCCAATCGCGCTCGAGTGGATTGCGCAAGTCTTGGCAGCGCCGGAACGTCGCGCGATCGATCCAGCCCTGCATCCACAAACGATGCCCTAAGACCGGTACTGGAAAATCGCTGCCATGTAAGATTCGGGGCGCGATTTCCTCACCCAAACAGTCATGTAAATGCCCGCACCGATTCAGGGAAACCATTGCGCTGATATCGCCATAAAGATTGGGAAAGTCCCGCAACATCCCAACCCAAATGTCAAAGTAATCGGGATCGAAAGCTCCGCTGCGAGTGCCGCAATGCGCTGCAATCACTGTCACTCCGCATTCGAGCGGAAACCGAAGTAGCCTGGGATCCGCCAAAGCCGCATTGACCACCGGCACTGTGTGCTCGCCACCGGTATGCGCAAGAAGCGGAAGACGCGTCTCCGCCATTCGCTCCCAAAACCGTTGGAAGCGTTTTTCTGAAAAATCGATGTTCTGACAGTTTGGCAAGCATTTCATCAGGACCGCGCCCGCTTCGATGCAGCGTTCAAGCTCCTCAAGTGCATCTGTCCTTGCAGGATGAATCGAAACCCCGGCAAGAAACTCAGGAAAGTTTTTCGCTAATCCGAGCACGACATCGTTAGGAACAAACATGGAACCGAGATCTTCTCGTGGGGTTCCATCCGAATCATGCACCCGTTCATGCGCGAGAAGGACGACGGAATCCATCGAAGATTCGCGGATGAGTTTCACCAAATGTTCTGCGTAAATCCCTTCTAGGTCGCCTTCCAGGGCCGTGGCAGACACTCCGAGCTGACGCAACATGAAGCCGGCGAGCCAGCGGTACCAGCCGTTCAAGCGGAGCCAGCCGCTGGAACCGGCAAAGCCATTCCCGACCATGTGGACATGCGAATCGATGCGTGGAAGCGACATTTTTGTGTCGACGTTACAAGAGTTAAAAAGGTTACAACGTTATAAACGGGAAAGTGTCGGTTCTGCCTAGAGTCACATTCTTCGCAATCTTCAACGGTTTAACGATTTAACAATTTAACGATTCAACTCTCCATTTCTTCAACGTTGTAACTCTTGTAACTTTGTAACTTTCTCCATGCTCAATCGCTTCGCCGTTCGCGGAATCATTTGGCGCCAATATCTCGATTGGGCTGTTATAAACCTGCCCTTCTTCCTTTACCCGATCCTGCAACTCTACTGGACATTGTTCTTTTTCTTTTTCGCCGCTCCTGCCAGACGATCCATTTCAGCCAATCTCTCCATTGTCTTGCCGGAATCCTCGCGCGCGATGAACTATCTGCGCGCCTTTCGCATCCTTCACAACTACGCTTGGACGATTACCGACGGTGCGATCTACAAGCTCATTAAGGAAGAATTCTCTTACGAAATAGTGGGCGCGAATTGGCTCGATCAACTCGGGGCCGCCCAAGGCGCCATCGTCTTAACCGCCCACATGGGAAACTATGATTTGGGTGCCGCCTTGTTCGCGGAAAAGTTCAACCGCGAACTCCGCATGGTCCGCGCGCCTGAACCCGACCAGCAAAGTGCGCAACACATCAGTGCTTCTCTCGAAAAGAGCGGCGAAGGAGCGGTGAAGATCGATTACAACACGGCGGGGGCAATGCTTTCCTTCGACCTGCTAAACGCGCTGCGTCGGGGCGAGATCGTTTCGATTCAAGGAGACCGCGTCGAGGGAGAAGTTGCTGAGATACCGGCCCAAATGTTTGGGATGCGCCTTCGTTTGCCCACTGGTCCTTTTGTTCTTGCCCAAGTTGCCGGTGTTCCAATTTATCCCCTCTTTATCGTGCGAGCAGGTTATCGCATCTACCAGATCATTGTCCGTGAGCCGATCAATGTTCTCCGGAGCGGGCCTAACCGCGATGCTGATCTTACCCTCGCCGTTGAGAATTGGTGCAAGGTCCTGGAAAGACAAATTGCCGATCATTGGGACCAATGGTTTGCATTTGCGCCCGGTGTTCTGCTCGATGAAAAAAAGCAATAGCCGACAATTCTATTTTTCCTTGTTCCGCCTCTTGCTTCTTTTCCGCGGCGGCGACGCGAGACGAAGTGAGAGCAATGGATTCGAAGCATGGTTGGTGGGCCTGATGATCTACCTGATCCACTATTTTTTCTTCGCCACTCGTTTCATCCCATCAGATCTTGCTCTCTGGCCAACGGTGCTACTTCTGATTGCCCTCGTGTTTTGGATTTGGCTTTTCTGGCTGCTTCTTATTTATCTCTTCTCATTGATCATTAATGCGCTTCACGTGTGTGGGCTTTTCCGCTCCATCCCAATTCGACGTGCGCAAAGTATCCTGTGGGGAATTATTACAACGGCGATGGCGTTTACCTTACTCAATAGCAGTCCAGCGTTGCACGAATTCGCCGCGATCTGGTTGGTGGCAGTTGTGATGAACCTGTTCGCGGCAGTGATCCTTGCCTTAAATGCAGCCCGCAACCCCAGAGAATAACGCAGCCTGGCCACGGCGAGCACTTCTGGGGTTCCTATTTGTTTCCCCTTTGATTGCTATATCTCTCAGCGGAACAAATCTCTTCCTCGCGCTCGCACCGATCATCATCTCCCATCTATTGATCTTCTACGCGACTTTTGTTCCCAATTGTCAATGGTGGGGCCCAGTAATTCGATCGTTCGCCACGACCGAGCCGGAGGTCTGGATAACAATTGACGATGGCCCTTCGCCCGCACACACCCCCCAGATCCTTGATCTTCTCGAACGATTCAACGCTCGCGCGACTTTCTTTGTGATCGGAAGACGCGCCGAAGAATATCCGCATCTGATTACCGAGATTCTCAGTCGTGGTCACCAGCTAGCGAACCATACTTACACACACCCTAGCGGACTGTTCTGGGCGGCTGGCCCGGCAAGAATCACAGCCGAAATCGATCTCTGCGCAGAATTACTTCGAACCACACCAGAACGACCCGCTTATTCTTTTCGGGTCCCAGCTGGTCTGAAGAATCCGTTTGTGCATCCCGAATTGGTCCGTCGTCGGCTTGCGCTGATTGGCTGGACAATCCGTGGATTGGACACCGTTCAAAGCGAACCGGTTCTAACGGCAGAAAGAATTCTGAGGGGAACGAAACCGGGCGCGATCATCCTGCTCCATGAAGCCCATCGCATTGCAAAAGATCCCGAGTTCCATCCGCGCTGTCTGGAATTGACCTTAAGTGGACTCGCTGAACGGGGTTATCGATGTGTCATCCCGCAACGGGAACAGTTTCAGACGCGCGCCGCCTGAAAATGAAAAGCTGATTGTTGAATGGCGTCGTTCCCCAGAGCGGCCGGCTACTGCGCTCGAACTCGTTTTCGCTAAAGCTCTCCGCGATACGTTCCCGTAACGGAAAATGAAGCGAGCTGTTCCAGCTCCACAATATCAGTTGTCCAAATCTCTCCGCAATCCAAGTCACAAAATAGCGCGGATTATTATCTCGCGGACAATCGCGGATGACGAGCCAACCGCCCGGAGCTACGCACTTCGCGAGATGCGATAATAGGATCATCTGCTGCGCGGGTGGCAGATAATGAAGCACATCGAACAAGGCAACGTTGCCGGAGAAAGCCGGGATCGATTTTTGGATATCGTGACAGGAGATATCGACGTCTCGATAGCGACCCGCCACGCGAGTTCCTCGCCGTGTTTTGCGCAAGTCAACATCTAAACCAAGCACGGGCTGACGCGAACCGCGTTCGCGCAAATAAAATGCGAGGAGACCAACGCCGCAGCCAACATCCAGGATTGGTTGGTTCGATCCTTGGAACAATTCGTAAGCGGCCGCGTAAATGGGATCGCGACGCAGCTTGCTCCCGACATAGAGGCGCAGCCAACCCAATGGAAACTGGGCGGCGACACGGGCGCACGCAGATTTATGTTCGCGGGAGTCGTCTCGCTGGTTTTCCATTTGCTTCGAGATGTGGCACTGCCAGACTGGTCAATGGCGAACTTCTTCTCTGACTATCAGGTCGGAGACTTCTTTGATGAGATGTTCGCCAGTCCGGACACTGTACGCCCTCATTACAGCAAAATACTCGCACGCTTCAAGGAAATGGAGCGCGAAGAATTTGAGCGGAAACGGGCGCTCGCTGCCTCCACCTTTCTCACTCAGGGAGTAACATTTACTGTTTACAACGACGAACAGGGAACTGAACGAATCTTCCCATTTGATCTCGTTCCTCGAATCATTCCGGCTGCGGAATGGGAGTTTGTTGAACGTGGACTTATCCAACGAATCACAGCTTTAAACCTGTTTGTCCATGATATCTATCACGCGCAAAACATTCTGCGTGATGGTGTGATTCCCAAACAGATCGTCTGGGAAGCGGCGCATTTCCGGCCTGAGTTCATGCATTTCGATGTACCGCGAAACATTTACATTCACATTTGCGGAACAGATCTCGTTCGCGACCAAGACGGAACGTATCTGGTGATGGAAGACAATGCGCGCTGCCCGTCCGGAGTCTCTTATGTAATCGAAAGTCGCCAAACGATGAAACGCGTATTTCCGACTCTGCTCGGCCAGTACCGTGTTCGACCGGTCGAAAATTACACCCAGGAATTGTTAAACGTGCTCCGGTACATCGCACCGGATGGAAAAGGCGAACCGACCGTGGTCCTGCTTACTCCCGGCGTTTACAATTCCGCCTACTTCGAACATGCGTTTCTCGCCCGTTCAATGGGGATTGAGCTCGTGGAGGGACGTGATCTCGTCGCCCAAAATGGCAAAGTCTTCATGCGTACCACGATGGGATTGAAACCGGTGGATGTGATCTACCGCCGCATCAATGATGACTTTCTCGATCCCCAAGTTTTTCGAAAGGAATCGAGCCTCGGCGTACCCGGTCTGGTCGAAGCCTATCGAGACGGAAATATCAGCCTTGCTAATTCCATCGGCACCGGGGTCGCAGATGACAAAGCGGTTTACCATTTTGTGCCCGAGATGATTCGCTACTACTTGAGCGAAGATCCTATTCTACCGAATGTCCCGACCTACCTGCCCACACTGAAGCAGGATCTTTCTTACATTCTCGAACACGTTCCCGAACTTGTGATCAAAGCAGTCAACGAGAGTGGCGGTTATGGAATGCTAATTGGACCCCACGCTACGAAAGCGGAACAGGAACGTTTCCGGGAAAAGGTTAAAAAGAATCCACGCAACTATATCGCCCAGCCTGTTGTTCCTCTTTCGCGGGCGCCGGCTTTTTGTGACGAGAAGATGCAAGGACGTCACCTTGATCTGCGCCCATTCGTTCTCCACGGAGAAAAGGTGACCATTGTTCCTGGAGGTTTGACGCGGGTCGCTCTCAGGGACGGATCGCTCATCGTCAATTCATCTCAAGGAGGAGGAAGCAAAGATACCTGGGTCCTCGAAGATGGAGTAATGGAGTGATGGAGCATTGGAGTAATGGGTTGTTGAAATTCTTCCCTTCAATCCATCATTCCAACATTCCGACATTCCATCACTCCATTACTCCATCACTCCATCACTCCATTCCCCATTATGTTGAGTCGCGTTGCTGATTCCCTCTACTGGATGAGTCGCTACATCGAGCGAGCGGAAAACAACGCCCGGATTGCAGGCGTCCATCTCCAGCTGCTTTTGGATTTGACCAATCCCGGCGAGGCCTATCCGAACCAGCAATGGGACCCAATTGTCAGTTCCCTGGAAGAAAATGAGCTCTTCGCTTCTCTCTACGAAAAACCAAACGGCAAGGCGGTGATAGACTTCGTCAGCCTGCAAAAGAAGAACCCAAATTCCATCCATTCCTGCTTAACACTTGCACGGGAAAACGCTCGCTCCACTAGTGGCCAGATTTCGAGCGAGATGTGGGAACAGATCAATAGCCTTTATCTTTTTCTAAAATCCGAAACTGCAAAACGACTGGTCCGGACGAGTCCTTACGAGTTTTTTAAGCGCATCATTACGGGTTCGCAGCTCTTTCAGGGAATCACCGATGCCACCATGACCCATGGCGAAGGTTGGGATTTCATCCGGATAGGCAAATATCTCGAGCGGGCGGACTGCACTTCGCGAATACTCGATGTGAAATACCACATCCTTCTTCCTTCGGGCGAACAAGTAGGTGGAAATGTCGATACCCTTCAATGGATCTCAGTCCTCAGATCGTGCAGCGCACTCGAAGGCTATCGTAAAGTTTATTTCGGTCACGTGGCGCCGTGGAGAGTAGCGGAATTTGTTATCACCCACCCGACATTTCCTCGGTCGGTCCGTTTCTGCATCGATTCTTTGGATGCTGCCATGCATCAGATCTCCGGTACACACGATTCCAAGTACGTGAACGAAGCCGAAAGATTATCGGGGCGACTCCGATCGGATCTCGATTACGCCACAATAGCTGACATTTTCAAATTCGGGTTGCACGAGTATTTGGACCAGATTCAGGAACGGCTCGTTGAGATCAGCAACGCGCTCTATGCAACCTACTGCCTCCACAGTCCGCTCGATCTCAATACGGGTTAAGCAAGCCGAGATACCAACTGAGGAGTGATTGGCCGAAAAACATCCAGACCAACGCACCAAAAGCGAGATAGGGACCGAACGGCAGCTTGGCCGACCAAACACGGCGACCAATCAGCAACGTGGCCAGACCCATCAGCGAACCGAGCAATGAACCCGCAAACACACTGAAGAGAACCGCCCGCCAACCGAGAAATGCGCCTATGGCAGCAAGGAATTTCAAATCGCCGCGCCCCATCGCTTCGCGCGGAATCTCAAGTTCACGGACTACGCCCGTAATTTTTTCCAGCGCATCAAGGGAGAATTCTTCGCCGCCGACGATGTTTACCCGGTTATAATGAAAGAGGAGATCTACCTTTCCCAGATCGCGTCCGTCCACAGCAGCTTCGTCACAACACAAAATCAGGACATCTTTTTCACGGGAAAAATAATCGCTCCACAAACTTTGTTCGTCGCCCACTACAAAATCAGCGTCTTCCCCCTTCCGTGTCCAGTTGAATGGCGTCGGCGCGTCCAATTGGATTCTCTTTTTCCCAAACGCTTTCTTGCCAGCTTCAAGGACAATCCAGAGCAGCACATAACCGAGCAGAGCTGATAGAGCTGACGTCACAAGCGCTCCCCATCGTCCGTAAGACGACATTAAAGCAGGGACTAGAAAACTGGCGATAAGCCCGGTGACTATTCCTCCGATCGTTACCTCGTCCGGAATAATGAAATGTTCGACGTCGATAAATATTCCGACAATCAGAAGGGAGATAAAAACCCAGTAGGCGACCGCAATCGGCCCGGGAAACTGGAGCCAGGCGGCAAGAAACAAAAGCGCGGTAACGAATTCTACAACGAAGTAGCGGAAGGGGATTGGGGTTCCACAATTGGCGCAACGTCCGCGCAAAAAGAGCCAACTCAAAAGAGGCACATTATGGTGCCATTTAAGTTGCTGCTTGCATACTGGACAAAACGAACGCCGAGGTTTGTTTACCGAGAGATCAAGGGGCATCCGATAGATGCAAACATTCAAGAATGAGCCGACTACTGCGCCGAGAACAAAGGCGAAAGTGGCGAACAAATAATGGTAAGCCGCTAGCGAACTATCCATAACTCAGGTTTTCGTTTCCTCCCCCTGCATAAACCATGCGATCCAAATACAACTTTCGTAGAGCAGGCACATCGGCAGACTCATCGCGATCAAAGTCAAAACGTCGGGTGTGGGAGTAATAATCGTCGCCAAGATGAAAATGAGGACGATGGCATAAGGTCGGGTTCGCGCCATAAATGAATAAGTGATCAGTCCAAAGCGAACGAGCGCGAGGACGACCACAGGTAACTCAAAAGCAAGACCGAAACCGATGGTGAAGCGGGTAACGAACGAATAATATTCCTGCACCGTCCAAGCGGCCGTCCACCCCAACGATTCGGTATCGCGAAAAAAGAACAGGATCGTATTCGGCAGAAGCCAGTAATAACAGGCGAGCACACCAGTCAGAAAAAGTCCGAAACTCACCAAAATCGCCGGGAAGATGAATCGCTTCTCCATTGCGGTCAGGGCTGGTAGCACGAATTCGGCCAGGAAATAAAGCAGCAGGGGAAAGGAGAGGACGATTCCTGCGTAGAAGGCGAGGCGGAAGGAAATAGTTAGGGAATCGGTTACGCCCATGGCTCTCAAGGCGCCGAGCTTAGGGTCCAGTCCTGCCAACGGCCGCTGCATGATTTGGACGAGCGAAGACCGAAACGCGAATGCAAGCACCATCGCGATCAGAAGAGTGATGGCCATTTTCACAATGGTCCACCGCAGATCTTCGAGATGTTCCAAGAAGGGCTTGGATGTCTCGCTTTCCGGCAATTCACGGAACTTAAATATGTTACGTAGGGCCATGTTGGACGCTGGTCGTTAAATCGTTAAATCATTCCATTACGCCGCCATTCCAAGCTTCAATTCTTCAAAATCCCTCGTGCCATTAGCCGGGCGCAAATACTGAGTGTATTCGCGTCGCGAATCTCATTTTGATCGATCATCTTTAGCAGATCACGCGGACTGAACGCCTGACAATCGAGGATTGATTCCGATTCATCGTGAGAATGGCCATCCGGACTCGGTTGAACCGGGCGTGCGAGAAAGAGGTATCCGCGCTCGTCTGTAAATCCGGGCGAGGTGAAATAATTTCCGAGCGAGATCAACTCGCCGCCTTTGCTGAGCTCGAATCCACTCTCCTCCCGCAATTCACGCAACGCGATCGCCTCGATGGCGGCCGAGTTCTGATCTCCGGCCGCATCGATTTGACCAGCCGGTACTTCCCAAATCGCGGCTCCGATCGGAAGCCGTTCCTGTCGAATCAAAACGATTTCACCTTTCGCGGTCATTGGTGCAATCACCACCGCCTTTTTCCGGTGGACGACGGTCCATTTGCGTGGCTCAGGCCGAGCCGGAGTTCGAATGACCTCCGTCGCTACGGAAAGATGATCATTTTGAAAATGCAGGTCGCGTGACATGATTTCCCAGCCATTTTCCTTCGAACCCATCTTCCTGTTTTTCACGCGAGAAGGTTATGAGGAGTGACACGAAAAGCGAACCGCATTCTGCTTACGTCTCACGCCGACCTGTCTCGTCGTAGCTTTAGCGAAGATGGAAGCCTCGCGCAAAGGCGGATCACTATTCACTTGGACGCGTCCGAGCCCTCCCGCGTTACCATCACTGAAACATAATCGATCCCGGGCAAAACGTACTTCCGCAGCTCAATCGTAATTTTTTCGATCGCGAACATTTTGAGCAAATGTATCGCGAGGGCATCAGCCAATGTCTCAATCAGTCGATCGGAGCGAGCTTGAACGAAACGCCTTGTTTCCGCACAGACCTCTGCATAATCAACCGCGCGTGAGATATCGTCCTGCAATTTCGCCAGGTCGGCGCTGGGCCAAAAGGTAATGTTAAGGACTAGGCGTTGTTGAGAGGAGCGTTCCTCATCCGGAACACCAATCCGTGCAAATACCTCCAACTGATGAATGTGGATTTGGTCGTTCATTTGTTTCGTCTGCCGCTTCTCTAGCAGTTGCACATCAAACTGACTTCACGCAAGTCTTCCACCGCTGCCACCTCTAGTGTTTCGACGCTTTTCAACCCACGGCTTCAACATTCAACGAGCGCGTGCGTCAGATCATCGTATGATATCGGCTCGTCCATGAGAACGGTCTCGCGCGTTTTTGCTTATCTGAAACGGTATCCCTTGCTGGCTACAGGGATGCTCGTGTCTGCCATTCTCAGCACCCTCATGGTCATAGTGTTCCCGGCTGTGACCAAGCTCATTGTCGATGAAGTTTTAGGTAAACATCAGCCAGGGCGGCTAACTGCTCTCGTGCTTTATGCAGCCTTGGCATGCTTAGCCCAACATGGATTCAATTCTCTTCGGATTATTCTCAATAACACGTTTGAACAGAAGGTGATCTTTGACCTTCGCAGTGACCTCTACTCCCACATCCAAATGTTGCCCCTCCGTTGGTTTGATAACCGAGCTACGGGAGACCTCATGACACGCATTCTGGAAGATGTGAATTCGGTCGAGCGAATGTTGCTCGACGGAATAGAACAGGGCGTCGTGGCTGTTCTCCAGCTCATAATCGTCCTTGCAATGATGTTATACTTCAGTCCTTCCTTAACTTTTGTTGGACTGATCGCTCTACCTTTTCTCGCTGGCGGCGCGCTCTGGTACACCCTCACAGCTCATCGCCGCTATCGCCTTCAACGCCGTGCCTCCTCGGCAATGAATTCCCTTCTCCACGACAATCTTGCCGGCATTCGACAGATCAAAAGCTTCGCCCGCGAACGAGAAGAGCACAGTCGCTTTAACTCGGTGAGCGATCAGCTTCGTCACGCCACGCTCGTAGTCATGAAGATTTGGGCAATCTACCACCCCTCCATGTATCTCATCGGCTCGCTGGGGATTGTCCTAACTGTCTGGGTAGGTGCACGCGATGTCCTGAGTGGCGCGATGCAAACAGGTGACCTGATCGCGTTCTTGCTCCTGACCGGGTACCTGTATGAACCGATCAACAAACTGCATCAGCTTAATCAATTGGTGCAGGCTGGACGTGCCGCGGGAGAACGAGTCTTCGAAATTGTTGATGAGCCAATTGAACCGGGATGGGAGTTAACCAGGCCACCTGTGCGAATGGAGGGCGATGTTCAGTTCAATGACGTCAGCTTTGGTTACGCTCAGGGACCGCCTGCGCTTCAACATGTTACCTTCCACGCTCGTCCTGGCGAGACCGTTGCCCTAGTCGGCACAACCGGTGCCGGCAAATCAACCCTCGTCAATTTGCTCACACGTTTTTATGAATACGACGCGGGCGAAATCTTGATCGATCGCACACCGATCCGCGAATTCGGCATGCGCCGACTTCGCGAGAACATCGGGCTCGTCACTCAAGAGAGTTTTCTTTTCAACGGTACGATTCGCGAAAATCTGTTAATGGGGCGGCCGGACGCTACTGAGGACGAAGTGTTGCGGGCAGCGGAAGCGGCGAACGCGCTTCCATTCATCGACCGTCTTCCAGAAGGTTTGAACAGCAAGGTGGGCGAGCGGGGTGTCAAACTGAGCGTTGGAGAAAAGCAGCGTCTTTCAATTGCGCGCGCTCTTTTGAAAGATCCCCCGATTCTAATCCTCGACGAAGCGACTGCGAGCGTGGATACGACAACCGAGCGCCTAATTCAGGAAGCGCTCGAACATTTAATGTCGCACCGTACCTGTTTCGTGATTGCCCACCGGCTTTCGACTATCCTACGGGCTGACCAGATTCTCGTTCTCGAACGCGGGCGTATCATCGAGCGCGGTACACATGCATCTCTGCTCGAGTTAGGTGGAAAATACGCACGCTTGTGGGAACACACGCTTCTGGAAAAACCGGACGCAGATTTGGAAGCGATCGCTGCGCTACCGTAGCGCAGGTTTCCAAACCTGCTGTATCGCCGGCTTCTAAGCCGGCAAAGCGTTAGCTACAATAAACGGCCTGCGGATTTGGAAATCCGCGATACAGCA
>Ga0207701_10003052_pt1 | contig 17292 bp, 17 predicted proteins | sample KBSSwiSSwithPhiX_FD_184294 | JGI IMG/M metagenome (GOLD analysis project Ga0207701, IMG submission 184294) | Switchgrass rhizosphere bulk soil microbial communities from Kellogg Biological Station, Michigan, USA, with PhiX - S5 (SPAdes) (version 2) | ecosystem: Environmental > Terrestrial >... | reverse complement strand
GGCGGCCGTCAACAGCAGCGCAGCCATGACGCGCAAACGGGGCATGTCCTCCCACTTGCACGACACGTTCCCTGGCGGATGATGGCCGGCCTCACGATCTCCGCGAAGCGGACCAGCGCGCGCGTGCTGAACGTCCTCACAATCCGTGGATTTTTTCAACCGGACGGGGAATTTCCCGCAGCGCACCTGACGCCGAACGTCGAGGGTGCCATCACCAGGCTGGCATGCCGTTGGCTCTGATCGAGCGTCGGGGGCCAGGATGAAGTTCTCTGCGCTCGCGCTCGACTACGACGGCACGATTGCCACGGAGGGTGTCTTCAATCCCGCGGTCCGCGAGGCGATCGGCGACGCGCGACAGCGTGGGATTGCCGTGGCCCTTGTCACGGGCCGGCGGCTCCCGGATCTCCGTCGGGTGGCCGGCGATCTGACCTGTTTTGACGTGATCGTCGCCGAAAATGGCGCCGTTCTCGATCTGTCAATCTATGATGAAGTCAGCGCCAACAGCCAGTATCGGTTCACGATCCATAACCAAGCAATTAAGGCAGACGGCGCTCTCAACCGTTTGGCGCCGGGTCATTACCAGGCGGTTTTGCCGGTTGCGCAGCGCGGCGACTATCGAATCGATATCGTTGAGGAAAGAGGCGGCCGCCGGGTCCCCTTTCCGCCAGTCGGCTACTCCCTTTCTTATGATTTGAATAGCGAATTGCCGCGCGCAGAATTTAACCATCGACTCTTGTCGCGCATGGCGCAGGCGACTGGTGGCGAAATCAACCCAAGCTCGGTTCCGAACCAAATCTCAACGACCGTGACCAAGACCTATGAGCCGGTCAAGCAGCCCTTTATTATTTTGGCGTTTTGTCTATTTCTGCTTGAAATCGCTTTGAGAAAATTTGCCTTTGCCGAGCCTGACTGAGAACTTTCCAAGTTTCCCAAGGAATTCTTTGCTTTCCCAAAGGCGGGGTTTTTTGTTTGACAGGGCCGGCGAAACGGTCTAATTAACTGTAAGCTTTTTTAACTATGCCTTCAGTAACGACAACGGGTCCAAGCGTCGGTTTGGCGCATCAAAAGCTTGCGCTGCGACCAATTCTTGCTTGCCATTTCAAAACCTTAACATGGCTTGCGACTTTCATCACAGTGCTGGTGATGCATTCAGTTCAGGCCCACGCCGCAAAGCAAAAGACCCCACGCAAAGAGGTTCCCAAGGGCAAAGCAAATCCCGTCACCGTTCCCGTTCGTAAAGTCACCAACATCCCGACGCAGCGAACCCTGCTTTCCTCGCCCTTTCCTCAGCCCTTCGATCCATTCGAAAAGCGCGAACATATGACCCACCGGGTTCGCGCTGACGAAACGATTTTCGATATGCTGGGTCGATATGGCCTGCCGGAGACTGAAAGGCAGCAGTGGACACGGTCGATGACACGCGACCTCGGCCGCCAAGTGCTGCCGGTCGGAAGAGACGTGCATCTGTATTTTAGCAATCCAATATTGCGTCGACGAACCCCAGTCGTTCCGGGCAAATTAAATGCCCTAGAGATCGACCAAGACGACGTTTCGACCTTTACTTGGGAGAAGGGTATTAAAGGAATACTCTTTCAGAAACGCGAAAAACCGTACGACGTGGAAGTAAAAACGGTGAGCGGGGCGGTGGAAACCTCCCTATTTGAAGACGGCCGCAAGGCCGGAATCCAATCCGCGTTACTCTCGCAACTCGCGGATATTTTTACCTGGGACATCGACATAGAGAAGGAAATCCACCAAGGCGATACCTTTAAAATTCTTTATGAACAGCGCAGCCGCAAGGGCCAAGAAACCAAGTCAACCCTTCGCATCCTGGCAGCCGAGTTGATCAATGCCGGGCAAAAACTGACGGCAATCTATTTCGAAAAGCAACGCGGCCAAGGAAATTATTATAACCTCGAAGGCCGCAGCCTGGCGCGGTCTTTCTTGCGCTTTCCCCTCGAGTTTACCAGCATTACCTCCCACTTCACCGAATCGCGCTTCCATCCGATTCTAAAGACCAATTTGCCGCACACAGGAGTGGATTTCGCGGCGCAACGGGGCACTCCGGTTCGTGCCGTCGGTGACGGCGTCATCAGCGAAGCCGGCTGGAATGGTTCGTATGGCAAAGCGATCGATATCAAGCACGACTCAACATACATGAGCCGGTATGCCCATCTGGACAGCTTTGCCGTAGGCATTCGCGACGGCGCAGCCGTGACCAAGGGACAGATCATCGGCTACGTCGGTTCCACGGGTCGAAGCACCGGCCCGCACCTCCACTTCGAGCTCTACAAAGACCAGCAATTCATCAATCCGCTGAGCGTCGATTTTCCCGCCGAAGATAGTATCGAGCCGTCGTTGCAAAAGATTTTCGAAAACCAGACACAAAACTATCTCGTTGAGCTCACGGCGCCGCCCCAGTCTTAGGGTTAGCGTCTAAATTAGCTTCGGCAGCCCTGCCTGCTAACGTCAATCCTCTAAGCCCGGTTCGTACGGTCCTCCCGTGCTTTGTCATCGACGGGATCCCGGTTTTGCTGTGATCCGTTTTCTTACCGGCACGACATCGTGCTTAAGCGCTGCATTGGTCTTGCTGCGGTTATTTGATATTGCAAGATGTTATGGATGGGTGCCCTCGTTTGAAGGCTTCCTGGCAGTGCCTACATCATCTTGGCGGATACCCTGACTTTCTTTACCCCAGGGGACTTCTTACGCGACCTTAGTATGATACAAACCGCCGTGATCCTGAGTACCGGCGACGAGCTCACAACCGGCAAAGTCGTCGATACCAATTCAGCGTTTATCGCGGATCGGCTTTTCACCGTCGGTGTAAAGGTCGCCGCCGTGTTAAAAGTTGGCGATGATCGAGAAAAGCTCCTGTGGGCGATGCATCAAGGTTCCGAGTTAGGTGATATCATCATCGGCACGGGCGGCCTCGGGCCCACGGCCGATGATCTCACTACGGAGCTGGTCGCAGAATTTCTCGGCAGAAAGCTCATCACGAACCAAGCCGTCGCCGACGCCCTCAAACAGCGCTTCGAAGCGCGCGCCATCGCTTGGACGCCGAATAATCTCAAACAGGCCTGCTTTCCTGAAGACGCGATTATCATCCCTAACCCGGTCGGCACCGCGCCCGGGTTTCGGGTGACAATGAGGCAAGGCAAAAGTCTCATTTGGCTTTCCGGCGTGCCGCGAGAAATGATCGCCATGTTCAATGAAACGGTCATGCCGTGGATCACCACGGAGCGCGGCAAAGACAGTGAAATTTTCTCCTGCACGTTTAAGATCCACGGCCTCACTGAGTCGAAGTTAGACGACCTCGTAAAACCCGTCGACCTGGGGCCGCAAGATAAGCTCTCTTTTCGCGCCCATTATCCGGATTTGACCTTGCGCTTAACGGCGAGCGGTGGCAAAGGGCAAGAGAAAGGCTTTGTCGAACGCTGTAAACAAATTCGCCGCATCCTGGGTACGTATATTTATGCGGAAGGCGATGTCGCTCTGGAAGAAAAGGTCGGCCAATTGTTAATGGAGAAAAACCAGACCCTCGCTTTGGCGGAATCCTGCACCGGCGGTTTGATTAGCCATCGCATTACCCGGATCGCCGGCAGCTCCGCCTACTATTACGGCGGCGCGGTAACCTACTCCAATGAAGCGAAAGTGAAATTTCTTGGAGTGAAGCCGGCAACTTTAGAAAAATATGGCGCGGTCAGTGAGCAAACAGCGGTGGAAATGTCTCGCGGCATCAGGGAGAAAACCGGCGCGAGCGTCGGTCTGAGTGTTACCGGGATCGCGGGACCTAGCGGCGGCACCCCGGAAAAACCGGTGGGGACCGTGTGGATCAGTCTTGCACGGCGGAATAACCACGAAGCGCGTCAATTCCAGTTCCACGGCGAGCGCGAGCGCGTCATTCTCGGCACCTCACAAGCCGCGCTCAATTGGCTGCGGCTCACCCTTTTAGAATAGTCGTGATTCGCGCCTTTCTCGCCATCGATCTGGAGCCGCAAGTCATCGAGAAAATTTGCCGGTCTATCGACGATCTTCGAGAGCGCATTCCCGCCGTTCGATGGGTTCCGATGACGAACCTTCATTTGACGGTCAAGTTTTTCGGTAACGTCGAAGAAGCGCGAGTCGAACCGATCGCCGCGGCGCTTCGGGAGCAGCTCCACCTCTTTCCGCGCTTCACCATAAATGCTAAAGGTCTAGGGGTATTTCCCGAGCGAGGGCAGCCAAAAATTTTATGGGTTGGCTTGACTGGAAATGAGTTGGGCGGGCTCGCGGCAAAGGTCCAGTCGTCGTTGCTGCCGCTCGGGTTTGCGCCAGAACAGAGAAGCTTCACGCCGCACCTGACAATTGGACGATGGCGCGATTCCGACCGGGCGCCAAAAACGCTCAAGCAAGATCTGGAGAGTTGGCGGCATTGCGTATTTGGTCATTCCGTCGTGAACGAGGTAGTACTATTCCAGAGCGTGTTAAAGGCCGAAGGCGCGGTTTACCGCCGGCTCAAAGTAATTTCCCTCGGCAAATGAATAATAGGCTAGTTGAAGGAGGCAGGAGATGGACGTAAATCGAGAGAAGGCGATCGATCTCGCCGTGAGCCAGATCGAACGCCAGTTCGGCAAGGGCGCGATCATGAAACTCGGCGAAGCCGGCGTGCCCAAGGATCTGCCGGTAGTCTCTTCCGGATCTCTCGGTCTCGATATCGCCCTCGGTATCGGCGGCGTGCCGCGTGGCCGCGTAATCGAGATCTACGGCCCTGAATCCTCCGGCAAAACCACGCTGGCGCTGCATATCGTCGCCGAAGCGCAGAAGCCGGGCGGCATGGGCGCGTATATCGACGCCGAACATGCGCTGGACTTGAGCTACGCCAAGAAGCTGGGAGTTAATACCGATGAGCTACTGATTTCACAACCTGATCATGGCGAGCAAGCGCTGGAAATCGCCGAGACCCTGGTGCGTAGCGGCGCGATCGACGTGCTGGTGATCGATTCCGTTGCCGCGCTCGTTCCCAAAGCGGAAATCGAAGGCGAGATGGGCGACTCGCACATGGGATTGCAGGCGAGGCTGATGTCGCAAGCATTGCGCAAGTTAACTGCGACGATTGCCAGATCCATGACGGTGGTCATTTTCATCAATCAGATTCGCATGAAGATCGGCGTCATGTTCGGCAACCCGGAAACCACGACCGGCGGCAACGCGCTCAAGTTCTACGCCTCGGTGCGCATGGATATTCGGCGCATCGGCGCGCTCAAAGACGGCGACAACGTGATCGGCGGACGGGTCCGTGTCAAAGTAGTCAAGAATAAAGTGGCGCCACCGTTCAAAGAAGCCGAATTCGATCTTCTCTACGGCACCGGTATTTCGCGTGATGGAGAAATCGTCGATCTCGGCAGCGAGCTCGGAGTCGTCGAGAAGAGCGGCGCTTGGTATTCTTACAGCGGTGAACGCATCGGCCAAGGGCGCGAGGCGGCCAAATCGTTTCTCAAGGAACATCCCGAAACCGCGAACGACATCATGGCTAAAGTGATGGAAAAGATCGGCATTCAACGACGCCCAGCCGAATCCCCTGCGGCGGCCACAGTGCCGAGCGCGGACAAGAAGGAAAAAGGCAAAGTTCGGTAGCTTTAGAAGGTCATTCTGGCGCTCAAGAAAGCCGAAGTCGATTCCAAAGGAGCCGCGGCCGCGGCAGACGCGTTGCAAACTGCGCTACGCTATCTCGGTTATCGCTCACGCAGCGAAGCCGAAGTTCGACACTATTTGCATCAACGAGGCTACTTGCCGGCGGCCGTCGAAAGCGCGGTCGGCCGGCTGCGCTCATTGAAGTATGTAAATGACGAGGTCTTCGCACGCGACTGGGCGCTCGCGCGCGCCCAAGGCACGGGTTATGGCCCAAGGAGAATCGATCAAGAATTGAGAAGTAAGGGTATTAGCCAATCCCTGATTCGCGACACGTTGCGAGAGACCTTCGATCAAGTCGACGAAGCCGGGCGAGCCAGGCGCCTTCTCGCCAAACGTTTCGCCGGCGCAGCTTTGAAAGAATCCAAAACGCGCAACCGCGCGGTGGCCTTTTTACAGCGCCGCGGCTATAGCAGCAAAGTGATTTTCGATCTGTTAGGCTATTCGATAGAAGAAGATTGATGGAAATACGATGACCGGCAGTGACATTCGCAAATCCTTCCTGGATTATTTCGCAAAACAGGGCCATACCGTGGTCCGTAGCTCGTCTCTCGTACCCGACAAAGACCCGACCTTGCTTTTCACCAACGCGGGGATGGTTCAGTTCAAAAACGTCTTTCTCGGCCAGGAGCGTTTGCCCTTCGCGCGCGCCACGAGCGCACAAAAATGCCTGCGCATCAGCGGCAAGCACAACGATCTCGAAGCCGTCGGTCGCGATACCTATCATCACACCTTTTTCGAGATGCTCGGCAATTGGTCCTTCGGCGATTATTATAAAGCCGAAGCCATCGAGTGGGCCTGGAATCTGCTCACCAAGGAATGGAGCCTGCCCAAGGACAGACTCTACGCGACCGTTTACCTCAACGACGATGACGCCGAGCGCCTATGGGCGAAGATCAGCGGTCTGCCCGCCGAACGTATCAGCCGCTTCGGAGAGAAGGAAAATTTCTGGGAAATGGGCGAGACCGGTCCCTGCGGTCCATGCAGCGAGATTCATCTGGATCGCGGGCCCGAGGCATGCGACCGGCAAGATGTGCCGGGACACGAATGCCGGGTCAACGGCGACTGCGCGCGCTACATCGAGCTGTGGAATCTTGTTTTCATTCAGTACAACCGCAAAGAAAACCGTGAGTTGGAGGAGCTGCCGTCGAAACATGTCGATACCGGAATGGGACTCGAGCGCATCACTGCTGTACTGCAAAACGTTTTGTCCAACTATGACATTGATTATATGCGCGCGCTCACAGTGACCACCGAGCAACTTACCGGCAAACAGTACGGTGTCGATCCAACGGCGGATATTTCGTTCCGGGTCATCGACGATCACGCGCGCGCGGTTAGTTTCTTGATCGCCGACGGCGTCATGCCGAGCAATGAGGGGCGCGGCTATGTCTTGCGCCGACTGCTACGGCGCGCCGCGCGCCATGGGCGCTTGATCGGCCTTGAACAACCCTTCTTGCACGAAGTCGCCAAGACCGTCGCGGCGGTGATGGGCGACGCCTATCCCGAACTGCGCACCGAAGAACAGCGCATTCGCGAAGTCATTCGCATGGAGGAAGAACGCTTCGGAGAAACTCTAGAGAAGGGGCTCGCACTGCTCGAGGAGGCCACGGCAAAACTCAAAAGAGAAAACCGGCAAGTGCTGTCCGGTGACGTCGCTTTCCGTCTCTACGATACTTTTGGGTTTCCGCTTGATTTGACCGAAGATATTTTGCGCGGTGAATCCATAGCCGTCGACCAGCCTGGCTTCGAGAAGCTCATGCAGGAGCAGCGCGCGCGCGGACGTGAAGCGCGCGAATCCACCAGCATGGAATCCAAGATCCAACTCGACCGCCAAGTCCGTTTCATCGGCTATGATCGGCTCGCAGGAGAATCCTCCGTGCTGGCTATTTATGGCAACGGCGCCGGTCTAGACGAAGCGGTAGAGGGAGATGAGATCGAGCTGCTCACCGCCGAGACACCTTTTTACGGCGAATCGGGCGGCCAGATCGGTGATCGTGGTACGGTCACTACCGCGCGCGGCGATATTATCGAAGTCTTCGACACACACCATCCCACGCCCCAACTCACAGCGCATCGGTCACGAGTCAAAAAAGGCCGTGTCCAGGTCGGCGACAAAGTTCAATTGGCAGTCGATCCCAAGCATCGTCAGAAGATCAAGCTCAATCATTCGGCCACGCATATTCTGCATTCGGTGTTGCGCCGGGAATTAGGACAGCATGTTCGCCAAGCCGGTTCGCTGGTTACTCCGGAGCGACTGCGCTTTGATTTCAATCACAGCGGCGCTATCGCCGATGAGCAACTTGCGCTGATTGAGACGAGCGTCAATCAACATATTCGCGAAGATGCCGGCGTTTCCATTCAGGAAGTTAGTTACGACGAAGCGATCCGCCACGGCGCCCTCGCCTTTTTCGGCGACAAGTATGGCGATCGTGTGCGGGTGGTCCAAATAGGTGATTTTTCCACCGAGCTTTGCGGTGGCACTCATGTGCGCGCTTCCGGAGAGATTGGAATATTCAAACTCCAATCCGAAGGCGGCGTCGCCGCAGGAGTGCGGCGCGTCGAGGCGTTCACCGGCCAAGGCGCCTTGGATTTGATTCACAACTATGAACAGCGGCTCAAGGAGATCGGCAACCTGGTGCGCGGCAGCGCCGATGACGCCGTCGACAAAGTCAAGAAACTTTTAGAACGCCAAAAAGAGCTGGAGAGGGAAATCGAAAAACTGCGCGGCCAATTTGAAAAAGACCAGATCCCTGAATTGCTGGCGAAGCAAAGTTCCGTAAATGGAACAAAGTTTTTGATCAGCCAGGTCGACGGCGTCGACGCCAAGCAACTGCGGGATATTGCCGACCAGCTCAAAGAAAAAATCGGCTCCGGAGTCGTGGTACTCGCAAGCGCCGGCGAAGCAAACGTAAATCTGGTCGCTTCGGTCAGCAAGGAATTGACCCAGCGCTATCATGCCGGCAACATCATCAAAGAGCTCGCCGGGATAGTCGGAGGCGGCGGCGGCGGACGGCCGGAATTCGCTCAAGCCGGTGGCAAAGAGCCGGCCAAGATTGCCGCCGCGCTAAAACGCGCCGAAGAGCTGATTCGTGAGGCCAAATGATTTTCCGGCAGTCGAATTATTTGTTGGTACTCAGCAGATTGTCGCAAAGTTTTTCGGGAACGGGTTTTTGAGAGCAGCAAAATAGCGTGTTAAAGATTCGCTCCAATAAAATCGTCGAACATACTACCGGCTTCTGCGACATCATCGACATCACGCCTAAGCTTCGCGAGCAGATTCAAAAAGAAAACATCCACAAAGGTTTGCTCACGGCCTTCGTGTCGGGCTCGACCGCGGCCGTTACCACGATCGAGCATGAATCGGGATTGATTCAGGACCTGAAGGAATTCGTCGAGCGACTGATTCCGTCCGATCGCCGCTACCATCACGATGATCGCTGGGGCGACGATAATGGTTTTTCCCACCTGCGGGCCTCGCTGTTCGGCCCATCGATCGCAATTCCGATTGAGAACGGCGAGCCTTGTTTAGGCACCTGGCAGCAGGTCATCTTGATCGATTTTGACAATCGTTCGCGCACGCGCGAAATCATCGTCCAGCTCATAGGAGAAAACGAGTGAAAGACGAAAGAAAACAACTCGCCAGTATGGTGACCGAGGTCGGCGTTAACGTTCTCGATTTCCATGATCCGCGCCTGTTCCGCGACCTGTTGGGACAACATGACCAGCATATAAAAATTCTTCAGACTACGCTGCAACTAAAGATTCGTGTGCGCGGTGCGGCATTGGAGATTGAAGGCGATCCAATTCAAGTGGAGCTGGCGAGCCAGATTCTACGCCAGCTCTACGGTCTTTTAGAGAAAGGTTATCCGGTCTATGCCAGCGATGTCGACTACGCCATCCGCATTCTGAGCGGCGATTCGCGCGCCCGGTTGCAAGATATTTTCCTCGATACGATTTATATTTCGGCGCATAAACGCACGATTACGCCGAAGAGCATCGCGCAAAAAGCTTACATCGACGCAATCCGGCGCTACGACATCGTCTTCGGCATCGGACCGGCGGGCACTGGCAAGACTTACCTAGCAATGGCGATGGCGGTCGCCGAGTTGATGAAGAATAATTATGTGCGCATTATCCTCACCCGTCCCGCGGTCGAAGCGGGTGAAAAGCTCGGGTTTTTGCCCGGCGACCTGGCTGAAAAAGTCAATCCGTATTTGCGCCCGCTCTACGACGCGCTGCACGACATGGTCGATTTCGATCGCGCACGCAAGATGGTCGAGCGCGGCACCATCGAAGTCGCGCCGTTGGCGTTCATGCGCGGCAGAACGTTGAACGATTCTTTTGTGATCCTCGACGAGGCGCAGAATACCACGCCGGAGCAGATGAAAATGTTCTTGACGCGGCTCGGCTACGGGTCAAAAGCGGTGATTACCGGCGACGCCACGCAAATCGATCTACCCGCGGGAAAGCTGTCCGGGCTAAAAGAAGCGTCGCGCATTCTCAAGGGCGTACACGGCATCCGCTTTGTCACTTTCACGGAAAAGGACGTGGCACGCCATCACCTGGTTCAGGAGATCATTTCGGCGTACGAGCGCGATGAAAACCAACCGAGCGCGAGGGACATACTCGAGAAAAGCTGATCTGCTGCGCGTCCTGCGCAGACGGACCCACGCCGGCGAATCGCTCGCCAACAGAAGTTTACTGAACCGCTTCCAACGCTACTTTCGTCTCCACGGTCTTTCCGTTGCGCAAAATCGAGATATTGACGGCGTCGCCAATTTTGTATTTTTCCAGCAGCAAGTAGAGATCGGTCGGCGATTCAACTTTTTTACCATCGAGGGCAGTGATGATATCGCCCAAGCGCAAACGGCCTTCGGCATCGCGCCGGGTCGGTTGGATTCCCGCCTTCGCCGCCGCACTGCCTCGAGCGACATCGACCACCAGGATGCCCGTGACGCCGAGCCGCTGAGCAATTTGATCATCGGCAATTTGAATTCCCAAGCCCGGACGGATGATTTTTCCGCTGCGAATCAACTCCGGGACAATGCGATTGACGGTGTCCACGGGGATAGCGAAACCAATACCGACCGATGCCCCGGACGGGCTGTAGATCGCGGTATTGACGCCGATCAAGCGCCCGGCGCTATCGAGCAACGGGCCTCCCGAGTTCCCCGGGTTGATCGCGGCATCGGATTGGATCACGCCCTGGATTGGGCGGCGCGTGACGGATTCAATTTCGCGGTTGAGCGCGGAAATAACGCCGGTCGTCAGAGTCTGATCCAAGCCGAAAGGATTGCCGATGGCATAGACGCTTTGCCCGACCTGTAAATCTTTCGACGTGCCAATCGGGATCGGACGGAGCCGGTTGGCCGGCGCGTCGATGCGCAGGACGGCGAGATCTTTGTCAGGCGCCACGCCCACTACCCGTGCCTTCCAATTCGATTGGTCGGCCAAAGTCACCTGCGCGGAGTCAGCGTTTTGAATCACGTGGAAATTGGTGATGATGTCACCGTTGATGTCCCAGACGAAACCAGACCCTGTGCCTTGGGGAATCTGGTAGAGGTTCAGCGTAAATAGATCCCGCTCCACGCCGATCGTGGTGATGTTGACGACAGAAGGCGAAGCTTGTCGGAATAGATTGATCGTGGATCGCTCGTCGGAAAAAAGCTCGCCCCGTGCCGTGACCGTGCGCGACGTCGCGCGCGGATCATTCAACGAAGCGCTACCAAGCCAAGTTTGTCTCGCAAATAGAACGGCGAGCAAACATGCCACACTGAGTAACCCAACCCGAATGTAGCGACTCGTTGAGCTAATTTTTACGTCTGACACTTGAATGCTCCTTGAGCGAAACCCATGCAGCAATATTGCCTAGGAGTGCCGGCAAATGCGCAATTCTTATATCACCTCCCAAGTGTCTTGCCAAAAGCACTCTCGGCAGGCGCGTCAACCGGAGAAAACCAAGCTGCCGGGGCAGAACTTGGGTGAGCCCGCGTCCTCTAGAGCAAAGATTTGTGCCTCATTCGCCCAAGTTTTCAGGCACATCATCCAAAGAAGGATTGTTTACTCCTTGGGTTAAGCGTCTTGCGGCCTAAATTATTTCGCTGAAAAGAAAAAAGGCGCCTGATCGCTCAGACGCCTTTGTTGTTTCCTACGGCTAGCCGAGTTGATTAATAGTCGTCGTGATCGTGTGGCATGGCCGGTGCGTCTTTCTTTTTCTCCGGTTTATCGGCGATCATCGCTTCGGTCGTAATCATCATGCCAGCAACCGATGCGGCGTTCTGCAGCGCGGTACGCACCACTTTAGTGGGATCGACGATGCCCGCTTTGACGAGATCTTCGTATTCTTCCGTCGCCGCGTTGAAACCAAACGCCGCCCCTCTGCCGGTCTTTACCTTGTCTAATACCACCGAACCTTCTAGGCCTGCGTTTTGGGCAATCCAACGAAGCGGTTCTTCGAGCGCCTTCTGAATAATGCGGACTCCGACCTTTTCATCATCTGAAACCCGCATATTGGCCAGATTCGCTGAAGCGCGAATCAGGGCGACGCCGCCACCCGGCACGATGCCTTCTTCAACCGCAGCGCGAGTCGCATGCAGCGCGTCTTCGACACGCGCCTTTTTTTCTTTCATTTCGACTTCAGTGGCCGCGCCAACCTTGACGACGGCGACGCCACCGGCGAGCTTAGCCAAACGTTCCTGCAGTTTCTCGCGGTCGTAGTCCGAAGTCGTTTCTTCGATCTGTGCCCGGATCTGCGTGATACGACCTTCGATTGCAGATTTCTTGCCGGCACCTTCGACGACCGTGGTATTGTCTTTGTCGATGATCACGCGCTTGGCGCGGCCGAGATCTTTGAGCGTTACGTTTTCCAGCTTGATGCCCAACTCTTCGGCGATCATCTTGCCATCGGTGAGGATTGCGATATCTTCCAGCATCGCTTTACGGCGATCGCCAAATCCAGGGGCCTTGACGCCGACGACTTTCAGCGTGCCGCGGATCTTGTTTACCACCAAGGTTGCCAAAGCTTCGCCTTCGACCTCTTCGGCGATGATGAGCAACGGTTTACCGGTCTTCGCAGCGGCTTCAAGCACCGGGAGAAGATCCTTCATACTGGAAATCTTCTTCTCGTGGATCAGCAGATAGCAATCTTCGTAAACACACTCCATCCGTTCCGGATCGGTCACAAAGTAAGGAGAGAGGTAGCCACGATCAAATCTCATACCTTCGACCAAGTCCAGAGTTGTTTCCAACCCTTTGGCTTCCTCGACGGTAATGACGCCCTCTTTTCCTACCTTATCCATCGCCTCGGCCAAGATATCTCCTATGGTTTTATCGTTGTTGGCGGAAATGGTGCCAACTTGGGCAATTTCGTCTCTGTCGCGAGTCGGCTTGGAGATCGCCTTGAGCTCATCGACCACCTTCGCGACCGCTTTATCGATGCCGCGCTTGATGCTCATGGGATCGTGCCCGGCAGCAACCAATTTTATTCCCTCGCTAAAAATCGCCCGGGACAGAACCGTCGCTGTGGTCGTGCCATCGCCGGCCACATCAGAAGTCTTGCTCGCGACTTCTTTCACCATCTGAGCGCCCATGTTTTCGAATTTATCTTCGAGCTGAATTTCTTTTGCGACCGAAACCCCGTCTTTGGTTATGGTCGGTGACCCCCAGGACTTCTCGAGAATAACGTTGCGGCCCTTGGGTCCCAAAGTGACCGTTACCGCGTCAGCCAACAGATTCACACCGCGCAGAACTCTGTTGCGCGCCTCTTCACTAAAGCGAATATCTTTTGCAGCCATGTGCCTTTTCTCCTCCTTATTCGATGACTCCGAGGATATCATCTTCGCGCATAATCAGATGTTCCTCGCCATCCAGTTTGATTTCACTACCTGAGTATTTGCCGAAGAGAATCTTGTCCCCCGACTTCACCCCGAGAGGCACTAGCTTGCCATCTTCGTATTTGCCCGGGCCGACCGCAACGACCTTACCTTCTTGCGGCTTTTCCTTGGCCGTATCAGGGATGATAATGCCCCCTTTGGTTTTTTCGTCCTCCTCGATGCGTTTCACAATCACCCTATCGTGTAGGGGACGTATCTTTGTCGCCATAACACCCTCCTGAAATAAAACGTAAATTTAGATTCCTGCAGAACAGGTTGGATGCGCCCAATTTAATCTTCGATCGTCGATCGTCAAGGGGTTTGACTAGAAATTTAAAAATTTTTGTCGAAAATGCGTTTCACGGCTTGTAGGGCGGCACCGCGATGCTCCGGATATAGGCGACGACGTCGCGAACCTGCCGATCGTTTAGCGCGGCGCCCCAAGAAGGCATAAAGGTCGACTTGCCCACCCCGCTCCCGCCTTTAGAAATAATATCGACGAGAAATTTGTCACTGAGCTGATTCATTACAGCTCCATTGGTATGGTCAGCCGGTTTGACCGGCAGCGACGCCCCTGCCACGCCGTCGCCCTTGCCTATCTCACCATGGCAGGTCGAGCAATAAGTAGAATATAGTTTTTTGCCTTCGGCTGGATTTTGCGCTTGGCTTGCCGGCGCCACGGTGAGTTCCGCCAGAACGATCAGCGCCAACCAGAAAAATGCTTTGTTCATAGTCCAATCGCCTTCATGAAATTTTTATTTACATTCCCTAGCAGATATTTTCGCGAAGCAACAGAGCGCCTGGGCATGCAGCAAGGGAAAATTTCGGCTATTCATGGAGTGAAAAGGGTGATAAGAACTAGCCGTAAAATTTTACATCACGGGGGACGCACATGATCAAAATATGGGGCAGGACAGATTCCTCCAACGTACAGAAAGTGCTGTGGTGCTGCGCCGAGCTCGGCATCGATTTCGAACGGCTCGACTGGGGTGGAAAATTCGGCGGCAACAACGACCAGGCTTATCGTGAAATGAATCCCAATGGGCTTGTGCCGACGCTTAAAGACGGTGACTTTATCCTGTGGGAATCGAACAGCATCATGCGCTATCTGAACGTCAAATACGGCGGCGGAAAGCTTCTTCCCGCCACGCCGGAAGGCATGGCCAACGCCAACCGGTGGATGGATTGGCAGTTATCGGCTTTCAATGCGACGATTGTCCCGCTGTTTTGGAACCTGGTCCGAACTCCAGCCGACAAACGCGATCCCAAAGCCGTCGAGGCGGCATTGGACAAGACGATCAAAGCCTGGCAAGTAGTCGAAGATCACTTGGCGAAAAGCCACTTTCTTGGCGGGGAGGAATTTTCGCTAGGCGACATTCCGCTCGGGGTCTGGGCTTACCGCTGGTTTAATTTGCCGATCCAGCGCCCATCACAGCCCAATCTCAACAACTGGTACGAGCGCCTAAAACAGCGCAAGCCTTACCAGACTCACATCATGATACCGGTCACTTGAGATTTATTCCGCGCGCCAGCGGCACTGAGCCGTCAGCACTCATGAAAATCCGGCGCTCAAACACCCCGTTCTGGGGCGGTGTCACGCAATGTCAAGCTGCGCGCGGTAATGTGATCTCAACCTTCGTGCCGGCGTTTACGCCGTTAGCAATCGCGATCGTGCCGCCGTTTCGCTCGACGAATTTTTTTGCCAGGGACAAACCGATCCCGGTGCCATGGGGCTTGGTGGTAAAGAACGGCTCAAAGACCCGTTCGCGATTCTCCGCAGGGATGCCTTCGCCAGTATCTTCGATCGAGAGCTGCACTACAGCGCCGGCGCCATTATGGTCCGACGATTTAGTTCGGATCGTCACGCTCCCGCCTTTCGGAGTAGCCTCGAGGGCATTTGTGATCAGCACCATCAAAGCTTGTTCCAATTGATTCACATCCGAGCTGACGCTGGGCGATGTTGCATCCAAATCCAGGTCGAGCGTGACCTTCGCGTCACTGAAGCGCGCGCACAGTGTTTCCATCACCTCGCGCACCACCGAGTTCACTTCGACCCGACTCGGACGCGGCTCGAGAGGTTTGGCAAAATTTAGCAAACCCTGCATGCGCTTTTGTACCCGGTCGACTTGCTGCATGATGCTCTGTAAATTTTCTCTCATCTTGCTGTTTTGGCCAGATCCGTCGGCGCCCTCGGCGTCGAGCAAAGCCACCTGGGCGGCGGCGCGAATCGACGACAGCGGGTTGCCGATACCGTGGGCCACAGCAGCCGCCATTTCACCGACCAGCGCCATGCGCTGCGAGGCGGCAAGCTCAGCTTGCATCTGGAGCAGGTGCTCTTGCTGCTCGGCGATTTTCCGGGCGGCGCGGTGCATGATCGCGAAGAGTGAAACATACAGCAATAAACCGCCTCCTACAGCGCCCAGGAGAACCACCAATCTCGCCTCATGGACAGCTTGGAAGATCGCGTCCGGACGCCGGTAGGTTTCAAAGACGCCAAGTAATTCTTTACCGTTTTCGCCGTAGATCGGCACATAGACTTCAACCACCGGTGACCTGGCTTTTCCGTCCATGGCGTTGTCGCTCTGTTGCCGCGCGCCCATGTCGGCGATCACGTTGCCCTGTAGCGCTTTCTGCAATTGGGGATTATCGCCAAAATATTTACCGACGAGTTGCTTATTGTCCGACCAAATGACGATCGCCTTGGGATTATAGACGCGAAATCGGATAATCTCCGGCGCAAGCCGCATATGCTCGAGCAACGCGGCGAATTTAGGGCCAACCGATTTTCGGTCCTGGGCCTTGAAGTCATATTCCTCGAGAAATTTTCTTACGTCCGCCCGCACGATTTGCGCGGTTGTGCGCCATTCCCGATCGAGGATCTGATTGATCAGATAATTGGAGACGATAAACCACAGGGCGACCGTCATGATGCTGATGCAAACGAGACTGTGGAGGGCAAACCGGGTGGTGAGACTTGCGTTAGAATATACGGACTTGAGCGCGAGCTTGCCGAGATTCATGAGACCTCGTTACCGTCGCAAAATTCTTTCAAGACCGAGAGCCACTCGTCTACGGGCGCGAAGCGCACCTGGCACAACTGACGCTCATTTGCCTTTACCTCGGATCAGAACCGAGTCGAGTGCGACTTGCCACCCTCTGCCAACCGCATAACCGCATCCACGATCTGCTCTACGTCCGGAATCATCGCATCCACCAGCGGCGGGCTGTGCGGCGGCGGGATTGGCTGCGCGGCGATGCGCACGACCGGCCCTTGCAGATCCGAGAAGAGGTTTTCTTGAATCATCGCGGCGATCTCCGCCGACAAGCCGCCGATCAGCGGTCCTTCGTCGAGGACGATGGCGCGCCGGGTTTTGGCGACGGACTTGAGAATGGTTTCTTTATCCAAAGGCGCGAGCGAGCGCAAATCGACGATCTCGACATCAATGCCTTTTTCTTTAAGCTGCTCCGCCGCGGCATCGGCTTTTAACACCATACCACCACAGGTAACGATCGTCAGGTCCTTTCCTTTACGCCGCACCGCGGCGACGCCGATCGGCACAATATAATCTCCTTCCGGCACCGGGCCACGTTGGCCGTAGAGATGATGACTCTCGAAACATAACACGGGGTTCGGATCGCGGATCGCCGCAAGCAGCAATCCCTTGGCATCCGCCGGCGTCGTCGGCATAATAATTTTCAAGCCGGGAAAATGAATGAACGCCCCGTGGTTGCAGCTCGAGTGGCTCGG
>Ga0207701_10003051_pt1 | contig 17297 bp, 15 predicted proteins | sample KBSSwiSSwithPhiX_FD_184294 | JGI IMG/M metagenome (GOLD analysis project Ga0207701, IMG submission 184294) | Switchgrass rhizosphere bulk soil microbial communities from Kellogg Biological Station, Michigan, USA, with PhiX - S5 (SPAdes) (version 2) | ecosystem: Environmental > Terrestrial >... | reverse complement strand
AGAAGTCAGAACTTCTGACTTCTGACTTCTGACTTCTGACTTCTGAATTTTGAGTTCAGTACGTTAGCACCGTGTGGAGCGTCTGCCCCGCCAGCCTGTCGCGGCCGTTGAGCGCGACCAGTTCGATGAGGAATGCGAGCGCGTGGACGTCACCACCGAGGAGCGAGACAAGTTCGCTCGCCGCCTTCGCGGTGCCGCCGGTGGCGAGCAGGTCGTCGACGATCAGCACGCGCTGTCCCGGCTTCACGGCGTCATCGTGAATTTCGAGCGCGTCGCTGCCGTACTCGAGGTCGTAGCTGACGCGCACGGTCGTTGACGGCAGCTTGCCCGGTTTGCGCACGGGCGCGAAGCCGGCTCCGAGACGATCGGCGACCGCGGAACCGAAGATGAAACCGCGGCTCTCGATGCCGACGACGACGTCGATGCCCTTGCCGATAAAAGGCAGCGCGAGGCTGTCGACCGCTTCGTGGAAACCGGCCGGATCCTGGATGAGCGTCGTGATGTCGTAGAAAAGGATTCCCGCCTTGGGGAAGTCGGGGACGTGGCGAATCTTGCTCTTCAGATGGTCCATGTAATGTGCCGGGTCGCCGGGCCTAACCAAACTTCCCAGGGCTGCGGCGGTCCGCCGAAGCAGCTGCGAAGGCGGAAAGTCCGACGCTACGATGGGATGATTGAAAACCCGCTGTCGTTACCGCTGGCGCCGACGTCAGTCGTATCGAACTCGTCGACACGCGCTGCGGGTGGACCGCGCCTTACCGTTCGCTCGAACCGCTCGAGCGCATCGGCGTCTCCCTCCGCACGGATCTCCACCCGCCCATCGGGCAGGTTGCGCACCCAGCCGTGGAGCCCTTCGATGGAGGCGGCGCGATTCACGAAGAACCGGAAGCCGACGCCCTGCACCAGGCCGCTGACAACGTAGAGACGTGCAAGGCGCATGAGAGGAGACCCGGAATTATAGCTCGTGCGCCGCTCCAGCACGGCTGGCGTCGTTTGTCGACCGGCGGCCATCCGTAATAAAAACGGCGCGAACGAGCCGCGTCCTCGGATGAGCTCGCGTCAGGCAGTGGGGCGCTGCGGGCATTGTCGTGGTTGCACCCTTGGCGTCTTCGTTGCTCTTTGTGCGCTCGGAGCTCACCCAAGTCCGATGACACAGCAAATCGTCCCGGCCACCCGAACCGACCACTGCCCCGTTCTCATCGTCGAGGACGACGCCGACCTGCGCGAGATGATGGCGCAGCTCCTGTCGCTGGAGGGCTACCGGGCCGAGACCGCGCCGAATGGCCGCGACGCACTGCGATACCTGGAGTGCGGCGATCGCCCCGACGTCATCCTCCTCGATCTGATGATGCCCGTGATGGACGGGTGGGAGTTCCGGCGACGGCAGGTGGCGGACCCCACGATTGCCACCGTGCCGGTGGTGGTGCTGTCGGCGGTCGATCCGGCGCGGGCCGGAGACCTCGGAGGCGCGGCTTTCCTGAAGAAACCGCTCGATTTCGACCAACTGCTTGCACTGGTGCGCCGCTTCTGCGCACCGACCGGCTGATAACATGCTGGCAGGCGGATGGGACGTTGGCGACGAATCGGTTCTGGCCTGGCGCGGGGGCTGCTGCTCGTCGCGCTCGTGGTGCTGCTGCTCCTGGTGGCCGCAGTGGTCCTGTTGCAGACTGCGTGGTCACGCGACCAGATTCGGGCGCTGATCGTCAGCCAGGCTAATCGCTACCTCACGGCAACCCTGTCCATTGGCGGCCTCAGTGGATCCCTTCTTCGCGGAATCGAGCTTGACGACGTCCGCTTGTCGCGCGGGGACAGCACGCTGGTCGCGATCGATCGAGTAACCGTCAGCTACAGCGTCCGCGAACTTGTCAGCAACGGCACGATGATCCGGCGCCTGACGCTGGACCGTCCCCGCATTGTCGTCGCGCGGGAACCCGACGGGCGCTGGAACCTGGCAGCCCTGGTCCGCCGCGACACCCAGCGCAATCGACGCACGGGGCCGGGGCGCCCGATTGCCATCAACGCGATCGAAATCACGGACGGTTCGGTGTCCCTGCTCGATCCGCTGGCCTTCGGCGCGGCGCACGTGCCGACCCGATTCGAGCATCTCAATACGGACCTGTCGTTTGCTTACAAGCCGGTCACCTGGACGCTCGACTTCAGCAGAGCCTCGTTCGTCGGCACGGAGCCGGACCTCACGGTCAGCACGCTCAGCGGTGTCGTGTCGAACGGCGATGCAGGATGGCTCTTCGACAAGCTGCATGTCGTCACGCCGCGGAGCGAGTTCACGCTCGACGGACGCATCGATCGACGCCAGACGCCAACCTCTCTTGCCCTGAACGTGTCGGCGCCGCGCTTCGCATTCCAGGAATGGTCCGGAGTGCTGCGCGGACTCTCGAACATCGCCGTCGAATCAGCGTTCGATGCGCGGCTGGCCGGTCCCCCCGCGGCCATGGGCACCACCATTACACTGCGCTCGAACGGCGGCGATGTCCGCGGCGACCTGGTCCTCGACACAACGGTGCCAGGATGGCATGCGAGAGGCGCTGCGAGCGTTCAGCGCCTGGATCTTGCCCGCTGGCTGAACCGGCCGGATCGGCCTTCGGACATCTCCGGGGCAGTCGACATGGATCTCGACCTCCAGCTTGGCGGCCACTTCCCTCGCGGAGCCTTCACGTTTCGAGGCCCTCACGCGGCGTACCTCGACTACGAGGCCGACGACGTTGTTGCCCGGGGCACCATCACGCCGACCGAGGTGCGCATCGCGTCCGCGACGGCAACAGCCTACGGCGCGAACGTCCGCCTGGCCGGCAGCACCCTGGCCATCGACGCTCCATACGGCTTTCACTTCGTCGGAAAGGCGAACGGCGTGGACTTGCGGCAGGTCCCGCGCGCTGTGCCGGTGCCCCACGTCGAGAGCACCCTGGCCTTCGACTATGACGTCACGGGCCGGTTCACCATGCCGTTCATCCGCGGCAGCGCAACGTTCGCGGACTCGGAGTTCCTGGACGCACGGATTGTTGCAGGTGCGACCGGGTTCATCGACACGCAGGCTGACCCGTTCCACTATCGCGGCGAAGGCGAACTGGCCGGAGTCGATCTGAACCACTTCGGCGAGCACCTGCAGATCGGATGGATGACAGACCCGAAGTATTCCGGCACCGTGCGGGGCCGATTTCACGTCGACGGCACTGGTTCCGGCCTGGCGACGATGGTGCTGAACGGCGGCGGACGGCTCGAGGACGCCGGCCTGTTCGATGGCCATCTCACAGGCGCCGATGTCTCGATTGCGATTGCGAACGGATCCCTTGAAGGCACGTACGACGGCGAACTTGTCCGCGTCGATCCGTCGATTGCGATGGCCGACCCGTTGTACGCGGCTCACCTGTCGGGACATGCCCGTGGACGGGTCGCGGTACGCGACCTGCTCGTCCGTTCTCCCGAACTGACCGACTACACCGTCGACGCCACGCTCGCGGTGACCGAGTCCGTCGTGCGCGGTATCGAGGTGTCGCACGGCGAGGTCGAAGCGTCGATCGCGGACGGCACACTGCACATCACGCGGCTCGCGACGAACGGCCCGGGGGTGGACCTGCGGGCGAGCGGGACGCTCGAACTCGATGGTGTCCGCAGTTCCAGGATCGAGTACACAGTCACGCGGAGCGACCTTGCCAGGTTGAAGGATGTTCTTGGCCGGGACGTCGCCGGAGAAGCGACCACGACCGGAACGATGACCGGGACGCTCGATCGCATGCGGTTCGCCGGCGACGCCACCATCGATCGTCTCGTCGCGGCGGACATCGAGGCGGGCACGAACAGCGGCAGCTACGACGTCACGATTCCAACCGACAACCCGGTTCAGGCCGCCGGGACGATCAAGGGCAAGCACGCGCTCGTGAAGGCCTCCGGTCAAGAGTTGCAGTCCCTGCAGACTGACGTGACCTACGATGCCGGTCGCGTGACGGCCTCGCTCAGCGCGGTCGTGCGTGAAGGCGTGGATGCCACGCTCAAGGGCGAATTCGGCCTCGACCTGGATGCTCGCAAGCTGGAGGTCGACGCGCTCGGGCTGACGGCGCTACACACCTCGTGGCAGCTGGACAGCAACTCCAGCCCAATCATCACGTGGACCGACACGGGCGTCGGCGTCCAGGGGCTGGACCTGGTGGACCAGGCGACACGACGCCAGCACCTGACAGCAACCGGAACCTGGGACAGCACCGGTAGCGGGCGGATGCAGCTCGCGGCACGAGGCGTTTCCATCGATGCTATCGCTGCGGACGAAGGCAGCAGCCTGTACGGCGGCGTCCTCGACGCAACGGCGGAGATCACCGGCACCCGGGAGCGTCCGGCGGCGTCATCGGATTTCCGTATCTCGCAGGGCCGGGTTCGCCGCACGAGCTACGAGCGGCTGGCGGGCCATGTGGATTACAGCGGGGACGTGTTCCGGGTGGACGCGCGCCTCGACCAGGCGGCGAACGTATTTCTCACCGCTGTCGGCACCGTCCCGATGAGTGTGTTCGACCGGAGGCTGCCGCCGCAGCCGATGCACCTGAGCGTCAAGTCCAGTCCGATCAGCCTGGCCCTGCTCGAGGGTGTCACCGACGTCGTTCGGAACGTGACCGGCCAGATGCTGCTCGACGTCACGGTCGTCGGGACGAGCGGCGATCCGCATTTCGACGGGCAGGTCAACCTGACGAACGCCGCGTTCGACGTCGTGTCCTCGGGCGCGCGGTATCGCAACGGCCGCCTTGGACTGCATTTGTCGAGCGATCGCGTGGTGGTTGATGCGCTCCATCTCGAGGACGAAGGCGGACATCCGCTCGACGTGACAGGCAGCCTCGGTACACACGAACTCCGCGTGGGCGAACTGCAGGCGGATGTCACTGCCCGCGGCTTCCAGGTGCTCCGCAACGAGTACGGTCGCGTGGAGGTCGACGCGCGGCTGAACCTGGCCGGCGAGTTCGAGTCGCCGCTCCTAACCGGACGGATTACCGTGGCCGGCGGCTCGCTGAACGTGGATAGGATTCTCGACCGGACGCTCTTTCAGCCGTACGCGACGCAGGAGATTCCCCTGCCCGACATCGACCCGATCGTGGCGTTGAACCCGTGGGAGCGGATGGGGCTGAACCTCGAAGTGCACGTGCCCGGCACGCTGCGAATGGTCGGTGAGAACGTGCAGGTGTCGCCCGGCACACCACTCGGCCTGGGCGACATCAGCGTGCGTGCGTTCGGCGATCTATATCTCTACAAGGATCCAGGGCAGCCGATGTACGTGAACGGATCGTTCGATTCGCTCTCGGGAACCTACGCGTTCCAGGGTCGGCGCTTCGACCTCGATCCCGCGAGCTCCATCAACTTCCGCAGCGACCTGAACCCCGACCTCTACATCACGGTCAGCCGTGTCATCTCGAGTGTGGAGACGCGCGTGTCGATTGTTGGTCCGCTTCACCAGCCGGAACTGCGGCTGGCCAGCACCCCGCCGCTCGAGGCATCGGACATCCTGTCGCTGATTGTCTTCAACACGTCGACCAACGAGCTGTCCGCGATGCAGCAGCAGCAGCTCGCGGTGCGGGCCGGCACGCTCGCAGCCGGATTCCTGGCGGCGCCGATGGTGTCGGCGCTCGAGCGCACGCTCGGCATCGACACGCTGGAGATCGAGCCTGGCACCGATGTTCGCGGAGGTCCGCGCGTGACGGTCGGCAACGAGATCGCCCCCGGACTCGTGGCCCGCTTCAGCCGGCAGTTCGGCGAGGCGGACTACGACGAAGCGACCATCGAGTACTACCTCTCGCGGCTCTTCCGGATTCGCGCGACCTTTTCGGATGCGGGCTCGCTCACGGCGAGGTCTCCGTTCCGCCGGGTCGAGCGGGCGGGCGTGGACCTGCTGTTGTTCTTCAGTTTCTAGTTGCCGGTGAGGTCGACCGCCGCCACGCCAGCGACGACGTTGATTTCCTTCTCGATCGTTTTCGCGCCCGAGTAGGCCACAGCGGTGTACGGTCCGTTCGGGACGTTCGGGATCGTGAACGCCCCGGCCGCGTCTGCGAGCACCGCATACGGGCTCGAGGAGGCAACGATCTGGGCGGACATCCCCGGGTGAATGTCGCAGCCGACGTCGTAAAAGCCGTCGCGCTTGAACGTATGCGTGAATTTCTCGCCTGTCGGTATGGCGACGTTGAACGCCGACTCCTTCGTCTCGTCGTCCCTGACCCGCACGTTGTGCAGGACGTCGTCGTGGTTCAGGAAATCGACCGGCTGACCCGTGCGCACGAGCAGGAGCGACGGGATGAAGGTCTGCTGCTCCTGGTCCATTGATGGCGCCGCCGCCTGCGGCGGAAACTCGCCGCCGCCGATTGGCCTGAGCACGACGATCGAGGGAAAGTTGCCGGCCGCGGCTGGCGCCTTGCCGGTGACTGTCTGTGACCCGCTATCGACGGCAGACGACGCCGCAGGCGCATCCGCGCCGCCGGCGGATTGGGTCTGACCGCCACACGCCGGAATGAGCAGCGTCAGCGCAAGCGGAATCCAGAGCGGGACGTAATGGTTCAGTGCGAGATCAGTGCGGATCGAGCGAAGATGATTCACCCGTTGATTTTAGCTGTACGGCAGGCGAACCCGGAACGTTGCGCCCGTTTCCGGGCCGTCACTCTCCGCCGCGATCGCACCGCCGTGGGCTTCGACTATGTGCTTGGCGATCGCCAGCCCGAGACCGAGGCCACCGTGCTTTCGTGTCGTGCTTCCATCACCCTGGCGAAAGCGTTCGAAGATGTGAGGCTGCAGATCGGGTGGCAACCCCGCACCATCATCAGCAACCTCGAAGATGGCCACGTCTCCGCGATCGTGAAGGGTTACCGCGACGCGTCCACCGCGAGGCGTGAACTTGATTGCGTTCGAAAGGAGGTTGGCGGCCACCTGCTGGATGCGGCCGGCATCTCCCACGGCTTGCGGCGTGGCATCGAGCTGTGCCTCCAGAGCGATGCCTTTCGTCTCGGCTGATGGCCTGACCGACTCGACCGCTGCGGCGATCGAGCTTCTCAGGTCGAAGGCCTCGTGCTCGAACGGCAGTTTCCCGCTGATGATGCGCGAGACATCGAGCAGATCCTCGACGAGCCGCTGCTGCGCCTCGGCATTCCTGCGGATCGAGGCCAGCGCGCGCACGATGGTCGGTTCAGTCGGTTCTGCGGCTTGCAGAATCTGCGTCCAGCCGAGCACGGCGTTCAGCGGTGTGCGCAGTTCGTGCGACAGCACGGCCAGGAACTGGTCCTTCGCACGATTCGCGCGTTCCGCCTCCGAGCGGGCGTCCTGTTCGCGCAACGTAGCCTCGCGCGCCCGCTGCTCGCTGGCGACGAGCGCCTTCTCCCGGATTGCTTTGGACCGCGCATGCAGTCCCGCCGTCACCACGATCCCTATGAGCAGCCCTGCACTAACAAGGCCGCTGGCGATGCGACCGTTGACGGCACGAGCATAGGCGCCGTTCGCCATCTGTCGCCGGGCCGCGAGGAGTTGCGCCTCCTCCCGTTCCATGTCGGCAATGGTCTGCCTCACGGCATCGCGAGACGCGCCCGTGTCACCCGCCCGCGCCTCCGCGATCGCCTCGTCGATCGTGCCGGTCTGACGGACGGTGATGACCCGGTCGAGCCGCTCCCGCCGCGTTTCCACCGCGCTGCGGAGCGCCGTGACCCTCTGCTGCTGTTGTGGATTGTCCGCAGTCAGCGCGGCGAGCCGGTCCAGGCGCCCGATCGCCGAGCGCTGACCTTCCCGGAGTGTCTCGAGGGCTTGAGGAGATGCGGTCAGCAAGTACGCGCGGACGTTCGCGTCGGCTTCGGATTCCGCGAGAAAGACTGCGTCCAGTTCACGCTGTACTTCGAGCGTGTGTTCGATGCGGAAGCTTTCGTCGCGGAGCACGCGCATCTCCCCGACGTTGCGCAGCACCGTCGCGAGGAACAACCCCAGGACGACGAGCGTCCCTGTTGCGATGGCCGTCGGCCAGAGAAAGCGCCGCATTCGAGACCCGGCTAGCGCTCGGTAACCCGGTAGAAGACGCGCAAGAACATGCCCTTGTTACTCTCCGCGATGTAGAGCCCTTCAGCGAACACGTCACCTTGCATCAAATCCTCTGGCGATGGTTTGGGTCGACAGATCGACGGCCGATGTTACCAAACGCTCGACCGCTTCGCGCGCATCAGAGGCTCTCCAGCAGCGCAGCGCCTGAAGCCAGATCGCTGCGCCCGGCTTCAGGACGGCTTTCGTGCGACGATAAGTAGCCGCATGACCCGCGTCGACCCTGTGTGCCTGATGGAAATCGAGGAAGAGGACTCGGTCGGCACAGCCGAGTTCGATGGCGTCACGTACTACTTCTGTGCGGAGAGCTGCCTCGAGCGTTTCAAGGAAGATCCCGCCCAGTTCGTAGGACCTGACCGTCACGTCGAGCCGCCTCCCGTCGTCGCCGAAGGACAGGCGGTGCAGTACACCTGCCCGATGGACCCGGAGATCGTGCGCGATGGTCCGGGCGCCTGCCCAATCTGCGGGATGGCGCTCGAACCGAAGGTCGTGACGCTCGACTCGGGACCCAATCCCGAACTGATCGACATGACGCGGCGGTTCTGGATTGCCGCGGCGCTGACGGCCCCGGTCTTCGTGGTGACCATGGCCGACATGGCGAGCGGCGGTTCGCTCATGATGGGACGCGGCACGCTCGTGAACTGGATCGGGCTCGCCTGCGCGACGCCGGTCGTCTTCTGGGCCGGTCTTCCCTTCTTCGAACGCGCCTGGCTCTCGCTGGCGTACCGAAGCCCGAACATGTTCACGCTGATTGCCCTCGGCACCGGCTCCGCCTACGTGTACAGCCTGATGGCGACAGTCGTGCCCGGCCTGTTCCCCGAAACCCTGCGGATGCACGACGGCGCAGTGGAGACCTATTTCGAGACGGCTGCGGTCATTACCGTGCTGGTGCTGCTCGGACAGGTAATGGAACTGCGCGCCCGCGATCGGACCAGTTCCGCCATCCGTCAGCTCCTCGGCCTCGCCCCGAAAATGGCACGCGTCGTCCGGGACGACCAGGAGATCGACGTGCCGCTTTCCGAGGTGCGGGCCGGAGACGTGTGCCGCGTGAGACCGGGCGAGAAGGTGCCGGTCGACGGCGTGGTGATCAGCGGGTTCACGTCGATCGACGAGAGCATGGTGACCGGCGAGCCGATCCCCGCCGAGAAGCAGCCCGGTTCCCGGGTTACCGGTGGAACGATCAACGCGACGGGCTCGGTGCTCTTTCGGGCTGACCGAGTCGGTGCCGCGACGCTCCTGTCGCAGATCGTCCGGATGGTTGGCGAAGCGCAGCGCAGCCGCGCTCCGATCCAGCGCCTGGCCGACCGGATCTCAGGCTATTTCGTGCCGGCGGTGGTGTTTGTCGCCATTGTAGCTTTCACGACGTGGATGGCTGTTGGTCCCGAACCACGGCTCACCCATGCCCTCGTTGCCGGCGTCGCCGTGCTGATCATCGCGTGCCCCTGTGCGCTGGGGCTGGCGACACCAATGGCAATCATGGTGGGCACGGGACGAGGCGCCACGGCGGGTGTCCTGGTCCGGCGGGCCGAGGCTCTCGAGCGCCTGGAGCGCGTCGACACGCTGGTCGTCGACAAGACCGGCACCCTGACCGAGGGGCGTCCGGTGCTGGCCGTGCTGAAGGGGCTCAACGGACTGGCCGATGATGCCGCACTCCGGGCCGCGGCATCGCTCGAGCAGTCGAGCGAGCATCCGCTCGCGGCAGCGTTCGCCGCCGCCGCACGAGAGCGGAATCTCGAACTTCAGCCTGTCACCGGCTTCCGCGCCGTCCCGGGGAAGGGGATCGAGGGCGTGGTCGGCGGGAATCAATTCGCGCTCGGCAATGCGGCGATGATGAGCGACGCCGCGACCCTTCTCGAAACGGCCGGGGGTGATGCCGAAGCTTTGCGTCGCGACGGTCACACGGTGATGTTCCTCTCGCGCGCGGGACAAATCGTGGGGCTCTTCGGCGTCGTGGATCCGGTCAAGGCGAATACGGCTGACGCGATCAAGGCCCTCCACGCCGAAGGGTTGCGCATCGTGATGCTCACGGGCGACAACGAGACCACCGCGAAGGCCGTGGCAGCCAGGCTCGGCATCGACGAAGTGCGCGCCGACGTGCTGCCGACTGGCAAGCGCGACGTGGTTGCCCGGCTGCAGGGCGAAGGGCGCACGGTGGCCATGGCGGGTGACGGGATCAATGACGCGCCGGCGCTGGCCGAAGCGGCTGTCGGGATTGCCATGGGCACCGGCACGGACATCGCCATCGAAAGCGCCGGCATCACGCTCGTGAAGGGCGATCTCGGGGGACTGGTTCGCGCCCGGCGGCTGTCGCGCGCGACGATGACGAACATCCGGCAGAACCTGTTCCTCGCGTTCATCTACAACGCGATTGGCGTTCCGGTTGCGGCCGGGATTCTCTATCCGCTGACCGGAACCTTGATCAGTCCTGTCTGGGCAAGCGCGGCGATGACGCTCAGTTCAGTGTCGGTTATTACCAACGCCCTGCGCCTTCGGCGCATCGGCTTGTAGGCGCGGACTGTCAGATCCGCAGGAGAGGACGATGGCGATCGATCCCGTGTGCAAGATGCAGGTTGACGAGAACAAGGCAGCCGGCAAGAGCGAGTACAACGGCAAGACGTATTACTTCTGCGCGCCGGGCTGCAAGCGCAAGTTCGACGCCGAGCCCGAGAAGTATCTCAAGGGGTAGAGGGCGGGCGCCCTCAGGCCAGCCCGAATTCCGCGGCCAGCAGCTCGTACGACTTCCGTCGCGCAGCGTGGTCGAATGTGATGGTCACGACCATCACCTCGTCCGCGCCGTACTCCGTAGCAACCTGCTCGAGTTGCGCGCGGACGACCGCAGCGGTACCGACGAGCGCGCGCCGTCGCCTGACGATGCCATCGAGAAGGTGGGCGTTCGATTCCAGGAACGCCATAGCGGTGTCAACGGGTGGCACCTGGATCAGATTGCCGCTGACGAAGTGCGCGAACGCCATGCGCGAGCTCGAGGCAAGCCGTTCGGCCTCTTCCCGGGTTTCGGCGCAAAGCGCCCACACGGCGGCGATGACCTGTGGTCGCTGCAGATTCGCCGACGGCACAAAGGTCTCGAGGTAACGCTGCGCGATGCTCGCGCCGCCCGGCGCGATGAAGTCGGCGAACGCATACGGAAGTCCGAGTTCGGCGGCCCAGACTCCGCTTTGTGGGGACGACCCGAGCAGCCACGGTGCGGGGCGTTCCGCAGGTGGCGGCAGTTCGGCGACGCGGGCAAGCCGATGATTCGGCGGCAAGCCGTCCCGCAGGTATGCCAGCAGTTCTGTAAGCTGCTCTGGAAAGTCGTCGGGCGCCGCCTGCCGCTTGTCGCGCTGAAGTGCCCACGCCGTGAGCGGGTCGCTTCCCGGTGCGCGCCCGAGCCCGAGGTCCACGCGATCGGGATAGAGGGCGGAGAGCATGCGAAACGTTTCCGCGACTTTCAGCGCGCTGTAGTGCGGGAGCATGACTCCCCCGCTGCCGACACGGATGCGGGTCGTGGCCGCGCAGATAGGACCGATCAGCGCCTCGGGACTCGCGCACGCGAGCATCCGCGAGGCGTGATGTTCGGCGACCCAGTACCTCGTGTATCCGAGCCGCTCGGTCGTTCGCGCGAGGTCGATTGAATTGCGCAGGGCGTCGCCGGTCGTCATTCCCTGCGAGATGGGTGACTGATCGAGGACGCTGAGTTTCAGGCGCGAGGGAGTTGGCACTCTTACCGAGAGCCGCGACCGCGCACTGGGGCATGTCCGCCCGGCGCCCTGGCCTGCCGGCGAGGCCCGTGTGAACCGCCGCCGCCAGCGCCGTGCTGCGGCCGCGTCCGTGGGCGACCGTAGCCATGACCGCGGTGGTCAGGGCGGTCGGGGCGCGACCCGGGCGCCGGCGCCTCTTTCACCGCATCGTAGTTGAAACCGGGAAGCGTCACGCGCGGGAGGCGTTTCTGAATCGCCTTCTCGATGTCGGCGAGTTCCGGCTGCTCTTCCGGCGCCACCAGCGTGAACGCCGTGCCGATCGCCTCCGCGCGAGCGGTGCGTCCGACGCGGTGGATGTAGTCTTCGGGAACTGCTGGCACGTCGAAGTTGATGACGTGGCCGAGTTCAGTCACGTCGATGCCGCGCGCTGCGATGTCGGTCGCCACCAGCACCCGGTACTTGCCGCTCTTGAAGCCCGACAGCGCTTCGGTCCGCTGGTTCTGCGATCGATTCCCGTGAATCCGCTCCACAGCGATGTTCTGCTGCGCCAGGAATCGCATCAGCTTGTCGGCGCGGTGCTTCGTCCGCGTAAACACCAGCGCGTCGTCGATCTCGCCACGCGTCAGCAGTTCGCTGAGCAGCTTCGACTTCAGGTGCTGCGGCACGGGATAGACCGCCTGCGTAATGCCAACCGCCGGAGCTGCTTTCCGTTCCAGATTGATGGTGGCCGGATCGCGCAGCATCTCCTTCGCGAGCTCCGCAATCGCCGACGGCATCGTCGCGCTGAAGAAGAGCGTCTGGCGCCTGGCCGGAAGATGCCGGAGGATACGCCGGATGTCCGGCAGGAAGCCCATGTCGAGCATGCGGTCCGCCTCGTCCAGCACGAGGTACTTCAACCCGGACAGCTTCCCGTAAGACGCCCTGAAGTGATCCAGCAGGCGGCCAGGCGTGCCGACGATGACGTCGACACCCACTCTGAAGGCGTGTTCCTGCGGCCCCATGCCGACGCCTCCGAACACGGCCGCCGCGGTAATGGGCGTGTGCGTCGCCAGGTCCGTCAGGTCCGCGACGATCTGCGCGGCGAGCTCACGGGTTGGCGTCAGGACGAGGGCGCGCGTCGTTCCGCGACGCTCCGGCATCAGCTTGTGCAGGATCGGCAGCAGAAACGCCGCGGTCTTGCCGCTGCCGGTCGTCGCACAAGCGAGCAGATCCCGCCCGGCGAGGACGGGCGGGATCGCATCGGTCTGGATGGGAGTGGGCCGGGTGAATCCGAGGTCCTTGATACCTGCGAGCAGATTCGGATGAAGCTGGAGTGAGTTGAACGGCACTCCTAGGCGACCTGCTCCGCAGCGGCGGCGAGCTCCGGCATGGCGAGCTCGGGCATCGGCTTCGCGATGAACAGCCGACGCACGACCTTGGCAATGATCCGAGCCCACTGCGCCGAGCGCTGCACTCGGGCGCTGTCGGTCGCAATACCGGTGTTCGCGTACATCTGGCGGTACAGCTTCGAGATCAGCACGAAGGCGAGCCGCGCCTTCATGGACTTGACGACGTTGGACCGTTTCCAGACATTCGACCAGCTGTAGAACTGATCCCACGCCGACTGGGTGCGGACCCGGATCTCCTCGATCGACATCGTCGGATGCGGAGTGAAGAGCTTGGGCCGCTTCTCCTGGGGAATGAGCCAATGACGAGTGACCGAAATGCCGTCAACCGTCGTCTCGTGGTTCTCTGGCTTGGCCGCCCACTTCTCGAAGTCGATCGTGCCGGGGAACGGCGTGAGCAGCACGAACTGCGCGAAGGTGATGTCCGCCGCTGCAGCCAGGGTCGCCGTGGCTTCGAACGTCTTCTCCCGATCGCTCGGCAATCCGAAGATGAACGAACCGAGCACGTGGACGCCGTGGCGCCTGAAGGTGCGCAGTCGCTCGATCAACTCGTCGCCGGCCAGGTTGAAGCCCTTGTAGACGTCCTTGAGCCCTTCGGGCGTGACGGCCTCGACGCCGATGAGCGCGCCGCGAATCCGCGCCTTGCGCATCGCATCGAGGAACGCGGTATCTTCGGCCGCTTCCATCGTGATCTGCGTGAAGAACACCATGTCCTCTGGCAACTCGGCGAGGGCGCGCATCAGGTCGAATCGCTCCTGGCGCATGTCCTCGAGCTCGTGCAGTCGAGACTTATCGTGGCGGCGCCTGGCCATCGCCAGGTCCTCCATGGTGACCGGGTAGAAGTTGTCGTCGGCGAGCGCGATGAACCGGAACCCCTTGCGGCGGAGCTCCACGACTTCACCGACTACCTTGTCGACAGCGCGCTGACGCGGCTCCTGGCCGTCGGTCCGCCAGACCGAGCAGAACGAGCAGTGCTTCGGGCAGCCGCGGACCGTCTGCACCGACGCCCACATGTAGCTCGATTCCGGCAGGAGATCCCACCGGGCGGGGATGAAGTCGTCGCCGCTCACGCGGCCGCCGTCGTACATGGGCAGCGGCTTACCGTCGAGGCAGTCCCTGACCACCTTCTTCCAGATCAGGTCGCCATCACCCTTGACCACCGTGTGCGCGGCACCGAACTCGAACACTTCGTCGGGGAACAGCGTCGCGTGGATGCCGCCGTACACAACCCATGCACCGCGCTCGCGCGCCGCCCGACCGATCTCGTATCCGCGGCGGGCATTACCCGTGTGGATGCCGATTCCGACGACGTCGCCGCGGCTGATGACGTTCATGTCGATGTGTTCCAGCGTTTCATCGACGATGAGCGGATCGCCCCACTCGTGGCCGGTTGCGGCGGCCAGGACGTAGAGCCAGCGGGGGGTGATGACGGCCACGCCGAAGGCGACGTGGCTGGGGTTGATGAGATAGACGCGCGGAGTCAACTACGAGCCTTCCGCGTGGGCGCCTTGCGCACGTTTTGCGCGCGCTTGCCGCTGATCGTGTCGTTCAGCAGCTCGAACACCACGCGGTCGCCGACCTGAAGATCGAAGAATTCGCCTTTGAAGTCTGCCTTGTGAAAGAAGACGTCGCCGTCTGGCGCGCTAATCATGCCGCAGGCCTGCCCACGAGTCAGGCTTTTGACCTTGCCCGTGGTTTCTTTGCCGGCATACACGGGGCGCGAAGGCACCCCGCGCGACGAGGAGGGAGACCGCATCAAACGCCCTTTCATTGGTGGTTTGGGACTTCCGGACGAGCCACCCACACAAATGTCTGTAGAGTGTGTCGTCCCGGTAAGACTGCAGTGAATTGTAACACGTGACTGGGGCGCCGTATCGTGATAGAGTCCTTGTTCTCTGGAAGCTTCAGCCCTCCGCTTACCTTCACTCAGACAGAGCCTTCGAGCGCTCCTCCCCTGTGTGTCCGTCAAGTTTGAGCGACCCTTCGCTCAGGACTGGTTTCCTCACAGCGCCCTACCGGGGCAGCATTCCCATGGATGGAATGCGGGAGTTAGAAAGTCATGAGTCGCAAACTGTACGTCGGCAACCTCTCCTACAACACCACCGAAGGTGAACTCGAAACGCTGTTCTCGCAGTCCGGCACGGTTGAATCCGTCCGCGTCATGCGCGACATGGCGACGGGCCGCGCACGTGGGTTCGGCTTCGTCGAAATGGCGACCGACGAAGAGGCTCAGGCCGCCATCTCCGCCGTCAATGGCCAGGAGTTCGGTGGTCGCGCGCTGACGGTCAACGAGGCGCGTCCGCAGGAAGCCCGCTCGGGCGGCTTCGGCGGCAATCGCGGTGGCGGTGGTGGATTCGGCGGTGGCCGTGGTGGTGGCGGTGGACGCCGTACCGAGCCCCGCTGGTAACTGCCGTTCCGAAGTTAGAAGTTAGAACTGAGAAGTCAGAAGCAGCGTCGGGCCTTTAGGCCCCGACCTCTGACAGACGACTCGAACCGCCGCGTCCTTTTCGAAGGGCGCGGCGGTTTCCTTTTGTGCCGGTCGTCTACTTGACGACGGTTACGGTGAGTTCCTGGTCGCCGATCAGCGCACCGTCGTCGGCACGGGCCCGCAGCACGTAAGTGCCGGGTTCGCTGAATGTGGCCGTTGCGATGTACCTGCCGTCGGCCGGAAGCGCCGGCGGGAACCAGACGGGCGCCCACGGTGAGTTGGCTCCCGACCGCGTGTCTTCCCACGGCTTGACCTGTTCCGGCGTGAAGTCGACCTTCCCCGCTCCACGATAGACAAACCACGACAGGTGCAGGCCTGACATCTTCCCGACCGTGATGCGCTGCGGCGGCATCATGATGCGGCGAGCCACAGCGGCCTCGCTCGGCATCGGCGTACCGCCCTGGCCGGGCGCCTTCGGCACGCCGTCGTCAGTCACGATTGCCGAGAGCTGAAGCGGCTGCCCAACCTTCGCCGTTTGCGTTTTGGCACCCTCGAGCCGCACCACCGGCGGCTTGTTCGCGCGAATCGTCGGATTGCTCGACCCGGGCCCCAGCGCGCCCGTCTCCGAGGCAATCACGACGTTGTCGACGAAGTAGTCCTGGCGCAGCGTCGCGTACGCCTTCTCGGTGACGCCGTTTGTCTTCAGCGTCCAGACCAGCTCCTTGGTCCCGAAGTCTTTCGGCACCGGCACCTTGAACACGAACCGGTTGCGGCGCGGGAGGAAGCGCGTGGGTTGCCCGAGATCAGCGCCCAGCAGATTGAAGCTATTGTCCGGTCCGACTGGAACGTTGAGCTCCTCGTCCCAGTTGTTGTTCATGTAGCCGAACAGGAAAAAGGAGTTGCCGTCGGCATCGGTCTCCCATCCCTCGAAGGCAGGCGACACGTTCTGCCCGCTCGAGTACGAGAGCGACTGCGCCTGGTAGCTGGAGACGGACAGGGCGACGATTGCAACGCCCAGCGCAATGCCGCATGCGATGCGGGCCGCGGCCGAAGAGAGTGGTGATGTCCGCATGATGTGCTCTTCCCTACCGGTTCGAGGCGGAAGTGGATGCCGGCTGAACTGACGGCGGGATGATCATGCAGAGCGGACATCCGATCGGCACGTCGTTGCGCGTGAGCTTCAGCTTCGCGCGCCGCTCTGCCATCGCCTTCATGAACTCCTCGTCGCTGAGCGACACGCCCTGCCCGAGGTCGATGAACATGTTCGCCACCGACCGGTTCCCCGAGCCCTGCCAGTTGCGCGGGTCTGGCACGTTCTTGTTGGCCGGCGAGTTGTCCATGAACCCGATGATGTGCAGGATGGTGCCCTTCGGCAGCAGGGGCGCGTAATCATCCTGGTACTCGTAACCGCGGACCCAGTTGTGGTCGTACCCGGCGCAGCTGAGCGTCTGGATGTTGTAGCCCCAGATCGCCTCGAGGCACATGCGCGCGCCCGGCGCGTGGAGATGCGGTTCGAACGAGGTCACCTTCGTGTTCTCGGCGAGGACCGTGTAGGCATGGAGCTGCTGGCTCGCTTCCATCGGCCGGATGGAAATGTCGACGCCGTTCCCCAGGCTGCGGCTTTGCGACGCCTTCAAGGTCGGCTCATATCCCTTCGGATGGAACTTGAAGCCGATTTCGAGGTGTCCCTTCGTGTCGCGCCCGTTGGAGTGGAGATGCACGGAGTCGGTGACGACG
>Ga0207701_10003049_pt1 | contig 17300 bp, 18 predicted proteins | sample KBSSwiSSwithPhiX_FD_184294 | JGI IMG/M metagenome (GOLD analysis project Ga0207701, IMG submission 184294) | Switchgrass rhizosphere bulk soil microbial communities from Kellogg Biological Station, Michigan, USA, with PhiX - S5 (SPAdes) (version 2) | ecosystem: Environmental > Terrestrial >... | reverse complement strand
CGAACTTACGAAGCAAAAATTGCATTTGCCAGAGTAAATGTACGAGCAGTAAGGGTTTCAGCGGTTTCTTTCTGCAATAAATCGTCAATTTTTGGGAGTTTTTTCCACCCGAAACCAGTCAGTATATCGTACATAATTATTTGCGATCCTGTCGATCTCGCCACTGATCATTTCTTGAGGAATATCCTTCACTTTTTTAGCTGGCACGCCGGCATAAATACTCCCTGCTTCACAAATGGTTCCTTCAAGAACTACTGCACCGGCTGCTATAATTGTATTGCTGTTTACTACTGCACCATCCATTACAATAGCACCCATACCTATTAATACATTATCATGAACAGTGCATCCATGTACGATCGCATTATGCCCGATCGAAACATTATGCCCGATCGTCGTTCCAAATTTTTTATAGGTACAGTGAATACATGCGCCATCCTGCACATTCACTTTATTTCCCATTCTTATAAAGTTTACATCACCCCTCACCACTGTGTTGAACCAGATGCTGCAATCATCACCCATTTCTACATCACCAACAATAGTTGAGTTAGGCGCCAAAAAACAATTGTTACCAAACTGCGGGAATTTATTTTCTACAGGAAGTATTACAGGCATGATCAGGTTTCTTGTTTTTATTTTATGGTTTTTGGTTACCGGCTTCAGTATTTCTTATGAACACCTATTGCGTCGCACTCTTGTACTGCAACAAATCTATTGAACATATCTCCTTGCCTCCGTGGCAACCATCGCAAATTATAGAATTTCTTTGCGTCCTTTTGCGAAATCTTTGCGTCCTTTGCGGTTAAATTTTTTTATTGAATCAGAGGGAACTTTTTCTCAAACACATTGCACAAACTTCACCTTCTCCATTAGCATTTGAAATTAAGAAAGCGGAAGGTTGTTTGCTCTATGATACAAACGGAAAAGAATATATTGACCTGATCGGCGGCATTAGTGTAGCTAATATCGGGCATCGTCATTCCAAAGTAGTTGAAGCTATTAAAAAGCAATTAGATGCTTACATGCATGTAATGGTGTATGGAGAATTCATTGAATCACCCCAGGTACTATATGCCAAACTGCTCACGGATAATTTACCTCCTTCTTTAAACTCAGTTTATTTTACCAATTCTGGCGCCGAGGCTATAGAAGGATCAATGAAACTTGCAAAAAAAATTACGAATCGAACACAGATCATTGCTTTTAGAAATTCCTATCATGGCTCAACACAAGGTGCATTAAGCATAATAGGCGATGAGTATTGGCGGAACGCTTTTCGTCCATTACTGCCCGATGTTTTGCATCTTGAATATAATTCGTTCAGATCGTTAGATGAGATCTCTGAAAAAACAGCTTGTGTGATCACGGAAACTATTCAAGCGGAAGCAGGAATTATTGTTCCATCCAAAGAATGGCTGCAGGCACTCAGAAAAAAATGTATTGAATTCGGAACGCTTTTAATTCTTGATGAAATACAGGCTGGCTTTGGAAGAACTGGTAAATTATGGGGTTTTGAAAATTTTGAGATCGTTCCTGATGTTTTGATCCTTGGAAAAGCATTGGGTGGTGGTATGCCGCTTGGAGCTTTTATAGCCGACAAAAAAATGATGGATGCCTTTACAGAAAACCCTGTACTTGGTCATATCACAACCTTTGGCGGTCATCCTGTTTGTTGTGCAGCAGGAATGGCTACGATGAAAGTCTTATTGGATGAAAAAATGATTGACGGCACAAAAGAAAAAGAAGAATTATTTAGATCATTATTAGTTCATCCAAAAATAAAAACCATCCGTTCATTTGGTTTGTGGATGGCAGTAGAATTTGATTCTTTTGAAACCAATAAAAAAATAATTGATCACTGTATTCAAAACGGAATAATGACAGATTGGTTTTTATTTGCACCAAATTGCTTGCGTATTTCTCCTCCATTAATTGTTTCAGAAAACCATATTACAGATGCCTGCAAGAAGATCCTGAATGCAATAGCATGATCAAATCGGTTTGATCCGCAAATAAATATTTTTTTAACCTCCATATTTTTTTTAAATTACTTTATTAATTAACCATAAACCACAGGATCATGAAAAAAACATTTATTCTTTTTCTGCTAATTGCAGTTGTTTCTGCAGCCTATTCTTCAACAAACTCAATTCCTGTTTCATCAACAAATCCTTCTATAAAAGCAACTGAGGTTTATGTGCCCATTGGAAAAAATGGACAGTTGATTTCATTGATGGATCTTTCCGAGATCAGCGTTAAGGATTTTGAAAGTTTGTCTGGTAAAAAGATGAAAATGATGGAGAAGGTGAATTTCAAAATGAAGCAGAGAGAGTTGAAAAAAAACATAAACTATGACGGATCTTTTAGTAAAAAAAGAGTTGAGAAATATTTCAATAAAGCGGCTTTGGCCGGTGGTGCTTTTAGCCTGAGTGGTTTGGCTCTTGGGTTGTTCCTATCTTTAATAGGAGTTCTGATCGCCTACCTTATCACAACTGGAGACAAGAAAGGAAGGATTATCTGGGCCTGGATCGGCTGCGCAATTTCATTGATACTCTGGGGCGCACTTCTTATTTAAAAGGACACCAAAAATTATATTTAGAAAGCCAATCTTTTTTGGATTGGCTTTTTTATTCTACTTCAACAATCACTTCTACCTCTACTGCAGTATTCATTGGCAATGCATACATTCCTACTGCCGATCTTGCATGCTTTCCTTTATCACCAAAAATTTCTACCATCAGGTCAGAATAACCATTAATGACCTTCGGCTGATCTTTAAAATCTTCAGTGCAGTTTACCATGCCAAGTACTTTTACAATTCGTTTTACTTTATTCAAACTGCCAAGCTCGGCTTTTATAACGGCAAGATGATTAATAGCAGTTAATCGTGCTGCTTCATAACCTTGTTCAATAGTTAAGTCCTTTCCTACTTTACCAGTAATGTAGCTTCCATCAGGTTTCATGGGGCCCTTGCCTGCAAGATATAAGAGATTGCCAACTCTTACTACGTTTACATAATTCGCTACAGGTTTTTGTGCTTCGGGTAATACAATCCCTTTTTGTTTAAGCCGGGTTTCTGCATCTTGTGCTAAAATTGCGGTGTTAAAAAAAGAAACAGCTGTGAGAATAAAAAATATCTTTTTCATATTATATAAGTTTAAAAAGATAAGCGGCAATCAATCCGCCGATGATCGGCCCAATAACTGGTATCCACGAATAACCCCAATCACTGTCTCTTTTATTTTTTATTGGTAAAATAAAATGGGCGATACGTGGACCCAGGTCCCTTGCAGGATTAATAGCATAACCCGTAGGGCCACCGAGTGATAAACCAATACCCAATATAAGTAAACCAACAGGCAGTGCATCCAATGTTCCAAGAGTTGATGCCGGTTTTGACATTGCCAACGCACCAAATAATAAAACAAATGTGCCGATGATCTCTGTGATAAGATTATATCCATATCCCCTTATAGCTGGTGCGTTACAAAAGACTGCAAGTTTTCCATCTTTATCATCGGTACTGTCAAAATGTTGTTTATAGGCAAGCCAAACAATAATAGCCCCAGTAATTGCGCCACCAAATTGTGCAAGGATATATGTAGGTAAAAGTGTCGCATCAAAATTGTTGAATGCCACCATTGCAATGGTCACTGCAGGATTTAAATGTCCACTGCCTCCGAGGTTAGTGGATACATACACACCAAGAAATACAGCCATGGCCCATCCGAAAGCGATAACGATCCATCCACCATTATTACCTTTCGTTTTATTTAAAACGACATTTGCTACTACGCCGTCACCCATGATGATGAGCAGCATTGTACCGATAAATTCGCCAAGAAAAGGAGACATAAGCAATCAGTTTGAGTTTTGAAGTTTGTGGTTTGAAGTTGGAAGATAATTCTTCGCAACAGAAATAAAGCTATCAATTTGTTCTTTTATCCAGGTTTCATTTTTTCCCATTTCTTTGGCCATCATATTTGCTACCAACGAAGCTGATTCAATGGCGGCTTTTGCATCAAGTAACAATGCTCTTGTCCTTCTTGCCAGTGCATCTTCTACCGTCATGCACATTTCATTTTGTAATGCCCAAATAATTTCAGCTTTAATGTATGGTAATGACGGATGGATCAATTCAGCAAGTGAATTATCTTTTTTGATCAGATCATCTATCCCATCTTTATCAGTTCCGTAATAATATAATGCAGCTTTATAATCGTTGTTTTCTTTATAACCATGTATGTGTAGATTTTTAGTTACACATTCTTTTTCATTCATCCCTGCTTTATATATAGCAATTTCCATCACATCCTCCGCCATCTTTCTGTATGTTGTCCATTTACCCCCTGTTATAGAAATCAATTCTGAATCTGAAACAGAAATATGATGATCTCTTGAAATGGCAGAGGTGATCCTAGAATTACTTTTTACTAAAGGTCTCAAACCGGCAAACACACTTCGAATATCACTATAGGCGGGATCCTTTTTCAGGTAACGATGAATATGCTGCATCACAAAATCAATCTCTTCTTTCTTGGCAACAGGCTCTTCACTTGCTGCGGGTACCGGTGTATCTGTTGTGCCTATAATAATTTTATTGTGCCATGGCACTGCAAACAATACTCGGCCGTCATCCGTTCGTGGGATCATGATCGCAGTATCAGATAAAAGAAATTCCTTATCAAAAACAAGATGAATTCCCTGGCTATGAGAGATCAATGGTTCTGCATCTTTATCATCCATTTTAGCAATGGTGTCAGAAAAAATTCCTGTTGCATTGATAACTGCTTTGGCTTTTATCTCATACTCCATATCATCAAAACTATCTTTTGCAATTATCCCACATACTTTTTGATTCTCCTTCATTAATCCTTCCACACTCATGTAATTAATGACAACTGCACCATGATCTGCTGCCGTCATTGCAAGATGAATAGCGAGTCGTGCATCATCAAACTGCCCATCATGATAAAGTACGCCACCACGCAAACCATCTTCATCAAGGTTGGGGGCCAATGCAAGTGTTTCTTCTTTATTTAATAATTGTGATGGACCTAATCCTAAACTTCCGGCCATCCAATCGTACACTTTCAGTCCAACTCCATAGAATGAATTCTCCCACCATTTATAATTGGGAATAACGAAGGACTGATTTTTCACCAGGTGCGGTGCATTCTTTTTCAACAAACCTCTTTCTTTCAATGCTTCCATCACCAGCTTTATATTTCCCTGTTGTAAATAGCGGATGCCACCATGTACCAATTTTGTGCTGCGAGATGAAGTTCCTTTTGCAAAATCATATTTCTCCAGCAAAATTGTTTTACATCCTCTTGATGCTGCATCAACAGCAATGCCCAAACCTGTTGCACCGCCACCAATAATGCAGATATCAAATTCATTAATTGAATTCAGCTTGTCTATTTGTTCTTGCCTGTTCATTGATCTGCCCATGCAATAGCGGCATTTACCGCTCTTTGCCATCCATTTACTAGCTCATTTCTTTTTTCATCTTTCATCGATGGAGAAAATTCTTTATCAACCTGCCATTGTTTTTGTATCTCTTCAACATTCTTCCAATAACCAACAGCAAGCCCGGCGAGATAGGCGGCACCAAGTGCAGTCGTCTCCGTTATTTTTGGACGGATCACTTTTGTATTCAGGATATCACTTTGAAATTGCATCAATGAATTATTAATAGTGGCGCCACCATCCACTCTTAATTCAGCAATTGAAATACCTGCATCTGCTTCCATTGCTTTCAATACATCATAAGTTTGATAAGCGATGCTATCAATGGCTGCCCTTGCAATATGTGAATTGTTGCTTCCCCTGGTCAATCCGAAAATACTTCCACGTGCATGTTGGTTCCAATGAGGCGTGCCCAATCCTGCAAATGCAGGAACAATATAAACACCTTCACTATCTTTTACTGTGGCAGCAAGTGCTTCCACTTCTGATGACTTGCGAATGATCTTCAAACTATCTCTTAGCCATTGCACAACTGCGCCGGCAATAAATACACTTCCTTCCAATGCATATTCCGTTTTGCCATCGATCTGCCATGCGATCGTCGTTAATAAATTATTTTTTGATGCAATTGCTTTTGTTCCGGTATTCATCAACATAAAACAGCCAGTGCCATATGTATTCTTCACCATTCCCGGCGCTGTACACATTTGACCAAACAAAGCAGCTTGTTGATCACCGGCGATACCTGCTATAGGAATTTTTATTTCGGGAACCGCACTTGCCGTCGTTCCATAAATTTTGCTTGAAGCTTTTACTTCTGGTAAAACTGATCTAGGAATATTAAAAAGTTTCAGCAAGTCATCATCCCATTGGCACGAATGAATATTCAACAACATAGTTCTCGAAGCATTGGAAACATCGGTGACATGAATATTACCACCACTTAGTTTCCACACCAGCCAGCTATCAATTGTTCCAAATGCCAGCTCACCATTTTCTGCTTTTGTTCTTGCGCCACTAACATTATCTAATATCCATTTTAGTTTTGTTGCAGAGAAATAGGCATCGATTACTAATCCTGTTTTTTTCTGGATCATATTTGCATGACCGGCTTTTTTCAATTCATCACAATAAGCAGCGGTTCTGCGGTCTTGCCACACAATAGCATGATAAATTGGTTTGCCAGTGCTGCGATCCCACACTACTGTTGTCTCACGTTGATTTGTGATTCCGATACCAGCCACTTGTTTCATCGTGATACTTGCTTTGGCCACTGCTTCAGCCATTGTGCCATACTGGGTGCTCCAAATCTCTTCGGCATCATGCTCTACCCAGCCCGGTTGCGGAAATATTTGTTTGAATTCTTTTTGCGCAACGCTGACGATGTTGCCCTGTTTATCAAAAATAATACTGCGGCTGCTGGTAGTGCCCTGGTCGAGTGCAAGAATGTAATGATGCATTGAAAAAAATTAAAAGTCAAAAGATAAAGTCAAAAAGGAAGGTAGTAAAAAAGCTCAATAGAATTGTTACTGTACAAGAGTGCGACGCAACGGAAGATGAAAAGAATTCTTCAGCTGGGTAAAAGATGATCATCTTCATTATAAAAACATTCTCATTAAAACGAAAGCCTGAAACTTCCAAAGACGCCAAATCTTTTATTAGCTTCTTTGGGTAAAGGGGTGGGAAGAAGCCTCCAAATAAAATCAAGGCGGATAATTTTAAAGATGTTATCAATGCCCGTTCCTAATTCAAGATAAGTTTTACCGTCGAGTGATTTAAAATCATACCCGGGTAGAAAGTTTAAAGTCTTGTTTGCATCACTCAGGCCACCCCATAATGCTTTAATAGTATAAAATTGCCGGAATTTAAGTTGTGGTATAAGGCGGAAAATGCCATTGCCGATATTATGTTCGAAACTTAGTGCAACAAATTTGTCATGAATATATTCATACCTGTTCATCAAACTAAAAGTATGTTTATTATAATAACTCAACTCGTTGCCGGGAGCAATTTCAAGAAAAGTATAAGGTAAGGTGCCAAAGGTTTTACCTGCAATAAAATCATATTCAAAGCTGCCAAAAGGAGGCACTTTAATATAATCATGAACACCTGCGATAACCTTGGTATAATTGTATGCACTTTGTCCAATGCCGGAAATGCCCTGTGTGATCTTTAATTCAGGAATAGGATAGGGGCTTCCCAAACTGCTGCGAAAAAAATTTGACTCAAGAAATTTTTCAAGATAAGCAAAGCGAAACCGCAATGATATTTCAAAAGTTTGTAAGGGTTTGCCACTTGAAACCGGGAATGAATCTTTTGGTGGAATATTTTGCAAGGGATTGAATTGCTTATACGCCGTTGCAAATAGACCTGAAAAGCCAGATTTGGTTTCATGAAAATATTCAAATCGTGTCTCTTCAATTTTCATAACCTTAACGGGGACTCCGGATTTGCGAACAGCTAATGCAAAAATGTTATCATTCGTTAATTCGCCAATATAACTTTGGCCATAATCAATATCATGGGAGTAAGAACCATACAAATAAGTTCGTGGATGCTTAGCTGGTAAAAAAAGCAGTTCAGCTTTGCCCTTCAGTTTCTGATCTCTGAAGCCATAGGCTAAATAAGTATGAAACCACCATTTTCTATCAAACTTGTAATTAGTGCCAAGGTCAAAGCGAAGTCTGAGACCTTCCCATGAGGTTTGTGTTATCCAATTATACCAGGGGCCTAATTGAAAATTTCCGGTATTAAGATAGCCCGTACCGATAAAACCCATTGTGTTGGTGAATTTTTTAAAATTTGGATCATTGCCAAGGGTGTCCATCATTTTAATAATTCCCTTTTCATTATCTGACAGATCTTCATGCCGGGATGCTACCCAATATTCTTTGGCCTTTGCTTCGGCACCGGGTAATACAATTACTTCTTCAAGCAGCTTGTTTTTATTTAGTTCACGCACCACTGAAGAGTCATTCACCACAATGTTTTTATAAGTGGTGTTTTTGCGACCAATGAATGCGAGTTTTTGTTTTCCAAGTGGGGTATAGTCGGCAACAAATTTATCTCTTGCTAAAAACCAGGTAGTGGAATCGTCAAGCAATTGGTACTCCTGGATCAGGCTTAATGTTTCGAGGTAATTGACATTTGCATCTCTTCCCAGTCGAAGATTCATTTTCTGAATTGCATAAGTGCCCGCATGTACCCAGCAGTCACCTTCAAAAGTATTTTCGCCCCTATGTTTTGGAGTAAATACAAGATGATAAAAGCGGTTTTGATTTACAACCTGTGTATCCACAACGCGGTAATTATAATAATTATCGCCATTATCGCTGGCAGGACTTATAAACTGCTTGTCCATAACAGGAATAAAATTTCCATATACACTTACATTCTGGTCCATGTTGCCAAGCAACGGACGTATACTTTCATTTTCCACACCATAGGTGTTTACGGCTTTTATTACTTCCCTCCTTTTAAGCGGTTTAGGTTGATAATAATAATCGGAGATCGCTTCTGTAAAATAACTTGGTAGAAAAGGCTTGCCTTCTGTACTATCAATATTTTCGTTGATCAGATCACTGATCGACCTCAGCGGCTTAAACCTTGAAAGCTTTTGAAAATTGATATTTTTTAGATCAAGTTCCAGTTTATTATAAACCTCATAGGAGAAATTCTTAAATCTGAATTTATCATTGCGGGCTTTATTCTGTACGATCTTTCGCCAGAGAAATAAACCCTTATTTATTTTGGTTTTAACTTTGGCGCCTTCATTAAAGGTTCCTCTTTCCATAGTAATTTCAACTGTAATGGAATCAAGAGTACCAGGAATAAATAATCTGTAAGGTTGATATCCAACGCAGGTAATCTCTAATGTATCTGATGGCCATTTGTCAAGATCAAATATGAATTTTCCGGAAGAGTCTGATAATTTACCGATCGTTGAATTGATAAATTGCATAGAAGCAAAGGGGACAGGCTCATCGCTGTGCGCATCTTTTAAAATACCTGCGAGTATCTTTCGTTGAGAAAGAGCAAACATGCCTGGTAAAAAAAGTAACAATATAAGAATGTACAGATCTCTGCTTTTCATCATCAGCTTGCAAATTTAAGAAACAGTCGCTTGAGGCTGGTATTTTGTACATGTTAAAGTCAGGCGAATGAAAAAAATAGATTTGGAATTATGAGATCCAGATATTTACTTTGTACTTCAAAGTGCTTTTTATGAACGAACAAAACCAGCAAACGCTCGACACACTCCAGGATATAAAGCGCATTATGGAACGATCATCCCGTTTCATTTCATTAAGCGGTTTGAGTGGGATCGCAGCAGGTATCTGTGCATTGGTAGGTGCATGGTTTGCCAAACAAAAGCTGGATGATTATTATGTAAATTTTAATAATGGAGGATACACAGATAGTGGCTTTCATCAATTAAAAATTGATCTGTTTATAATTTCGATGTTAGTGCTTGCGGCTGCATGGGTGGCTGCATTTTATTTTACATGGAGAAAAGCAAGACATAATAAATTACCAGTTTGGGATCTTACAGCCAAGCGACTTACGATCAATTTGCTGATCCCCCTTGTTGCTGGCGGTTTGTTTATTCTTGCGATGTATCAATACAATGAATGGATATTTATAGCGCCGGCCTGTTTGGTCTTTTATGGCCTGGCACTGGTAAATGCAAGTAAGTATACACTTACAGATGTTAAATACCTTGGATTATCACAGATCCTGTTAGGGTTGATCAATACACAGTTTGTGGGTTACGGCTTGTATTTTTGGGCAGCAGGATTCGGGGTTTTGCATATCATTTATGGTTTTGTGATGTGGTGGAAATATGAGAAAAACGGGTAAGAGTAATTTGATAAATAATAAGAATTGAAGAATCCGATAACTGGCTTAAATAAAATTTTTGATAATCGCATTCGCCTTGGCATTATGAGTGTGCTATTGGTGAATGAGGAAATAAATTTTAATGACTTGAAGCAAATGTTGGAAGTGACAGATGGAAATCTCGCCACTCATTTACAGAATCTGGAAGAAAATGGGTTTTTAAAAATTAAAAAAGGATTTGTGGGAAAAAAGACAAATACAACTTATTCAGTAACGAAAGCAGGTGAAAAAGCATTTGCTGATCATATTGCAGCATTGGAAAATATGATCAAAGGCGTGAAGTAATTTTTTTTGTAGTTACACTTTGAAATACAAAGCACTTTTTATGAATAGAGAAAAACAGATCGTTCGCAATTGGCTAAGAGTTTTTATAGCCGCACTTTTCATCAGTGGACTTACCGCGATACCTGTTGAACGAGAGCTTTCTTATATCGTTGATCATTTCCCTTTTGAAGGAAGTATAAAGGGTTTCCTGGATGAAGTATTGATCGGCATACGACACACATCAAATGATTATCCTATTCTTTTTTATGGTTATGATTGGCTTGCCTTTGCACATTTTGCACTGGCCATTCTTTTTATCGGTCCATTAAGGGATCCTGTAAAGAATAAATGGGTGATCGAGTTTGGAGTGATCGCCTGTATTTTGATCATTCCCTTCGCAATGATAGCAGGACATTTTAGAGGCATGCCATTTTGGTGGAGATTAATTGACTGTTCTTTTGGAATCATAGGATTATTACCACTGGCGATTTGTTTAAAGAATATAAAGCGTTTGGAAGTTGAAGAAAAAGAGAAATCTGAAACAAAAGAAACGTTCGATATGCTTATTGCCTGATCGTCAAAAAAAAATAGATCATGAAAATAATTTTAAACTAAAAGCATTTCAAGATGAAAACAATATGGTTTAAACAATTGGGATGGATATATGTCCCTGTTCATCCAGCCGGTTTCATTGTAACGATCCTGGCAATAATTTTTATGGTGCCGGTTTGTATGGCTGTTGTGAGGACGGGACACTCTGTGTCTGATGACCTGTATTCAATTTTTGTATTTGCTACCTGCACCGCATTCTGGTGGAAATGGGTAGCCGAAAAAACTAGTAACAAATGAAAACATTTTTTAACGCAGTGCTATTTGCATTGCAAGGGATAACACAATTTTTTTCCCGTGATAGGAATGGTAAAATTCAAATGGTGATCGGTATAACTGCGATCATACTGGGATTTACTGTTTCTCTTTCATCTTTTCAATGGCTTCTAGTATTGTTTTGTATCGGATTGGTCATTTCGCTGGAAATGATCAATTCTGCTATTGAAAATTACTGTGATCTTGTTACCACGGACTTTCATCCAGGTATCAAGCTCATTAAAGATGTGGCAGCGGGTGCCGTATTAATGGCATCGATCACAAGCCTGATCATCGGACTTATAATATTCATTCCCGCATTGGTTCAGTTTCTAAATTTTTTAAAATGAGTTTCAGTAAAAAGATCATTATCCCATTAGCTTTTACGCTATCCTTATTGATCATAAGAATAATAATGAGCAATGAGCTTACCTATATTTTTCTTGGCTGGAATTTATTTCTTGCCTGGATACCTTTTGCACTAAGTCAAAAACTTCATTTTGTAAAAAGTCGGTGGAAATTATTTTTTCTGATTGGTCTTTGGCTTTTGTTTTTACCAAACGCTCCCTATATCATCACTGACTTTTTACATTTAAAACAAAGAGCTCCCATCCCTTATTGGTATGATATACTTCTGTTGTTCAGCGCTGCACTAAATGGTTTATTGCTTGGACTCTCTTCACTTTTAACAGTAGAGAAATTTTTACTCAATCGTTATGGAAGTAAAATTTCAGGCATCATAATGCTATGTTCCTTTTTTCTCTGCGCCTTTGGGATCTATATGGGCCGGAACCTGCGCTGGAACAGTTGGGATATAATCGTTAACCCGGGTGACATGGCTGGCGATATTTTAGACAGAATTTTTAATCCCTTTGATCATTTTGGAACATGGGCTGTTACTGTTTTATTCGGTAGCTTTTTTTATGTGATGTATTATTCAATAAAGAATTTAATTAATCATAAACCAAATCAATTTTAAATAAAATGGAAACAACTGAGTCGAGGAATCCTGTGTATACCCTGCTTGATAAGGGTAAGCTGTTTTTTAAAGCAGTGATAATTTTTGTAATGGCATTTTTTCTATGGATACCCACCAATTTGATTCGCGATGTGATCAATGAAAGAGCGAACCGGCAAAAAGAAGCGATAGAAGAAGTGAGCAGTAAATGGGCGGGAAAACAAACGATCACCGGACCAATTCTAATGATTCCTTATACCGGAACAGCGAATGGCCTGGTTAATCAAAAGAAATACGCCTGGTTCATGGCCGATCAGTTAGATATCAATTCTTCAGTGTCTCCACAGAAACGTCACCGCGGTATTTATGAGATAGCCGTTTATGAAGGAGATATTTCCATTTCTGCAAAATTCAACGACATTAAATTTCGGGAATTAAATGTTCCTGCTGCAAACCTATTGTGGTCAGAAGCAAAACTATTACTGCAGGTATCTGATCTGAGTCGTGGTATCAATGAAGAGATATTTATAAAATGGAAAGACAGCAGTTTTCTTTGTCAGCCATGGGCAGAGGCAAATGAAAAAATTGGCGAAGCTTTATTTGCAGCAGTTCCATTAAAAGCAGAAGATGCAGATACTCAAAATGTATTCACTGTAAAATTTTCTTTGCATGGATCGCAACAACTAATGTTTGCGCCGGCAGCAAGAGAGACAAAGATCCATTTGACAGGAAATTGGCCCGATCCAAGTTTTATTGGTATAAAAATTCCTGAGTCGCCAAATGTATCCGATAGCGGCATTGATGTAAAATGGAAATACCTGAATCGTACCACACCTATGGTTTGGAATGATCAATTCAACAATGTACAGGCCTCGGCAATGGGAGCTAACCTAATTATACCGGTTGATCAGTATAATAAAACAGAACGTTCGGTGAAATATGCACTGCTTTGTATCATGCTTACTTTCGCTGCCTTTTTTCTAATTGAAACGATTTATAAAAGAAACCTTCATCTTATTCAATATGGGTTGGCAGGATTGGCACTTGTTTTATTTTACACGTTGCTTTTATCCATATCAGAATATACAGGCTTCAACCTTGCTTACCTGATCGCGGGCATTGCCACTATTGGACTGGTAACATGGTTTGTTGGAAGCATTATGAGATCATCAAAGCTTGCAATTTTTATCGGTCTTGTGCTCACTGTTGTGTACGGATATATTTTCACGATCATACAATTACAGGATTATGCATTACTGATGGGAAGTATAGGCTTATTCCTGGCACTCGGCATCATCATGTATTTCTCAAGAAAATTACAATGGTAAAAAATAATTTATGATAAGGAGGATGAAAAGAATAAGAGAAACCATTCTCGTGGCTTTAACACACAAGATCGCTTTGCCAATGCTGAAACTGGTAAGAAGACCAAATCAGTTTACATACTGTGAAGATGAATTGAAATCTTTTCCGGCCGGAACATTGGGTAATGACTTGTTTGTTTTTTTGAAACAAAGAAACCTGCCATTACTCAAACATTATGCACGACATGATCTGAAACATGTATTGCTTGGATATGATACAACAGAAGAAGGTGAAGCTTGTTTGCAAAGTTTTATGTTTGGCAATGGTCGTATTTCATTCCCGGTATTGGCAACAGTGACTTATGGTTTTATTACGATGCCTGAATATTGGAGTAAAATGAAAAAGGCATTTCTCCAGGGAAAGAAAAGCAATTCAATTCATGAGTGGAAATGGAATGAGATATTAAAAGAACCGACAGCCGAATTGAGAAGAAAAATATTTATAAATAGTAGTAGCCATTAACCTTTTGTTGGAGTTGGTTTTAGTTCGGAAAGCCCCACTATGTGGGGCTTTCATTTTTATACGACGTTATAAAGTTTCAGACTAATGTTTCACTTCGGGTTTACTAGCTAGCTTCTTTTTGATCCATGTTTCTGATCTATGATGAATGGGGATCAATATTGCAGCTACTGCTACTAATATTAATAACATCCAAACCGGAGATTCATGTGTCCAATGACCAATAAATGGATGGGCAAATAGAACGATAAACTCAAATAAGAAGAGTAACCCAAGCACTCCGAGAAATTCAATCGTCCTGGATTTAACTTTCCTTCGGCCCAGAAGCAAAATTCCCAACAAAAATATCGGAATAAAAATTGCAATGCCTCCTAACTCAAGATTTCTTTTTCTTACTGCAACTTCTTCACTTTTCTTTTTGGCAATTTCAATTTGACGCATTTGTTCATTAAAAGTTAATGCCTGTACCTGCCTTTGTTTTTCCTGGTTGGTTAAACTGTCTTTTGCATTCATGGCCAATTCTTGATAAATAAATGCACTATCAAGCTTGTTACTTTCTTTGAAAAGAGCGGAAAGTTGTTTTGTCGAATACAACAATAATTGTGGTGAAACCATTTCCCGGGCATGTTGAAGAGCCAAGCGACTATAATAAAAAGCAGAATCCCTGCGACCGGTTGAATCAAATATGTCGCTCATATAATAATAAATGCTGCTAAGAAATAGATGATCGTTTGTTTTTTTAAAATAAGGAAGGGACAACCTGCAATAAGATATTCCAATATCGTACTGCATCATTTTTAAATTTACTATCCCTAAACTCAGATATACCGAAGACATAAGATCATCATTTTTAAAACGAAGAGCTATTTCAAGGCTTTCATTAAGATATATCCGTGCAGAATCTAATTGATTCAATTGGTTATAGGATACACCTGTGTTTAAAAGAGTATTTCCAATATTGAGAGAGTCGTGAAGCCTTTCATAGATTTCTTTTGCCTTTAGCTCGTAAGGTATCCCCATTCTATGATCTTCCTGGATACTATAAATAACTCCAATAGACAAAAATGAAATTGCCATCTGGCGATCATTATAACTTGCTTCACTTTTTTTCAATGCTTCGAGTCCATTTTCAAGTGCTTTTGAATAATTGCCACTTAACGTAAAACCAGCACATGTATTTAGCAATGCGTCAATTTCTCCTTCATTGTAGTTGATCTTCCTGGATAACTCCAAAGCCTGCAACCCATAAAATAAATTTGAATCAGGTTTACTCTCATTAAAATATCGGGATAATTGATTCAGCAAATTCACTTTGCTGGTATCTTCTTTAGCAACCACCAATAGTTGGCGCAGGCTGTCATTTTTATTTTGCTGTGCTGACAAAAATAATGTCACCAAAAAGAGAAATAAGAAACAACTAACTTTCTTCATGTTTAAGAATTATTAAAATGAATTTAAACAAAAAATCTCCCGGGAAGGGAGATTTTTATAGCACTGTCATCAATTATGCTTTTGCTGTTGCCAGTTTCTTTTTTATCCATGCTTCTGATCTGTGATGAAGCGGTATCAAGATAGCAGCTACTACTACTAATATTAATAACATCCAAACTGGTGATTCATGTGTCCAATGACCTATATAAGGATGAACTAATAACACGATAAATTCAAAAAGAAACAATAATCCAAGTATACCGAGAAACTCAATGGTTCTCGATTTCACTTTTCTTCTGCCTAATAATAAAACTGCAAATAAAAACGCGGGAATAAAAATGGCAATGCCTGCCAGTTCAAGATTTCGTTTTCGTATGGCCGCCGCTTCTGCTTTTTGTTTCGCAATTTCCATTTGCCGTAATTGTTCAGCAAAAGTCAATGTCTGCATCTGTTTTTGTTTTTCCTGGCTCGTCAAACTGTCTTTTGCAACCATGGCTATTTCCTGGTAAATGAATGCACTGTCGAGCAGCCCCGTTTGTTTGAAGAGCGATGACAATTGTTTTGCTATTTCGTGAAATTGCGATTGGTAAGCATAGCGATAGGCCAACCTGCTATAGTAAAGAGATGAATCATAATGCCTGGTGGAATCAAAAATTTCGGCGAGGTAAAAATAAGTACTGTATAAAAAACTAAGATTGTAAGTTTTAATGAATTGCGGCATTGCCTGTTTAAGGTAGGCTGCGGCAATATCGTATTGTTTAAGCTTTATATGAATCATGCCAAGGTTTAGATATGCCACGGCTATCATATTATCATCCTTAATCCGGAGTGAGATATCCAATGATCGGTTAATATAGATCCTGGCTGAATCCAATTGGTTGACCTGGCCATAGCCATAACCAATATTCAGCAAAGAGCCAGCAAGACGAGGCTGATCGTTAGCCTGTTCATAAATATCTTTCATTTTAAGAGCATAAATCTGGGCTTGTCGAACATCTCCCTGTTCGGCGTATACTCCGCCTACGCTATTAAGACATCGCGCCATTAATTTTTTATCACCAAGTGCCTCACTTTTCTGCAATGCTTCTAATGCTATTTCCAATGCCGTTGAAAAATTGCCAGCCAATACGAAAGCAGCACTTTGGTATCGCATTGCATTCACCTCACCTTCAACATAATTCATTTTTAACGACATCGCCAGCGCCTCATTTGAGTATTTCATTATAGAGTCGGGGTTTGATTGCTGGTACCTCGCCGCGATCAGGTTTAATAGATTTATCCGGGCAGTATCTTCTTTCGCAGTCATCAATAATTGGTGAAGACTATCAATTGTATTTTGTTGAGCAATTACCTGAAGAAATAATAAAATGCTCAAAACGATTCCAATGCTTTTTCTCATGCTTATGATTTGATCTTGAAATTTAAAGCAAAAAAAAGTAAGAATCATTTGTTATGAAAGAATAGCAGCATAGAATTGATGCCGCACAAGTGTGCGACGCAACAGAAGATGATAAGAATTACAAATGCTGACTTAATAAAAATTAAAAACCTCCCATAATGAGAGGTCTTGTAAAAATTTCAAATC
>Ga0207701_10003047_pt1 | contig 17304 bp, 19 predicted proteins | sample KBSSwiSSwithPhiX_FD_184294 | JGI IMG/M metagenome (GOLD analysis project Ga0207701, IMG submission 184294) | Switchgrass rhizosphere bulk soil microbial communities from Kellogg Biological Station, Michigan, USA, with PhiX - S5 (SPAdes) (version 2) | ecosystem: Environmental > Terrestrial >... | reverse complement strand
CTGAGCTCGGCCGCCGCCCTCACCATCAGCTCGCGCTGGCCGGCGCCGGCAAACAGCAGCGGCGCTGATCCCGCGCTCTTGACGACCTCCCGAAGCACCGACAGCCCAGCCTCACCCGCGTGTTCACGGCCCGTCGCGCCATCGTCTGCCAAGAGGATGACGTCGGCTCCGGCCACTGCGGCCCACGAGCCGGCGTGGGTGAGTCGCGTGCGGAACTGCTCCACCGGCCCGGACTGCTGGATGTCGAGTGCCTTTCCCTGCGCCATCGCAGCCGCCGGATCAATCAGGCGGACTTCGGCCGCGCGATCCCGTGCGGCAAGCGTGTGCGCGAGCGCGCCGCCGAGCGGACCGCACCCGACGATCGCGATGAAGGGCATGCGAGTCGATTATTCTAATGGGGATGGCCACAAGCAGTCCAAGCCAGAGCACATCCGCGGCCTCGGGCAAAGTGGCGCTCGTCACAGGCGGGTCGCGCGGGATCGGCCTGGCGATCGCGCGCGCGCTTCTTGATGCGGGCGCACGCGTGGCTATCACCGGGCGCGACCAGGGTGCGCTCGATAACGCCGCGGGGCAGCTCTCGTCGGCCGGTTCGGTGCACACCGTTCAGGCGGACATCTCCAAGCCGGACGAAGCAGCCAACGCGGTCGCTGCCGCATCGAGGGCGTTCGGTGGGCTGGACATCCTGGTCAACAACGCCGGCGTGGGTTCGTTCGCGAACGTCGACACGCTGGCGCTGGACGACTGGAACCGGATGATCGGGACCAATCTCAACGGGCTGTTCCACTGCTGCCGGGCCGCGATTCCAGCGCTGCGCGCTCGCGGCGCCGGATGGATCATCAACATCGGCAGTCTGTCGAGCACCCAGCCGTTCGCCGGCGGGGCCGCCTACTGCGCCACCAAAGCCGCGGTGACGGCGTTCAGCGACGCCATGATGCAGGAACTACGGAGCGACAACATCCGCGTGAGCTGCGTGCTGCCCGGGTCGACGGCGACCGGCTTCGGCGGACGGAGCTCGGGGGCGGACTGGAAGCTCGCCCCTGAGGACGTCGCCCGCGCGGTGATCGATCTGATCGGCTTTCCTCCACGCAGTCTTCCGAGCCGGCTCGAGCTGCGCCCGTCCCGGCCGGCGGCGAAGTAGCCACGAAAGCGGCCGGTGACAGAGCAGGTCGCGCACTACAACATCCTCGAGCGGCTGGGCGGCGGCGCGCTCGGCGACGTCTACCGCGCTCGCGACACGAAGATCGGCCGCACCGTGGCGCTGATGCAGCCGCCCGCACATCTCGTATCAGACGAGCGGCGGCGCGCCCGCTTCGTCGAGCAGGCGCGGGTCGCGACGACCCTCAACCATCCCAATATCGCGGCGCTCTTCGACGTCATCGACGAGGACGGCCGCTGCTACCTGGTGTACGAGTTCGCCGCCGGACCGTCGCTTCGTCAGGAGATGTCGGGTGTTCGTCTGGGCGTCAGGCGGGCGGTGGAGCTCGCCGCGCAAGTTGCGGACGCGCTCGCCGAGGGGCATTCGCGCGGCATCGTGCATGGTGATCTGCGGCCCGACACCGTCGTCGTCACGCCCAAGGGCAGCACCAAGATCCTGAACTTCGGGATGGTGCCGTGGACTGCGGGCGGCGCCGCGCGCGCACTCGCGGCCGTGTCCCCCGACTCGCTCTCGGCGGATGAAGCCGTGGTCGCCGGCTATCTGTCACCCGAGCAGGCGATCGGCGGCGGCACTGATGCGCGCAGCGATCTCTTCACGCTCGGGGTGATGCTGCACGAGATGCTCACCGGCCGGAATCCGCTCGAGGCCGCGAAGCCGTCGGATACCGTCCTGAACGTCACCCGTGCGTCGGTCGCCGCGCCCTCGACGGCCAACCCCGACGTCCCTCCCGAGCTCGACGCGCTGATCGCCCGCGCCACGTCCAAGAATCTCGATGCGCGGCCGGCGACGGCGGCGGCCCTGGCTTCCGATCTGCGCGCGATTGTCGGGCTGCTCGACGCGCGGGCCGGTGACCGCGCCCAAGGCACGTTGATTCCGCTGGAAGAGGATCGCGGGCGCGGCGCGTGGTGGCTCGGTGCGGCGGCAGTAATGGCCGCTGGCATCGCCTGGTGGTGGCTTCACTAGCCGGTTCGGTTCCTGACTAGGCCGGCCCGCCGTTCCGTTCGGAAAGGATGCCGGCGAGCACGTGCGAATCGATGTTCCCTCCGGACAGCACGACGGCCACGCGACCGCCCAGATCACTGACGTCGCCAGATAAGAGGGCAGCGACGCCGGCAGCGCCGGCCCCCTCCACGACCAACCGCTCATTGCGCACCACTCCGCCAATCGCGGCGCGCAGCGAGTCCTCTGACACACGGACCACGCGGCCGACCCTCGATCGCACGATCCCGAATGTCGGCGTATCCGGATCGAGGTTGCCGGCGAGGCCGTCGGCGAGCGTCGGCTGCACGTCGATCTGGACGATCCGGCCGGCCGCCAGGCCCGCCGTAAAGGGCGACGACGCAGCGGCTTCGACGCCGACAATCGCGGCCGAGGGGGCGGCCATCGCGATCCCGCTGATCAAGCCGCCACCGCCGATAGCGACGACGATCGTGTCGACCTCCGGCCAGTCCTCCACGATCTCGAGACCCACGGTCCCTGCCCCGGCGATCACATCGTGATGCGCGTACGGCGAGATAAACACCGCGCCGCCGTGCGCCTTGGCCGACTGCTCTGCGGCGTCGTAGTCATCGCACAACCGCAGGTCCGCGCCTTCGGCGCGCATCGCCTCGAGCTTCACCCGGGGGGCATGCGCGGACACGTAAACGGTCAAGGGCAGGCCGGCGAGACGCGCGGCATGAGCGAGCGCCCGTCCGTGGTTGCCCGCTGATGCGGTCACCAGCGCCGGCCGCAATGCCCGGTCTCGATCCCGATCCCGGAGCTTGAGCACCGCATTGAAGGCGCCGCGAATCTTGTACGAGAACGTCGGTTGGAGGGTCTCGAGCTTGAGGCGCACCACGGAGCCCGTCAGCTCGGACAGCCAGGGGGAGTGCCGCAGGGGCGTCCGTAGCACGCGCCCGGCGACGCGGTCCGCCGCGGCGCGAATCTCGTCCCGGGTGATCAGGCCTGGCCGGTTCCGCCGGCGAGGAGAATGTCGGCGAGTTGCGCCGCGAACGCCGAGCGCGCCATCACCTGGTCGGTGCCGGCGTTGCGGGCCGCGGTGATCGCGCCGGCGTCGACGTGGGACACGAAGCCGAGCGTTCGGATGCCGGCCAACTCCGGGTCCTGCTTCATCGCGGTGATCGCCGCGATCGAATCGATCTTCCCGCTGTTCAGATCGAAGATCACCAACGGCGGGGTCAGCGCCCTGGCTTGATCGAGCACTTCCTGCCGGCTGCGCGCAAACGCCAGCTCGACGCCGACCTGCTTCGCGGTTGCCCGAATCTTCGAGCTGAAGAGCAAATCGTCCACTGCGACCAAAACCATGGACGCATTGTACCGTCCAGGCCCGCGCCCCGCGCCGTGCACCATAATTGCTGGATGCCGGGTCCGGAGCGTGCAGCGTGATCATCGAGGTCCGTGAAGTCCCGCCGTTCAGCAAGAACGGCTTCGTGGTGGGCTGCGAATCGACCCGGGAGGCGGTCGTCATCGACCCTGGCGACGAGGTCGATCAACTGCTCGAGATGGTGCGAGCGCGCGACCTCACCGTGAAGTACATCCTGCTGACGCACGCGCACATGGACCACATCACCGGTGTGCGCAAAGCCAAGTCCGCCCTGCAGGTTCCGGTCGGTTTACACCGCGCCGACGAGTTCCTGTACCAGGCTGCCGTGCAGCAGGGGATCGCGTTCGGCTTCAAAGTGGAGCCGCAGCCGCCGATCGACTTCTATTTCGACGACGAAGGTCCGTGGCGGTTCGGGAAGTACGCCGCCTGGGTCAGTCACACGCCTGGGCACTCCCCCGGCGGCGTGTGTCTGGCGATCGGCACTGACGCGGATCCGTCCCGCACGCTGATCGTCGGCGACACGCTGTTCGCGGGCGGCATTGGCCGGACCGATCTGCCCGGCGGAAACCTCGAGACGCTGCTGACGTCGATTCGGACCGTGCTCTTCAGCTTCCCCGACGACACGGTCGTCTGGCCCGGACACGGCGGCAAGACGACGGTCGGGCGGGAACGGGGCACAAATCCGTTCCTCACCTGACCGCCGGCTCGCGAGCGGGCTTACTTGCGGGCGCGTGGCGCCCGATCGGCCTTGACCGGGGCCTTCTCCGGCTTGATCTCGAGGTCGTTGACCACGTCCTTCACGCCGTCGATCTTGCGGACGGCGGCGCTGACGCGGTCCTTGGCCGCCTGGGACGGCGCATCACCCTTGATCGTCACGACGCCGGCCTTGGCACTGAAGCTCAGATCGAGATGGTCCTTGTCCCACTGGTCGTCTTCCTTGAAGGACGCGTCCAGATCCTTCTCGATCCGGCGATCGACGTCATCGGCGTTCGTGCCTTCGACCTTCACTTCGTTGACGACCCGGCCGCTGGTGCCGACGACCTGCTGCGCGAGCTCCTCGGCGCGCGCCTTGTCCGCGGCGCGCTCGACTTCACCCGACAGGTGCAGCGCCTTTTCGTCAGCCTTCCAGTTTGCCTTCACGTCGTCGATCTTGGCCGTCTTGAGGCTGTCCGACACGCGGCCCTCGAAGTCGGGATTGTCAGCCGGTCGATTGCACGCGGTGCTCATCGGTGCGGCGGCGAGAGCGGCGACCAGCGCCACGGATTTCAGGATCTTCTGCATTGATTCCTCCATTCAAAACGAGCCAGGAGGATGCAAGGCAAAGAGCCCGCCAACGTCGCGCGAGGCCAAATTGATGAAAACGCTAGTTTTCGACGCGACAAATGCGGAAGGTCACTCGACCAATGCCGAGCTCGTCGCCATCTTTGAGGGAAGCGCGTTCCACCCTGAGGCCGTTGACGTAGGTGCCGTTGGTGCTATCGAGGTCAGCTACCTCGACCGCGCCCGACGTCGCGGTGAACCGGCAATGGACGCGTGACACCATGCCGGCGTCGACAATGAAGTCCGCGCCGGTGGCGCGACCGAGCGTCTTGACCTTGCCCGGAAGAATCCGAAACGTGAAGGGCAGCTCCGCGTCCCTGGGCGTTTCGATGATCCAGAGTGTCACGGCTATCGGCCCGGCGACGGCGTCAGGCGACCAGCTCGCGAACGCGCGTGTGCACCACTGAGCCCTGATACGTGAGGAGCGTCTCGCGCGTGATCTCGTCGTCCATGTTGATGGGCAGCGACGGCTTCGACGCGCCGTCCTTCCCGAGCAGATGCATCAGGAACGTGGTGATGTTCTTCGAATACATCTGACTGGCGTGGTAGGGGACCATCGAGGCGGGGTTCGAGGGGCCGATGATCGTCACGCCTTTGTGGACGACGAGTTCGTCCGGCTTGGTCAGCTCGCAGTTGCCGCCGCGTTCCGCGGCCAGGTCCACGATCACGGATCCCGGCTGCATCGCTTCGACCATCTCGGTGGTCACGAGGATCGGCGCGCGCTGGCCCGGAATCAACGCCGTGGTGATCACCACATCGCTGCCGGCGACGACCTTGATCATCATCTCGCGCTGGCGTCGGTAGAACGCTTCGTCCTGCGCCTTGGCGTAGCCGCCTTTGTCTTCCGCGTCGGCCGATTCGAGCGGCAGCTCGACGAACCGCGCACCCAGGCTCTGCACCTGTTCCTTGACCGCCGGACGCACGTCGTAGGCTTCGATGCGCGCACCCAGGCGCCGGGCCGACGCGATCGCCTGCAGCCCGGCGACACCGGCGCCGACGATGAAGACGTGGGCCGGAGAGACGGTGCCGGCGGCAGTCATGAGCATCGGAAACATGCGCGGGAGCTGGTTGGCGGCGAGCAGCACACCCTTGTAGCCGGCGATGGTGGCCATCGACGACAGCGCGTCCATGCTCTGCGCCCGGGTGATTCGCGGCATCAGCTCCATCGACAGCATCGTCACTCCCGCAGCGGCAGGAGCACGCAGCGCGGCAGGCGAACCGAGCGGATCGGCAAAGCCGATCACCGCCTGTCCGGAGCGGAGCGCCGGGTCCGGCGGCGTGGAGCGCACCTGCAGGATGACATCCGCGGTCAGGAACACTTCGGCGCGCGGCACGACGGCGGCGCCTTGTGCACGATACGCGTCGTCAGGAAAGCCGGCGGCCTCGCCCGCCGACTGTTCGACCGCGACCTGCAGGCCGGCTTTGAGCAGCGGACCGACCGCCGCGGGAATCAGCGCGACGCGCGTCTCCCCTGGCAATGTCTCCTTCGGCACCCCGATTCGCATGGGCAGAAAGTCTAGTCGATCTGCGAGCCGGCGTGGGCTCGCCGGCGAGGGATCACCGCCGCAGCCAATCGGCGATGGTGGTCGCGACGTCGGGGGCGATCTGCCGATTGGCCAGGGTCGGATATTCGTCGGCCTCGCCGGTCGTGGCCTTGACGAGAAGATGGTTCACGCCCGGCAGGTGGACCGCTTCCACAGGAGGCGCCTTCTTGCGCTGGCGCGCGAGCTCGGCGAGCTGTTCGGCATGATGCGGCGGCACCTGCGTATCGAGATCGCCCTGGACGATCAGGATCGGCTGGGACACGCGAGGCATGATCTTCGCCGGGTCGTACTCGAGCAGGCTCTTGAACCAGGGCGTGTCGGCCTGCTTGCGGACGTCCTCCGGGATGCCCTCCCACCCTTTGGCGGTGAGCACGGCGGTCTGCACCCGCTGCTGGAGATCGATCTTGGCCTGGCGGTCCGCGTCCGAGGTCTTCATCAGATCGAGCTGGTGCCGCTGCTGCTCCAGCACGAGGTCGGCGCCGCTGCTGCCGTTCGCAGCCACCAGCACCAGAGACGCGATCTTCTTTTCACGTGCCGCGGCGAGCAGGGCCGCGGCCCCGCCCTGGCCGTAGCCCAGGACCGCGATCCGACGCGGATCGACGTCGTCGCGGCGGGCCAGCCACTTGACGATCGCGATCGCGTCGTCGGCGTAGTCTTGAAGCGTGACGGTCTCGACACGGCCGCCGCTCTGCCCGACGCCGCGCTTGTCGTAGCGCAGCACCATGAAGCCGCGGTCGGCCAGCGCCCCGGCCAGCTGCCCGAAGATCGGGATGTCCGCGACGGTCTCGTCGCGATCGACGGCGCCGGCGCCGCCGACCAGGACCACCACCGGGTGGCGCAGGCGCCCTTCCTGCTTCGGCACGGTCAGCGTGCCGGCGATGTTGAAGCCTGTTGCCGGAATCGTCACGTCGGTGTCGGTGGGATTGCGCGTCGTCTGCCGCCGCGCCGCGACGCCCGCCAGATCGCTGCGAATGACGCTCAGGGCGGCAGCCTTGATCTCGAGCCGCGCGAAGCGGTTTCGCGAGTCCACCCCCACCGTGGCCTCGACGTCGGCCCCCACGTTGTGGACGATCAGGGTGTAGATGCGCAGCGCGGTGACACCGGCCGGGGTCTGGATCGATTCTTCGCCGACGTCCTTGACGACCGCCTTGACCTCGCCTTGCGGCGGCACGTACAGCGGCAACTCAGTGCCCGGCGCCGCTCCTGCCAGCCGCGCCGCGAGCGCCTCATAGCCGGCGTAGAAGTTGTTGGGAAGAACGATCGTCCGAGCCGAGATCTGATCGGTTTTGCTGGTGGTGGCGCCGTCCTGTGAAATCTCGTTGACCGCCGTGGTCAGCCCGAAGGACGTCAGCAGGACCAGGCGCTTCTGGAGTTGGGTTGCTTCGACGCGAAGGGACGTCGGCTGCCAGTCGCCGTCGTATTTGATTTCCAGCCGGTTCAGCACGATGTCGCCGAACCGGCCGGTGGACGAGATGACCCAGCTCGTGTCCGGATGCGACACCGTTGATTGCATCCGCCCGACCTCCACGCCGCGGATGAAGATCGTCAGCGATGAGTCCCCGGTCGCGGGTGCCGGGACGGCGGTGGTCTGCGCGGCCGCCGGCAGCACCGCGGCGAGCGCGAGCCCCATCGCAACGGTACAATGTCGCAGAAACAGCATCTTCACAGAATAACAGCAGCGTCGCCATGTTTTCAGCGGAACAATATCGGGCCCTTCATGACGGAGCGGGGTTGGTTTTTCGCGTCGATCGGGGGCTCTTGCGCCTGACGGGCGCCGATCGCCTCGCCTTTCTCCAAGGCATCCTGACGAACGACGTCGCCGGGTTGCAGAGTGGTGAGGGGCGCTACGCCGCGCTACTGACCGCCAACGGCCGGATGATCGCTGACATGCGGGTGGTGGAGCTGGGCGACGCGACCCTGCTCGATGTTGCGACTTTCCACGCGCGGTCGCTGCGCGACCGCTTCGATCTGTCAGTCTTCACTGAGGATGTCCTCATTTCGGACGAGACTGATGCGTTCCATCAGATCGGCATTCACGGCCCGCACGCCGTGGACGCCATCGTCCAATCATTGAATCTGCCCGGTCACGCTGATGCTCTGAACTTCCTTCCAGTGGACGGGCATCGCCGTCTTGACGGCGTCATCGCGATTCGTTCCGAAGACTTCGGAGTGACCGGCTTCGACCTGATCGTTCCGGTAGGAGAGTCGGACGCGCTGACCGGCGCATTCCTGAACTCGGGCGTTGTCGTTGTCGCGCCCGATACCGCCGACGTCGCGCGGATCGAAGCAGGGCAACCCAAGTTCGGCGTCGACATGGACGTAGACACGATCCCGCTCGAGGCCGGGATCGAGGGACGCGCCATCAGCCTGACCAAGGGCTGCTACGTCGGGCAGGAAATCATCATCCGCATGCTGCACCGCGGTCAGGGCCGGGTGGCCAAGCGGCTGGTCGGGCTGACCTTCGATCCGGCCGCTACGGTGCCCTTCAAGGGTGACGCCATCAAGGCGGGCGACCGCCAGGTCGGCGCCGTGACCAGTTCGACCCAGTCCCCCGCACTCGGACGCCCGATCGCGATGGGCTATGTCCATCGCGATTTCGCGGAGCCGGGGCACATGGTGATCGTGACCACCGCCGGACGCGAGCAGCCGGCCGCGGTGAGTGCGCTGCCGTTCAGGGGTTGACGGCGAAAGGGCTCAAGGCTGATGGCTCAAGGCTAAGGGCGGCGGCTCAGACTGAAGATCACGGGGGGGGCGAACTGATTGGAAATCGCGCTGTGCTGCAGCTATGAGCCATCAGGTCTCCGCCACCTGCTCTCTGTCATTTGCCATCCGCCATCTTCCATTTGCCATCTGCCATTTACCATGTGCCATTTGCCCATGCGTGTCGTCTATCCCCGCCCTCCACTCCTCCGCAATAGCTCGATCAGCGCCGCGTCCGCCGGCGGGAAATCGAGATCCAGCAGCGCGTCACCAGGAACCCAGCGAATCTCCTGGCCGATCAACGCCTGTGGCTCGTCCCCGATGTCGCAGGCGAAGAAGTGCAGTTCGACGACACGATCGTCGTAGGCGTGGCTGACGGTGAAGATTTCGGCGTTCACCGCGATCGGGATGCCGAGCTCCTCGTGAATCTCGCGGCGCAGGCAGTCGGGGTGCGATTCGCCCGGCTCGCACTTGCCGCCGGGGAACTCCCACAGGCCCTCGAGATGGACGCCGCGTGGCCGCCGGGTCACGAGGAACGTGCCGTCCCGTTCGACGATCGCGGCGGTGACCACGAGATGCGGAACGTTGTCGGTCGTCACGGGGCGGCGCGCTCGTTCTCGGGGTTGAACGGATAGGCCAGGCAGCCGTCGCGCATCGGGCACAGCATGCACTTGGGCTTGCGGGCGGTACAGAGCGTGGCGCCGAAGTCCATCAGCGCCTGGTTGAAATCGAAGACGTGCCGCATCGGGAGCACCGTCCGCGACACTTCCCACAGGTGGCGCTTCATGCCGTGCGCCTTCGGCACGCCGGCGCCGACGAACACCCGGAACAGCACCCGTGCGACGTTGGTGTCCAGGATCGCCGCGCGCTGTCCGAACGCGAAACTGCGGACCGCGCCGGCGGTGTAGGCGCCGATGCCCTTGAACGACAACAGGGTGGCTTCATCCCCTGGCAGCGTGCCGCCATACTTGGCAACCGACTCGCGGGCGATCGCGTGCAGGCGCCGCGGCCGGACGTTGTAGCCCAGGGGCCGCCACGTCGCGGAGACGTCGGACTCGTCGGCCGCCGCGAGCGCCGTCAAGGTCGGGTACTTGGTCAGCCACTCGTCATACTTCGGCAGCACGCGATCGACCTGCGTCTGCTGGAGCATCACTTCGGAGACGAGGATGTGGTACGGGTCGCTGGTCTCGCGCCATGGCAGGGTGCGGCCGTGACGCCGATACCATTCGAGCAGGCGCCGCCGGAACCGCCGCCGCGCGGGTGGCGCGGGCAGAGCGGGCCGCTCGTCCGGCGTCGCGCGCCGCGGGGTCGGCTTCGTTCGTGGGGGCATGCGGTAACGGGTGTCGGGCGGGGAACCTTGGTAGGATAGTCGTCCCTGTGAAAATCTACACCAGGACGGGCGATCGCGGCGAGACCGGGCTGCTCGACGGCTCGCGCGTGGTCAAGTCGAATCCGCGCGTCGAAGCCTACGGCGACGTGGACGAGCTCGGGGCGTCGCTCGGCGGCGTCCGCGCCGCGGGTGTGGATGCCGACGTGCAGGCGATGCTGGAGCGGATTCAGCGCGACCTCTTCGCGATCGGCGCGCGGCTGGCCGATCCCGCCCACCGCATCGGCGATCGCGTCGTCAAGACCGCGGTCGGTGGCGACGACATCGCCCGGCTCGAACAATGGATCGACACGCTGGAAGGCGAGTTGCCCCCGCTCACGCGCTTCATCCTCGCCGGGGGATCCATCGGTGGCGCCGGCCTGCACCTGTCGCGCACGATCTGCCGGCGGGCCGAACGATCGATGGTGTCGCTCGGGCCGGACGCGTTCGAGGCGGAGCTGCTGACCTATGTCAACCGGCTCTCCGACCTGCTCTTCGTCATGGCTCGCGTCGTCAATCGGCGCGCCGGGGCGACCGAACTGGAGTGGTGACCGCGCCGTCGCTCGATGCGGCCTACGCCGCCTGCCTGCGCCTGGCCCGCGAGCACTACGAGAACTTCCCGGTCGCCTCGCATCTCCTTCCGTCGCGGATGCGCCCTCACATTGCCGCCATCTACGCGTTTGCGCGAACCGCTGACGACATCGCCGACGAGCCCGGCATGCCTGATGCGGAACGCCTGCAGCGCCTTGAGAACTGGGGCGCACGTCTCGACCAGGCCGTCAGCACGCCGGGGATGCCGGCCGCCGACGAACCAGCGCCATCGATCTTTGCCGCGCTCTCGAACACGATTGCCGTCTGCCACCTGCCCGTATCCCTCTTTCACGATCTCCTGAGCGCGTTCCGCCAGGATGTCCTGCGCAAGCGCTACGAGACATGGGACGACGTGCTGGACTATTGCCGGCGCTCGGCCAACCCGGTCGGCCGTCTGGTGCTTGGCGTGGCGGGACGCCTGACCCCGGCGCTGGCTGAACGATCGGACGACGTCTGCACCGCGCTGCAACTGGCGAACTTCTGGCAGGACATCGGGCGCGACTGGCACAACGGCCGCCTCTACGTTCCGCAGCGCGACCTCGCGCTGGCGGGTGCGCACGAAGCCGAGTTGAACGGTGCGCACCTGACCGCGGCCTGGAAGCGGGTGATGGCGGATATGGTGCAGCGGACCCGCGCACTGTTCGTGTCGGGCCGCCCTGTCTGTGACGGAGTCGACGGCCGCTTGCGCTGGGAACTGCGACTCACGTGGCTGGGCGGGGCGCGCATACTCGATCGGATCGAAGCCGCTGGTTACGACGTCCTGCACGACCGTCCAAAGCTGAGCGCGCGCGATGCGCCGGCGCTCGTGTGGCAAGCTGTGACGTGGCGGACGACCTCCCGTTGACCATTTATAGCTGTGAGCGCCGCGCCGTCCGCTGACAGCATCGGACACTGTGTCTCGCGACACCAACTTCTACTACTCGTTCCTCGTCCTTCCGCCGGACAAGCGCCGCGCGATCGTGTCGGTGTGGGATTTCTGCCGCGCGGTGGACGATGCGGCTGACGAGCCGGTGAGTGGGGAGCCGGCGGTGGAGCTCGCGATGTGGCGAAGGGAGGTCGCGGCCTGGTACGACGGCGGAACGCCGCAGACCCCGCAGGGGCAGCTGCTGGCCCCGCTGGTGCACCAGTTCAACCTGCCACGTCCGGCCTTCGAAGCCATCATCGAAGGCGTTGAGATGGACGTCGGCGACCGCCGTTACGAAACATTCGACGATCTCTACCAGTACTGCATACGGGTCGCATCGGCAGTGGGGCTGGTCTGCCTCGAGATCTTCGGCTATCGCGACCCCGCGGCGCGGCGGTATGCAATCGATCTCGGGGTCGCCTTGCAGTTGACCAACATCCTGCGCGACGTCGCCGAGGATCTGCGGCGCGGCCGCGTGTACCTCCCGCAGGAGGATCTCCGGGCACACGGGGTTCGTGAGGCCGACCTGCTGATCGAGATGAATCGCGTCAGCGGCTCGGCCCGATCTCCGAGAGTGACAGCGCTGCTCCGGCAGCAGGCGGACCGGGCCAGGGACTACTACGCGCGCGCCGACCGCGAGCTGCCACGCGCTGATCGCCACAGCCTCGTCGCCGCCAAGATCATGGGCGCCGTCTATCGCGCGATCCTCGATCGCATCGAAGCGCGTAACTACGACGTGTTCTCGTCGGTCGTACGCGTCCCGCGACCGCGCCGCGCGCTGATCGCGGCGACCACCTGGCTGGGCACACTGGCCGGGCGATGACGGCAGGCCCGGACGTCGTGGTCGTCGGCGCCGGCTTTGCCGGCCTGAGCGCGGCGGCCATGCTGGCCGAGGCGGGCAAGCGCGTGCTGGTGCTCGACGCCCGTCCTCAGCTTGGTGGACGAGCGACCGCGTTCACCGACCGCCTCACCGGTGAGCTGGTCGACAACGGCCAGCACGTGTTGTTCGGCTGTTACCACCAGACCTTCACCTTTCTGCGACGGATTGGTGCGGAGGGGAACATCCGCCTCCAGTCCGCGATGACAATCCCTTTCCTGGATGTGCAGGGCCGGCGGTCGGAGCTGCGATGCCCGCCGCTGCCGCCCCCGCTGCATCTGCTCGGCGGAGTCCTGCGCTGGAAGGCGTTGCCGCTGGCCGATCGCCTCTCCGTCCTCAAGATGGGCGGACCGTTGATGTCCGCCCGGAAGGCGATCGCGCGCAATCCGGCGGCGGTGCTCGCCGCGGACGCGATAACGGTGTCTCAATGGCTGCAGCGAGCCGGACAGGGCAGCCTGATCCGCGAGTGGCTCTGGGATCCGCTGGCCGTCGCCGCGCTCAACCAGGCGCCGGACGACGCGTCAGCGACAACGTTCGTGCGGGTGCTGGCGGAGCTGTTCGGGCCTCGGGCTGCAGACTCGGCGCTGGCGCTGCCGGCGGTCCCGCTTCATGAGGCGTACGCCCTGCCGGCACAGGCTTTCATCGCGGCGCGCGGGGGCGAGGTGCGGACCAATGCGCTGGCACGCCTATCGTCGGATGCCGGCGCTCGCCTCGGTCACCTCCGCGTCGACGTGCGCGGCGGAGTGACAGTGACGGCGCCGGTCATCGCCGCCGTCCCATGGTTTGCGCTGGGAGCGTTGGTGGGGGCAGTCGATGCGCCGGCGCTGACTCCAGTCGTCGAGCGGGCGTCAGCGATGGCATCCAAGCCGATCGTCACGGTCAACCTCTGGTACGACGCACCCGTGATGGACGAGCCGTTCATCGGTCTGCCCGGGCGCGTCACGCAATGGGTGTTCGACAAGTCACTGGTCCTGCGAGACCCCGAATTACCTCCAGGCTCCGGAGCGCAACGCGCCTCGCATCTCTCCCTCGTCTCGAGCGCCGCCGACACGATCGCCGGCAAAGACGACCAGGCGCTGATCGAGATCGCGACGACCGAGATGGCCGGCGCCCTGCCCCGGGCGCGCCAGACCCGGCTGCGCCACGCAACAGTGATCAGGGAGAAGCGCGCGACGTTCTCTCTTGCTCCAGGCCAGCCCGCACGTCCCGACACGCGAACACCAGTTCGCGGCCTCTATCTCGCCGGCGACTGGATCGCGACGGGCCTTCCCGGAACGATCGAAAGCGCGGTCGTCAGCGGGCACTGGGCGGCAAAGGAGGTGCTACGGGATGGATACTGAGGGTTCGATTCAACCCTGGAACCTAGCCCGTCGAACCATCGAACCCGCGAACGCGCACCTGTCGAACCCATCGAACCCCCGAACCTGTAGAACCTTTTGATCCGCCTCTGTTACTCTGACCCGTTGACCTGATGAAGTCCCTCATCCTCCATTACCAGGAGATCGCGCTCAAGGGAAAGAACCGCCCGTGGTTCATCACCCGGCTGGTGCACAACCTCCGCGCCGCGACCCGAGGGACCGGGGTGGTCGAAGTTCGCCCGCTGATGGGGCGGATCGAGATCGTGCTGGGTCCGTCAGCCGAGTGGACGACGGTGCGCGATCGTGTCTCGCGGGTGTTCGGGGTCGCCAACTTCGCTCGCGCCGGCCGCACGCCGCTCGACATCGACGCCATTTCTGAGGCGATCCTCTCCGATCTCGGGCCCGACAACCCGGCGTCGTTTCGAGTCTCGGTCCGGCGTGCTGACAAGTCGTTCGCCATGACATCGCCCGAGATGGAACGCGAGATCGGCGGCCGCATCAAGCTGGCGCGCGGCTGGCGCGTCGACCTCGGAAATCCGCAGTTGACCGTCCGGATCGAAACGCTGAAGACCGAGGCGTTCTATTCGTTCGGCAACGAGTTGGGGGCGGGCGGGCTGCCGACCGGTGTCAGCGGGCGGGTGGCGTGCCTGCTCTCGGGCGGCATCGACTCCCCGGTCGCCGCCTGGCGCATGATGCGGCGCGGCTCCCGCGTCGTCTTCATTCACTTTCACAGCTATCCGATTCTGTCCCGCGCGTCCCAGGAGAAGGCCCGCGAGCTGGCGGCCCTGCTCACCAGGTTCCAGTTCCGTTCAACCCTGCTGCTCGTCCCGTTTGGCGCGATTCAGCAGCGCGTGATCCTCTCGGTGCGCCCACCCTTGCGGGTGGTGATCTATCGGCGGCTGATGATGCGCATCGGCGAGGTGCTGGCGCGGATGAACCGGGCCCAGGCCCTCATCACCGGCGACGTCGTCGGTCAGGTCGCCTCGCAGACGATTGAGAACCTGACCTCGATCAACGAAGTCGTGACCATGCCGGTCCTGCGGCCATTGATCGGCATGGACAAGGACGAGATCACGCTGGAAGCGCAGCGGCTGGGGTCGTATCCCATCTCGATCATTCCCGATCAGGACTGCTGCACGCTGTTCACGCCGCGCCACCCGGTGACCCGCGCCAAGAAGTCGGACGTCGAGACTGCCGAGGCCGGACTGGACATCGGCGCGATGGTCAGCGAGGCGGTTGCCGCGACCGCCATGGAAGAGTTCGACTACCCGTAATAAAATGTTGGGTTTTGACGCTGGCGAGATGCGGCACTGAAGACCAGCGCCGGCGCTCGTGGGTTTTCGCAGGAGTTCACCGTGAAGATGACACCAGGCAAGCTTGCAGGCATGAAGGCGGTTTCCAACGATCGTGGCGTGATCGCCGCAGCCGCGATGGATCAGCGGGGATCGCTCCAGAAATCGCTCGCCAAGGAGAAGGGCGCCGACGTCGGCGGCAGCGAGATGGAGGAGTTCAAGACGCTCGTCACCGAGGTGCTGACCCGTCACGCGAGCGCGATTCTGCTCGATCCCGAATGGGGCATTCCTGCCAGCAAGCACCGGGCGAAGGGCTCCGGCCTCCTGCTCGCGTACGAGAAGACCGGCTACGACGCGACGACGCCTGGCCGGCTCCCGGACCTGCTCGACGACTGGTCGGTGCGCCGCCTGAAGGATGCCGGGGCGGACTGCATCAAGATCCTGCTCTACTACGCGCCGTCCGATCCGGCGAAGATCAACAACCTCAAGCACGCCTGGGTGGAGCGCATCGGCGACGAATGCCGGGCCAACGACATCCCCTTCTTCCTCGAGTTGATTGGCTACGAGAACGGCGTCGATGAGAAGTCGCTCGCGTTCGCGCAGAAGAAGCCCGATATCGTGACGCGCAGCATGGAGGAGTTCACCAAGGATCAATACGGCGCCGACGTGCTGAAGGTCGAAGTGCCGGTGGCGATGAAGTTCGTCGAGGGCACGCAGGCGTTCGCCGGCGAGAAGGCGTACTCGCGTCAGGAAGCGATGGCCGCGTTCCGGCGCGCCGCGGAAGTCACGACGAAGCCATTCATCTACCTGTCTGCCGGCGTCAGCAACGCCGAGTTCTCCGAGACGCTGGAGCTGGCCGGTGAAGCCGGCACCGCCTTCTCAGGGGTGCTGTGCGGCCGCGCGACGTGGAAGGACGGTATCGCGGTGTACGGGAAGCAAGGTGGGAAGGCCTTCCGCGCGTGGCTGGACGATCAAGGCGTGAAGAACATCGAGAACGTGAACGCCAAGCTCAAAACGGCCCGGCCGTGGTTCGAGTTCTACGGCGCGAAGTCGGCAGACGAGCTCGCCTCGAAGTAGTGCTCGATTCGACGCGCCCGGTCGCTGACTAGGCGCGTCGAATCTTCGTTCCCTACCGCCGCTGCAGGTTTTCCACCCCGCTCACCGGCCCAAGGCAGGTGTCGCCGGCATACGGCACCCGAATAGCAGTGGTGGTCAGCTCGGCCGTACCCATCAGAGCGATTTTGCAGCTGGCCAGCCCTAGCGCTGTTGCGTTGCCGTTCGCCTTCCACTCAATGATGGAACCACTCAGGGTGCCTTCGGCGTTCCCACTCAGCTTCAGCTGACCGGCACAGGTCGCGCTGAAGGCCCCACTGGCCGAGGTTTCGGTGTGCTCCGTTACATTCCATGTGAAATCGGTGCACGCGCTCGGCGAAGGAATGATCGACGTCGAGGTCCAGTTGCCGCTCAGCGCACCCAGACCGCTCGACGAGGGCGCCAGGGTGCTCTTGTGCTCGAAATCGAGACAGGCGGACGTGGCGGCGGCGATCGCGCATACAGCAGTTATCAACGAGAGCTTCTTCAACATGGTCGGGCCCGTTCAGAATCGTGAAGAGCACGCGGGGAACGCGGCTCGCGTCGTTACACCTATCGGCCCGAAGGAGGCCGAACGTAAGCTGGGGAAGGAACGGCCATTATACCACCCGCTACCGAGCGTCAGGCGGGGTCGGGACGATGCCAGTGCCCGTCGAGGTAATCGCGGAGCGCTTCGGTCGTACTGCGGAAGGCGAGCCCGTCCCAGGGAATCTCCGCCGGCGTGAACAGGCGCGCCTCGAGGCATTCGTCGTCGCCGCACAACTCGCCCCCGAGCATGGTC
>Ga0207701_10003046_pt1 | contig 17305 bp, 19 predicted proteins | sample KBSSwiSSwithPhiX_FD_184294 | JGI IMG/M metagenome (GOLD analysis project Ga0207701, IMG submission 184294) | Switchgrass rhizosphere bulk soil microbial communities from Kellogg Biological Station, Michigan, USA, with PhiX - S5 (SPAdes) (version 2) | ecosystem: Environmental > Terrestrial >... | reverse complement strand
AAGGGTTGCACGTGCGCAACCGCGACGATGTTGACCGCGTGCGACGGGTCGTCGAAGAACGCTGTCAGACCATCGGCAAGAAGGTCGCGTTGGTGGTGAACTACGACAACTTCCTGATCGATGCAGCGGTGTCCGACACCTACGCCGCGATGGTGCGGTACATGGAGACGCATTACTACACCACTGCATCGCGCTACACGACAAGTGCATTTCTCAGGCTCAAGCTCGGCGAGGCGCTGGCGCGCCGGCGTGTGGCGCCCCACATATTCGAGACTGCGGACGAGGCTCACGCCTTTGTGTCTGCGACGGATGCCAAGAACGAGTCTGGCCATGCCGCTTGACCCGCAAGTGCAGGCGGTGCTGGACAAGATCCGCGAGGCGGGCAATCCAGAATATTGGCAGATGACACCGCAGCAGGCGCGCGATTGGCACAATCGCAAGGCCGGGATTCTCGACGTAAAGCCCGAACCGGTGTTCCAGATCGGCGACCGTTCCATTCCTGGCCCCGCGGGCGCAATCCCGGTCCGGACCTTTGTTCCACGCCAGGCATCGGAGCCCCTTCCGGTACTGGTGTGGCTGCACGGCGGCGGTCACGTCGTGGGCAGTCTCGACAGCTACGACGCGCTCTGCCGCCAGTTGGCCTTGCAAGGCGACTGTCTGGTGGTCTCGGTCGCCTATCGGCTCGCACCGGAGCACAAGTTTCCGGCAGGAGTCGAGGATAGTTTTGCAGCGCTGAAGTGGGTGGCCGAGCATACGGCAGAGATTGGCGGAGATTCCCAGCGGCTCGCCATTGGCGGCGACAGCGCCGGCGGCAACCTCGCCGCCGTGTGCGCGATTCTCGCCCGGGATGCCGGCTCGCCAAGTCTGACCATGCAAGTGCTGGTCTATCCCAGGACGGCGCCGGACGAGGAATTTCCATCGCACCATGAATTTGCCGAAGGCCATTTGCTGACGCGCAAGACGATCCTTTGGTTCCACCGGCACTACCGTTCGAGCGACGCGAATATGCAAGACTTCCGCTACGCGCCCCTCGTCTGCAAGGACTTATCGCGACTGCCACCGGCGCTGATCATTGTCGGAGAATGCGACCCGCTCCACGATGACGGCGTTGCCTATGCCCAGAGGCTTCAGCGCGAGGGTAATACTGTGGAATTGACCGACTATCCCGGCATGATCCACCCGTTCCTTTCGATGGGGGGTGCCGTGGACGCCGGTCGACGCGCGGTGACGCAAGTTGCCGACGTACTTAAGCGGGGATTCATCGGCCGCTGAGCGCGGCATGAGGAGGCAGGGAGTGAAGCATCTCGCTCGCTGGCGCGAATCCCTGTTGGGCAAAGCACTCGATCCGTTTAGCGGCGAGGCGCGCAAGCACGTTGCGCTGGTGGCCTTTCTTGCCTGGGTCGGGCTCGGTGCCGACGGCCTGTCATCCGCCTGCTATGGCCCCGAGGAGGCGTTTCTCGCACTCGGCCCGCATACGCCGCTCAGCCTCTACCTTGCGGCAATGACGGCGGTCACCGTGTTCGTCATCGCCGTCGCGTACAACCAGGTCATTGAGTTGTTTCCGAACGGTGGCGGAGGTTACAAGGTGGCCTCCAGCCTGCTTGGATCGCACGCGGGCCTCGTGTCGGGCAGCGCGTTGATCGTCGATTACATACTCACCGTCTCCATCTCGGTGTCGAGCGGCGTCGATGCGCTGTTTTCCCTCCTTCCGGTGGCGTTCAGCAGCGCTAAGCTCGGCATCGAAGTGCTACTGACGCTATTGCTCTTGTATTTGAATCTTCGTGGCATGAAGGAATCGATCCGCTTTCTGCTCCCGATCTTCATTGGCTTCGTCCTGACGCACACCGTCTTGATCGTGTATGGCGTGTTCACGCACGGCGATCGCCTCCCGGGAATGGTCGCCGACACCGTCTCCCAGACGCGGCAGATGGGTGGCGACCTGGGGTGGGTCGCCGTCGCGGCGCTGCTGTTGCGCGCCTATTCGTTGGGCGGCGGTACTTACACCGGCATCGAGGCGGTGTCGAACAACGTGCAATCACTTGCCGAACCCCGGGTTCGCACCGGCAAGTGGACGATGTTTTACATGGCGCTTTCGCTGGCTTTCACCGCCGCCGGCATCATCATTCTGTACCTTCTGTGGGACGCCCAACATGTCGACGGACGGACACTGAACGCGGTGACCTTCGAAGCCATCATTGCCAGTTTCGGCTGGGAAACCGGATGGCTCAACGCCGGCACGCTAATCGTCATCCTGGCCTTCGAGGCGGGATTGCTTCTGGTCGCGGCCAACACCGGCTTTCTCGGTGGCCCCGCGGTACTTGCCAACATGGCCGTCGACTCGTGGATGCCGCATCAGTTCCGTAATCTTTCGAGTCGACTGGTCACGCAGAACGGCGTCATCCTGATGGCGATTGCCGCCATCGCAGTGCTGCTGATCACCGGAGGGAACGTGTCGGTGCTGGTCGTGCTGTACAGCATCAACGTGTTCCTGACTTTTTCCCTCTCGCTCGCAGGCCTTGTCCGTTACTGGGCCGGCCACCGACAGGACGTCCGCTGGAAACTGCGTCTCGCCCTCTCCGTCGCCGGCTTCGCCGTGTGCGCGGGAATCCTGGCCGTCACGACCGTCGAGAAATTCACTGAAGGCGGATGGATCACGTTGATCATCACAGGTCTGGTCATCGCGACGGGCTTGGCGATCCGCCGCCACTACGACTCGGTAGCCGCCGGTGTGAGCCGTGCCGATGAGCTCTACGTTGCGCCTGCCGGCCATTTCGCCGCGCGGCCGCGACTTGATCCCGCCCGCGCGACGGCGGCATTCATCATCGGCCGCAATCGCAGCGGCCTGATTCACGCCTCGCGCACGGTCCTGGGAACATGGCCCGGCTTCTACAAGAATTTCCTGGTAGTCAGCGCCCAGCCGGTCGATGTGCGCAGTTATGGCGGTGACCGAACATGCGACGCGCTACGGACCGAGCGGCTGAAGGACATGGAGTTCTACATGGAACTCGCGCGGCAGCACGGCATCGCCTCGAAGTACTACCTTGGATTCGGCGTCGATGGCGTCGAAGAGATGATCAAGCTGTGTCGCGAAGCCCATGCGGAATTTCCCAGTGTAGTGTTCTTCGCCTCAAAGCTCGTGTTCGAGAATGAGACGTGGATCACCCGGCTGCTGCATAACCAGATCGTCTACGCGATCCAGCGCAGGCTGCAACTCGAAGGCATGGCAATGGTCATCCTGCCGATGCGGGCCCCGGCTACCAAGTGACTTCGAAAGCAGCACGGGAGAGACCCCCGTAAGTTCGCCAGACGTCCACCTACCGGGATCACCGGTTGCGTTCAGCCCGCGAGTCCCAAGTTACGTAGAGCTAGCTCTTCTTCCGCGGATTCGGCGGCGCGTTCCATTCGTGTCGGGCAAAGCATGCGCCTGGCGTGTGTCTCGAGTTCTCGTCCGGCGATTTATTGTCCATTGGTGCTCGTTGGTGGTGTGCTCCATCCTTTGTGGGGACCGTACCCTTTGCTGCGGCCTTTATCATCCCTAATGAATATACTAATAATAGGAGTTTTTACTTAAGTACACGTCCCGTCTACTTTGTGATAGTTTTTTTTGCCCAAATGGACACTACTGACATCCCCTGTCTCCCAATGTCGTCTCCTGTCACGGCGACGCCCTTCCCAACCGGCTTGACGACCGCGAAGAAGGTCCACGGTACAGACCGCGCTAGGTCGCTAATCAAGGGCACGCTCGCCGCGCCTCACGACTTGATGTCGATGGCGCCCCACTCCGCGGCTTCACTGGTGCGGCCATCGGTCCGCGGCACGATTCTCAGGCGCCCGACCGGACTCAAGCCGAGCTCGCCATGTAGCGCACGCAATTGATCGATCAGACGCCGTTCCTGCCGTGCGTAGGGCGCCGTGACCGACGTTCCACGCGCTGTCGTAGTGACTGCACCATGTGCGACGATTTGCGCGTGCGCGTCCTCGATCTGCATAATGATCCGCGCAATTTGCACCAGCAGCATCGCGTCGATTTGCCGATGCACGGTGTCGAGGATGCGGTTTGCTGATACCAACGGAAAGTGGCTAGTTCGCGCCGCGCCAGCACGACGCCCGGCGGCGGTCCGGTCAGTGCTGCGGGCGGAGTGACGCGGCCCTCGTCGCGCATTCGATCCGGGCGCGCGGTACCGCCGAGCAGTTTCAGTACCGTGCTTGTGCGCAGATTCGCCATCGCAGCGATCCTATCCCAATACGGCTGTAACTTGAATTTCTCCGAAGTGGAATTGGTTCAAACGTCTGCGAAACTAAAAGCCTAGTCCGGTGGTTGGCGTCGGACGGGGGTGTGCAATAGCATCCCCCCGGGTCCATCGCCAGGATTCTCGCGACGGCGGCGCGCCTGGTGCATCCGCGCGCGCGCAGCGATTGGCAAGCTACCCTGACTCTCCCGGTCGATTTAAATCGCTCTCAGGCCTTCTTACGCGGCCGGGTTCCCGCGGCGTGCGGGTAAATGGGTTCGATTCCAGAAAGCGGAATCGAACCGAGATACGTCTACGGCACTGCAAGCCGTGCGTAGCGGGCGGACCTTCCGTTCACAGCGCATTCACACACGAGAGCCAAAACAGGCCGAATTGCGCCATATTTCGCCGTAACGTACCATTGCGGTGCCATTCGACGGAGTACTACGGATTGCGGTAGTGCTGGAAACTGCAAAGCCGTGGACGCCGGTTCGATTCCGACCCCCGCCTCCATTAGATCAATGACGTATGAATTGATCTGCGGGTGTGGCGAGTGACGTTCCCAGGGTGTTCATACCATGGCGACGATCCGCAAACTACCCTCAGGAAAGTACAACGTACAGGTTCGGGGCGACGGTCATCCGCCCGCCTCCGCTTCCTTCCCGACGGCGATGAAGTTAAGGCATGGGCGCGCAAGATCGAGGGCGACATCGATCACGGCGGGCACTTCGGGATGTCGCGCATCCGCACGCTCGCCGACGCGATCGATCGGTTTCAGAAATCCGCGACCAGCATCAAAACCGCCGACGATCGGGATCGCCATCTGGAATGGTGGCGCGCGAACTTTGGAGCGCTCCGGGTAATTCGATTCGACGAAGACGTCATCGCGGATGGGCGCAATCGCCTGATGACACAAAGCATCGAGCGACGCGCCAAGCGACCGCCTCGTCATCGCGCACCGCAAACGGTGCGGCACTACATGATGTCGTTGTCCGCGTGCTTGGACTACGTTCGACGCATTCGTTGGATCGAGCGCAATCTGATGGGCGATGCTGACGTCCCGCCGGTGGCACCTGCGCGCATCCGCTGGTTATCGGCTGACGAGCGGGCGCGGTTGCTCGAGGCGTGCGCCAAATCCGGCAACCCGGACCTTTCGCTGGTCGTTCGAATTGCGCTCGCCAGCGGTGCGCGTCAGGCTGAAATACTTGGACTACGCTGGCCTTGGATCGACTTCGACCGCGAGTGTGCGTTTTTGCCGCGCGAGATCACCAAGACCGACGAGGCGCGAGTAATGCCACTGCCCGGCGCGGTCTTGGAAGATCTCCGCAAGCGGGCCAAGGTGCGGCGCATCGGTTCCGACATGGTCTTCTCCTTACCCGAGAAGCCGGACCAGTCTCGCAATATCCGCAACGCCTGGCAGGTAGCGCGCAAGGTGGCGAAGCTGCCGGATTTTCGCTTCCACGACCTACGTCACAGCGCGGCAACGGAAATGCTGCGTCCGGGTGTGGATTCGCGCATCGTCGCAACGGTGCTCGGCCATCGTTCCATGAATATGATGCGGAGGTATGCGCACGTCGCGCCTGAGCTCGTCGTCGCCGCCGCAAAGAAGGCGCAGGTGTAATCGTGCCACCACCCAAGCGTACGAAGGTTACTGTCAAGTCGCAGGGTCCGATAACAACGCTCGACGATCGATCTGAAGAGGCGCTCTATAGGACGCGTGTGCGTGCGGATGCGCTCAGTCGCTTCTTGAATCCTGGGCCGGCACCGCGAGTCCCCGACGGGGAACTGCTTAGCCGACAAGACCGCGCGCATCTGGGAGACGATTTGCACGATTGGACGATGCGCGATCTCATTCACCGCGCTGTCCATATGAATGACCCCCTCGCGCGAGCAGACCTCGCTTCGTCCGTGTGCTGGATGTTGAACCAAGGGTTACCAATTCGAGACTCGGTGCGTGAGTGGCTTTCGTTCGTGCTCAGGCAATTAATGATCCGAGATCAGATACCGCATCTGGCCAAAGGCAATGCGATCAAGAGCACTTCGTCGTTCGTTCGCGAACTCGCGGAGTTCATGCGCGATCTGCCGCCAAATGAGCCCGTTACGAAGCGGCTAGAGAGCGCTTCAAGGACGCTGAATGTTTCGTTCGGAAAGGCGCGGGCCGCTTACTACAGTGACGATTTTAAGAGATGGGCTCGGTTCGCACGGGTGGCGCCAAGAGCAGGGGACTTCGTGGGCTTGGAGCAAGTAGAAAAACGAATGGAACTTGTACGTGCTGAACGTCAACGGCAAAGGAAAGCTCGCGGACTGCCCGATCTGGATTGAGTCCCTCTATCCAATCAATTCGCCCCCAATTAAATTGAATTACAAAAACGGCAGTAGTCGGCAAAATGGCTCCGTCGCAATTCACAGCACGGAGCCGCAATGCCTTCCACTATGCCGGACTTGGCCGCTATCGCTGACCTAGCGAGCGAGCACCCGCAACTTCCCGAGCCCACGCTCCGCGATCTCGTCTACCACGCGGAGCCGCGCCTAACTGCCCGCGGCGAGACGATCCCGCCTAACGGCTTCGCTCCCTGCATCGTCAGGATCGGCAGGCGCGTGCTAATTGACCGTGACGCGTTTGCCGTGTGGATCGAGCAACGACGTGCGGCGCCAATCTCCGAGCTAAATCGTGCAAGCTCGTGACCGACGTCGCAGAACAGGTTCAGACGCGCGCCACGACCGCTCGGGCAGCCGACATACCCGCCCGTTGGAACGCGCCAGCGTCTCGGAAAAGCCGCGGTATGAGGTACAGGACCAACGCTACTCGGGGGAGTGGCGCGCCATAGCCCAATTCATCGATCCAGGCGAGGCGCAGCAGGCCGCGGCAGTCATCCGGTCGGCCGGCGGAAATGTCCGAATCCTGTTTATAGAGCGCCGCTGATTCCGTGAAAACGCAGAGGGCGACTGCGCCGCACATCCGCATCTACGACACCGTCTACAACAGCGTCGCATTTCGAACGCTTCCTGGCAGCGCGCTCAAGTTGTGGATTGATCTGCGCACGCAATTCCGCGGCTCGAACAACGGGTCGCTGATGGTAACGATGGCGATGCAGAAGCATCGTGGCTGGAATTCAACGGCGAAGCTCTATAAGGCCCGGGACGAGCTCCTAGACCGCAGACTGATCGCCTACACCCGGCAATGCAACCCGAACAAGAAGCACGTTGCATCGCTGTACGCCTTCACTGATCTCGAGATTGCCGCCAACGAACGCCACGGCGTAAGCGGCGGCAGTGCGAGCCACGCTTACCTTACTTTTACGCCCGAGTATCCCGCGAAACGTGCTCTCCCGAAACAGGAGCCGAACGGTTCCCTAATCGGGAGCGCCACGGTTCCCGAAACAGGAAAGCAGAGCCCCGAAACGGTCCCCGAAACGGGAGAGCAGGAAATCGCCCGGAAACACGCGCCAGTGCTTGATTTGCGCCCGATTCAACGAACCAAGGCTGTGCTCTCCTGATTCAGGAAATACATTTAAGTTAACCAGGCTATGTGGCATCTATGAAGCTGATTGGTCAGGCTGTCGAAGTGGGTAGCGCCCGCCATGTTCGCGTTGAAGTGCTCGTTGATCGACCCTCGAAAAAATCGGGTGACCCGCCCACTGTTTTCGTTACCAAGTACATGGATGGGCAAATTGGCCAGCAATCGATCGGCATGACGCTTGAGGCTGCGCGGACCGTTGCCATCCTGTTGCAACGCGCGGTCGAATGACACCGCAGGGGCGGGTCGCATTCGCGCGCGAACGACGTGATCAAAACCAAAAGCGCCGCGCCACGGCGCGCAAATGAGTGAGCATGGACGTCGTCACATAGCGTGCCATGTGAATATGCTCGGGTCCTATAGAACACACGGCGCTACGGGTGATTCTAGCGTCGGCATTTTCCCAGGCTTTCGTCTCGCCGGGGGTTGTCAGGTTGTCAGTTGACGCTAACTGCTCCGCCCCCGCGACGACCTTTGCAACCCGGCTCGGGTCGCCAGCGTGCTGTGAGCCTCGCGCGTGCGCGATTTCGAGTCGTCAGCGCTGGATTGCCGGGCGGCTCGCCGGCCCGCAAAAGGCTCGGGACCAAGCCGGATTCAGTTGACGGCTGACTTCAAGAACGCGTGAGCGAAGTCGTCGACTTGCTGCGTGGCCCCGGTCCGATATGCGCGAGCTTAACGCCGCCATCACCGCGAGCGGAACGGGCCGATGATCGTGGATGTCCACTATTGGCCGGTCTGAACGTACCCACGTTTGATGGACACCCCAAGAGAGCAATACTGCCTGAGGAGGTGTTCGACGGAATACGCAAAAACGCGCAGGAAATTGACGCGGAAATTCAAGCTCGAAGCGTTCGTCAGGCGGCATTGAGCGAGAGCCCAAGGCGCAGGTGGCGCGGGGGTTGGGCGTACGCGTTGACTAGCTACGCACGTGGCGGCTCGAGTTCGAGAAGGAGGCGGTGACGGGCATCGCCAAGCCTGATCGATCCGCCGCTGAGAATCTTGAGCAGTTGCGTCGTGAGAACGCTGGGACGATCGTGTGGCGTAACGCCCCTGCGCTGCCGGTACACGGCCCGACAATCAATCACATACCGTTCCGCGATTCACGCGGTGGTCGATTACGGTCCGTCAACCATCCCGATAGCTGACACTCGCACGAACGTCTGCTAGGTGGAAGCCGTTCGGCAGGTGTCGGCCAAGAGGAGACGGTCGGCAGCAGCGTAGAAAACCCCCGATACCGGTCATTCAAATGCACTGGGTTACCGTGATCCGACAGTCATTATTCCTTCGACCCACGTACTGCCTGCAAGCGCTCCTCCTCACGTAGCAACTCACTCATTAATTCCCCGCCCTGATGAAAACGATTTGCCCACTCCGGCAATTCCGGAGATGGCGCCGAGTGGGCGACGCCTGCTAGAAGTACCCGCGGATCGAGCTGGCCGCCCGGTCCTTTGAAGACACCGCGAATTGCGACCACTCCAATCACACGATTGTTACGCAAGAAGCGGTGTTCGAGAAATCCCCACTTGCGATCCCAGCCGATTAGGCGCGTGTGAATCTCGAACCTCTGGAACAGCTTGAGATCCTGACGAAACTTGGCGATCACATCGCCTATGATGGGGAGCGCTTTATTCCTTCGTGCAACCCGCAGCACGCCTGTGCGCACGAACCAATGAACGCGGCCAATGTCGGCGAGCGCGAGATAGCGACCATTGTTGACGTGGCCGTTGAAATCCAAGTCGTTTGGCCAGACGCGGAGATGAACACGCGTGGTCGCGAGTAAATCGACTTTGGATTCGGCAATAAGGCCAAAGCCGACGCGAGCCAAGCGCAACCACGGAAACACAAAATGTCCCCTGCGAGGATTCGTTGGTCGAGTCTATCCCGATGTCTGCCTTTTGAGGATTCGAGCATTGGGTATGGACAACGCCCAATACCAGCACAGGGTCGGCTGCGACGCAGGTGCGATCAGGCGGTTCACGGCCGGAAGCAGGCATTGAGCGAAGGCGCCGACAGCGGTCGTTCGAGTATCGATCAGTGGGAAGCCCGGCAAGTCCTTCGGGATATGCAAAAGGTAGGATCAGCTAGCGCAATGTGCCGGTCCCATCGCTAATGGACCGCCAGCTTATAAGGCCGTCTCGGTCGCGCCATCGTTGGCGACCAATCAGTGCGTACGGCGCGGTGCGCTCTTGCCTCGCAGTTGGGCACCCGTTCGCGCGTTGCCCCGCGTAGCGGGCTTGTCGGCCGCGCGCTTCGCGGGCTTTGCGAGGCCGCTCGCCGCCGTGATGGCCACCGTTTCGTACTCGGCAGCGTAGTGCCTGCGCATGCGCACGATCTCGCGCGTGTACTCGTGGGCAAGCTGCTTCTTCTTCATCGCCGACAGCAGGCGCCCGGCGAGCTGGAAGAACTTCGACTCCTCCTCCTTTAGATGGTGGCGCACTTTGAAGCTCAGCGTCTTCGCGGTTGCGATCCAGCCGGCCTGCTTCTTGTTGCGCACCGACAAGTCGTCCAGCAACTCGTCAATCTCGTGGTGCTCGTGCAGCGCATGACGCGACGCGTCGAGGCCGCCATCATCCATCAGCAGCGGTACGTACAGGTGGCGTTCCTCGGCCGCCGCGTGCGCCATCAACTCGACCTTCAACTGCAGGAAGAGCACCTGACGGGCAGCCATGTCGCGGCGCGACGCCGTGAGCTTGCGGCACAGGTCTCGTTGCAAGTCGTGGCTCTCGCGGATGGCATCGAAGATCATGTGGCAGCTCCCCGGATGACATTGTTCGGACGCGGCATTATGTCCGATCAGTGACGCCCCGCTGCGGCGCACGCACGGCGCCCGCAGCAACTAGTTCCGCGGGCTGCGCGCCGCATGCCGCGAAGGTACCACCGAAGCCTCGCTCGCCACGACAGCTTCCTGGCGCGGCCGTTGCACTCACACTGCCGGCCAACAGCGGCCATTCGCAAGCATGGGTCTATGCCGGTCGCTCGCCTTTCACGCTCACCGGCGGTGACGACGGGCTGGCCCAGATCACTTGAATGTTTCCACCTCCGCTCGTACGTCCTTCAGGAGTTCCTCACGGCTCTTCTGCCAGAATATGCGACCGCGGCGCAGAAAGACGTGGCCGATGAGGCGACCGCCGCGCGCCTCGACACGCTTCGCGAACGCATGGACCTCCGCCTGCTCGAAGCGGCTATTGCCGGTCATGACGAGCACCACCTCCTTGCTTGGCAGGGCGGCCTGCTCCACGTAAGCCCAGAGCGGGGTCGCCGGACGGAATATCCAGGTGGGTGATACGAGGAACACTCGGCGCGCCCGAGCGAGATCGATGGGCTCAATCCTGATCTGTGGAAGGGCCTGCGCCCTCGCGTCCGATACTGCCTTGCGCTGCCCCGAGAAGTCGCGCGGGTAGTCGGCGTCGATCCGGGTGATCGGCGCGTTGAACTTTCGCGCGACCTCTCGGGCGACGGCCTCTGAGTGGCCAGAGCGCGAGTAGTAGACGACCGCGATTTCGCTGTTCAGCTCGCCCTGAGGCTCGTAGGGGGCACTGGGGACGTACGTCTGGTCTTTCACCGCCATGAGGGTGAAGGCGCCGGCGGCGCCGATCACAAGGACGGCGCCGCCCGATGCGACGATGAGCGTCCGCTTCTTCCTGTCTATGCTGCGCACCTCGGGTACCAACAGTGATCCTCCTTGGTCATGGAGCCGCCGCGCCCGGCCCTGCATGGTCGGCCGTCATCGTGCGCGAGGGAGGACGACAGGCCGCGGTAGGCGTCGGCCTGCGCAAGTAGGGTATTGGCCTTCGTCTCGAAGGTCAGCACAGCGTCAGCGCCGGCGGCAAAGCGTGCGGGAGGTTCCTCTAGTCCGGCGAGCTGCACGAGAGCGTTCGCGAGCTTTGCAGGATCGCCGCCTTGCTTCCCATTCATGCTGCTCCAGGCGGCAATAGTTTCCCTGCTGCGCTCTGCGTAGTCGTCGATGGACGACTTGGCAAAGGTCGTGGAGTCGAGGGTGAGCAATTCGGTGCGGAAGAAACCCGGTTCCACGAGCATCGTTCTGATGCCGAAGGTCGCGATCTCTGGGGCGAGCGATTCCATCCAACCCTCGATGCCGAACTTCGCGGCCGCATATGCCGTACAGAACATTCCACCGGCGATGCCAGCGGTTGAGGAGATAGTGAGCAGTAGGCCGGAGCGCTGTTTGCGCATCGCCGGCAGCACCGCACGGGTCACGTTCATCGGGCCGAACAGGAGCGTCTCAATTTGGTTGCGGACCTGCTCGGGGGAGAGTTCCTCGAAGAAGCCGGCGTAGAAGTTGCCCGCGTTGTTAACCAGAACGTCGATGCGGCCAAATCTCTCGACGGCTGCCTCGACCGCGGTCAGTGCGTCCTCGGGGCGGGTAACGTCGAGCTTCACGGACAACAAGTTGTCGTGGGCGCCGATCGCCGCGGTGATCTTCACAGGATCGCGGCCAGTGGCGACGACAGCGTGGCCGGCGGCCAACGCGGCCTTGGCGATGTCAACGCCCAGGCCACGGCCTGCACCGGTGATGAACCAGACCTTGCTCATGCTTCAACTCCATTCATAACGGACCTGCAACAGTTCCGGGCACCCCAGACTGAAAGGTAGCTGGCGCAACGGTTTGTCGGTCAGACGTGCGACGGCGTTGGCGAACGCAGATGCCAGGGGCGGCAGGCCGGGCTCGCCCATGCCGGTAGGGGCCTCGGCGCTGGGGACGATGTGAACATCAAACTCGGGCGTATCGGTAATGCGGGCCACGGTGAAGTCGCCAAAGTTGCTCTGCTCGACGATGCCGTCCTTGACCGTGATGGTTGAACCTGGGAGGCACATCGACAGGCCCATGACGGCGGCGCCCTGCACCTGTGTTTCACCTGCTACTGGCCCTCCGTTGTAGACGTTTGACGCCGCCACCGGCAGAGTTGACGGGGTCTGCCGATCGCTAGGTCCCTGGATGCGGGATCAGATCGTGTAGTCGATCTGGCTCATATGCTCCTCGCCCATGCGGTCGCCGTAGATGACAAACCTGGACAACGAGGTTTCGATCTCCTGCACGTCGACCGCCGTAAGGTAAACGCGCTGCGCGCCGAGATTTTCGAGCAGGTGAGCCTCGTTCCGCGTGCCAGGAATCGGGACGATGTTCGGGCTCTTTGCCAGCAGCCATGCGAGCGAGATTTGCGAAGGGGTCGCGCCTTTCTTAGCCGCGTAGCCTTTCAGCCACTCAATGACCGCCATATTCCTGGGCAGGAATTCGGCCGACAAGCGCGGAAAGCCAGAGCGGAAATCCGTCTTCGGATCGAAACGGGTAGTCGTGTCGATCTTGCCTGTTAAGAATCCTTCGCCGAGCGGTGCCCACGGCACCAAGCCGATGCCCAGCTCGTTGCAGGTAGCAAGAACACCATTCAACTCGACATTGCGGGTCCACAGCGAGTATTCGTTCTGGACCGCGGAAACTGGCTGCACGGCATGCGCGCGGCGGATGGTTTTCGCGCTCGGCTCGGAGAGGCCGAAATGTAAAACCTTACCCTGCCGGATGAGGTCTTTTACCGCACCGGCGACATCCTCAATCGGCACGTTCGGATCGACACGGTGCTGGTAGTAAAGATCGATGCGATCGGTTCGAAGGCGCTTGAGAGATTCCTCGACGACTTTCCTGATGTGCTCTGGTCGGCTGTTCAACGCGCTCGTGCCGTCGATTGCGTAGCCGAATTTCGTGGCGATCTTGACTTGATCGCGAATCGGCTGGAGCGCTTCGCCAACCACCTGCTCATTCGTGTAGGGGCCATAGACCTCCGCCGTGTCAAAGAATGTCACGCCGCTCTCAAAAGCCTTGCGGATCGTTTTCACACCCTGCTCTATTGGCGCGGGCGGTCCATAGTTGGCGCTGATGCTCATGCACCCTGCGCCCATCTCCGACACCTGCATCGTTCCTAGTTTTCGCTCTCTCATTTTTGCGTGTCCAGTGGATTTAACGCTTGTGTTCTGCTGTGCCCGTGCTGATCCGCTCCCCAACATTGGACCCATCGCCACGGCTGCGCCAACTAAAGCGGAATTCTTCAAGAATGCTCGACGCTCGTTATCTCCGACGATGCGTCGGTCAAGTGGTCGAACAGTTTCGTCATTTGATGTCATGGCTTGGCCTCGTCTTCGTAAGTTAGTTTGCTTCACGTGCATTGCAGATCGGTGCGTCCAAAGTAACAGTGGCAAACCCATATGAATAGTGGCTATAATCGTAAAAAGCTTATAAGTGGAGATTATCAATGTCGCGGGAGAGTGTGGACGATTTGGTCGCCTTTCTGGCGGTCGCGCGGCAACAGAGCTTCACTCGGGCGGCGGCAGCGCTTGGAGTCTCTCAACCTGCCTTGAGTCAGACGGTCAGAGCACTTGAACAGCGGCTCGGCGTGCGGCTGCTTATCCGCACAACGCGCAGCGTCTCGACAACCGAAGCAGGCGAACGATTGCTGAACGCAATCGGCCCGCACTTTGATGGCATCCAGGACGGATTGGCAGCGTTGAGCGAACTGAGGGATACGCCAGCAGGCAGGCTGCGCATCACCTCGGTCGAACACGCCTCGCAGACAATTCTTGCGCCGGCGCTGGCGAAGCTCCTACCGAGCTACCCAGACATAAGCATCGAGATCATCAACGACTATCGCCTCACGGACATTGCGGCCGATCGCTTCGATGCGGGCATTCGCCTGGGCGAGCAGGTCGCCCAGGACATGATCGCCGTGCGCATAGGTCCGGACTTCGACCAAATTGTTGTAGGGGCGCCCTCGTACTTTAAAAAGCAGAGCAAGCCCAAAACGCCGCATGACCTGGCGGAGCACCATTGCATAGCGCTCCGCCTACCCACATCGGGCGGCTTTTGGTCGTGGCCGTTTGTGAAGAATGGGCGCGAACTGAAGGTGCGCCCTCAAGGACAGTTGGCGTTCAACACGATCGCGCTTCACCTTGATACTGCACTGGCGGGCCTGGGACTCGCATATCTGCCCGAGGATGTGGTGAAAGACCATCTGGCAAAAGGTCGGCTGGTGCGTGTGCTCGCCGATTGGTCTGCGCCCATGTCGGGTTATCACATGTATTTCCCGAGCCGGCGCCAGCAGACTCCCGCATTTTCCCTGCTCGTCGATGCGCTGCGCTATCGGGGCGAGGCGTGATGGGGGTAAAGCCCAATCGCGAACCATCCAATTGCAACGAACCGATCATTCATGTCTCTAAATATCACGCCAAATTCTGCAATCTCAGGCCACATTCCACACACGGGCGCAGCAACCAAGCGGTACTTTGGATGCGCCCCTCCCCGCGCCCCTGGGTATGAACATTCAATGTCCGCTTCGGAGCAAGCCGACTGGCCGGTACGGGTCGTAAGCAGTCGCTTCAATCGATTCGGCGCTCACCTTAAGGTCAATGCAACGTCTGTCCGGTTTCCGCTGACCGGCCGGTGCGGATGATCTCGTGGGCGATGACACCAACGCGTGTCGCCACGATGTTCCCCTCACCCTCTGACAAGTCGCCCCAGAGCTTGCCCCGGTGCTCGACGACGCCTTTGCACGCGGAAACCATGTCCGTCAGCCTAGGTATCAATTCGCGTTGTTCTGCCGGCAGTCGAGGCTAAGCGCCAGCTTGCACAGGAAGCCGATTACCTGAGCGAGGCTCGCTTTCTCGAAACCTATGCGCAACTGGTCGCCGACGAGCCAGCGCTGCTCGTTCCGCGCGTGCATTGGGACCTGACCACGCGCCGGGTCATGGCGATGGATTTCGTTGAGGGTGAACCGCTCGATGTACTCGAGCAGGCGCCCCAGGCGCGCCGTGATGCTGTAGGAGCGCTACTTGAGCGCCTCGTGTTTCGCGAGTTGTTCGAATTCCGCGTCATGCAGACAGACCCCAACTTCGCGAACTACCTGTATCAGCCGGCCAGCGGACGCATCGTACTTCTCGATTTCGGCGCGACACAACGGCTGCAGGCGGCTCTCGTCCGGAACTACGCTCGCATTACGCGCAGCGTCATTGCCGACGATCGTGAAAGCGTCGCGCGCGAGGCAATTAGGATTGGGTACGCGTCGTCCGATGATTCCGTAGAACGCCTGCAAGCGGTGATCGACGTCATCTTTCTCGTATGCGAGCCGCTTCGCCGTGTCGGCCGATACGATTTTCCGAACTCTGACCTGCCGGCGCGTGTGCGCGCCCTCACGTTTGACCTCGCGTTTCGGCGCCGCCTCCTGCGATCGCCACCACCCGAATCCATGTTCCTACATCGCAAGCTCGTGGGTTCGTTTCTGCTGCTCGCCAGGATCGGCGCCCGTGTCGATGCTCGCGGGCTCGTCCTTCCATTCCTCCCAACGCGGTAACACGCGTCGGCGCGGCTGACACCGGTCAGCGCAAAGGCGCCATCCTGTCAAAACTGCCAGCCACAGGCGAACCGCGCACTCTTTAAACTGCCCGCCATGACGCCGACGCTGATGTTCCGACTCACAGGCCACGTCACTGCCGTCGACGACACGACCCCTAACGAACCCGGACATCCTGCGCTGGCGCTCATCATCGAATGCGGCGACGACCTTGCGCGGATCGTGATCCCGGCATTTGTCTGACCGCTGGATCGGTGCGCGGCGCACGGAACCGCTGCCGTACCTTCTTCTCGACTGCCTTTCCTACCCGCATGGCCTCCGCAGGTCCGTTGCTGTAGCCGTACAGCGAATGTACCCACCGCGACGACAAGCGTCGCCAACTAGAGAAATCTTGCGTGGTGGCAGAGGATGTGTGGAGGCAGAAGCGCTGATGCGCGAATTAGAGAAATCGCCTTCGAGCGCTTTTTGATTGAGCGAGCGATACTGATCGGATCCGCGACCATTTCCCGCTGCTTGGGCTGAGTTGAACATAGCTCTGTGTTTTCCCTGTCCGTCGTCCAAGAGGCGACCCGGCGCGCCTTGGCAAACGGTGCGCTACAGCCGATCGAGACTAAGACCATCTTGCTCGATGACCATGGCGTCCGTTTCGTCGTGCGCGTGATGTCGAGCCTTGCGCGCAAGGACGAGGCGCGGTATGGCCCGGTGGCCACGGATCCGCTCGGCGACTACGACCCGGACCTGTTCGTATCCGACCTCGCGCCTTCACATTACATCCTGCTGAACAAGTTCCAGCTCCTCGCCGGTCATGCGCTGCTCGTCCCACGGCGCTTCGAACGCCAGGAGCGCCTGCTCACCGTGGATGATTTCGCGGCGCTCGTCATCTGCCTGAGCGAAGTCGATTGGCTCGGCTTCTACAACGGCGGCATCGAAGCCGGGGCCAGCCAAGCGCGCCAACACCTACAGCTCGTGCCGCTCCCGCTCGCACCGGAGAGCCCAGACGTAGTACCGATGGAGCGGTTGCTCAGCAGCTGTCGACTGTCGTTCAGGCATGCGTTCGCACGCATCGTGCCGCCGGCAACCGCTCCCGTATTGCACGCGGTCTATCGCGAGTTGCTTAATCGGTGCGGCATTTCCGCCGTGGCCGGTGCAGAAGGAGAGTTTCAGTCGGCGCCGTACAACTTGCTCGTTCGACGAAGCTGGATGCT
>Ga0207701_10003045_pt1 | contig 17306 bp, 12 predicted proteins | sample KBSSwiSSwithPhiX_FD_184294 | JGI IMG/M metagenome (GOLD analysis project Ga0207701, IMG submission 184294) | Switchgrass rhizosphere bulk soil microbial communities from Kellogg Biological Station, Michigan, USA, with PhiX - S5 (SPAdes) (version 2) | ecosystem: Environmental > Terrestrial >... | reverse complement strand
TCCGAGGCGCCCACCGGCCGCGCCGCCGCTGCAACCAAGGCGCCCGACAGCAGGATCACCGTCGAGAGACGGAGCCGAGGACTCCGGGGTGGCCGCGTCGGAGCAGGACGCATCATGGCACGCAGGTCGGCAGATGCGCACCGCTTCTTGAGCAGCGCATCCCGCGTCGCGGGGCGCCCCCCCACGCGTCAGTCCTCGGGGCGGGCCAGGAACAGGAGCTTGCGGAACTCGGCGTCGGCGTTGGGGGCCAGCTTGCTGCGATCGTCTTCGTCGAGGTGGCAGGTGCCGCACTTGAAGTTGAACCCCTCGGCGCGCGCCCGCTTCACGAACAGGGTCATCATGTCGATGGCGCGCCGTTCGCCCCCGTCCGAGCAGGCCTTGGCCACCGGGGAGTCGCCGGTCAGCGCCATCTTGCAGGGATCGGGGCCGAGATAGGGGGGCAGCACCTGGGCGCCGCCGCGGACCGGTTTCAGCTCCTCGGCCAGCAAAGGCACCGGTGGCGGCGGGGGCAGCAGCCGGACCACCGGCGGAGGGGTGGGGCGGGGTTCCTCGACGGGAGCGGGGGCCTGCAGGCTGGGCTCGGAAAATATCGGGGGTGGCGCTTCGGTGCCCGCGGTCTTGCAACCGATCAGCGCCCACGCCACCAGGCCCAGGTAGCGGTGCAGCGCGGATGTCGAAACAGCCCCCATCACGTCGACGGTGGGGTTCATCGGCGCCCGGCGGCGCCGAATTGAGCCCCGGCCTACCGCCGCAGGCCCAAAAACGTCGACGTAGGCGTTGACCTAGACGTGGTCATTGACGGCGTCGGCGACGTGGACCTTGACGATGACCCTTGACCTGGGCGTCGGCGCCGACGGACGTCCACGCCCAAGTCAAAGGCGTGGTCAAAGTCCACGTCGCCGACGCCGTCAATGACCACGTCGACGTCGACGTCGACGTGGCTAGGAGTGGGGTGGCGCTGCTAGCCGCAGGTGCCTGCGCCGCCGCCGGTGCAGGTCAGCCCCGGGTTGCAGCCCCGCACCCCGTTGACCGCCGCGCAGCAGCGCTGGCCGGAGCCGCCGCAGGCGACGCAGCTGGTGGTCGCGCCGGCGTCGCCGGTCCCGGCCATGGCGGTGCAGGCGAAGCCGACCGCGCAGGCGTTGTTGGCGCAGCAGGCCTGGCCGCCCGCCCCGCACAGCTGGCAGGTGCCGAAGTTGCCCCCGCCCCCGCCCGCGCCGATGCAGCCGTACCCAGCGCCGGTGCACGCCGGTGTGCCGGCGCCCGCGGCGCAGCAGGCCTGGCCGTTGCCGCCGCAGCTCTCGCACATGCGAGGCGCGCCCATTCCGGCCGAGAGCGCGCAGCGCGCGCCCGGATTGCAGTTGGCGCCGCCGCAGCAGACCTGGCCGCTGGCGCCGCAGGCGTTGCAGGTGCCGGTGCCACCGTCGACCGCGCCGCTGCACACCCCGCCGGTCTGGCAGATGTTGCCGGTGCAGCAGGCGCCGCCCACCGCGCCGCAGTTCTGGCAGGTGCGGGTCATCCCGGCAGCCACCATGGGGCAGGCCAGCCCGCTGTTGCAGCTGGCGCCGGCGCAGCAGGGCTGGTCGAGGCCGCCGCAGGGCGAGCACATACCCACCATGCCGCCGCCCGCGCCCTGACAGATCAGGCCGGTCTCGCAGGTCGGCACACCGCCGAGGAGGGCGGCCTGGCAGCAGGCCGCGCCGCTGGTGCCGCAAGCGGTGCACATCGACATCGCCGCGCCGCCGTCGGCGCCGCCACCGGCCGCCGGCGTGCAGCGCACGCCCGAGGCCGTGCAGACATTGCCGCCGTTGGCGCCACAGCAGATCTGGCCCAGCGCCCCGCAGGCGGTGCCCGCGGCGTTCTGACAGGAGCCATTGGTGCACATGCCGGTGGTGTTGCCGCCGCCGCAGGTGGCCCCGGCCGCGACGCAGTTGCCGCCGACGCAGCAACCGCCGCCGGTACAGGTGTTGGCCGCGCAGCAGTTCTGGCCGGTCCCTCCGCAGTTGGGGGCCGCCGCGCCGCCGGTTCCCGGGGTCCCTCCCAGCCCTCCGCCGGCACGCCCCCCGTTTCCGGAGCTGGAGCCGCCCTGTCCGGTCGCCGCATCACCGTTGAGGGGCGAGCTGCTTCCGCAGCCAGCGACGGCAACAGCCAGCGACAGCGCGGACGCTGCGATGAGCAAGGCGAGGGGGGCGGCGCCGTTCAGCTTCGAGGAGCGAAGAAAACGAAGGCTGGGGTGACTCATGGGGGGCTCTCCCTGACGAAAGGTTTTCTCGGTTCCGCCTCCCGGGCCCCCAGATAGATGTAGGGACGCTCAGGACGTGCGGAACCTTTCGGTTTGTCTGTAGGTTGAAGGGCGCAGGATCGTCAAAAAAACGCCCGACGTCCAAGGCGAAAACCACCAAAACGCCCCGAAAATTTTCGGTAGTCTAGAAATGACGCCAGCGTCGCCACCGGGCCGGACCGGGCTCCGCCGCCGGACCGCCGCGACGGGTTCCGGTCTGGATCAGCAGGGCTCGTTGTTCAACGTGACCGCGGTGTCGACCAGCTGGCGCAGCCGCTTGATGTCGACCGGCTTGTCGATGCGAGCGTTGTCGACCCGGTCCAGGAACTCACGCGCCTTGGGGGTGAAGGCACCCCCGGTCATGAACACCACCCGGCGAGCCAGCGCCTCGGAGCGGGTGGCCAGCGCGGCGTAAAAGTCCATGCCGGTCATCTCGGGCATCATGAGATCGCACAGGATCAGATCGAAGGGCGGTTCTTCCTTGATGCGCGAGAGCGCTTCGCTGCCGCTGGCGACCCACATCACCGAATCGTTCACCGACAGCAGCTTCTGCAGCATGCGGCCGACCGCCTGCTCGTCCTCGACCACCAGCACCGCGCCCCGTCGCCGGCTGCCGGTCGTGGCGCTCGGGGCGCTGGCCTGAGTATCGCTGGCGCCCGGACCAGCCGTCGGCAGGGTGACGCGCACCGTGGTTCCTTCGCCGACCCGGCTGTCCACGTTGATCGATCCGCCCATCCCCGTGATGATGCGGTGGCAGATCGCCAGCCCCAGACCGGTGCCCACGCCGATGGGCTTGGTCGTGAAGAAGACGTCGAAGATGCGCGGCAACACCTCGGGGGGGATTCCGCTGCCGGTGTCCGAGATCTCGACCACCACCCGGTCGTTCACCTGGCTGGTGTTGACCACGATCTTGTTGGCGCCGGTCTTGCCCTCGGGCAGGGCCTGCGCGGCGTTGACGATCAGGTTCAAGAACACCTGGCCCAGGCGCGCTTCGTTGCCGTCGACGGGCGGGATGTCGGCGTAGTTACGTTCCACCTGCGCGCGATGCCGGATCTCGTTGCGCGCCATGCTGAGCGACGAATCCAGCACCCGCCGCACGTCGACGGGACCGCGCACCTCCTCGTCGGCGCGCGAGAACAGGCGCAGGTCGCGCACGATGATGCGCACGCGATCGGCGGCTTGCTGCGCGTCCTGCAGCGACGGCGCGATCTCCGCCAGGCGGGCGGCGATGTTGTCCGCCGCCACCGCCACCGCCAGCGCGTGCGGCCCCTGTTGCGCCTGCTGGCGCAGGCTGGCGACCAGCTCGCCGACCCGGCGCAGGTCGCCGGTGATGAACTCCAGATTTCCCACCACCACCGACAGGGGGTTGTTGATCTCGTGGGCGACGCCGGCGGCCAGCGTGCCCACCGAGGCCATGCGCTCGGAGATCAGCAGCTGCTGGCGAATCCTGACCTGGTCGCGCCGCATGGCCGCGTCCCGCAGCTCGCGCTCGACCACGCTGGTCAGGCGGCGCATGTTGCCCTTGAGCACGAAGTCGTGGACCCCGATGCGCATGAGCTCGACGGCCACCTCCTCACCCACCGTGCCCGAGACCATGACGAAGGGAAGGTCCAGGCCGGCCTCGCGCAAGGCCTTGAACGCGGCCGGCGCGCTGAACGTCGGCAAGGCGTAGTCCGAGATGACGATATCGCGACCACCGGCGCGCAGGGCGGCGGTCATCTCCTCGACGGTCTCGACGCGCACCACGTCCACGTCGTAGCCACCCTGGTGTAGCTGCGCGACCACTAGCTCGGCGTCGTCCTCGGAATCCTCGACCAGCAACAGACGCAGAGGCTTCCGAGCGCTCGGTTCACTCACGATTCGCTCCCCCAATCCCATCTCAATCGTATGCGCCTGTCCACAGGTCAGTCAATTGGTCCCGTTTCAGTGAGGGGCACGGCAATACGGCAACCGCTTGGTCGAGATCGACTGCGGTGGGTTCACCGGCGTAATTGACACCCATCGCCACCGGATGAAACAATGCCGCCCTGGCTGTGTTGTCGGCGGCTCCGTAGTCGTACCCGGGAGGAGCAGCACATGAGGGAGCCTCGAGGTTCGATGAAGTGGATTCGAGTCGGGGCGGGTGCGCTGCTCGCGATTGGCCTTGCGGCCGGACTACCGAGCGCCCGGGCCGCAGAGATCCTGACCCCCGGCGAGGGGATGGCGCTGGAGGCGCACGGTTTCGTGGGCCAGGGTGCCATCAAGAGCACGGGAAACAACTACCTCCTGGCCGATTCCAAGCGCGGCAGCCTGGAGTTCAGCGAGGTCGGTCTCAACTTCACCGCCCAGCTCACCGAGCGGCTGCGGGTGGGGATGCAGTTCTTCGCGCGCAAGCTCGGCGCCGTAGGCAATTTCAACGCCAAGACCGACTGGTTCTACCTGGATTACCGCTGGAAGGACTGGTTGGGCATTCGCGCGGGGCGGGTCAAGCTGCCGTTCGGGCTTTACAACGACACCAGCGACATTGACGCCGCCCGGGTGCCGGTGTTGTTGCCAGGCTCGATTTACCCGGTCAACGATCGAGACTTCTTGCTGGCCCAGACCGGGTTCGAGCTTTACGGCTACGGCAGCCTGGGCGCGGCCGGGGCGCTCGAATATCGTCTGTACGCGGGGACCATCTTTGTGCAGGTCAACAACGTGCCCGGCGCGCCGCTGGTGCTGCAAGGCGTGGATGTGCCCTATGTAGCCGGTGGCCGCCTGATGTGGGAGGCGCCGGTCGAGGGCCTGCGCGTGGGTGGCAGCCTGCAGGCGCTGCGCCTGGACACCGGAATCCTGGTCCCGACGACCGGGGCAACGGCGCTGGTGCGGATCCCGGCGTTGCTGACCGTCGGCTCGCTGGAGTACGCGGTCGGGGATCTGCTGCTGGCGGCCGAGTACAGCCGCTGGTACGTGAGCGACACCTCCAGCGACACCACGGTGTTTCCCAACATGAGCACCATCACCAGCGAGCGGGCTTACGCGCTGGGGGCGTACCGCGTGCGGCGCTGGCTGACGCCGGGGGCGTACTACTCGGTGCTGTTCGGCAACGTCGACACCCGGTCGGGGAGGGAGAATCGACTGCACGACGTCGCGGCCACCATCCGCTTCGACATCAACGCCCACTGGATCGTCAAGCTCGAGGGTCACTACCTGGACGGCACCTCGGGGCTGGACTCGGCGCTCAACGGGGCGATGCCGCTCGGCGCGCTCACCCGGCAGTGGTTCCTCTTCCTGCTCAGGACCACGGCCTACTTCTAGGTGAACGACGTGCGCGCCAAGCATGCACTGGTCTCGTTCCTGTCCGCGCTGGCGGTGGCGGTGGCGCTGCCGCGCGCGCCGGCCGCCGAGGCTCCGGGGTTCCAGATGATCGTCCACCCCTCCAACCCGACCACGGTCGTCGACCGGCGATTCGTGGTCGACGCGTTCCTCAAGAAGGTGACCCGCTGGCCGCACGACGAGGTGATCCGGCCCGCCGACCTGGAGAGCGACTCGCCGGTCCGGCGCCGCTTCTCCGAGCAGGTGCTGAAGCGATCGGTGGCTGCGGTCAAGACCTACTGGCAGCAGCTGGTGTTCGCCGGCCGCGATGTCCCGCCGCCCGAGCTGGACGGCGATTGGCAGGTGGTGCGCTTCGTCCTGAAGCATCCCGGCGCCATCGGTTACGTCAGCCCGGGTGCCAGCCTCGAAGGCACCAAGGTCCTGATGGTGAGGTGACGGCGCGGTGCTGGCACTATCCTTTCGCGCCAAGCTGACCTCGATCGTGGTCACCGCCGCGGTGGCGTTCGCGGTCATGATCGTCAGCAGCTCGCTGATCGCCAACCGCTCCGATCGCGAGATCGAGAAGATCCAGCAGCGCTATCTGCCCAAGATGGAGCTGGCGCCCCAGATCGAGGCCGACTTCGAGCGCTTGCGGCGCGCGCTGCAGGACGCCGTCGGCGCGCGCGACGTCGAGGCCCTGAGCGCGACGCGCGTGCTCTACGAGCAGATCGTGTCCCGGCTCGCCTCGGCGCGCGAGGTGATGGAGCCCAAGGCGCTGGAGGCGCTCAGCCAGGCCCTGGACGAGTACTACCAGGCGGCCTCCGAGGTGTCGCGCCGGCTCATCGTGGGCGAGACCGGCGAGGGGCTGGTCAGCGCCATGTCGGCCATGCAGGCGATGCAGGCGCGGGTGGCGGACAACCTCAAGACCGCCACCCGGCTGGACCGCGGCGAGCTGGCGCGCGCCTTCGCGGCGGCGGCGCGGGCGCAGATCACCGCCGGCCGGGTGCGCTTCGCGATCAGCGCGCTGTGCCTGCTGTCGGTCATCCTGCTGTCGTTCTGGGTCGGCCGCGACCTGCTGCGCTCGCTGGACGCGCTGGCCGCGGGGCTGGCCCGGTTCGGGCGCGGCGACTTCGCGCGGCCCATCCAGGGGGTGGGCGCCGACGAGCTGGGCGACGTCGCCCAGCAGGCCAACCGCATGGCGGACAGCCTGCGCCAGATGGAAGAGCAGCGCGAGCAAGCGTCCTGGCTCAAGAACCTGGAGGCGGGCCTGGGGCAGGTGCTGCGCGCCGCGCTGGATCCCGCCGAGGTGGCCGGGCGCGCGGTGCAGTTCCTGGCGCGCTCGCTGGAGGCGCGCGCCGCCGCTCTCTACTACGCCGATCCGGGTCCGGCGCTGCGCCTGCTGGGCCACTACGCGCTGTCGCCTGCGCCCGCGCCCGAGGCCGCGCCCAGCTTCGCCCCGGGCGAGGGGCTGGTGGGGCAGGCGGCGCTGCAGGAGCAGGTGATGCTGGTCGACGACCCGCCGCCCGACTACCTGCGGGTCCGCTCGGGGCTGGGCGAGAGCGCGCCACGGGTGATCGCGCTGGTGCCCCTGGTGCACGTCGGCAAGGTGTCGGGGGTGCTGGAGCTGGCGCTGTTCAGCCCCTGGAGCGAGCGATCCGCCGTGGCGGTGCAGGCCGTGCAGGAGATGCTGGTGATCGCCATCGAGGTGGCGCGCTCGCGCGCGGCCACCCGCCAGCTGCTGGCCGAGACCCAGCGCCAGGCGCAGCGGCTGACCGAGCAGGAAGAGGAGCTGCGCGCCGCCAACGAGGAGCTGCAGTCGCAGCAGCACGAGCTCAAGCAGAGCAACCGCGAGCTGACCAACCAGGCCGACGAGCTGGAGGCGCAGCGCACCAAGCTGGAAGAGAGCAACGCCGAGCTCGACGAGGCGCGCCGCGGGCTGGAGCACAAGGCGCGCGAGCTGGCCACGGTCAGCGCCTACAAGTCGCAGTTCCTGGCCAACATGTCGCACGAGCTGCGCACGCCGCTGAACAGCATGCTGCTGCTGTCGAACTTGCTGGCCGAGAACCAGGGCCGCAACCTGACCGCCAAGCAGGTCGAGTTCGCCGCCACCATTCACGCCGCGGGCAAGGACCTGCTGGCGCTGATCAACCAGGTGCTCGATCTGGCGAAGATCGAGTCGGGCAAGTCCGAGGTGCAGATCGCGCCGGCGCCCCTGCGCGACCTGGTGACCAGCATGGAGCGGGTGTTCGCGCCGCTGGCGGCCGACAAGGGCTTGAGCCTGCGCACCGAGATCGCGGCCGATCTACCGGAGGCCATCGCCACCGACCGCCGCCGGGTCGAGCAGATCCTGAAGAACCTGATCGGCAACGCCATCAAGTTCACCGAGCGCGGCGAGGTGGCGGTGCGCTTCGGCTTTCCGGCGCCCGACGCGCGCTTCCAGCGCTCCGACCTGCAGCCGCGGCGCACCCTGGCGCTGATGGTGTCCGACACCGGCGTCGGCATCGCGCCCGAGCACCGGGAGCGGGTGTTCGTGCCCTTCGAGCAGGTCGACAGCGCGCCCGACCGTCGCTACGGGGGCACCGGCCTGGGTCTCAGCATCTCGCGCGAGCTGGCGGCGTTGCTGGGCGGCGAGCTGCAGCTGGAGAGCGTGGTCGGCCGCGGCAGCGTCTTCACTTGCTTCCTGCCGTTCGATCCGCCCCAGGCGCCGGCCAGCGGCACCACCCCGACCTCGGTCCCTGCACCGGCGCCGTCGCTGCCCGGCGCGCGCGGCAACGGCAGTCCCGGCGCGCCGGCGCGCGGGGATTGTCTGCTGATCATCGAGGACGACCCCAGCTTCGGCGAGGCGATGGCCGACATCATCCGCGGCCAGGGCCTGGAATGCCTGCTGGCCGACGACGGCAAGTCTGGCCTGCGCCTGGCGCGCGAGCGGCACCCGGCCGGCGTCATCCTGGACGTCACGCTGCCCGACATGGACGGGTGGCGCATCATGGAGCAGCTGCGCGCCGATCCGGCGACCGCGTCGATACCGGTGCACTTCGTGTCCGGTGTGGACGCGCCCGAGCGCGGCATGGCCCTGGGCGCGGTCGGCTACCTGACCAAGCCGGCGGCGCCCGACGAGCTGGCGCGCGCGGTGCGGGCGCTGGGGGTCAAGGGGATCGATCACGCGCGACGGGTGCTGGTGGTCGAGGACGACGTGGTGGTGGGCGACGCGCTGGTGCGCCAGCTGTCGGGCGAGCAGCTGGAGGTGCAGCGGGCCGGCAGCGCCGCCGAGGCGCGCGCGGCGCTGGAGGCGCAGCGCTTCGGGTGCATGATCCTGGATCTGTCGCTGCCCGACATGGACGGCTTGCGGCTGCTGCAGGCGCTGCGCGAACGGCACGGCGCCCACATGCCGGCGGTGGTGATCTACACCGCGCGCAGCCTGAGCGACGAAGAGGCCCGGACGCTGGAGGCCTACGCCGAAGCGGTGGTGCTCAAGGACGGGGCCTCGGCCGAGCGGTTGCTGGAGGAGGTGCGGGTCTTCGTGCGGCGGGTCCAGGAGGGCCGCGGGTCCAGCAAGCGGGTCGCGGCCGCGCGCTCCCCCTCCGACGTGCACCTCGAGGGCAAGAAGATCCTGATCGTCGACGACGACATGCGAACGGTGTACGCGCTGTCGGCGACCCTGCGCGCCAAGGGGGCCGACGTCGCGGTGGCGGAGGACGGTCAGGTGGCGCTGTCCACCCTGGTGGATCGGCCCGACCTGCAAGCGGTGCTGATGGATATCATGATGCCCGGTATGGACGGCTACGAGACCATGCGCCGCATCCGGCAGGATCCGCGGCACCGCAACCTGCCGATCATCGCGCTGACCGCCAAGGCCATGAAGGGCGATCAGGAGCAGTGCCTGGCCGCGGGGGCCAGCGACTACCTGCCCAAGCCGGTCGACGTCGATCGCCTGCTGGCCATGCTGGACAAGCTGCTGTCGCCACGCCCGGCGCAGGCGCCAGCGCCCGCGGGCGCCCCGGTGCTGCCATGAGCGAGAGCCATCCCCACGTGCTGATGGTCGATGACGTCGAAGCCAACCTGGTCGCGCTGGACGCCTTGCTGGCGCCGCTGCCCTGCCAGCGGGTGAGGGCCTCGAACGGAAACGAGGCGCTGCGCCAGCTGCTGAGGCAGGAGTTCGCCATGGTGTTGCTGGACGTGCAGATGCCGGAGATGGACGGCTACGAGGTGGCGCGGCTGGCGCGCGAGAACCCGGCGACGCGCGAGGTGCCCATCGTCTTCGTGACCGCGATGCATCCGACCGAGGAGACCGCGCTGCGCGGTTACGGCTCCGGCGCCTTCGACTTCCTGTTCAAGCCGATCAACCCGGACATCCTGCGCGCCAAGGTGCAAGTCTTCCTGGACCTGTTCCTGAGCGCGCGCCGGCTGCGCGAGGAGATCGCGGCCCACAAGCGCACCGTGCGCGAGCTGGAGGCCTTCAGCTACTCGGTGTCGCACGATCTGCGCGCGCCGCTGCGGCCGCTCGACGGCTTCAGCCAGACGCTGCTGGCGAACTACGGCGACAAGCTGGACGCGCAGGGGCAGCACTACCTGACCAGGATCCGCATGGCGGCGCAGCGCATGGATCAGCTCATCGGCGATCTGCTGCGCCTGTCGCACCTGAGCAAGAAGCCCAGCAAGCGCGACGGCGTCGACCTGTCGGAGCTGGTGTCCGCGGTCTTCGAGGAGCTGCGCGCCGCCGACCCGGCGCGCGGGGTGGAGCTGGTGTCGGAGCCGGCGGTGACCGCGGAGTGTGACCCGGGCCTGCTGCGCATCGTGCTCGAGAACCTGCTGCGCAACGCCTGGAAGTTCACCCAGAAGAGCGCGCGCGGGCGCATCGAGTTCGGCCGGTGCCAGGAGGGCAGCGCCACCGTCTATTTCGTGCGCGACGACGGCGTGGGCTTCGATCCCGCCTTCGCGCACAAGCTGTTCCGTCCCTTCCAGCGCCTGCATCGCGCCACCGACTTCGAGGGCACCGGCATCGGCCTGGCGATCGTCGAGCGCATCATCACCCGACACGACGGCCAGATCTGGGCCGAGAGCCACCCCGGGCAGGGCGCGACCTTCAGCTTCACCCTGGGCACCCCGGCGCCGGCGCGGGCGCGGCGGACGGCCGAGGGCTGACCATGGCCCCGCCCGACGGCGCCGCCGGCCAGCCTCCCGCCCCGGGCCCCGCTGAGGGTCGAGGCCGCGAGCGGCTCGCGAGCTTCGCGGCCTTCTGGCCGTTCTACCTCTCGCAGCACAGCCAGCGCGGCTGCCGGATCCTGCACTACCTCGGCACCTCGTCGGCGCTGCTGATCGCCGCTGTCGCGCTGCTGTCCGGCCATCCGCGCTGCTTGCTGCTGGCGCTCCTGGTCGGCTACGCCCCCGCCTGGATCGGCCACGCCGCCATCGAAAAGAACCGCCCCGCGACCTTCCGCTACCCCCTCTGGTCGCTGTACGCCGACTTCAAGATGCTGTTCACCGCGATCCGCGACCGGCGAATCTAGCGCCCTTCGCCCTCCGTTCCGCCTCACCTCCGGCTCCGCTCTCTCCGTCGCGGGCGGGGGGCTTTGGGGGAGGGGCGGGGAGGGGGTATTCCCTCCGCGGGGACGCGCCCTTACGCCCAATGCCGTTCGGATAAGTGAACGCCAAGACGCCCAAGACGCCAAGTGCGGACTCCAACAGTCCGGCTCTTTCGCCGATCCAGGTGAAGTTTCGGCCTTCTGTCCGGACCCAAGGAACTCTTGGCGTCTTGGGCGTCTTGGCGTTCAATTTTTTCTGGTCCGGAGAAAGAAACGCCCGGCGGCCAGGGGCTGGGGTGAGCACTATCCGAACGGCATTGGGCGTAAGGGCGCGTCCCCGCGGAGGGAATACCCCCCGCTCCCCCGCCCCGCCCGCCCGATGACGGAGAGAGCGGAGCCGGAATTGTGGCCGCGCGCGCGTCTCCTAGAACGTCGCGGCGTTGGTCTGGCAGACCAGGGTGCTCTGCGGGCGGACCTCGATGGTCCTGGCGTAGAAGGCGCCGGTGAAGGTCAGGCCCGCGCCGGTGCCGAAGAAGACGGTGGCGTTGGGGGCGACCAGGGTCCCGTTGAACACGGCGTCGAAGGCCAGGGCGGTGCCCGCGAAGCCGAAGAAGATCGGCTGCACCGCCGTGCCCGCGCTGGCCAGGAAGGGCGCCTGCGTGGTGAAGGAGTTGCGCACGAAGATCCGCGTGGTCGGAGTGACGCGCACGATGGCTCCGGAGTTCATGGTCAGGTTCTGGAAGAAGAAATCCCCCGGACCCAGGATCATCGTCGCGCCCGAGGTCGCGTTCACCGATCCGAACGAGCCGGCGGCCAGCGTGCGGCGGTTGCCGGAATTGATCTGGATGTTGCCCCCGGTGACCGCCGGGAAGGCCGGCAGCGCGGGGATGGGCGGCAAGGCCACCTGCGCCATGGCGGCGCGCGGCCCCGCGATCGTGGCGAAGGGTGAGATGTCCAGCGCGCCCGCGGAGATCACGCCGCCGCTCACTGTCGCCCGGTCCGACACCTGGACCGGTCCCACGCTGAGGATGCCGCCCGATCGCGCGTCGAAGCCGACCCGGGTCTGGCCGGCGCCGGAATTGAAGATACCGGCCCCCGCGCCGGTGGCGGCGTCGCGCACCACGCCGCGGTCGTCGACCAGAAAGCTGTTGCTGGCCTGGATCGTGGCCTGCACGACCACGGTCTGGGTGGTGACCGCCAGGTTGCTGCCGTCGGAGGCGATCCAGCGGATGACGTGGGTGCCGGGACCGAGCTGGGCGCGCCCGTTCAGCACCGGAATCGGAGTGGTCAGGTTGACGCCATTGCTGGCGATGACCTGGCCGGTCACCGTGGGCGGGCGGCAGTTGTCGGCGGCGGTGGCGACTCCGACGTTGATTGCATCGTTGGTGCAGATGGTGACCGTCACCTTGGGCGGCGGGGTGATGGTGGGCCGGATCGGATCGACGACCGTCACGTTGGCGGTGCACACCGAGCTGAAGGTCCCGTCGGACACCAGCAGCCGGACCGGCGTGACGCCGGCCGGGAACGGCCCCGTACGGTCCAGGGTCAGGGTGAGGGCGTCGCCGTTGGGATCGAAGCTGCCATTGTCGACCTGCGCGGGTGTGAGGCCAGTGGCGGTGCAGGTGCCGGCGGCGGCGGGCAGGGTCACGTCGCGGCAGCGGGCCTGGGGCGCGCTCACCAGGTCGGCGCGGCGCGGATCGCAGATCGAGTTCTGGATCGCCGCCGCTTGCCCGGGGCTCAGGTTGAAGCCGCCGAAGCTGCTCATGAGGTTCTGGCGGTCGGGCGTGTAGATGGTGTTGCCCACGATCACCGTGCCGACCAGCGCCGGGTCGAGGCCGTTGGCGCTCCAGAACAGCAGACCGGGATCTTCCGGCGTGTCGCTCAGGCGATCACCGTCGAGCGCGCCGGGGCCGCGCGCGTTTTGCAGATTGATGATGGCCTGGTCCAGCTCGTCCGGCGTGCAGGCGCTGCCGTTGGCCTTGGGGCAGCCGTCGGCGGGCGGCACCGCCGGGTAGGAGTTCCCCCAGGTCAGGTGCGTGTGATAAAGGCCGAGGAAGTGACCGAGCTCGTGCGCGAAGCCGCGCGCGTTGGCCCGGGCCATCGCCTGCCGCCCCTCGTGGGCGACGAAGTTGGGTAGCACGCCCGCGAAGGTGATCGGGAAGGGGGCGTCGACAGGCACCAGCTGGCCGGTGTCGGGCGGGTAGGCGAAGTCGCCCAGGGCGGCCTTGCGCAGCAGCACCACCACCTTGCCCGCGAAGCGGGCAGCGATGGCGTTGGCCGCGATCCAGTTGCCGCCCCGGTTGTTCGAGTCGAGGTTGCCGTTGAGATCGGGGTTGACCACCTCGATGAAGTCGAGCGCCGGGTTGAAATTGAAGTGCACGCGCGCGGGCGCGAAGGCCTGGTTGGCCAGGGTGACGAAGCCAGCGATGTCGTCGGCGGTCGTGCACGGGTCGGCGGCGCTGCAGTTGGAGCGCGCGGCGTCGTCGAGCAGCAGGACTGCTTGCAGGTGGACCTCGTTGCTGGCGCGGGCCAAGCAGTCGGGGGTGCCGAGCACGCCTTGCAGCGCGACCAGATCCTCCGCGCCGGCCGCGGACGGGGGCCGATCGACGCCGCAACCCGATGGCGCGGCCAGCAGCACAGCCGCCAGCGATGCGATTCGCGCGGTCGCAATCCAACTGGAGCCGCGGTCGAGATCAAACGTCATCTGGAACCCCCCTGCAAAGGACGAAGACGGTACACCCGTCGGATAGTCTGGTGGTCGAGGATTGTTCAACAACGGACCGCGGGGTGATTTGCGGGTGTCCCGGACGACACCGTCGCTGTGGGCAGGGCGCCCGCGGTAAGCTTCCATGCGAATGTCGTCCACCGTGCTTCGTCTGTTCTCGGATTTCGTTTGTCCGTTCTGCTTCATCGCCGAGCAGGCCACCGTCCCCCGGCTGCGCGACGAGCTCGCGGTCAGCGTGGAGTGGTGCGGCTTCGAGCTGCACCCGCGCACGCCCAAGGGCGGCATGCCGCTGTCCGCGCTGTTTCCGGCCGCGCGCATCCCCGCGTTGAAGGAGAACCTGTATCGGTTCGCCGCCGGCTTTGGCGTGACCGGCATCCGTCATCCCGACCATATCCCCAACACCCGCCGGGTGCTGGCCATCGCCGAGCTGGCTCGCGATCGCGGCCGGCTCGACGCTTTTCGCGAGGCCGGCATGGTCGCCTACTGGCGCGAGGGGCGCGACCTGGAGGACGACGACGACCTGCGCGCCATCGCCGCCGGGGTCGGCCTGGCCGCCGACGAGGCGCTGGCCGCGGCAGACGACCCGGCCCTGCTGGCCCGGGTCGACGGCCGCCAGGCCGACGCGCGCCGTCTGGGGGTGACCGGAATTCCGACCTTCCTGTTCGGCAGCGACGGGCGCGGCGAGGCCATGGTCGGCTGCCATCCATACGAGGTCGTCGCCGCGGCGGCCCGTCGCGCGGGCGCCCGCCCCCGGCTGCGCTCGGTCGGAGGGCCCGGCGAGACCCGCTGAGATGCCGGGCCCGGCTTTGGGTAGAGTCGCCCTCATGTCTCAGTTTGGTGGCAACACGGGTGAGCGGGTCGTCGACACACACGCCAAGGCGCTGCAGATCAACCTCGATCGGCGGCGCTACGGCACCTTCGCGGAGATCGGCGCCGGGCAAGAGGTGGTGCGCTGGTTCTTCCGCGCGGGTGGCGCCGCCGGCACCGTCGCCAAGAGCATGTCGGCCTACGACATGGCCATCAGCGACGCCATCTACGGGCGCGCCGAACGCTACGTTTGCCGGCAGCGCCTGGAGGCGATGCTGGACCACGAGCACAAGTTGAACCTGGGCCGGCTCAGCGAGGTGCGCGGGTCGACGACCGCCTTCTTCTCGTTCGCCGACACCGTGTCGGCGCGGTCCTACAAGGGCAACAACGAGTGCCACGGCTGGATGGGCGTGCGCTTTCAGTCGCGCCCGCGCGATCAGGACAGCCAGATCATCATCCACGTGCGCATGCAGGACGGCGAGAACGCCCTTCAACAAGAGGCGCTGGGCATCGTCGGCGTCAACCTGCTTTATGGCGCATTCTTCCTGTACCCGGAGCCGGAGCTGGTCATCGAGTCGCTGCTCGACGGCCTGACCACCCAGCGCATCGCGGTCGACATGATCGAGTTCTCCGGTATCGAGTTCCGCCAGGTCGACAACCGCCTGATGAGCATGAAGCTGGTGCAGGTCGGCCTGTCCGGCGCGGCCATGTTCGATCCCGACGGCACGGTGCTATCGTCCAGATCCAGAACCCTGACAGGGTTCCGGACCTCCCGCGAAGGGCTCCGGCGGGCAAGCCCGCCTACGCCCGACGCGGTCCGCGGGAGCCCAAGCCGGACTCCGACTCCGACGCCTGAGTGGGCGCGAAGCGCAGCGCGGCCAGCTCGCGCTCGAAGGTCTGCTCGAAGCGGGCGCGGCCCAGCGCCATGGTGATGTCGCTGGGCTCGTCGGCGATGGCGCGGGCGGGCGGGCTGTCGTCAATCTCGTAGCCCAGGCGCTGGAACAGGCGGCGCGAGGCAGCGTTCTCCGGCAGGATCGACACGAAGGTGCGGGTCAGCCCCACGATCCGGAAGGCCAGGGCGTGGGCCATGATCCCGAACGCCGTGCCCAGCCCCTGGCCCTGCAGGGACCGGTCGCCGATCATGATCGCCAGCTCGCCGTGGCCGCCGCCGATGCCGCGCAGATCGGCGTCACCCACCAGGCGTTCGTCGCGCAGCAGCACCAGCGGCCGGCCCTGCTCGCCGCGCAGCGCGCGGTAGTGGGCGATGACGTCCTCGACCGACATCTCCTGGGTGTGGGCCAGCATGGCGTGGTTGTGCGGCTCGTTGTAGTAGGCCGACAGGCGCGGCGCGTAGGCCGCGACCTCGATCATGCTGGGCTCGACGACCTTGAGGTTCTCGGTCGCTCGCGTCCAGGCCACCGACCATCGGCGCTCGGTCGACATCAGCCCGGAATCTACTGCGGCGCCCGCTGGGTTCCAAGACGCTCGCCGCGGCGCGCCTGATTTTTGGGGGCGGATGCCGCCCTAGCTGCCGGCGCCAGCCGGGGTCAGGACAAACGGGTAGGAGACCATCACCATGCCGCCCCCGGTCGGCTTGGGAAACTCCCAGCGCCGCACCGCCTGCGCGGTGCACAGCTCGACGCGGGGGTTGCCCAGGGTCGAGCTCTCCACCACCGCGCTCAGCACCTGGCCCGCGGGCGCGATGGCGAAGCGCACCAGCACGCGGCCGCCCAGCCCCGGCTGGGTGACCAGGGCCTGCTCGTAGCAGAACTTCACCTCGTTGAGGTGGCGGCGGATGATGCGCCGGATGATCTCGCGGTCCAGGCCGCCCGTTACCACGGCAGAGCCGACCTGGATCGCGATGTCTCGGGTCGGGGGCCGCCTGGTCAGCCCGGCGATCTTGTCCCCGTGCCGCCACCCGTCGCCGTGCCCGCCGCCGGCCTTGCCAATGGTGTTCAGAGCTCCATCACCGCCGATCGTGCCTTCGTCCTCGCCCGCGCCGCCCCGACCGGTGCCCAGCGACGCCAGCCCGCCGTGGCCGAAGGACTCCCCGGTCGGGCCGGTGCTCAGATCGCCGAACACGTCTTCGGGGTTGTCGCCAAAGGGAGATTCGCGCGCGAAGATCGCCCGCGCCGCCGTCGCCTGGGACAGCTGGGGGATGATGCCCATGCGCGAGATCTCGGCCGGCGTCGGCGAGGTGCGCGGGATCAGGCTGGCGATGGTGCGCCCGCTGGCGGCGGCGCGACGGTGGGTCGCGCGCGCGGTCTCGCTGCCGGCCTGACCGGCGGCCTCGCGCGCGCGCGCCCCGGCCGGGCCGCCGCCCTCGGCGGTGTGGTCGGCCGACGGCAAGGGCAGGGCGGGCACCACCGGCGGCTTGATCAGCACCGGGGCCCAGATGTGGTCGCGGGCCAGGATATCCAGCGCCAGGGTGCGCGGATCTTCCGGCACCGCCAGCAGGGCCAGCAGCGCGACGGTCACCGCCAGGGCCGAGCCGAGGTGGTAGCGCGCCTCGGCCGAGCGCCAACCGGCGCCGAACCGGCGCGCGGGGATGGCCGGCGCGCGCGGCGTCGATTCCAGCAGGAAGGTGACCGCGCCGCACTCGACGCGCGCGCGATCGCCGGGGCCGAGCACGAAGCCGGCGCCGGCCGCCGCCAGCGTCAGGATCGGCGCGGCGCCCGCTGGCCCATCGCCGCGCGCCAGC
>Ga0207701_10003043_pt1 | contig 17310 bp, 10 predicted proteins | sample KBSSwiSSwithPhiX_FD_184294 | JGI IMG/M metagenome (GOLD analysis project Ga0207701, IMG submission 184294) | Switchgrass rhizosphere bulk soil microbial communities from Kellogg Biological Station, Michigan, USA, with PhiX - S5 (SPAdes) (version 2) | ecosystem: Environmental > Terrestrial >... | reverse complement strand
CTGACGTTCTATTACATGTCCGACGAGGAGTTCCAGGCCGAGGTGAACGAGCGGACGTCATTGAAGCGCGGGACCGCCAACCAGTAATGTTCAATGACGTACGTGGGGTCGGGTCTTTAGACCCGACCACAACCCATCTCTCCTCGGGCTCTGAACACTCGGAACTGACGTTGTCGCAGGCGTGCCGTGTTGCGGTGATGGGCATCGTGTTCGCCTTCGTGCTGTCGCTCGCCCTGACGCCTCCCGCCGCCGCGCAGCAGATGCGCTACATGACCGGCCAGAATGTCGTGCCGGTCTTCGAAGGGTGGGAGCACAACGCCGACGGAACCTTCTCGATGGTGTTCGGTTACATGAACCGCAACTACGAGGAGGAGCTCGATGTTCCGGTCGGATCCGACAACCACTTCGAGCCGCTCGACGCCGATCAGGGACAACCCGCGCATTTCTATGCTCGACGGCAGCAGTTCATGTTCAAGGTGCGGGTGCCGAAGGATTGGGGACAGAAGGACCTGATCTGGACGCTGACGTCTCACGGCAAGACCGAGAAGGCGTTCGGCACGCTTGCGCCGGTCTGGGAAATCGACACCAGCGTCTACCAGCAGAACCGCGGCGGGCCCGGCGAACTGCACGAAGAAGATGCCGCGCCGACGATCGCGCTGGTTGGCTCGCCACAGCGAACCGTTGCCGTTGGCGAGCCGCTCGCTCTCGACGTCCTGGTAACCGACGACGCGCACCCGATGCCCCGGCCCTCGCGGAGCGGCAGCGGCAACGTGACCCCTGCGGCCAGCACTCGCGTCATACCACCGCGCCAGAACCCGCTCACACAGGCGGTCGTGCGGCTCGAGCCCAACGTGCGTCTGGGCGTCACATGGGTCGTTCATCGACGGAGCACGCCCACGGCCGTGGAGTTTTCACCGCAGCACGTCGCCGTTGCCGAGGGCAAGGCAACGACCTCCGTGAAGTTCAGCGAACCTGGCACCTACACGCTGCGCGGGTACGCCGACGATGGTGTGCTCCTCAGTTCCACGGACGTCGTCGTCACCGTGCGCTAGGCGGGCCTCGTCCGCGGATTGTGCTGTTCACCCGGATGTAGGCGGGGACACCAGCGATGCACGCAGGTGATCGGGTTACGCCAGGTCGGCTCTCTTGGAAGCCGCGATTCGCCCACGCGCGGGCGGGCCTGCTGATCGCGGCCATCCTCCTGCCCGGTCGATCAACGACAGCGCAGGCGATCAGCACCGACTCCGCCGCACCGACTTTCACTCGCGACATCGCGCCGCTGGTGTTCGAGCACTGCGCCGTGTGTCATCGACCCGGCGGCTCCGCTCCTTTCTCGTTGGTCACGTACGATGACGCGCGCGCACGTGCCCGACAGATCGTGACGGCAGTAACGTCGCGGCGCATGCCGCCCTGGAAGCCGGAAGCCGCGCCGATGGAATTTGAAGGAGACCGGCGCCTGTCCGATTCGCAGCTGCTGCTATTCAAGCGGTGGCTCGATGGCGGCGCCGAGCGTGGCCGGCCAGATGATCTGCCACCCGCGCCGTCCTGGCCCGACGACTGGCAGCTGGGTCCTCCCGATCTGATCGTTCACCTCGGCGCGCCGTATCAGCTAGCCCCGGGCGGACCCGATCGCTTGCGCAATTTCGTTGTCCCGCTGCCGATCTCGGCCACGCGATACGTTCGGGCATGGGAGTTCCGGACAACCAACACACGCGTCGTCCATCACGCGACATTGGTTGTGGACAGCGGCGGTCGTGCACGCAAACTCGACGCGGACGATCCCGACAGCGGTTATGAGGGTCTGATTCCGTTCACTGCGCAGAGTCCGGAAGGGTATTTTCTCGGCTGGACGCCGGGCCAGCGAGCGCACGAATCACGACCGGCCATTGCCTGGCGCGTCGATCCCGGCAACGACCTGATCCTGATGCTGCACATGCGGCCGACCGGCACGCGCGAGGTCGTCGATGCCAGCGTCGCGCTCTACTTCAGCGATCGTCCGCCGTCGCGAGTGCCGGTAATGATCCGCCTCAACCGCCAGGACCTCGATATTCCAGCTGGCGCAACGGAGTACGTTGCCACTGACAGCTACAAACTGCCCGTTGATGTCGAGCTCTACGGAATCCAGCCGCATGCGCACAACCTCGCGCGCCGCATCAAAGGAAGCGCCCGCCTCCCGGATGGCAGCACGCAGACGCTTCTCTCGATTCCGGACTGGGACTTCCACTGGCAGGACGTCTATGAATACCGCGAGCCTGTGAGCCTGCCTGCCGGCACGCAGGTCACGATGGCGTTCACGTACGACAATTCCGCCGCGAACCGCGCCAATCCGAACTATCCGCCGCGGCGCGTCATTTTCGGCCAGCGCTCGACCGATGAGATGGGCGATCTCTGGCTTCAGGTGATCCCGAAGCAGCCGGCGGACCATGAGCGGCTGCTGTCGGACCTGCGCCGCAGGATCGTTCCGCAGAACATCGACGGCTATCGCAAGATGCTGGAGGCCGATCCTGACAACGCCGCCCTGCACGACGATCTCGCCCTGCTCGGCGTCGAGAGCGGGAACCTGGCCCTCGCGGTTGACGAGTTCAGGCACTCGGCACGCCTGCGCCCCGACTCCGCATCGTCGCGCTACAACCTCGCAAACGCGCTGCTGATGATGAAGCGTGCGGACGAGGCCGTCGATTCGTTTCGAGAAGCGCTCCGGCTCGACTCGGGCTACGGCCTTGCCTATCAGGGACTGGGACTCGCGCTGTCGGCAACTGGCCGCGTTGACGAAGGAGCCGCGGCGCTGGAACGTGCGGCTCGACTCCTGCCATCGTCGTCGGACGTGCAGTACAACCTGGGCGTGCTGCGTCAGCAACAGGGGCGTTTCGCGGACGCCTTGAAGGCGTACGACGAGGTCGTTCGGATCGACGGCGGTAAGCGTGCAGATGCGCATTACGCCGCCGCACTGATCTACGAAGCCCGCGGTGAAGCCGCTGCCGCGGTGCAGGCCCTCAGGCTCGCACTTGCAGCGCGACCGGAATGGACAGCGGCAGCCACGGAACTCGCCTGGCTCCTCGCGGTCGCGGCAGATTCGTTAGTACGGAATCCCGAAGAGGCGGTGCGTCTCGCGACGGAAGCCGTCCGTCTTGGCGGCGGACACGACTCGCGTGGCGCCGATGTGCTTGCCGCCGCGCTGGCTGCGGTGGGCCGTTACGACGATGCCGCCGCACAGGCGCAGGTTGCCCTGAAATTGCTTCCTGCGGACGCCGATCCATCGCGCCGCGACGCTCTCGCTGCACGGCTGGATCTCTATCTAAAACGGCAGCCGTTCGTTCTCGACCTGCCTCCACGCTGAACCCCTTCGCCCCACTGGGCAGCGCGCTCCATCGCGATACCTCGCCGTTGCGGAATTGCGGAGCGCACTACGCGCATCGTGATACCGCTTCCATCTCGAAGTGATGAGCGATGGCGCCGCCGCCACGAGTACGCAATACGCGCGTCTATGTGCCGTGCGCCGCCGGCCTCTGTTGCGCAGGCGGCTCTCTTTGCCGGTTGAATGGCAATCGGTAACGAGACGCGCTCGGTATCCTATGCGGGCGCTCACTGGCGACCGCGTCGTGAGGCCGCCCCCTGTCTACCGAAAGCAGCGCATCGGCGACGACGAGTGAGAGCTGAACGGAGGGCTCGCTAAAGGATTCGATCTCCTGGAGACCCGCACGGTCGCGGTATCGCAGGACTCGAATATATGCCCTTCGTTCAAGGTGCACGTGGCTATACTGGCGCCGCCCGAGCTCGGGCGTCACGCTTGAGAGGAGTGCACAGCATGCGTCGCAGGTTGTTGCTTGTTGTCGTCGCGAATGCGCTATGGATGCTGCTGCCCAGCGCGGCACACGCCCAGAGCGCTATCGCCGGTGTCGTGCGAGACACCTCAGGAGCCGTGCTGCCAGGCGTCACGGTGGAGGCCGCAAGCCCCTCACTCATTGAAAAGACCCGAACCGTTGTGACCGACGCGTCTGGTCAGTACAAGATCGTGGACCTCCGGCCCGGAGCCTACAGCGTGACCTTCTCCCTGGCAGGTTTCGCGACGGTCAAGCGCGAGGGATTCGATCTCTCGGCGAATTTCACGGCGTCCATCAATGCCGACATGAAGGTCGGCGGACTCGAGGAGACCATCACCGTCTCCGGGGCCGCGCCCATCGTCGACGTGCAGACGACGCAGCAGCGTGAAGTGCTCAACAGGGCGGTCCTCGACGCGCTGCCAACGGGGCGCAACTACCAGACCATTGGTGCGACCTTGCCCAGTGTGAGCATGGGCCGCTTCGACGTGGGCGGTTCCACGGCCATGCAGCAGAGCACCGTGATCAGCGCCGGATCGATCGGCGGCGACATGGCGATGCTCGTCGACGGCATGAACATCTCGTCGAGTCTGAATTCCGGGTCGGTGCCGGCGACGTACCACAACGACGGCGCCTACCAGGAATACGTCTACCAGGTGAGCGGCGCGAACGCGGAATTCTCGAGTGGTGGCGTCACCATCAACATGATTCCCAAGGAAGGGAGCAACACGATCCGGTCCGACGGTGTTGCGCTCTATACCAACGGGAATTTCCAGGCGCAGAACGTGGACGACGCGCAGCGCGCTCAGGGCGTGACCGCGCCGGCAAAGATCGACAAGACCTGGGACTACAACTTCAGCGGCGGCTTTCCGATCATGAAGGACCGCCTCTGGTGGTTCACGTCGGCCCGCTTCTGGGGCTACAACAACTTCGCGCCGAACGCGATCGACAAGGACGGCAACCAGGTCGTCGACGACAACGACGTCCGCGCCTGGACCAATCGCGCCACCGCGCAGCTGAGCGCGAAGAACAAGATCACGGCGATGTACGACTACCTGCCCAAGTTCCGCGGGCACCGCGACATCGAACTTGGCACAGTGGCGCCTGAAGCGACGGTCGTGCAGCGGACGCCCGCGTCCTTCAACACGCAGGCGAAGTGGACCTCGACGGTCACGAGCAAGCTGCTCATCGAGGCAGGCTACTCGGAGAACTACTACGACTACACGCTGCATTACCGTCCGGAAGTGCAGACGGCCGCTCAACTGCCGCCCTACGGGTCGATCTCGCATCTCGATATCGTCACGGGACGCCGGACCGTCGCCGCGCTCCAGGACTTCCGGGACACATTTCCCTTCTACAACGTCTATGGCGCCTCGTCGTACATCACCGGTTCGCACGCCTTCCGTCTGGGCGTGCAGTGGGGAAACGGGTGGATCAACAGCTGGCGTGACGCGAACGGCGACATGGTGCAGCGGTACTCGAGCGGCGTGCCCAACTCGGTCTCGCGGTATAACTTTCCGATCATCAGCGCCAAATCGAACCTCGATTACCTGGTTGGCGTGTTCCTCCAGGACTCCTGGACGCTGCGTCGCCTGACTGTGAACCCCGGCATCCGCTTCGAGGCGATCCGAGGCTCTGTGCCTGCGCAGACGGCACCGGCTGGACGCTTCGTGCCTGAACGATCGTTCGCCGCCATCGAAGACCTGCCGAACTGGAAGAATTTCGCGCCTCGCGTCGGGGCGGCGTACGACGTCTTCGGCAACGGCAAGACGGCGATCAAGGGCAGTATCGGCAAGTACATGCAGCAGGAGGCGACCGGTTTCGCCGCGAAGTACAACCCGCTGCAGGTTGGCAGCGACATCGTCACCTGGAATGACCTGAACAAGGACGACATCGCGCAGGACATCGAGCTGGGCGCCGCGAACAACGCGACGCTGGGCGTCCGCCGAAACATCAACCCGGATCCTGACCTGCGCCGGCCGTATCAGATCCTCTACAACCTCGGCGTCCAGCACCAGTTGATGAGTCGACTGTCGTTGTCTGCGAATTACTTCCGGCGCGAGTACAAGAACCTGTCGGTCACAAAGAGCCTGGCCGTGCCGTTGACCGCGTACGATCTCGTGGAGATTCCAGACCCACGCGGCAACGGTCAGATGCTGCCCATCTACAACCTGCAGCGCGCGTATCTCGGACTGGTGAACGATCTCGACACCACGTCGGAGACCAACTGGCGTCACTACAACGGTGTCGACGTCACCCTGAACGCCCGTGGCAGCAACGGCATGAGCGTCGCCGGTGGCGTGTCGGTCGGCCGGAGCATCGCGAACAGCTGTGACGTCGGCGATCCGAACCAGCTGCGTTTCTGTGACCAGACGCTGTACGACATCCCATTGGCGAAGACGGTGAAGCTGACCTGGTCATATCCGCTGCCGTGGGACATCCGCTTCAGCGGCGTGTTCCAGACCGCGGACGGCTTCAACACGGCGGCGCCTCCGACACCGCTCCTTGCGCAGAGCCCCGACAACCACATGCGCCTCTACACCTACAACGTGACGAGGACGCAGCTGCCCTCGCTCGTGCAGTCAACGGTCAACGTGTTCCTCGACGAGCCGGGGACGATCATGATGCCGCGCGTCACGCAGCTCGATCTGGCGTTCTCGAAGCTGGTGTCCGTGGGCAGGTTGAGGCTGACGCCCCAGGTTGATGTGTTCAACCTGACCAACAACAACGCCGTCCTGACGCTCAGAACGGTGTATGGTTCGACGCTTGGCTATCCCAGCACGATTCTGAGCGGCCGGCTCGTGAGGTTCCAGGTCAAGTACGTGTTCTGACGCCACCAGGGAGGCGCCGCCGACGTGGTGGCGCCTTCTGCGGCTCTCCAATTCGGGCAGGAAGGCTCAAACGTGTCCACCTCGAAGTGCGTGCTGCTCGCCTCCGCCGTTCTCGGATGTCTCGTCTCGGGCGTGGCACCTCAGGCACAGCAACCGCTCCCGTCAGTCCGCCTCAATCGAGCCATCGAGACGCTGGCGCAAGGGCGGTCGATTTTCGGGCTCATCTCGTCGGACCGCTCGATCGAGAACGCCCGCGCCATCGCCAGCTCCGACGCCGACTTCGTGATCATCGACATGGAGCACGGCACGTTCGACCTCGAACGCCTGCAGCTGTTTCTCCTCGGCATGACGAACCGCGCGGAGATCGCCCGCAAGGGCAACCTGCAGCCCAACGTGACGCCGATTGTGCGCCTCCCGCAATACGGGTACGAGCCGATCACATTCACCGTCAAGCAGGCGCTGGATCTAGGCGTCATGGGGATCATGTTCTCGGCGATCAGCAACCGCGATCAGGCCATCCAGGCAATATCGGCGATGCGCTATCCACGCGTGCCGCGCCTGCCCGGCGAGCCGATGGGAAAACGCGGGTTCGCACCGACGGCGGCGACCTGGCTCTGGGGTGTCCCGGATTATCAGAAGCGAGCGGATCTCTGGCCTCTCGATCCGGACGGAGAACTCCTCAGTTTCATCCAGATCGAAACGGTCGAAGCGGTGACAAAGGTCGACGAGATCCTTTCGGTTCCCGGAGTGAGCGCGCTATTCATCGGTCCGTCCGATCTCGGGCTGTCGGTGGCGTCAACGCCAGGCGCGCCCGATCTCGAGACCGCCATTCAGCGCGTGCTGAGCGCCGCGAAGGCGCGAAACATTCCCGTGGCTATCACGGCCAATGCACGCGACGCATCAGCCCGCGTCGGCCAGGGCTTCAGGATCCTCACCCTCGGCGGCGACGGGATCTCGGCCGGCACGGTTGAAGGGATGCGGGTCGCCCGCGAGGCTGCCAGGTAGGGAGAGCATGCGCAAGAGCGCCGAAACCGTCGGTGCCCTCCTCGTCACGGCTGGCGCGACCGGATGAACGTTCGCGCTTGTCTCGCCGCCGCCGTCGTGACCCTCTCGGCGGCGTGTCGCGACGTTCCAGCGCCGCACCCTGCAGACCCGACGTTCGCGCACGATGTCGCGCCCATCGTTTATGCGAACTGCGCGGTCTGCCACCGGCCCGGACAGATTGCTCCGTTCAGCCTGCTGACCCTCGAGGACGTGCGCACGCATGCCGCGCAGATCGTCAGCGCGATTGAATCCCACGAGATGCCGCCCTGGCTTCCAGAACCAGGCGTCGGACATTTCCTCAATGCGCGTGGACTGAGTCAGGAACAGATCGGAACGATCCGGGCCTGGGTGGACGGTGGCATGAAGGAAGGCCGCCGCGAGGATGCACCGGCGCCGCCTTCCGTCGATGATTCGCACTGGCAACTTGGCAAGCCAGACCTGATCGTCACGTTCCAGAAGGCCTACACGCTGCAGTCAGGCGAGGGTGATGTCTTCCGCAACTTCGTCGTACCCGTCCCGTTGACGCGCACGGTGTTTGTGCGAGGTGTGGAGTTCCGGCCGGGCCATCCCGCGTCCATACATCACGCGGTCGTGGGCGTCGATGCGAGCGGCGAGTCGCGGCGTCTCGATGCCGAGGATCCCGAGCCGGGCTATGCCGGGATGTTCTCGGACGAGTTCCACAGTCCTGATGGGCACTTCGTTGGATGGACACCGGGACGCACGCCAACGCTCGAACCCGACGACATGGCCTGGCGACTCGAAGCGGGTACGGACCTGGTGGTGCAGATGCACATGCTGCCGGGCGCACAGCCGGTGGCGCTGCAGCCGGAGATAGGCCTGTACCTGAGTGACGTCGCACCGTCGAAGGTGCCGTTCATGGTGAAGTTGAGTGCGACGGCCATCGACATTCCGGCCGGGGCGTCCGACTACGTTGTGGACGATGCGTACACCTTGCCGGTGGATGTGGAGGCCGTGAGCGTCTATCCTCACGCCCATTACCTCGCGCGCGAGATCAGCGCGTCGGCGACGCTGCCGACAGGTGAAATCAGGCCGCTGCTTTCGATCAGGCAGTGGGATTTTCACTGGCAGGAGTTCTATCGGTACGCGACGCCGGTAGGATTGCCGCGCGGGTCGACGGTGTCGATGCGGATCACCTACGACAATTCAGCGGGACACCAGCCACGGGCAGGCGAGACTCCGCGGCGCGTGGTGTACGGTCCTCGCTCTTCTGACGAGATGGGGGACCTCTGGTTGCAGGTGCTGCCGCGTCGTCGCGAGGAGCTTGGCCTTCTCGCGCGCGACTTCGTCGAGCGCCGGATGCAGGCGCAGTTGATGGGGGCGGAGCAGTCGGTCCGCGCATCGCCCGACAGTCCTGCCGCGCACAATGTGCTCGGCACCCGCTACCTCGCCGCTAACCGCGCTGCAGACGCGATCCGTGAGTTCACTATCGCACTGCGGCTCCAGCCCAGGTATCCGGAGGCGAGCAATAACCTGGGCGCGGCGCTCGTCTCCGCTGGCCGTTCGCGGGACGCGCTGCCGCATCTCCGAACCGCTGTTCAAGTGAGGCCGGCTGACTACCGCGTGCACTTCAACCTTGGCAACGCCCTGCGTGACAGCGGACGTCCGGACGAAGCGGCCAGGGAATTCGAACGGGCCCTGGTTCTCAATCCCGACTCCGCCGACATCCTCAACAACCTCGCCGTGCTCGACGGGGCACGGGGTGACTACGCCAATGCCATTGCACGCCTGGAGCGCGCGCTTTCACTGCGCGAGGGCTATCCCGACGCTCACCACAATCTCGCCCTGGCATTGGCAGCCGTCGGCAGGCGGTCCGAAGCCATCACGCACGCCAGGCGGGCGGTCGACCTTCGGCCAGACTTCGAGGACGCGCGCCGCACCCTTGCCGAGCTCGAGCGTCACTGAAGCGGATCAGCGCAGTGCGCTACCGTCTCGCAAGCGTGCGGCGGGTGGGTTTGCTCGCAACCTTGCTTGCGGCCACATCGCCGCGGGCGAGCCGCCGGCGGACGTCATCGGTTTCCTGGCGCAGCGCTGGCGTGCGCTTGTCAGGAAGTGGAAGGGCCGTCGAGTACTTCACCTGCCGGAGCGCGAAGCTCGACTTGATACCGACCACGCCTTCAATCCGCGTCAGCGCCTCCTTGAGGAATCTCTCGTAAGACGCCACGTCAGGGACGACCACTCTCAGCAGGTAGTCCGAGTCGCCGGTCATCAGGTAGCACTCCAGCACTTCCTGTCGCAGCATGATCTGCTGCTCGAAGCTCTCGAGGCGTCCGCCGACCTGGAGATCGAGCGAGATCTGGACGAACACCGTGACGTCGCGCGCCACGGCGTTGGGGTTGAGCAGCGCCACGTACTTGCGGATGACGCCCGCGCGTTCGAGCGCCTGCACGCGCCGCAGGCATGGCGCCGGGGAGAGGCCGATGCGATCGGCCAGTTCCACGTTCGAGATGCGCGCGTGTTCCTGCAGGTTTCTCAGCAGCGCGAAATCGATTTCGTCGAGCTTGATGTCAGTTGGCTTCCGCATGTGATTGATCCGCGAACGAGCTGGAGGATAGCAGACGCGAAGACAGCGGTGTGCGTGCGGCTGTGATGACGCGCAATTTTGTTGCGCTGTGCTGACGGAAAGGCGCGCGAATCGCAATCGTGCTCCCGATTTGCTTTGTTACCATCGGCGTCCGAAGGAGAAACAGCCTTGTCGTCGAAAACTGTCCATGCCGCATCGGCCAGCATCGCCATCGGACCGCCCGTGCGCGACGTCGCGCGACTGGAATGTCTGCGCGCGCTGGAGAGCAAGATCCTCTGGCTGGCGGTGTGGATGATTCACAACGCCAATCAGGTGCGTCCCAGGCGAGACTTCCTGAAGGTGGGTGGACACCAGGCATCGTCGGCCTCGGTGGCGAGCATCATGACGGCACTCTATATGGAGGTGCTCACGCCACGCGACCGCGTGGCAGTGAAGCCGCACGCCAGCCCGATCTTCCACGCCATCCAGTATCTGTTCGGCCGCCAGACCGTGGAGAAGATGAAGAACTTCCGCGGCTACGGTGGCGTGCAGTCTTACCCGTCCCGCACGAAGGACACAGACGACGTCGATTTCTCAACCGGATCGGTCGGACTCGGAGTTGCGCTGACCAGTTTCTCGGCGCTCGTGCAGGACTACGTGCAGTTGAAGGAGATGGTTCCCGCCGATCGGCGCGGCCGGATGGTGGCGATCGTGGGCGATGCGGAACTGGACGAAGGCAACGTCTTCGAGGCGCTGCTCGAGGGATGGAAGCACGACATCCGGAACGTCTGGTGGGTGATCGACTACAACCGCCAGAGCCTCGACGCGGTCGTGTCGGATCGACTCTGCCTCCGCCTGGACAACATCTTCCACGACATGGGCTGGCGCGTCGTGACGCTGAAGTATGGCCGCCGCATGACCGAGGCATTCGTCAAGCGGGGTGGCGATGCGCTCAAGGCCTGGATCGATGAGTCGTCGAACACGTTGTATTCCGCGCTGTCATTCCAGGGCGGACAGGCGTGGCGTGCGCAGTTACTGGCCGACATCGGGAACATGCCTGGCGTCGAAGAACTGCTTGCCTCGTATGACGACCAGGCGCTGCACTCGATCATGACGGATTTGGGTGGTCACGACCTCGACACGTTGACCGAGGCCTTCCACGCCGTGAAGGACGACACGCCGACCTGCTTCATCGCTTACACGATCAAGGGCATGGGCCTGCCGTTCGCCGGCCACAAGGACAACCACGCCGGTCTCATGACGGTGGACCAGATCGGTGTCCTGAAGGAACGGCTGAACATCAGGGACGGCGAGGAGTGGGAGAAGTTCGCGGGCCTCGAAGATCGGGCCGACTCCCTGCAGGAGTTTCTGCGCACCGTGCCGTTTGCCGAGCAGACCGAGCGGCGGTTCAAGGCGCCGCGCATCGCCGTGCCGCCGCAACTCGATGTGCCGCGCGCTGAGCAGATTTCCACGCAGGAGGCCTTCGGCCGGCTCCTCGCGGGCATTGCACGGCAGCATCCCGAACTGGCTGACCACATGGTCACTACGGCGCCGGACGTGACGACCTCCACCAATCTCGGACCGTGGGTGAATCGCCGGGGCATCTTCGCCAGGCAGCAGCACGAGGCCAGTCCGGCGGTGTCGCAAGTGGCGTCGCCCCAGCAGTGGAGTGAATCGCCGAAAGGACAGCACATCGAGCTTGGCATCGCCGAGAACAACCTCTTCATCATGCTGGCGGCTCTCGGCCTGTCGGATTCGCTCTTCGGGGCACGGCTGCTGCCGATCGGCACGGTCTACGACCCGTTCATATCGCGCGGCCTCGACGCGCTCAATTACGCCTGCTACCAGGACGCACGTTTCATCCTCGCCGGAACGCCGTCCGGCATCACGCTTGCGCCAGAGGGCGGCGCGCACCAGTCGATCTATACGCCGCTCATCGGCATGGGACAGCCCAACCTGGCGTCCTACGAGCCGGCCTTCGCCGACGATCTAACCGAGATCCTGCGCTGGAGCCTGGAACACATGCAGGCCGACGACGGCAGCGCTGTGTATCTGCGTCTCTCGACGAGGCCGATCGCGCAGGCGAACCGCACGTACACGGACGAACTCCGGCACGACGTGATCGAAGGCGGCTACTGGCTCATTCCTCCTGCAGACTCTTCGAGCCTCGCCATCGTTGCGTGCGGTGCCGTCATGCCGGAAGCGATCGAGGCGCATCGGCAGATCGCGGAAGACATCCCCGGCGCCGGTCTGCTCGTGGTCACGTCGCCGGGACGTCTGGAGCGGGGATGGACCAACGGCCAGCGCAAGGGCGCGCTCGACCGGAATGACTCGCACATTGCGTCATTGCTTCGTCCGCTCGATCCGGAGGCAGGCCTTGTCACTGTGCTCGACGCATACCCGACGACGCTGGGGTGGCTCGGCTCGGTGCACGGGCACCGGATCATCAGCCTGGGTGTCGACCGCTTCGGTCAGTCCGGGGATCTCCCTGATCTGTATCGCGTCCACGGAATCGACGCCGATGCCATCGTGGATGCCGCCGCGCGCGTATGTGTAATGGCGCGTCTCTCCACCAGGTTCGCCCATGTCGATTGAAGTCAGGGTTCCTGAACTCGGCGGGTCGATCACGCATGCCAAACTGACTGGGTGGTTGAAGAAGGAAGGCGAACAGGTCAGCCGCGGTGAGCCGATCGCGGAGGTGGAGACCGACAAGACGAGCGTCGAGATTGAAGCGCCCGCCGACGGGGTCCTGTCGAAGATTCACGTTCCCGCTGGCACCGACCACGTGGCGGTTGCCGAACTCATCGCCGTGCTCGAATCCGGCGCGGGGATTTCGGTGGCGCCGATCGAAGCATCGATCGGACACGACGGGCCGCAGGCGGTGCACAAGACGGAGACGACCTATCCGGCGGAACGGACGTCAGCGACAGTTCCTGCTGGCTCGCCGAACCTCGTGGTCGCAGCCTCAACCGCCGTACCATCACAGAACGATCCGAACATCGCGGCCTCGCCTCTGGCACGGCGCATGGCTTATGCCGCTGGCATCCCACTCGAAGGCATCCGTGGAACCGGCCCGGGCGGTCGGATCACGAAGGACGATGTCGAGACAAGACTCGGTCCGCGGACACTCACCGCGGCCCCTGTCCGAATGTCGGCCTCGGCTGCACCCGCGGTGGTGTTCCCGCTGCCGGCAGACGATGTGGATCGATACGAGATTGCGCCGCTGTCCACCATGCGGCGCGTCAGTGCCGAGCGGCTGACGCAGTCGAAGCAGAACATTCCGCACTTCTACCTGCGCGTGGAGTGCGCCATGGATGCGGTCGCGAACGCGCGCAAAGAAATCAACGCGCGGGCGACTGAGAGATTGTCGTTCACCGCCTTTACGCTCCGAGCCGCGGCGCTCGCTCTCGTCAAGGTGCCGGCCGCGAATGCGATGTGGGCGGACGGTTCAGTGCGGCTCTACAAGTCCGTCGATCTCGCCGTTGCCGTGAACACGCCGTCGGGGCTGATCGCACCGGTCGTGAGGGATGCCGACAAGAAGACCGTGGCTGCCATCAACCGGGAAATCCGCGAGCTCGCCGAACGCGCCCGCGCAGGGAAGCTCAAGCCGGACGACTACACGGGCGGCACGTGCACCGTGTCGAATCTCGGGATGTACGGCGTGAGCAGTCTCTATCCGATCATCAACCCGCCGCAGGCGTGCATCCTCGGCACGGGCGCCATTGAGGAGCGTCCTGTGGTCCGCGACCACGCGGTGGCGGTTGGTCTCATGATGACGTCCACGCTGTCGGCCGATCATCGCGCGCTCGATGGCGCGACTGGCGCGGAGTTCCTGGCTGCGTTTCGCGACCTTGTGGAGGACCCATGGTCACTGCTGCTGTAGGCTAGGGCACACCAGGCGAGCGGCTGCTCGAGGTGTTGTTACCATCGGACGCTTCGCGTCGCCCAATGTGGAGGTGATCAGTGCGGCGTGGCCTTTCAACAATGGTACTAGGCGTCGTCGTTGCCGTCTTTCCCCTGCTTGCGCAGAGAGGCAGCGGACAGTCATCGAGCACGGTGTATGAAGGCGGACGCCTCATCATCGGCGACCTGTCCGCGACGATCGAAGACGGTTCGCTCGTGGTGCAGAACGGACGCATCGTTGCGGTGGGCCGTCGAGGCGAGGTCCCGGTGCCAGCCGGCGCCATGCGAGTCGGCTTGACGGGCAAGACTGTCATGCCGACGCTCAACAATGTCCACCTACACATCGGGTATGAAGGGTTCACGAGCTGGAGTGCGAAGAATCACACCGCCGATAACGTGCTCGATCACCTGCGACGCGAGGCCTTCTACGGCGTTGGCGCGGCGATGACGATGGGCGACCAGCCATCCGCGTTCGCGCTGGCGTTCGAACGCGATCAGAAAGCCGGCAAGTTCCCCCCCGCGGCCCGCTTTCACTTCGCGGCCGGCATGGCGCCGCCCGGAGGTGGTCCCGATTCCCTCCTCATCCAGGGGACGACGCCGCTGAAGGCGGTGTACGAGATTTCCACTCCGGATCAGGCGCGCGCAGCGGTGCGCGAGATCGCAGGGCTGAAGATTCAGCAGATCAAGATCTGGGTGGACGACCGTGATGCTCAACGTGGCAGCCGGCAACGGATGCCACCCGAGGTCTTCACCGCGATTGTCGAAGAGGCCCACACGAGCGGGATTCTCGTGCACGCGCACGCGACGACGCTGCCCAATCAGAAAGCAGTGGTGAAAGCCGGAGTCGACGTGCTGGTGCACACGGTCTCGAACGAGCACATCGACGAGGAATTCATAGCGCTTCTCAGAGATCACAAGCCGTACTGGGCGCCGGTGATGGGACTGGTAGATACGCCGGAGGTCTGCGAGCCGAACAATACTTTTGTCGAACAGTCGCTGCCTGCGTCGACGATTGCTGAAATCCGTGCCGGCAGGAACGCATTCAACCTGCCCGGCTGTGACGGGGCTCCCGCCGCGGTCGCGCGCCGCGAAGAGAACCTCAGGTTCAATGTCCCGCACATGGTCGAGTCCGGGGCGCGTCTGGTGCTTTCGACTGACGCGGGAGTCCTGCCGGGCTACTCGTTCGGCTGGGCCGAGCACCACGAGATGGGCATGTACGTGCGTCTCGGGCTGAAGCCGGCCGACGTGCTGGTTGCGTCCACTTCACGGCCGACCGAGGTGCTGAAACTGAACGACACCGGCACGCTCTCGACCGGCAAACGCGCGGACTTCATCGTCCTCGCACAGAATCCGCTCGTCGACATCCGGAACACGCGGAGCATCGAGAGCGTGTACATCAACGGCGCGAAACTCGATCGCGAGCAGATCGCTGCCAGGTGGAAGGTTCCATCGACGCCACGGTAGCGTGGGTGTGGCCGATTCTCAACAAGTCTGGAGGACGATGTGAAACGCAAGTTGATGCTCTCGTGCCTGCTGCTGGCAAGCCTGGCGGGGCCGGCCGCCGCACAGCCGGCGGTGCCGGTCATTCCGTTCGAGTCCGTGCCCAACCCGCTGAAGCTGCCGCCTGACATCAACTTTGGCGAGATTGCCGGAGTGGCGGTGAACTCGAAGGGACATGTGTTCGTCTTCTCGCGCGGGAACTCCTCCGGACCGTCGTATATGGCGACGGCCGCGCAGTTGCTCGAGTTCGACGCCACCGGGAAGTTCATCCGGGAAATCGGCAAGAACCTGTATGCGTGGTCGTACGCGCACGCCGTGAAGATCGACAAGCAGGACAACATCTGGGTCGTCGACAAGGGGTCGGACACGATCCTGAAGATGAACCCGGAGGGGCGTGTCGAATATGTGTTCGGCCGCAAGGGTGAAGCGTCGCACTACCAGGTGCCGCCCGACACGGCGTCCACGCTCTCGGGCATCCTTCGTCGCGCAGGTCTGGACACCAAGCCGCTGACGCCCGCCGGCCCACGCAACCCGCCACCGGTGCACCAGGACGGCTACTTCAACCAGCCGACCGACGTCGCATGGGACGCGCAGGGCAACGCGTATTTCTCCGACGGGTACGTGAACTCGCGCGTGGCGAAGGTGAGCGCGCGCGGCGAGTGGCTCCAGTCGTGGGGTTCGCTCGGCACGGGGCCCGGTCAGTTCGATACGCCGCATGGCGTCGCCGTCGCCCCGAACGGCGACGTGTACGTGGCTGACCGAGGCAACCGTCGCGTTCAGATCTTCGACCAGAGCGGCAAGTTCCTCCGGCAGTTCACCATTGATGCGCCGGTTCCCGCAGACGCGAAGGCGGCGATCGGCGCCGCGCCGCGACCCGACCAGTTGAGCACAGGCTCGTTGGCACCAGGCGCGCCCGACGCGTTGTGCATGACTCCAGGCCCGAACCCGGTCATCTTCACCATCGATCTGTTCCCCGGGCGCATCTACAAGGTGTCGCTCGACGGAAAGGTGCTAGGGGTATACGGCAAGTCCGGCAAGAACCTTGGGGAGTTCGGCTGGGGGCATGCCATCGCGTGCCCGTCCGAGAACGAAATCTGGGTCGGCGAACTCCTGAACTGGCGTGTGCAGAAGCTGGTGGTGAAAGGGGCGGCCGCAGCACGTCCGAGCACGAAGTAGCGTTGGATCAGTGCAACGTATCAACAGATCGGTGAGGGAGGCACGCGTATGAAATGGGTGACCACCGCCAATGTGCATTTCGATCGAGTGGCATCGCCGTGGCTGATCAAGCGCTTCATTGACCCGAAGGCCGAGTTCCTTTTCGTCACGCGCGAACAGATTGACAAGCGTCCGAAGGATGCGATTCCGATTGCCATTCCCGGGACCAAGCTCGGTCCTCACGACGAGAACGGCACCACCTTCACCAAGCTGTTGAAGGAGTACAAGCTGACCGACCCTGCGCTTCTTCACATGGCAGAAGTCGTCGAGAAGGGCGTGAAGTTCGTGCTGGAGGGATACCGGCCCCCTGTTACAGATCGCGATGGACAGATTGGGGTTGGGTTCCTCGCGTTCTCCGACGGCATGATCCTTCACAAGACGAACGATCAGGAACGTCTCGACGCGAGCTACGTGGCCTACGACGCGCTGTATGCATTGTTCAAGGCGAACAAGGGCCTCTCGCTCGTCGCGCGCGACG
>Ga0207701_10003041_pt1 | contig 17315 bp, 16 predicted proteins | sample KBSSwiSSwithPhiX_FD_184294 | JGI IMG/M metagenome (GOLD analysis project Ga0207701, IMG submission 184294) | Switchgrass rhizosphere bulk soil microbial communities from Kellogg Biological Station, Michigan, USA, with PhiX - S5 (SPAdes) (version 2) | ecosystem: Environmental > Terrestrial >... | reverse complement strand
CTTCTGCTTCGAGCCGGGCACGGTCCTGCTGCGCCTCGCTGAGCGCGCGCTGCAGATCCGCGATTTCTGCGCTTCGTTCGTCGAGTTCGGCTGAGAGGTCGCTGGTGCGCCGGACGGCTTCTTCGGCGTGGGCCTGCGCGGCGGCGAGCGCGGATTGAAGGCTTGCCGTACCGACGGCCCGCTCGCGATCCAGTCGGGCCTGCAGGACGAACCACGCAGCGAGGCCAAGGACCAGTACCAGCACAACAGCCAGCAGAAGGGCCGGAAAGGTGACCACTGCACGAAGTTTAGGCGAAACCGCCGCGGAACGGTAGGGTCGCCGAGCGTTTTTCCCCGTTCGGGCTTTACGTGTGGAGGGCGAGCGACTAATATAGGACTGTTATGGTCGGCTTTGCGGCGCGCCATGGGGGCTCCGCCGCGGATCCGGGTGCGATCATGCTGCAAATCAGCGAGAACGCAGGACAGTTGATCAAGAAGATGACCGCGCGCCATGGGCTGCCCGGCGGCGGGCTGCGCATCGGCATCAAGGCGGGCGGGTGCTCCGGTTTCAGCTACACGTTCGCGTGGGAAGCGGCCGCGCGCGAAGGTGACTTCGTATTCGAGGGCCAGGACGGCGCGAAGGTGTTCATCGATCCCAAGAGCCACCGCCTGATCGACGGCACCACGCTGGACTACGACACCAGCCTGGTCAGCCGCGGCTTCATCTTCAGTAATCCCAACGCCAAGAGCACGTGTGGTTGCGGGACGAGTTTCAGCGTGTAAGCTGCCCGGTTCGAGCTTCCAGCTTCCCGCTGGATGGGGCTGGGAGTGACGTGCTGAAAAGCGACGCCGTTCACCGGGATCAAGTCGGAACGTGGAAGCGGGAAGCGGAAAGCGTTTTAGCTGGCAGCCGGAAGCTGGCAGCTGGAAGCCAAGAGCGAAGAGATAAATGTCTACTTCTACCGAGACCATCGAAGACCTCGCCACACGCGAGTACAAGTACGGCTTCGTCACCGACGTCGAGAGCGAGACGATCCCCAAGGGGCTCAGCGAGGACGTGGTCCGGCTGATCTCCCAGAAGAAGGGGGAGCCGGAGTGGCTGCTCGACTGGCGGCTCAAGGCGTATCGACTCTGGCTCACGATGAAGGAGCCGACCTGGCAGAACGTTCATTACGATCCGATCAACTACCAGGACATCGCCTACTACTCGGCACCCAAGAAAAAGAAGGCGCTCAACAGCCTCGACGAGGTCGATCCCGAGGTCCGCGCTACCTTCAACAAGCTGGGGATTCCGCTCGAGGAGCAGATGCTGCTCGCCGGCGTCGCGGTCGACGCGGTGTTCGACAGCGTCTCGGTAGCGACGACGTTCCGCGAGAAGCTGGCGTCGGTCGGGATCATCTTCATGTCCTTCTCGGACGCGGTGCGTGAGCATCCCGAGCTGGTCCGCAAGTATCTCGGCTCCGTCGTGCCCCACACCGACAACTTCTTCGCCGCGCTCAACTCGGCAGTCTTCAGCGACGGGTCGTTCGTCTACATCCCCAAGGGCGTCCGCTGCCCGATGGAGCTGTCGACCTACTTCCGCATCAATGCCAAGGACACCGGCCAGTTCGAGCGCACGCTGATCGTCGCGGACGAGGGCTCGTTCGTCAGCTACCTCGAAGGCTGCACCGCGCCGATGCGGGACGAGAATCAGCTCCACGCCGCGGTCGTCGAGCTCGTGGCGCATGACGACGCGACGATCAAGTACTCGACGATCCAGAACTGGTATCCCGGCGACAAGAACGGGAAGGGCGGCATTTACAACTTCGTGACCAAGCGGGGTCTGTGCGAGGGACGCGGCTCGAAGATCACCTGGACCCAGGTCGAAACCGGGTCGGCGATCACCTGGAAGTATCCGGGCTGCATCCTCAAGGGTGACAACTCGATCGGCGAGTTCTACTCGGTGGCGACGACCAACAATCGCCAGCAGGCCGACACCGGCACCAAGATGGTCCATCTCGGGAAGAACACCCGCAGCACCATCGTGTCGAAGGGGATCTCGGCGGGCTTCGGCCAGAACACCTATCGCGGGCTGGTGCGGGTCGGCAAGAACGCCAAGAACGCGCGCAACTACTCGCAGTGCGACTCGCTGTTGATCGGCGACAAGTGCGGCGCGCACACGTTCCCGTACCTCGAAATCCGGAATACCTCGGCCCGGGTCGAGCACGAGGCCTCGACCTCGAAGATCGGCGAGGACCAGATTTTCTACTGCCGGCAGCGCGGCCTGACGACCGAGGACGCGGTCAACATGATCGTCAGCGGATTCTGCAAGGAAGTGTTCCGGGAGCTCCCGATGGAGTTCGCGGTCGAAGCGCAGAAGCTGCTCAGCATTTCATTGGAAGGGTCCGTAGGTTAGACAAGACATGCTCATCATCAAAAATCTGCAGGTTCGCGCGGAGGGCAAGGAGATCCTGAAGGGGATCGATCTGACCGTCAACGCCGGTGAAGTCCACGCCATCATGGGGCCGAACGGCTCCGGTAAAAGCACGCTGGCGCGGGCCATCTCCGGCCATCCCGAGTACGAGGTGACCGGCGGCGAGATCCTCTACAACGGCGCCGACCTGCTGGACATGGACCCGGACGAGCGCGCGCGGGAAGGCGTGTTCATGGCCTTCCAGTACCCGGTCGAGATCGCCGGCGTGAACAACGCCTACTTCCTCAAGGCGGCAGTCAACGCCAAGCGCAAGCACCTCGGCCTGCCCGAGTACGACGCGATGGAGTTCATGCAACTGATCAAGGAGAAATCGAAGCTCCTGGAAATCGATCAGAGCATGCTGAGCCGCGCGGTCAACGAAGGCTTCTCGGGCGGCGAGAAGAAGCGCAACGAGATCTTCCAGATGGCGCTGCTCGAGCCGAAGCTCGCGGTGCTCGACGAGACTGACTCCGGCCTCGACATCGACGCGCTGAAGATCGTCGCCAACGGTGTCAACGCGATGCGCAGCCCCGAGCGCGCCGCGATTGTCGTCACGCACTACCAGCGGCTGCTCGACTACATCGTGCCGGACTTCGTGCACGTGCTCAGCGGCGGCCGGATCGTCAAGTCGGGCGGCAAGGAGCTGGCGCTCGAGCTCGAACAGAAGGGTTACGGCTGGATCGAAGCGGCATAGCCGCCGCTGACTGGTTGACGTGCAGGGCAGATGGCAGATGAGAAGCCTCCTAGTGGCAGTCTCTGAAACCGATGCCGTTCGGGTTGGCTTTCTCAGGATCCAGCTGGAAGCTGGAAGCTGAGAGTTGGCAGCTAAGAAGAGATATGACCCAAGTAGTCGAAAAGCATTCGCCCTGGCTGACCGCACTCGAGGAGCGCCTGACCTCCGGGCCGGCGTGGCTCGAAGAGCTCCGGTCGCGCGGCGCGGCGCGGTTCGCGGCGCTCGGATTTCCGACGGTGCGCAACGAGGAGTGGCGCTTCACGAACATCGCGCCGATTGCCCGCGCCGAACTGTCGCCGGCTCCCGCGGTTGCGGTGGACGAGGCGCAGCTGGCGGGATTCCCGTACTCCGAGGCGGCGCTGCGCCTGGTGTTCGTGAACGGCCGGTTCGCCTCACCGCTGTCGCGGACCTCGGGGCTGCCGGCCGGTGTGACCGTCGGCTCGCTCGCCGCCGCCTTTGAGAGCGACCCCGCGGTGGAACGGCTCTTCGGCCGTGACGTCGATCTCGACAGCCGCGCCTTTGCCGCGCTGAACACCGCCTTCGCGGCGGACGGCGCCTACGTGTCGGTGCCGGACGGCGTCGTGCTCGAGGAACCGATCCACCTGATGTTCGTGTCGCTCGCGCCGAGCCTGGCAACAGGCACGATGTCTCACCCCCGCACGCTGATCGTCCTGGGCGCAAACAGTCAGGCCCGGGTCGTCGAGTCGTATGTCGGGTTGCCGGGCCAGCAGTACTTGTCGAACGCCGTCACCGAGGTGGTGGTCGGCGAGCACGCAGTGCTCGATCACTACAAGGTGCAGGAAGAGCGGCTGGACGCGTTCCACGTCGCCAGCATGCACATCCGGACGGCGCGCAGCGCCACCGTCTCGTCACACTCGTTCACGCTTGGCGCGAAGCTGACCCGCAATGACGCGATCGCCACGCTCGCCGGCGAAGGCTCCGAGTGCACCCTCAACGGCCTCTACGTCGGGGATGCCGACCGCCTGATCGACAATCACACGACGATCGATCATGCGGAGCCGCACTGCCCGAGCCACGAGATCTACAAGGGCATCCTCGGCGGCAAGGCGCGCGCGGTGTTCAACGGCAAGATCATCGTCCGCCAGGATGCGCAGAAGACCGACGCCAAGCAGACCAACCGGGCACTGCTCCTCTCGGACGACGCGACGATCAATACCAAGCCGCAGCTCGAGATCTTCGCTGACGACGTCAAGTGTACGCACGGCGCGGCGATCGGGCAGCTCGACGAAGACGCGCTGTTCTACCTGCGGGCCCGCGGCCTGACATTCCAGGAGGCGCGCGACATGCTGATCCACGCGTTTGCCGGGGACATCCTCAACCGCGTCAGGATCGAGCCGCTGAAAATCGCGCTGGAGCGTGAGCTGTACGCGCAATTGGCCAGGGATCTCGCGGAGGTGGACGGCAAATGACCTCACTTGCCACGGCCGGCACGGCCCTCGATGTCGCGCGGATCCGCGCCGACTTCCCGATTCTGAGCCGCCAGGTCCGCGGCAAGCCGCTCGTGTATCTCGACAACGCCGCGACCACCCAGAAGCCGCAGGTCGTGCTCGACGCGTTGCAGCACTACTACACCGACATCAACGCCAACGTGCACCGCGGGGTGCACGAGTTGAGCGGTCTGGCGACCGACGCTTACGAAGGAGCACGCGAAAAGATCCGCGGCTTCTTCAATGCTGCCAGCGTCCAGGAGGTCGTCTTCACGCGCAACGCGACCGAGAGCATCAACCTGGTGGCGTTCGCGTTCGTCCGGCCGATCCTGGCCCCGGGCGACGAGGTATTGATCTCGGCGATGGAGCACCACTCGAACATCGTGCCCTGGCAGATCGTCTGCGAGGAGCGCGGTGCGCGTCTGCGGGTCGCGCCGATCGATGACCACGGCGCGCTGATCCTGGACGAGCTCGAACGGCTGATCACGCCGCGCACCCGGATCGTGTCGATCGCGCACATGTCGAACGCGCTCGGCACGGTCAACCCGGTCGAGCAGATCGTCGCCATGGCCCAGGCCCGCGGCGTGCCGGTGATGATCGACGGCTCGCAGGCGGCGTATCACCTGCCGGTGGACGTGCAGGCGATCGGCTGTGACTTCTATGCCGCCACCGGTCACAAGCTCTACGGCCCGACGGGCATCGGCCTGCTGATTGGCAAGACCGTGCGGCTCGAGGCCATGCCCCCGTTCATGGGCGGCGGCGACATGATCCGCAGCGTCACGTTCGAGCGCTCGACGTGGAACGACCTGCCGTACAAGTTCGAGGCCGGCACGCCGAACATCGCCGGCGCGGTGGGCCTCGGCGCGGCGATTGACTACATCCAGCAGGTCGGGCGCACGGCGATTGCCGCGCACGAGCACGAGCTGCTCGAGTACGGAACGGGGCTGCTCGAGGCGATCCCCGGTGTGCGGCTGATCGGCACGGCGCCGGGCAAGTCGAGCATTCTGTCCTTCGTGATGGACGGCATCCATCCGCACGACATCGGGACGATTGTCGATCGCGAAGGCGTCGCGGTGCGGACCGGGCATCACTGTGCCCAGCCGGTCATGGATCGATTCTGCATTCCGGCGACGGCACGGGCCTCGCTGGCGATGTACAACACCAGGGAAGACCTGGACGCGCTCGGACGCGCGCTGGTAAAAGTGCGCGAGGTATTCAGCTGATGTCGGATTTGAGCGATCTCTATCAGGAGGTCATCCTCGACCACAACAAGCGGCCCAGGAACTTCCACGTCATCGACAGTGCCAGCCACCAGGCTGAAGGCTTCAACCCGCTCTGCGGCGATCGCCTGCACCTCTATCTGAAGGTCGAAGACGACGTGGTCACGGAGGTCGGGTTTCAGGGGTCGGGCTGCGCCATCTCGAAGGCCTCGGCGTCGATCATGACCGACAGCGTGAAGGGCCGTCCGGTCGCGGAAGTCCACGACCTCTTCCGCCGTTTTCACACCATGGTGACCACCCCGCCGGATCAATCGGTGGAGGACATGGGCAAGCTGTCGGCGCTGGCCGGCGTGCGCGAGTTTCCGGTGCGCGTGAAGTGCGCCAGCCTGGCGTGGCACACGTTGAAGGCCGCGCTCGAGCGCGACCCGATTGCCTCGACCGAATAGGCGTAAGATGAAAACCCTTCCGATGATCCCCGACGCTCCGGCTCAACCGGCGGCAACCTCCAGCGATACCACCAGGATGGTCGCGGACGCCGCTCGCACCGAGGCGTTGAAGCCGGCGATCGTCGAGGCGATTCAGACCGTCTACGACCCCGAGATCCCGGTGAACATCTGGGAGCTCGGCCTGATCTACGACGTCATCGTGGATGCCGCGGGCGTCGCCGGTGTGCGGATGACGCTGACCGCCCCTGGTTGCCCGGCGGCGCAGTCGCTGCCAGGGGAGGTCGCGGAGAAGGTCAAGGCCGTGCCCGGCGTCGCCGACGCGAAGGTCGATGTGGTGTGGGATCCGGCGTGGACCAAGGACCGCATGTCCGAGGTTGCGAAGCTTCAGCTGGGGATGTGGTGATGCTGCGCCTGTCGAAGAAGGCCGATTACGCGCTCATGGCCATGAAACATCTGACGGGCCGCGCCGACGTGCCGTCGGCGAGCGCGCGCGAGATTGCCGAGGCCTACGACATTCCGGTCGAGCTGATGGCCAAGGTGCTGCAGCGCCTGGTGCGCCGCGGGCTCCTGTCGTCCCACCAGGGCACGCGCGGCGGCTACCGCCTGTCGCGCCCGGCCTCGATGATCTCGGTCGCGGACATCATCCAGGCGATCGACGGGCCGCTGACGGTGACCGCGTGCTCGACCGAAGCCGAGAACTGCGGCCAGTACTCGAAGTGCAGCATTCGTGATCCGCTGTGGCGGATCAAGGATCGGATTGTCTCCGCGCTCGCCACGTGCTCGCTGCAGGAGATGTCAGCGGACGCGCCGCTCGAGGACGTCGGGTCGCCGCTCGCGTTCACGGTGTCGAGACGGTCGTGACCTCGAGACCGGTCTACCTCGATTATCACGCCACGACACCCGTCGACCCGCGGGTCCTGGAAGCGATGCTGCCGTACTTCTCGGAGGAGTTCGGGAACCCGGCCAGCCGCCAGCATGCCTACGGCTGGAAGGCCGAAGAGGCCGTCGAGAACGCCCGCGCCCAAGTGGCGGCCTTGATCGGCGCGTCGCCGCGCGAGATTGTCTTCACCAGCGGTGCCACGGAATCCAACAACCTCGCGCTCAAGGGCTGCGCCGATGCGCTCCGCTCTCGCGGCGATCACATCGTCACGGTCGCGACCGAGCACAAGTCAGTCCTCGATTCCTGCAAACGGCTCGAGGCGCAAGGGTGGCGCGTGACGCGGCTTGGCGTTCAGCGCGATGGCCTTCTCGATCTCGACGCGCTGCGGGATGCCGTCACCGCCAAGACCGTGCTCGTTTCGGTAATGATCGCAAACAACGAGATCGGCGTGCTTCAGCCGATGCCCGAGATCGCGCGCATCGTCCACGAGGCCGGGGCGCTGCTGCACACCGACGCCGCGCAGGCAGCCGGTAAGGTGCCGATCGACGTCACCGAGTCCGGCGTCGATCTGCTGTCCCTGACCGGTCACAAGTACTACGGCCCGAAGGGTGAGGGTGCGCTGTACGTGCGGCGGCAGAAGCCGAAGATCCAGCTCGGATGCCAGATTGACGGCGGCGGGCACGAAAGCGGACTGCGCTCGGGCACGCTCAACGTGCCCGGCATCGTCGGCCTCGGCAAGGCTGCCGAGATCTGCGCCCGCGAGATGCCGGACGAGGGGCCTCGTCTCGCGACGCTGCGCGATCGCCTCCTCACCGGGCTCCGCGCCAATCTCGATGGCGTGCACGTCAACGGCTCACTGACGCACCGCCTGCCGCACAACCTGCACGTCAGCTTCGAGGGGGTCGACGGCGAGGGGCTGCTGATGGCGCTCGGCGATCTGGCGGTGTCGACCGGCTCCGCGTGCAGTTCCGGGAGCCAGGCTCCCTCCCACGTCCTCCAAGCCATCGGCGCCGTCGGTGAGGGCGTCGGCGCCGTGGTCCGCTTCGGCCTCGGCCGCGGCACCACCGAACCGCACATCCAGTTCGCCATCGATCGCCTGTCCGCCGTAGTCAGCAGTCTGCGCCGCTCGGCCGTCGCACACTGACACTTCACGCCCGACCTGAAGGTCGGGCCTACAGACGCGATTAGGGACACCTCTCGCCTGGCCGATGACGCTTCCATCATCACTGCGCTCGAAGCCCATCACTCGTGCGGACCTCGAGCCGCGCACTTGAGTCGAGGCTGCGGTGTGGCAATCGTCTTGCTGAGCGACACAGGCATGCCGGAGGTTTCACCGAACACCGGTCATTCACTACTCGCTGGGTCCAACCGCGACTCGTATTTACACACGCGCCGGCCGGATGGCTGGACTGCGGAGCAATGGTGGCCAAGTGCCGCCGGCGGGCCCGCCATGCTGCGGCCCATGCCCGAGAGCGCCTCATATGTCCGCGGCTGACGTGCAGCTCGCGGCCGAGCGCATCCGGCGTGGCGCGAGCCACCGCCACCTGGTGCTGCTCTGCGACTTCGACGGCACGCTCAGCGAGTTCGACAACGATCCCACTGCCGTCTGGTTGAAGCCGAGCCGGCGCGACCTGCTCGAGCGCCTCGCGCAAGGTCCCGGCCAGACCGTCGCCATCGTGAGCGGCCGCCGTCTCCACGACGTCAAGGAACGGACCGCGCTTGCGGGTGACGTGTACTACGCCGGCCTCCACGGGCTCGAGATCGAAAGCTCGCGGGAGCACTATCTGCATCCTGGACTTCCCCGCGCCGAGGCCGCCCTTCGCGCGCTGGCCGGGCCGCTCGCCGCGGAGCTCGCAACCATCGACGGCGCCTTCCTCGAGGACAAGACCCACGCGCTCGTCGCACATTTCAGGGCTTCGACTGCCGAAGGGGCGCAACAGGCCGAGGACATGCTCCTGCGCCACGCCAAGCGGGATCTCGACGCCGGCAGGTTGCGGGTCATGCGCGGTGCCAGCATGATCGAGCTGATGCCGAACATCGACTGGCACAAGGGCAGTGCGGTGCAGTGGATTCTGGATCGCGTGACGCCGCTGCGCGGACCTGCCTGGCCGGTCTACATCGGCGACGATTTGACAGACGAGGATGGGTTCCGCGCAGTCGAGGACATCGGCCTGTCGATTGCCGCGTCGGCCCGGGCGACTGGAGCCGACCTCGCCGTCGATGGTCCGTCCGAGGTGGAAGCGCTGCTGCGCGCGATCGCTCCTCGCCAGGGCTGATTGCGCTGCCCGTCAGGCAGCAAAGACGACCGGCACCGGCTGAGGAATCAGCTTCCTGTCGTAGGCGTCGGTCATGAGCCGCTCGAGCCCCTTCCGACCGCGCTCTCCGTACGACAGCGTCAGATCGTTCACGTACATGCCGACAAAGGTGTCGGTGCGGCTGCGATCCAGCCCGCGGCCAAACTGCAGCGCGTACTCCACCGCGGCCTCCCGATGTGAGAGGGCGTAGGCGATGCTGTCGTGCAGCAGCTTCGAGACCTTGCTGATCATCTCGGGTCCGAGATCGCGGCGGATGATGTTGCCGCCGAGCGGCAGCGGGAGGCCGCCGGTCCGCCCGGACCACCACTCCCCGAGATCGACGATCTTCTTCAGCCCTTCGTCCTGGTATGTCAGCTGCCCCTCGTGGATCAGCAGCCCCGAGTCCGCCTTGCCATCGAGAACTGCCTGACCGATTTCGTCGAACGGGACGACGAGGTATTCGAAGTCCGGCTCGTAGATGCGCAGGGTCAGGTAGGCGGTGGTGAGCGTGCCCGGGATAGCGATCCGCGTGCCCTTTACCTGCGTCGGACCATCCTGGCGCGACACCACGATCGGACCGTACTTGTCGCCCATGCTCGCGCCGTGCGGCAGCAGCGCGTACTTGTCGACGAGATGCGCATAGGCGTGAAAGGACACCGCCGTCACCTCGTAGCGCCCCTCGAACGCCGCCCGGTTCAGCGTCTCGATGTCCGAGAGCACCTGGTCGACGACGATGCCGCCGGTGTCGACGTTGTTGCTCGCCAAACCATAGAACATGAACGCGTCGTCGGAATCAGGGCTGTGCGCGACAGTGATGCGAATCTCAGTCATTGGGTGAATCGTACTCCAGCTACCAGCTACCAGCTACCAGCTACCAGCTACCAGCTACCAGCTACCAGCTGCCAGCTACCAGCTTGCCGCTTCCCGCTCCGCTTCGTCTACGGGTTGGCTCGCAGCGTCTTGCCCCCCGCACCTGGACGAAGCGCCGGTCCCGAATTCCGCAGAACTCGGCCAAGCCTAATTAACGGGTGAGTCGGCCAGTTCTGAGAGATGGGGGCGCTGACGTTCACGGGAGCAGGGAACACTAAGCGGGAAGCTGGAAGCGGGAAGCTATTTGAACCGATCCGGATGCAGCGCCCGTGCGAGCAACTCCGTTGCTTCGGCCACGCGCGGTCCGGGTACGACCATGCGCGGATCGATGACGAAGTGGATGCGGTTGTTGCGGACGGCCGGCACGGAAGCCAGCGCGTGCCAGACCGCGGTCTCGGCCGCGAGATTGCCGGTCTCGGACGCGGCTGCCCGGATTTCGAGGATCACCTCGGGCTGGCGGGCGAGAATCAGCTCGGTGGTCGCCTGCACCGATTCGCGCTTGATGTCGGCGAACACGTCGTCTCCGCCGGCAGCCTCGAGCATGTCGTGCAGGAAGCCGGTGCCGCCGCTGGCGTAGATACCCCGAAGCGCCCCCGCTTCGCGGCCGAAGACCAGCAGCGTCCGCGGCCTGTGCGCGGCGCCCACCCGCGCCTTGATGCTGGCGAGCTGCGTCTCGATCCGCGCGACGACGGCGCGTGCTTCAGTGGCGTGGCCGGCCCGCTCGCCGATGTCGCGGATAGTGGAGGTGATGTCGGCCAACCCGGCGTGCCGATAGGAATAGACCGGGATGCTGGCACGGGCCAGCTGGGTTTTCAGGTCCTGCTGACTGCCGTACACCGCGACCAGGTCGGGCCGGAGGGACAGAATCCGCTCGAGATTCGGATCGAGCAGCGCTCCGACCCGCTCGAGGTGCTTCACCTCCGGCGGGTATTCGTCGAAGCTGCTGACCGCGATCACCTGCGGCCCGGCGCCCACCGCGAAGAGCATCTCGGTCAAGGCCGGGACCAGCGAGATGATCCGCTGCGGTCGCGCCCGAATCTGCGCAGCCGGCGTGAGGCCGAATGCCGCGCAGACGAGAAGGACGATCAAGAGGCGGTTCATATTCGCTTCCAGCTTCCAGCTCTCAGCTCTCAGCTGGTTCCGTTTCATCAAACGCGTCGATTTCGAAAGACGAACCATTGGAACCCGTAGAACCCCGTGGAACGCGCACCTGTCGAACCCCCCGAACTCTCGAACCTTTAGAACCTATCAGCGGTTTTATCTTCTGACCAACAACCAGAGGAAAAACGGCCCCCCGATGAGCGCCGTGATGATCCCGACCGGAAGCTCCACTGGGGCCAGCAGCGTCCGCGAGAGGATGTCGCAGCCGACGAGGAACGCCGCCCCGAAGAGCACCGACGCCGGGAGCACCACCCGGTGATCCGACCCGACCATCGCCCGGACGATGTGCGGCACGATGATCCCGACGAACCCGATCGGGCCACCGACCGACACCGCGGCCCCGGTCGCGAGCGAGGCGCTGAAGAAGGCGACGCGCTGCGCGCGGCGGACGTCGAGGCCGTGCGTCTCCGCGCTGTCGACGCCGAGGCTGAGGAGGTTCAGCGGCCGGGCGAGCCAGGCGAAGAGTGCGAACGAGACCACGAGCAGGGGCAGCGCTGCGACGAGCGGCTGATACGCGCTGACGTCGAGGTCGCCCATCAGCCAGCGCAGGGTGCGGTAAGTGTCGGCGAAATCCGCAAAGTACTGGACGAACAGGATCAGGGCCGAGAAGAACGCGTTCATCGTCACGCCGGCGAGCAGCAGCGTGTTGGTTGACAGGCCGCCGTGCCGCGCCCGCGACAGCATGTAGACGATCGCGACGGCGCCAATGGAGCCGGCGAAGCTGGCCACGGGTACTGCGGGTAGCCCGATGCTGCCGAGCGTCCACCCGAACGTGATCGCGAGCATCGCGCCGAGTGCCGCCCCGGACGAGACCCCCAGCGTGAACGGCGTCGCCAGCGGATTACGGAGCAGCCCCTGGAAGATCACCCCGGCGGCGGCGAGCGTTCCGCCGACCAGCGCGCCGGCGAGCGTGCGCGGCAACCGGGCGACGAAGAAGATCTGCGCGTCGACGTTGTCCGCGAACGGGACCGACACGTCAAAGGCCCGCCGCAGGCTGATGGACGTGGACCCGACGAGCGGACCGAGAACGATCGATGCGACCGCCAGGCCGCCGAAGCCGGCCAGCGATACGGCCAGGCGGCGGCGCAGCGATCGCGACGCGGTCACCGCCCGGCGCTCGCGAGCGACCGCCTGATCGGCGTCACGACCAGGTGTCCGGCTGCGGCGTGCCGGTGGACCTCGGCGTCCACCCCGTACAGCTCGCGCACGGCGCGTGTCGTCAGGACCTCGTCGGTCGGTCCGGCCGCCAGCACCTGTCCGTCCCGCAGCAGGACCAGCGACGAGCACACGCTCGCGGCGAAGTTCAGGTCGTGGGTCGACAGCACCATCGAGAGGTGCAGCCGATCGCGGAGATCGCGGAGCAGCGCGGCGATTTCGAGTTGATACGCGAGGTCCAGCGCTGCGGTCGGCTCGTCGAGGAGCAGCAGCGGGGCAGGCGAGCCGGCCGGAGCGGAGATCTGCGCCAGCGCTGCGGCGATGATCACGCGCTGCTTTTCGCCGCCGCTCAGGGTCGCGAACGGCCGCGTCTCGAAGCCGGCAGTGCCGGTAGCCTCGAGCGCGCGCCGCGCCAGCTCGTAGTCCTGCGGTCCCTCGATCTCGAACGCGGCCAGGTGAGGATACCTGCCCATCAGGACGACTTCGAGCACGGAGTAGTCGAACGCGAGCTGCGTCTCCTGCGGCACCACCGACATCCGTCGCGCCACCACCGTTCGGGGGATCCGCCGCAGGTCCTGCCCATCGAGGAAGACGCTGCCGGAGGTGGGCTTGCGCGTGCCCGCCAGCACCTTCAGCAGCGTCGTCTTGCCTGACCCGTTGGGTCCGAGGATTCCCACCAGCCCACCTTCGGGCACGTCGATCGAGACGCCACGCAGCACGAGCGTCGAGTCGTAAGCGAACGTGACGCCCGTCGCACTCAACATGGCTGCAGCTCGTCTCCTGAGGTCAGCTGGCGGCGTGACTTAGAATCCGACCTTCGCGCCGATGCGGACCGCCCGGCCGAGCGCCGGGTAACCGAGCGGATCCATGTAGTCGGCGTCGGCCAGATTCTCCGCCGCCACGGTCACCGACAGCGGCCCGATCACGCGATAGGCGGCACGCAGGTCCCAGGTGGCGTAACCGTCATTCGACAGCATCGGCGGCTCCAGCGATGAAAAGTCGCTGTCGACCCGGTGCCCGACGAACACGCCCGCCAGGTCCGCGCTGAAGCGGGCCCTGGTGAACGCGATTCCCACGAACCCCGAGTGGCGCGGACGGCGCAACAGCCATTGACCAGGAGCGAACACAGTGCTGAATGAGGACGTGCTGTCGATGACCTTCGAATCGAGCAATGTGTAGCCGCCGCGCACCAGCACGCCGGCGGCGGGGGCCAGCTCGCCGCTCAACTCGGCGCCGCGCGCGCGGGTCAGGCCGATGTTGAAGTACTGCGACGTGAACGGGTTGAAGCTGATGGTCTGGGTGGAAATGATGTCGCGATAGCGGCTGCCGAACCAGGTCAGCTCGACGCGGGCGCGATTCGACGCGAGGCGCTGCTCGATGCCGACGTCGACGCTGGTCGAGCGCTCCGGCTCGAGCTCGGGGTTGCCGAGGCCGAACGGCGAGACGCTGAACGACTGGAGCAGCGTCGGCTCCTTGATCCCGCGCCCCGCGGACGCCTTCAGCTTCGTGTCGCCGAGCGCTCCCTGCGCGCGGTGCGCGATGTAGGCGATCGAGCCGCGCGGCACCACCGCGGTACCGAAGCTGTCGTTGTGCTCGACGCGCAGTCCGCCGGTCACGAACACCCGCGACCACAGCGCCTGCTCCTGGAGCGTCCAGCCGATGTTGTTGCGCGAGGCGCTGGTCGACGTCTTAGCCTCGCGGTCGGTGAGCATTGCCCGCTCGCCGTCCCAATCAAGCGCCGTCGTCAACAGATGGGTCCCGGCCGCGCCTCCGGCGGCGGGCAGGCGCCAGTCGGCCTGATAGGTGGCGTAGTGCCGGCGCAGCTCGTTGTGCGTGTCGTAGGCGAAGTCCGAGAACTCGAACGGCGCGGTGCGCCCTTCGAACGATGGCGTGTAGGGCGGATCCAGGATCAAATTCGTCGACGTCTGATGCGTCGTGGTCAACGCGTAGGTCGCATGCTGCGACAAGGATGGCGTGATCGCCTGCGTGAAGGTGACGCCGCCGACGCCATTGTTCCGTTCGAAGCCGGCGTCGAGATCGGGCCGCCCGAACGCGGTCTGGCCGGGCGTGCCGGCCGTGCCAAGCTCGGCGCGTCCGACGAACCGAAGCGTCGTGCTCCTGCTCAGTGCGAGACCCGCGGTGCCCGACAGGGTGGTGTTGTCGAACTCGTTGTTCTCTCCCTCGTTGTCGGTCATGTAGTGGGCTGCGCCGACGGAGTAGTCGAGGTCGCCAGCCTTACCGGCCGCATTGGCCGAGAGGCGCGAGGTTGCGAAGCTGCCGCCTTCGATGGCCGCACCACCTCCCGTCTTGTCCGAAGCCCGGGTCGTGAACAGCTGGATGACGCCCGACATGGCGTCTGACCCGAACAGCGCCGACTGCGCTCCGCGTACGATCTCGATCCGCTCCAGGTTCTGCGTGCTGACGCCGCCGAAGTCGAACGTGCCGCCCGGCTCATTCAAAGGAATGCCGTCGAGCAGCACCTTCGTGTAGTTGCTCTCGCCGCCGCGCAGGAAGAGCGACGCGACGGCGCCGTGGCTCCCGTTGGCGACGACGACCGCACCTGGCGTGCTGCGCAGCAGATCGGTCAACGGCGGACGCTGACGCCGCTCGATCTCCTCGGCGCCAATGACCGTCGCGCTGCTGGCCAACTGGGCGAGGGGCGCTTCGGTGCGGGTGGCGGACACCACCACCGCCTCCTGGATCGGCGCGACCGTCAGCGCGATCCGGACATCCTGGCCGCAGGCGGTGCTGATGGCTTGAAATCCCGCGAGCGCGACCTGGACGCGGCATCCAGCCGGCGCGTCCGACCCGAGGCGGAACGTGCCGTCAGGATACGTGTACGTGCTGTCGATGGCGCGTCCGGCGGAATCCACCAGCGTGACCAGGACCCGCGACAACACCTTGCCAGATGGATCCACGACGATTCCGCTGACCGGCGGGGCGGCGGCAGACGTGCTCAGGGAAGCAAAGAGGAGGGCGACAGCACACGCAAGCGATCGGACAGAGGGCTGGTGCACGGGGCTCCTTTTCGGCGTGTTCTCGCGCCGATGTCCGCAGCCTGAGGCTCGACGGACGGAAAGGACGGCCCGGCGCCAGTATCCTGGCTCGCGGATCGAACGTCTCGCTCCACACCTTCCCGCACCCGTTGGCACGACGCAGCATCGTCCGGGGGGCAGTGGCGGCCGGCCTGAACCGGCTGAGGACCGAGACTCTCCGCTTACAGTGGCGGCACCGCGTGGGATTCGCACCCACTTCGCGTGGTCGCCGGGAAGAGCGCGGCGCGTGCGGCGCCGACTCGCGTCAGTTGTGCCGGCGAGTATAGCACGCGTTGCCGCTTCTGCCGCGTTTTCAGTAAGATAGAGTGTTTGCAGGGGGACGGAGGGAGGACCGACACGGTGCGTCAGCGATTGCAGCGGCTCGGCCTGGACTCGATTGCCGACCGCCTGGACGCCGGGATGCGGCTCGAGCTCGAGGACGGCGTCCGGCTCTTCGCCTGTCCCGACGTTCTGGCCCTCGGCTGGCTCGCCAACCGGGAACGCGAGCGCCGCCACGGCGCCCGCACGTACTACAACTTCAACATCCGGATCGAGGCCACGAACGTCTGTGTGGCCAGCTGCCTGTTCTGCTCGTTCGCGCGGCTTCGGCCCGGCGATCCCGGCTCTTACCTGATGTCGCTCGAACAGGTCTGGGACAAGCTACGCGATCGCGCCGACCAGCCGCTCACCGAAATCCACGTCGTCAACGGCCTGCACCCCGATCTGCCGTTCAGCTATTACACGGAGATGCTCCGCGGCTTCAAGCGGATCCGCCCGTCGATTCATTTGAAGTGCTTCACCGCGGTCGAGATCGCGTTCTTCTCCGAGCTCTACGGAATGAGCGACGAGCAGGTCTTGCGCGAGCTGCGGGACGCCGGGCTCGACTCGCTGCCCGGTGGCGGAGCGGAGATCTTCGCGCCGCGCGTCCGCCGCAAGATTGCTCACGACAAGTGCGACGCCGATCGCTACCTGGCGATTCACAAGCTGGCTCACGGCCTCGGGCTGCGCACGAACGTGACGATGCTGTACGGGCATATCGAGACGGCGGAGGAGCGCGTCGATCACATGCTGCGCACCCGCGCGCTCCAGGACGAGACGGGCGGCCTCCAGGCCTTTATCCCGCTCGCGTTCCATCCCGACAACAACCAGATGCGCAGGCTGCCGGCCCCGACCGGTGTCGAGACGCTGAAGGTTCTCGCGGTGTCGCGCCTGATGCTCGACAACGTGCCGCACATCAAGGGCTTCTGGATCGCGACCGGCGTCGGAGTGGCACAGTTGTCGCTCTGGTTCGGGGTGAGCGATCTCGACGGCACCGTTCAAGAGGAGCGGATCTATCACATGGCCGGGTCCGACACGCCCGAGGAGATGACCACCTCGGCCATCCGCCGGCTGATCCGCAGCGCGGGACGTGAGCCGATCGAGCGCGACACGTTGTACAACGTCGTCACCGGCGCCGACGCGCCCGATGATGGCCGAATGTCGGTGGTAGTGTAGGAAGTTGGGCGGGTGGGGCCCGACCTTCAGGTCGGGCGTTGACGGAGATCACGAACTGGATATCAAGCTCCTGAATCAGGTCGAGAAGCAGAGCATCGGTGAGCGCCAGCCGCTGCCCGATCGCTACTTGCGCCTGGCGGACGACGAG
>Ga0207701_10003040_pt1 | contig 17316 bp, 13 predicted proteins | sample KBSSwiSSwithPhiX_FD_184294 | JGI IMG/M metagenome (GOLD analysis project Ga0207701, IMG submission 184294) | Switchgrass rhizosphere bulk soil microbial communities from Kellogg Biological Station, Michigan, USA, with PhiX - S5 (SPAdes) (version 2) | ecosystem: Environmental > Terrestrial >... | reverse complement strand
TGTTTTGGTAAAAGCATAAAACAAGTTACGGTAACGTACACGAAATTGCAAAAATTCTTAAGAGAGAGGGGATGGGCCTTCCTGAAGTATTGCTTTATTGTTTGTAATTCCGAATCCCCTCAATAGCCCTATAAAGCCCCCTTCAACCTTAGCAACTCCGTCTCGGCAAGCTTTGTATTATATCGCGCGGCAATGAGCCTGTTATAGGCAGCTTCAAGACTGCTCTGAGCCTCACGTAATTCGAGGTAGGTAGATACGCCCTGCCTGAACCGTTCAATCGCTATTAATACGTTTTCCCTGGCAAGCAATATGTTTTCCTCTTCGAGTTGTAAGGCCTTTTTCTGGTACTGGTAATCTTTATAGGAATTATCTAACCCGAGATCTACACGAGATTTCTGTGTTGTATAAGCAAGCTGGTTATATGTCAGGTCCAGACCTGCCTGTTTGATGAGCCTGCGTGTGTTGAGCCCGTTAAGAATAGGAATCCTGGCGGTAAATCCATAGTTGAACCCCTTGTTCAAACTGAATATCGGCTGGAACTCCGGGTTAACTACAGATGCATTTGAAATTCTTCCGAAATTGTAAGCTGAATTAAATTCCAAAGTAGGAAACATTTCAGCACGCCTTTCTTTCAATGCAATCTTCGCAATGTCGATCGTTTTCTGACTTGCCAGTAATCCCGGATTCGTTTTCTCAATATCATTAGCTATATATTGATAATCGATTGCAAGATTAAGCGGAATGCTGTCACTTACTTCGTATTCAGTTTGTATAGGTATACCCGATAACTGGTTCAGTTGCCCGCGTAACTGCGCGATCAATGTTTCCTGCAACATTCTCGCGGCACGCTGGGCATTCAAATCCACCTTTGCCTGGAGTAATTCCGGTTTGCTGCCAAGTCCAACAGACAATTTTTTATCAGCAAGCTTGACCCTTTCTTCATTAATCGTAATCAGCGTATCGATAACTTTCAACTGTTGCTTCTGCCTTACAATATTGTAATAATTATTGATCACTGTGGCAATTGAATTCACTACCTGCACCTTCACATTGGCTTCGCCAAGATCTTTCAATTCCTCGAACCTGTTTCGTGTGGCAAACATTTTCAAACCGTCAAATAATGTCCAGTCAAGGTTAACTGTTGCCGACACATTGCTTGAATTTACATTAGCGCTTCTTTTTCTTCCATCTATAAAATTCTGCTTCTGGTTGTTGTCATTCCACACTTTGCCTGCAGCACCATTAAGCAGGGGGAGGAATGCAGCATAGGCATAACTGTAATCGACAGCCGAAGATTGCGCATCGTTCTTAACCAGCAGAATGTCATAATTATTTTTCAGTGCTGTACCTATCGCTTCTTCAATTGTCAATACCCTTTGTGAAAAAGCATTCAGTGTCGCCAGTATTAATACGATTGAACTTAAAACTCTCATGTGTGCAAAAATTTATGCCCTTTGTGATTCAGATTCATCAAGAAGCTGCATGCCTGTTTTTTTCTTTTTTAATGAAAGAAATGAATACATGGCCGGTATAACATATAATGTAAGCACCAGTGAAAATAATATGCCACCTACCAGCACAATACCCAAAGGTATCCTGCTTGTTGCGGCGGCTCCAAATGAAAGGGCTATGGGAAGAGCGCCAAGTGTCATAGTTAAACTGGTCATCAGGATAGGTCGCATACGTGCAGTAGCTGCTTCTGTAACAGCTTCGAGTTTGCTTAAGCCTGCTCTCTGCTTCTTGTTTGCAAATTCAACGATAAGGATGCCATTTTTAGTAACAAGTCCTATCAGCATGATCATACCGATCTGTGAAAATATATTCAGCGTTTGATTAAATATCCATAATGATAAAATGGCTCCCGCTATGGCGAGAGGCACTGTTAGCATGATCACAAACGGATCGACAAAACTTTCGAACTGTGCCGCCAGCACAAGAAATATTAAAATGAGTGCAAGTATGAACGCGAATAAAGTGTTGCCTGAACTTTCTGCGAAATCCCTGGAAGAACCTGAAAGACTCGTGGCAAATGATTCATCAAGCATTTTGTCTGCTATCTGTTCCATTGCCCTGATACCATCACCTAAGGTTTTTCCCGGTGCGAGCCCCGCCGATATGGTAGCAGATTTGTACCTGTTGAAGTGATAGATCGTCGGGGGAGTGGTCTCTTCAGATATCGTCACTGCGTTATCAAGTGAAATGATCTGGTTGCGGCTATTCCTTACAAATATATTTTTCAGGTCCGTAGGATCATCCCTTTCATTTCTAGCAACCTGTCCGATCACCTGGTATTGTTTTCCTTCTTTAATAAAATACCCGAGCCTGCCATTACTTAAGGCCAGTTGAAGAGTTTGTGAAATGTCGCCTACACTGATGCCCAGTTCACTTGCCTTAAGCCTGTCGATAGTTATTTTTAGTTCCGGCTTATTAAATTTTAAATCGGCATCAACCCCAAGAAAAACAGGGTTCTTCTGTACCTCATCCATAAATTGAGGTAAGACATTCGATATCTTATCAAAATCATTGTTTTGTATCACAAATTGGACAGGGAGGCCACCCCTTCTGTTTACAGATATTGTCTGTTCCTGTATGGCAAACGCTCTGCCTTCAGGAAACCTGATCATATTCCTGTTGATCATGTCCACAATTTCCTGTTGTGAGCGGTTCCTGTCCTGCGGATCAGTAAAAATCGATCTCACAAAACCTGTATTCGATGCTCCCGAGCCCATGAATCCGGGTGAAGTAACACTCATTACAATCTTTGCTTCTGATATGCTATCAATAAAAAATTGTGAAAGCTTGTCGATATACTTATCCATGTAATCGAAAGAGGTTCCTTCCGCTGCGGTAACCTGTAACCTCACCTGGCTTCTGTCTTCAAGTGGTGCAAGCTCTGAAGGAATATCTTTCCCGACAAAAAAAATGAGTCCGAAACAAATGGCAATGATCACTACCGCAAACCATCTGAACCTCATGAATTTTTGCAATGATGTATAATATCCGTTTTCAAGTCCCCTGAAGAAAGGTTCTGATTTCCTGTAGAACCATGAATGTGTATGTTCTTTCCTCGTAAGCTTAACACTTAAAACGGGAGTAAGTGTGAGCGATACAAACGCGGATATCAATACAGCTCCCGCTACTACGATACCGAATTCACGAAACAATCGTCCGACAAATCCCTGTAAAAAAATGATCGGTAAAAAGATAACTGCCAGCGTTATCGAAGTTGCGATCACCGCAAAATAAATTTCTTTTGATCCCTGTTTGGCAGCCTGGTATTTTGGTATTCCGGCTTCCATCTTTTTGTAAATGTTTTCCGTTACCACGATACCATCGTCCACCACAAGTCCGGTTGCCAGTACAATACCGAGAAGTGTAAGTACATTTATAGTGAACCCGCTCAGGTACATGATAAAGAATGTACCAATAAGCGCGACAGGAATATCGATCAAGGGGCGCAACGCTATGAGCCAGTCACGGAAAAATAAATAGATCACGAGCACCACAAGAATAAATGAAATGATCAGCGTTTCTTCCACTTCAAGTATCGAATTCTTGATGAACTTCGTCTGGTCGAGTGCAATATTTAATTTAATGTCTTCCGGAACATCTTTTCTTATCTGTTCAAGCCTTTTATAAAATTCTTTCGATATAGCCACATAATTCGTACCCGGCTGAGGCACGAGGGCAAGCGCGATCATCGGAATACGACTTTCCTTCAATACGGTTTCTTCATTCTCGGGTCCAAGCACCGCTTCACCGATCTGTTTCAGTCTTATGTCTGCCCCGTTTACATTTTTTATGATCACATTGTTGAATTCTTCCTCGGTACTTAGTCTCCCGAATGTTCTCACGGAAAGCTCCGTTGCATTGCCCGCGATCTTTCCAGATGGCAGCTCAACATTTTCACGGTTGAGCGCATCTTCAACATCACCAGGCGTTAAATTATATGCGCTTAGTTTTGCAGGATCGAACCATATGCGCATGGCATATTTTTTTTCACCCCATATCTGGATACTGCTTACGCCAGGAATAGTTTGGAGTCTTTCGACCAGAACATTATTCGCGTACTCTGTTACCTGCAACTGGTTCCTGGTATTACTCTGAACGGTCATTGATATTATAGCGTCAGAACTTGCATCTGCTTTAGATACTACAGGAGGAGCATCCAGGTCCTGTGGCAGTCCGCGCACTGCCTGCGATACTTTATCACGTACATCATTAGCCGCAGCTTCGAGGTCGATGCTAAGATCGAATTCAACATTAATGTTGCTTGTGCCCTGGCTGCTTAATGAGGTAATATTTTTTATTCCTGCGATACCGTTAATTGTTTTCTCAAGCGGTTCGGTGATCTGCGACTCAACGATGTCGGCATTTGCACCGGGATAGGATGTCCGTACATTTATATTAGGAGGATCTATTGCAGGATAATCTCTTACACCCAGAAATGTAAATCCGATGATCCCGAATAAAACGATAATAATATTCAGAACTGTTGCAAGTACCGGCCTCCTTAAGCTTAACTCCGAAATATTCATATGCTCAGTTCACTTTCGTTAATGATATTTTGCTGTCGGGGCGGATGGCGAGCAGACCAGTAGTAATAATTGTGTCGCCAACTTTTAATCCTTCGAGAATCTGTACGAATGTTGAATCTCTTATTCCGGTGGTCACTACTCTAAATTCCGGTTGGCCATTTTTTAACATCACCACTTTTTTGTCCCTTGCCTGCGGTATGATCGCTTGTGTAGGAATAACAAGAGGCTCACCGGAATCACCCAGTTCGAGAGACACTTTTGCAAATCCTCCCGACACCAGCTCATCATGCCGTCCTTTTACCAGCGCACGAATTTTAAGTGTTCTTGTATTTGCTTCGATTGCAGATTCGGTGGCCATAATAGTGGCCTTGTAATTTTTATTAAGACCATTTACAGAGAATCCTACTTCTTTTCCCCTGCTCATGTTCTCACTATACTTTTCAGGTACAGTAAATTCAAGCTTGAGATCATTTACCTGGCTGATGGATGTAAGAATATTGAGAGGCGTAACATAAGCTCCGAGGCTAATGTTCTTTAATCCGACCTTCCCGGAGTAGGGCGCAGTAATATGTGTTTTGCCAATATCTACTTTTACCAGTTCAATATCCGCATTGAGATTGTTTGCTTCGAGTTGGCTCAGATCATATTCCTGCTGGCTGATACCGTTGATCTCAAGCAATGCCTTATGACGTTCAACAGTTTTCTGAGCAATGGATAGCTGCACTTCCAGTTTTTTGAGTTTTGCCTGCAGGTCGCTATCAAAAAGTTTCACCAGCAGTGTACCTTTTTCAACAACCCTGCCTTCAGGTATGTTCAGCTCAACGATCCTGCCGGAGATCTCCGGCCGGATCTCGGTTGTTTCATAGGGAAGGAGGGTACCCGGCACTTCAATATTTTCGTTCATGGCCTTGGTTCGAACAATAAATGCTTCAACCTGGAGAGGGAGGTTAACAGACCGGACTGTCATCAGCTCCGGAGATTCTTTTTTTTGTTTACAGGAAATTGCGGTGATAATAAATAAACCAACAACCACGAAGGATAACTTAACAATGCGCATCTCTTAAAATTCAACTATAAAATTAATTCTTTCCTGTGCCTTTAGACGTTCATTATGCCGTATACTTTCGCCCTTAACGGATTGTTTTTACCTTGAGCAGTTGTTTTATTTTATGAGCGGTATGGATGAGGTCCTGCTTATCACTGTGAATGATAGTTACATGCCCCATTTTCCTGCCTGGTTTGGTTGTTTTTTTGCCATAAAGGTGTACAAAAGCATTATCTATCTGCATCACTTCCTGCAGTCCTTCATAATACGCCTCACCATCATGCCCCTGTTCTCCAAGCAGGTTGATGATTGCCGCGGGAAGAATAGCTTTCGTATTACCCATTGGGTACCCCAGTATAACGCGCCACAGCATGTCGAACTGTGAACTATAATTAGCCTCGATAGTATGATGTCCGCTATTATGAACACGGGGAGCTGTTTCATTAACATACACTTCGCCGTGATCATCAATAAATAATTCAACGGCAAAAATACCGGGACTTTTTAGCCCTTTTACTACTGCAAGTGAAATCGCTTCGATCTTCCATAATGTTTTTTCCGGAATATCAGCGGGACTTATCTGGTAATCGAGCAGGTTAAGATCGGGATCAAATACCATATCTACAGGCGGATATAATGCTAATTCACCTTTTTCATTGATGGCAACGATCTGTGCGATCTCTTTGTGGATTGTTATCATTTTCTCAAGCACGGAGGGTGCATCAAATCCTTTTCCAAGATCTTCTTTTTTCCTGATCACCTGTACACCACGTCCATCATATCCTCCTTCTGCAATTTTATGCACGGCAGGCAAAAAAGAAGATTGCCCGTTCAGCTCTGCAATATTTTTTGTGATAATGAAAGATGAAGTGGGAACCTGTATTTCCCTGTAAAATTCTTTCTGCCTGATCTTATTCTTGATGATGCGTAAAGCCGAAGGGGAAGGATAAACTTTTACACCTTCCGACTGCAGTTTCTCAAGTGCATCTTCATTTACAGATTCTATTTCAATAGTTATTGCGTCGAGCCCTTTACCGAAATTGTATACATCATCGAAATTCCTGATATCACCTTTTGTAAAATGATGGCAGAGATGCGCAGCCGGGGCCGACTCATCATTTTCCATCAGGTAAGTTTCAACGGGATAATTTGCAGCAGCCTGCAGTAACATTCGTCCCAACTGGCCACCACCAAGTATACCGGCTTTGAGCATGTAGAATTATTGAAGCGCAAATATAGCAAGGTTCGAAAAGAAGTTTAACTTTACAAGCGATATGCGCCCCGATTATCCTCATAAATTATTTAATGATGTTAGGGTGAGCTATTGCCTTCTCATGATCACCCTCGCCATGGATGCGTTGATGTTCCTGTAAGATTTACAAAACATTCAATCATCATTAAATAATTTAACGATCATGCCAGATTCCGATTTTCTTCCTTTACAGGGAACAGATTATGTTGAATTTTATGTAGGCAATGCAAAGCAGTCTGCACATTATTATAAAACTGCTTTCGGCTTTCAGTCGCTTGCCTATGCCGGCCCCGAAACAGGCATTAAAGACAGGGCGAGTTATGTGATCAGGCAGAACAAACTGACCTTCGTGCTCACGACTCCCCTGAGATCTGAAGGACCCATAGCCGAACACATTATCAAGCATGGCGATGGAGTAAAATTTTTATCGCTAACTGTTAATGATGCAGCAGATGCATGGAAGCAAACCACACTAAGAGGAGCAAAGAGCTTTATGGAACCTGGTGTGCTTAAAGATGAATATGGACAAGTAGTAATGAGTGGTATACATACTTACGGAGAAACAGTTCATTTATTTATTGAAAGAAAAAAATACAGCGGCGCTTTCATGCCTGGCTATAAAAAATGGGAACCCGGTCATGAAGCTGAAACAACAGGATTGCAGTATGTAGATCATTGTGTAGGGAATGTTGGATGGAACCAGATGAACCTCTGGGTGAAATTCTATGAAGACGTGATGGGCTTTAAAAATATCCTGACCTTCGACGATAAGGATATATCTACTGAATATTCAGCATTAATGAGCAAAGTAATGAGTAACGGCAATGGATATGTAAAATTTCCTATCAATGAGCCGGCGGAAGGAAAAAAGAAGTCACAGGTAGAAGAATATCTTGAATTTTACAACGGCGAAGGGGTGCAGCACGTTGCCATCGCAACTTCGAACATTATTGAAACCGTATCAGCACTGCAAAAGAGGGGAATTGAATTCTTAAGGGTTCCGGGCAGTTATTACGATACCCTTCTGGAAAGGGTAGGAAAGATCGATGAAGATCTTTTGCCCCTGAAGGACCTTGGGATACTGGTAGACCGTGACAATGAGGGCTACCTGTTGCAGATATTTACCAAGCCTTTGCAGGACAGGCCAACGCTTTTCTTCGAGATCATACAACGTAAAGGAGCAAAAAGCTTTGGAAAGGGTAACTTTAAGGCACTGTTTGAGGCTATCGAAAGAGAGCAGGAAAAGAGGGGAAATCTATAAGATATTATAAATTTATTTATTTTGTAAGATATCGGTTATTCACACTTGTAAATAAAAACAGTTTTCAGGTAGAATTTTTGTAGTCTATTTTCGTTTTAAACTGATTGTTATTTTATACATGAAGCAGCTATCAGCCCTGATTTTCATAATGTTTTGTGCCTTAATGGTAAACGGTCAGACCGCCGCGTCTGTATTTACTTTTATTGACTACCAGCGATCATTTCCCCGTTTCAGCGAAGCTCTTAAGAGGAAGGAAGATACCCTGATGAAACAATTCAGGGATAAAAAACTGGAATGGCCGGTAAGGAATATTTATATACGTTCCTTTAAATACGACAGCCAGCTGGAAGTATGGGTGAAATACGAAAACAAGGAGAAATACAAGCTTTTTAAAACTTATAAGGTTTGCGCCCTTGCGGGATCGCTTGGTCCAAAACGAATGAGGGGGGACTACCAGGTGCCTGAAGGGTTTTATTATATCAATGAATTTAATCCCCGCAGCACATACCACCTTTCTCTCGGACTGAATTATCCGAATTCTTCCGACAGGATACTGGGTGATTCATTACAGCCCGGAGGTGATATTTATATTCATGGTAAATGTGTTACCTCAGGATGTATCCCGATCATGGACCAGCAGATTGAAGAATTGTATATTCTTGCGGCCCATGCCCACAGCCAGGGTCAGGATTTTATTCCTGTTCACATTTTCCCGGTAAACTTCAGGAATGAAAGAAGCAATGCATACCTGGCAAAATATCTGAAACAGTTCCCTGAGTACCTGCGGTTGTCAAATCAGCTTAAACAGGCTTTCAACTATTTTGAAAAAACCAAAAACCTGCCTGTAATTATGGTGGGCAGCAAAGGAGAATATATTGTTGATAATACCACTCCGGAACCTGACCCTGAACCCCAGGTTACAAAGAAATACCGGAGACCTGTTAAGGATTTTAATGAAGATGACCTGGCCAAAGTTGTTGACAAACTTCCTGTATTCCCCGGCGGCAATACTAAGTTCCAGACGTTCCTCGATGAATTAACGCTTAATCTGGCGCCATATCTCGATAAGGATATGAGGAAAACATACGTGATGGTTGAATTCATCATCGATAAAGATGGCAAGACCGCTTACGCTAAAGTTATTAAAGGTGGCAATGATGATATAAATGACAGACTGCAGGAAAGATTTGAAAAAATGCCGGCATGGGCGCCGGCAACGCGTGCAGGAAAAAATGTAGCCATCAAATTAAAGCAATCTCTCGAGATCACAAGGTAAAATTGCGATCACCTCCTATAAAATATCCATTGCTTTTGCAAATAAAGTACAAACAAAAGGCAAAGTTAATGTAACCAGCTCTCCTTTGAATTGCAGTACAAGTAAAAATACAATCACAGATATAATAAACAGTACCCAGTAAAGCCTTGTTTGTTTATCAGCAGAATTATCCATTTGAAAGATTTACACGAAAATAATACAAAACATACATTCAGAAAATTCCGATAAATTCGCGCACTGCTTCATACGAAAATTTGAAAGTCCATTTTTACATACGTTACTATACCCGGCCGGGTGAATCGCTTCATGTTACTGGTAACATTGAAGAGCTTGGAAATAATGACCTGCATAAAACTTTTGACCTTGAATGGCTCGACAACCAGTTCTGGCATGGAACGATCAATGTGGATCCAACAAGTGTTACAAAGATCCACTATACCTATATATTCAGGAATGAAAATGGAGAGATGTTACCTGAAGGCTGCCGCAGCCGGGTGATAGATGTTTCTAAAACAGGAGTTGAAGAAATACGGCTTACAGACACCTGGAACCATTCAGGAGATTTTGAGAATGTTTTTTATACTGATCCTTTCCGGAAAGTATTGTTGAAGGACCACCAGGGAAAAAGAAAATCAAAATCTCCAAAAACATTCACGCATATTTTCAGGATAAAAGCACCGCTGATAAAAAAGCATGAATCTGTTTTTATTTCGGGTAATTCAGAAATACTTGGAAACTGGAACAAGGAATCAGTTCTGATACTGGCACAGGAGAACGATTGGTGGACGATCAAACTAAATATGCCACCTGAAGCTTTTCCTTTAACTTATAAGTATGGCATCTGTAATACCAGTGAAAATGCAGTATTAACATTTGAAGATGGAGACAACCGTTTGTTGCAGAACGAGCCTTCAACAAAAAAATTAAATATCATCCACGACGGTTTTGTTAGAGTCGCCAACAACACCTGGAGAGGAGCGGGGGTGAGCATTCCTGTATTCAGTTTAAGAAGTAAGGACTCATTCGGCGTAGGCGAATTTACCGACCTGAAATTACTTGCAGACTGGGCAAAGCGAACAAGGTTGAAGCTGATCCAGCTCCTTCCTGTAAACGATACTATTTCAACTAACACGTGGAAAGATTCATACCCTTATTCATCTATTTCAGCATATGCGCTTCACCCGTTGTACCTCAACCTCGACGAAGTTGCAGGCAAACATGATGCCCACCTGGTTAAATCATTGCGCAAAAAACAAAAACAGTTAAATGAACTGACTGAGATTGATTACGAGCTGGTGATCAGGTTCAAGGTTGCAACAGCCCGCGAATTATTTGAATCCCAGAAAGAAAAATTTCTTGGAGATGAAGAGTTTGTTTCCTTCTTTGACGAGAACAAACACTGGCTGGTTCCATATGCTGCGTTCAGCTATCTGCGCGACAGAAACGGTACTGCTAATTTCAGAAAATGGAAACTGTATAATACATACGATAAAGTAGCTATTGAAAAATATGTTTCGCCTAAGGCTAAGCACTACGACAATATTGCGTTTAATTATTTTTTACAGTTTCACCTGCATAAGCAATTAAAAAGTGCTGTTGATTATGCTCATAAGCTCGGCATTATCATTAAAGGTGACATTCCGATAGGCGTGCATCCCGACAGTGTAGAAACATGGGTTAACCCTGAGTTGTTCAATATGGATATGCAGTCCGGCGCACCACCTGATGATTTTGCCGTAAAAGGCCAGAACTGGTCATTCCCCACATACAACTGGGAGAAAATGGCTGAGGATAATTTCGAATGGTGGCACCGCAGGTTCGTGCAGATGGCAAAGTATTTCGACGCTTTCAGAATAGATCATATACTCGGCTTTTTCAGAATATGGAACATACCTGTTGAATCGGTTCAGGGAATCATGGGTTTCTTTACACCCGTGCTTCCCGTACATGTATACGAATTTGCACAAAGGGGTATGTGGTTCAACTACCACCGGTTCTGTAAACCTTATATTACAGATGCGGTTCTATGGGAATTATTCGGTCCTAATAAAGACAAATTTCTTCCTTTCCTGGCAGCTATAGGAAATCATCATTACAAATTACCCGATGAATTTTCTACTCAAAGAAAAGTAGAGGACCATTTCAATATGCTCGAGGATAATACAGACAACCAGCGTATTAAAGAAGGATTATACGAGCTCATATCCAATGTTATTTTATTTGAAGTAAAAGATTCGAATGGACAACAGTTCCATTTCAGGATCTCGATGGAAAATACTACTTCATTCAGACACCTCGACTGGAACATACAGCAGCAGCTGAAGTCGATGTATAACGACTACTTCTATGTACGCCAGGAAGATTTCTGGAAGAAAGAAGCCTTGCAAAAATTACCATCACTCAAGCTATCAACCAACATGCTCATATGCGGGGAGGATCTTGGGATGGTACCGAAAGTCGTGCCGCATGTAATGCAGCAACTGGGCATACTGAGCCTCGAAATCCAGCGGATGCCCAAAGATCATAATCATGAATTTTTTCATCCGGCAAATGCACCATACCTGTCTGTAATAACACCTTCGACTCACGACATGAGCACAATCCGTTCCTGGTGGGAAGAGAACAGGGAGATCACGCAGGATTTTTTCAATAAGGAACTTGCTCAATGGGGTGACGCCCCGGAAACATGTGAAGCATGGATCAATAAAGCGATCGTGATCCAGCACCTTTATTCACCGGCGATGTGGAGCATCTTCCAACTGCAGGACATCATGGGAACAGATCCTGTGATCAGGCGTGAAGATCATATGGCGGAACGCATTAATGTTCCCGCAATTTCAAATCACTACTGGAAATACCGCATGCATATTGAATTGGAGCAACTGCTGAAAGAAAATGAATTCAACGAAGAACTGAAGAAATATGTAGAAGCTAGTGGACGATGAAACTTCGATACTGGTCATACAACATACCTTTTGTATATCCCTTTACAATTTCAAGGGGAACGAAAACCCATCAGCCAACTTTAATTGTTGAGCTCGAGCACATGGGTATCAAGGGATACGGCGAAGCTCCCGCGATCGCTTATTACAATATTCCTGTAGAGAAGATGATCGCCGACATCGAAGCAAAAAAACAATTCATCGAAAAATACGCTTTCACCGAACCTGAGAGATACTGGCATTACCTGCATCACCTATTTCCGCAAAATAATTTTTTAGTGTGTGCCCTGGATATTGCAGCATGGGATCTGTACGGCAAAATAAGTAACCGGCCTTTATATAAAATATGGGGGCATAATTTCAACAATGTTCCATTAACAGATTATACAATAGGGATTGATACCCTTGGCAATATGCTGAAGAAAATAGATGAAAATCCATGGCCGGTTTATAAGATCAAGCTTGGCACGCCTGAAGACATAAAAATCATCAGGGCGATCAGGGAAAAAACCAAAGCGCGCATACGCGTTGACGCGAATGCAGGCTGGAGCATGGCAGATGCCCTTCAGTTGATTGTCCATTTAAAAGAGCTTGATGTAGAATTAATTGAACAACCACTTCACAAAGATGATTGGGAATCAATGAAAACGTTATACAATAAATCAGAAGTTCCCCTGATTGCGGACGAATCATGCGTAGCAGAAAATGACGTAGAGAAGTGCCGGGGGTATTTCCATGGTATCAATATAAAACTCACTAAATGCAGCGGTATTACCCCCGCACTCAGAATGATAAAAAATGCACGTATCTTTAAATTGCAGGTTATGATTGGTTGTATGAACGAAACAACTATCGGCTCTGCAGCTATCGCACACCTACTTCCATCTGCAGATTATGCAGATGTAGACGGCCCATTACTTCTTGCGAATGATGTAGCAAGTGGCCTTACTTATAAGGACGGACAAATTTCAGTTTCCGAAAAACCTGGGTTGGGTATTGAATTCAATCCACAAGCGACTTAACACAAAGGATTTTCTCGAATTGGGAATCTTAATAAAAATTTAAACTCAGGTACATTTATTGCGTCTATGGTGTAATAAACGTACCGGTGACTCAATGCGAAAAACAGTACTATTCCTTTTAGTGATCCTGTCCTGCATGGGAATATTCTCCTCATGCCGTAAGAATGTATTGCCTTCCATCCCGGGTGGTGATGATTCGGTTCCTCATCCCGGTCCCGGACCTGTTCCAAAGCTGGAAGAAACAGTTGCGGCTGTTAATGTAGGTGTTACCTACAGCATTAGCCCGAATATTCCTGGTTTTTACAAAGCACTGCCAGCGCGTTATGCTGAAAGTAATGAAAAGTACCCGGTAATTATATGGTTTCATGGTGGCGGTCAATATGGAAATGGAAGTACAGACCTCCCTTTTGTTCTGGAGGAAGGACTACCAAAAGTGATCGAGGAAAAAAGATTTCCGCCTTCTTTTACTGTTAACGATGAAAAATTTTCTTTTATCGTGATCGCTCCGCAGATGACGCAAAAAATTTTCAATGCTGAAATTCAGACCCTCTTAAATTATGTTAAGAATAGCTTCCGCGTTGATCCTTCCAGGATATATTTTTCCGGTATAAGCCTGGGAGGAAGAATGCTTTCTGATTACGCTGCTGCCAATCCGAATGAAATTGCTGGTGTTGTTGCAATGGCAGGATTGCCACAAATCGATGAAAACCTTACTGCAAAATGTACAGCTATGTCAAATGCTGAATTACCAGTGTGGCAATTTCATAATAGAGACGATTCAGCATGGTATTACAGCGAAGCAAGCAGGTATATAGAAGTTTTCAATAGCCTGAACCCTGTTATTCCTGCAAAATTCACTTCATTTGATGTTGGCTCAGCAAGGCTTCATCATGATTGCTGGACTCTTGCCACCGATACTGCATACAAGGAAGATGATAAAAATATTTATGAGTGGATGTTGCAGTATACCAGGTGATTTGTCAGTTTTTATTTCCCTCCGCCTTCTTCGGGGGCAGAAGCTTTAACAGTGTTCACTGTTTCAGATGCCTCTTCTTCTTCAGGATTTTTAAAGTAGTTCCCGAAAATATCAGCGATCTTTTTTGAAGAATATACTTTAGTAAAATCGTTATTGCTGAATGCAATGATTGTTACCTTATCATCGGGCAAGCGGTAAAATGCGGTTCTGTTACCATGCCACCATCCATTATGATAAACAAATTTCTTTCCGCTCTTTAATAAGAACATTCTCCATCCTAAACCATAATTGTTGATTCCCGGTTTTTCAAAGCTATATCCTGAGAATGCTGAATCAAGCGTTTCTTTTTTGAAAAATGTTCCCCCATATAGTGCCTGGTCCCACTTAAGCATATCCCTTACGGTGCTGTAAACATTCTTGTCGCCATACACCTGGTCGAGGTAATCGAATGCATATTCACGTCCGCTCGAAAAATAGGAATGAAGGAAACGTGCACTGTCGCTCATTGTAAAAACGTAGGTATCGTGCATACCAAGCGGTTCAAAGAAACTGGTTTCCATGTATTCAGGAAAGGGGAGTCCGGAGATCTTTTCAACGATCAATGCCAGCAATGCATAATTGGTATTGGAATAACTAAAGCGCTTGTCTGGCTGGTTGATCTGTATATTTTTATAATGAGCGACGATAAAATCAAGCACATCTTTATTGGTTACTTGTTTTTTTCTGTCCCACCCGAGCCTTTCCATATAATGCACATAATTGGGGATCCCGCTTCTGTGATTAAGCAGGGTTTTTATGGTTACCCCTTTCAACGGAAAATCAGTGAAATATTTTGATACAGGATCAGTGATCCTCAGTTTACCCTCTTCCTGCATCTTCATGATGGCCATTGCTGTGAACGTCTTTGATACCGATGCAAGATGGAATGGGGTTGATGGTGAAATCGAGTCTCTTCTGATTCGTGGATCCCAGAAGCCTGAATATTTTTCATAGACTACCTGACCATTTTTTGCAACAAGAACACTTCCGTTAAATGGCCTGTGTCCGAATGCACTGTCGATAAAAGATTCAACTTCGGTTCTGTAATGCCTTACTTCAATGGAAGAGAGGTTGGAAGAGGTCATAGCCGGGGACGCCAGCATACCAGCCTTCATATCCGGGGTATTTGCCTGGCCGTTACACCCGGTTATAGCTGCGGTAAATACTATGATGAACAGGTTTTTCACAAGGATCAGATTTTTCGAATTCATTAAAGATCAACGTTTTTTCTTTTCAAATTTAAGGAGCATCTTTGCAAATCTTATACCGAAACTAACGTAAACACAAGGGTTTAAATTATGAATGACAAAAAAAACACCAGCTATCCTAAAGAGAAAGTGAATGTTTTGTTCCTGGAGAATATCAGTGACACGGCCGTAAAGCTTTTTAAGGAGGCAGGGTATAGTTCGGTGCGAAAATTAAACGGGGCTCTTTCCGAAGAAGATCTGGTAAATGAGATCAAAGATGTTCATCTTCTCGGTATACGGTCAAAAACACAAGTAACCCAAAGAGTTCTGGATGCTGCAGTAAAACTTCAGGCAATAGGCTGTTTCTGTATAGGAACCAACCAGGTAGACCTTAAAACAGCTAGAAATAAAGGGGTCGTGGTTTTTAATGCACCCTATTCAAATACCCGTTCAGTGGCAGAACTGGTCATTGCATCGTCCATCATGCTTATCCGTCGCATTCCCGACAAGAATGTGGCCGCCCACCAGGGCAAATGGATGAAAGATTCCAAAGGAAGTTATGAGTTAAGGGGTAAAACGATTGGAATTGTGGGGTACGGTAATATTGGCACCCAGGTGAGCGTATTGGCAGAGTCAATGGGTATGAAAGTGCTTTTTTACGATGTGGTCACCAAATTGCCTCTGGGCAATGCTGTAGCTTGTAGCTCATTGAAAGAATTGACCAGCCTTGCAGACATTATTACGCTTCACGTTCCTGAGCTTCCAACTACCAAAAACCTGATCAGCAAACAGGCGCTGAAGCATTTTAAACAGGGCTCGATATTGATCAATTATGCGAGGGGAGAGGTTGTTGACCTTGATGCCCTTAGTGCATCAATAAATGAGAAACAGATTAGCGGTGCGGCTATAGACGTATTTCCGGTAGAACCGGAGAAAAATGGTGACCTTTTTAAGACACCTTTACAGGGATTGCCGAATGTGATCCTTACACCTCACATCGGCGGATCTACTGAAGAAGCTCAGTTGAATATTGGCGAAGATGTCAGCAATAAATTATATCAATATCTCGAAAAAGGAGTAACAGAAGGTTCACATACTGTTCCTCCATTGAGTGTTCCACCTATTGAAGGCACACACAGGATACTGCATATCCATAAAAATGTTCCTGGTGTTCTTTCCGCGATCAATACCGAGCTTTCTAAAAATAACATCAACATTCTCGGTCAATACCTGAAAACAAATGATGAAGTGGGATATGTTGTACTTGATCTCGACCAGCAATTATCGAAGAAGGCCGTTGAACTTTTAAAAGAAGTGAAAGGTACGATGAAGGTGAGGCTGTTGTATTGAAATGTCCCGTTTGCGATAGTTTCCTTTTGTGGTTCGGGTTGGTACCCAATACAGTTTATTATAGGACTTGTATAGGATTCTTATGGGTTTTTCATTGGTAAAGGCTATACTAAACCCTATAGGGATCATTTAGAGTCCATTGAAAAAGTTCTGAGAAAGAGAGCGGAGAAAGAGAACGATAATGGGGTGAGAGGCTATTTCGCTTTCCCTAATAAATCCCTGTATCTCTTCAGCGAAAACCGCAAAATATTCCCCGCTTCAATATTGATGTACTTTTTCAGAATGATCAGCATTACGACCAGCGAAACAGAATAATAAATAATGGTAGCGTATGCCGCACCGATTCCTCCATACATTCTTAAAAAGAGTATTGTCAGTATTAAATTGACGATCATCAGCAACACATTCACTGTAAAGTTTATGGCGGG
>Ga0207701_10003039_pt1 | contig 17317 bp, 15 predicted proteins | sample KBSSwiSSwithPhiX_FD_184294 | JGI IMG/M metagenome (GOLD analysis project Ga0207701, IMG submission 184294) | Switchgrass rhizosphere bulk soil microbial communities from Kellogg Biological Station, Michigan, USA, with PhiX - S5 (SPAdes) (version 2) | ecosystem: Environmental > Terrestrial >... | reverse complement strand
GTGAAGTTGCAACTGGCAGGTATGAAAGAGAGACTGCATGTTGAGTTCCGCATTCAACTGGAAGATATTTTGGATGAAGCAAGAGTAAATGAAATGACCATAGATGAGCTGCAGGAAAAAACAGACAGGATGAAAAAGCGCCTTGAAAATCTTGGCGAAGTAAATCCTACTGCCATCGAAGCTTTCACTGAAATGAAAAAGCGTTATGAGTTTATTCTTGAACAAAAGAATGATCTTGTATCAGCAAAAGAAAGTTTGTTACAAACGATCCAGGAGGTAGAAGCAACAGCAAATCAGAAATTTTTAGAAACATTCAATTTAGTAAGGGAACACTTTCTCCGGGTATTTAAATCTTTATTTACAGAAGATGATCAATGCGATCTTATACTTGAGAATCCGGAGAATCTTGCTGAGACAGGGATTGATGTAATAGCAAAACCTAAAGGCAAACGACCATCATCCCTTACTCAGCTTAGTGGTGGTGAAAGGACTTTAACAGCAACAGCCTTGTTATTTGCGATCTACCTGATCAAGCCTGCGCCATTCTGTATATTGGATGAGGTTGATGCTCCTCTGGATGATGCCAATGTTGGAAAATTCACAAACATGATCCGTGAGTTTAGCGGCAATTCACAATTCATCATTGTAACACATAATAAAATGACCATGAGTGCAGTTGATGTGATCTATGGTGTTACGATGCAGGAGCCAGGCGTCAGCCGGTTAGTGCCAGTTGATTTCAGAAGTCTGAGTTAAGTATATCAAAAAATAATTTTAAGTCCTGCTAACCGGCAGGATTTTTTTTAAATGAATTTTTATTATGCGAACAATTATTCTTCTTATCGCCTCCAACGTATTTATGACGTTTGCCTGGTATTATCATTTAAAGCAGGACGGTTGGCCGTTATGGAAAGCAATTATGCTTAGCTGGTTTATCGCTTTGTTTGAATATTGCTTAATGGTACCTGCAAACAGAATTGGTTATGCAAACGGGTTTAGCGGTTTTCAATTAAAGCTGATACAAGAGATCATAACTTTAGTTGTGTTTGCTGTCTTTGCAATTGTTTACCTGAAAGAACCTTTGCACTGGAAATATCTCGTAAGCTTTTGCTTTCTTCTTGGCGCCGTTTATTTTATGTTTAAGAAGTAAACGTTCTTAACCTGATTGCTGCTTTACCTTTTGCTTTTTGATCATATCAGACTTTACTTTATTTATAGCTCCACTGCTTAAAAGAGATACACCAATACTGATACCTACAGAACAAATTATGCTGTGTAAGATCCAATTAGCCCGGATAAAATGTGAAAGGGAGTAGTACATAAAAAATATACCTCCGGCCACTAAAAGAAAGCCGAGTACTGTCTTGTAAAGCCATTTTTCAAAATGATGATTTCCCATGAGTTAGTTTTTCAGGACTAATGTAAATTATTTTGATTAAACAGTTAAAACTATGCTTTTGAGTGTATTTTCAGGCAGTTTTCGTTTGGTTTCGATATAAATGATTGTAGGTTCTGCAAGTAGAAATACACTCAAAATCGAGTACTAGTGATCGGTTTTATAAAGTTCTATTATTGCCGCTATGAGCCGGCAATTTTGGTTTCTAACTTTATGATCGTACCGTTATTCGCACTCCTATGAAACCCGTGAAGTTTGTCATCTTAGCGATACTCTGTGCTACCACAACTTATCTTTATCCGCAAGGAACCAGTTGTAATAATCCGCATGTTTTAGCGCTTGATACTGTCAGCAGAAATTTTGCAACGTCCCCAACTTCCGGAAACGCCGCTGAATGTTCAGCTGGATTTAGTGGCTCAGGAAAAATAACTATTTTCTCATTTACAACAAATGCATCGGGTTCATGTGTGTTAGTGCACATTGCCACATCAGCTCCGGTACAAGTGGCGGAAATAGCATTGTACTCAGGATGCGGCAATAGTACTGGCATATGCCAGGGTCTGCAAATCGGAAGTAGCGTTTGTTTTGCTGATGGCACTGGTTATTGGGCTCCATCACAGGTCTTGACACTTTTGCCCAATACGACTTATTATTTGCGTGTGTGGACACCTAATGCTGGCACGTTGACCATGTCAGCGACAAATTATCCTCCGCCTAACACATTGTGTAACGGCGCATCGTGGATAAGTGAGGATGCAAGAAGTGATAATAATGCTTGTGCAAAGCCTTCTACTGAAGTAACACCAGTTCAACTTTGTGCGGCTACACTTGAGAATACAGAGTTTTATGCTTATATCGTTGAATCAAGTGGTGTGAGTTCAATACAATTAAATGATATTAATTGTGATAATTTGAATAGTGCTGCTGAAACTGGTTTTCAAATTGGATTCTTCGTAGGATCTTGCGGTTCGCTTACAAAGATCAGTTGTGCAACAGGATCTGGCGGTTCATTAACAGCAACTACCGGCTGGTTGCCAGCGGGAACGAAAGTAGTTGTAGCAATAGATGGATCATCGGGATCAAACTGTTCTTATAAAATATCTGCATTTAATGCTACTGTATTACCCATCATACTAAAATACTTTACAGTATGGAAGCGACCGGATGCAAACAGGCTAACATGGCTCACAACAAGCGAAAAGAATTTCTCGCATTTTGAGGTAGAAAAATCATCCGATGGTGTAAATTTTATCAGAATAAAAACCATTGAGGGAAAAGGTGGAAACAGTAAAGAAACAGCATATACATTTGACGACAATGAAGTAAAAGCCGTGCAATATTATCGTTTGAAATATGTTGATGCAAACGGACAATCTATATATAGTAATATTTTACGGGTAAATCGTGATGATGTAACCAACGCAAAAGTGTTGTTTAGTAATCGGGTTACTAATATGCTTTCATTACGTCTAATTGATATGAATGTCGATAATCTTTCAATAAAGATCATTGATAATTCAGGAAGAGAAATAAAAAGGCAAAATGTAAAGATCAGTCAAGGTGAAAATACTTTAAACATCAACACAGGATCGATCCCTTCGGGATTTTATTACCTGATGCTGTCCGCGGATAATTATAAAAGGACTTTTTCATTTGTGAGATCATAAGTAGAACAAACAGAATAGGAGTGAACTATGGTTATTTACCTGCGATCACTTCTATTCTTTTTTCAGCTGGCTTGTGATAAATATCGGACTTAAGAATACCCCATTTATTTAATCGGTATTTTATCGAAGTACCAATTACCCCCAATCCATATTTTGAACTCCGACTAAAGTTAATAGATGAAGCTTCTTCAAAATATTTCGCCGGGCAAGATATTTCACCGATCTCATAACCCAGATAAAAGATCTGGCAGAGCATCTGGTTATCAAAAATAAAATCGTCGGAGTTTGCCTGGAGATTCAGTTTTTCTAAGATCTCTTTTGAAAAAGCTCTGTAACCAGTATGATATTCCGAAAGTTTTTGCCAGATAAGAAAGTTTTGTGTCCAGGTAAGGATCCTGTTTGCAATGTATTTGTAAACAGGCATCCCATTGATCATTGCCCTATCTCCCAAGATCCTTGAACCAAGCACGACATGAAAAACATCTTTGGCGATCAAATAAGCCATTGAGGGGATCAATTTTGGGTTGTACTGGTAATCGGGATGAAGCATGATAACGATATCAGCCCCGATCTTCAATGCATAATTATAACAAGTCTTTTGATTTCCGCCGTAGCCGTAATTACGGTCATGTCTTAGAATATGATTGATACCTATTCGTTTTGCTACTTCAACTGTATCATCTTTACTGTTATCATCAACAAGTATCACATCATCTACAATATTAAAATCAATTTCGTTATAAGTTTTCTCGAGGGTTTTTGCTGCATTGTACGCAGGCAGAACGACTACAACTTTTTTTTCGTGAATCATACAGGATGGCATATTAATTTGGGCAGACAAAATATAAAACCTTAACCAAAAGGACAAGAATTAACGATAACAAGTTAATAAAGGAATAGTGGTCAAACTGTTTTTTTTCCATTCTTCTTCTCTTTTCCTGAAGAGAAGAGCAATAATAGTGATGCAATTCCCATTGTTACTACAAGAACTATCTGGACGCTGTGTAAAAGAGTAGCAAATGTCAGCCCATTCTCCCGGGAAAGACCGTAAAGCACCAACCCCTGCGATACAAGCAAGTGGTAGGCCCCGATGCCACCCTGTACAGGTGCTGACATTCCCAAACCTCCGGCAACAAGCAGAAAGAGTGCCGCGCCTGATCCAAGTCCGCTTGTAAAAGGGAATGCAAATAAGGCTACAAATACACTGAGATAATATAGCACCCAAATAAATATGGAATGAAAGATAAAAAGACCCGGTTGTTTCAATTTTGCAATTGACCGAAGACCATCAATAAATCCTTTTGCAAGTTTTGAAAAAACTGTTTCCTTTCCTTTGGCTTTGTTCTTTCTGCTAAAATATATTAAAACAGAGATCACCACAATCAGCACTATTATTATTATGGTAAGTAAAATTGGCGATCCCGAAAGCTGATCAATTTTTTTAATAAGGGGGCTAAAAATATTTTCATTAAAAAAATTACCAAGCCTTTTAAATTCAAGAGCAGCTACTAACAGTATACAAATTAAAAGACTGAGCACATCAATTAGTCTTTCCACGATAACGGTCCCCAATAGATTATTAAATGGTATTGATTCAGCTTTGCTCAATGCAGCACATCTTGACACTTCGCCAAGCCGGGGAAAAGCAAGGTTGGCAAAATAACCTACCATCAAAGAGTAAGTGGTTTTTTTCAGAGAAGGAGTATACCCTAAAGGTTCAATCAATAAATTCCAACGATAGGCACGGACGATAAAAGCGATGAAAGATATCAACATAGAAAGCAAAACCCAGAAAATATTCGCCTTTAGCATTTCTGAAAACAGTTTGCTGATATTAATACCCCTAAAAGCAAACCAAAGCAAGCCACTTGTAATAGCGAGAAGAAGAAGGTATTTTAGAGCAGTAAATAGTTTTTGGTTCATGAAAGTTTTTTGACCGCTATGATTATTTACTAAAATAAGGAGGTCGCCCGGCTTGATAAATGGTGTCAACACACAATCCTTATACTAACTGGTTCTTGAAATAACAAAAATACAGGCTGGTTAGCTATAACTTTTTGAAATCTTTAAAATTTTCATTAGGTTTATCGACAATGCTAATATATATTCATTAAATAGTACTTTAAGATAGTATATCAATATAGAAGAGATCATGAAAAAAATATCTGTTATTATCCCGGTGTATAATGAGGAAGAGAATGTAGGAGACCTTCACGCAGAAATAACAGGTACTTGTATTAAAAATCAATACGAATACGAAATTATTTTTATTGATGATGGCTCGACAGATAAAACAACGGAACAGATAAAGAGACTTTCTCCGGTTACTTTGATCAGGTTTCGTAAGAATTTTGGACAAACTGCAGCCTTGGATGCAGGCATTAAGCATGCAAAAAACGATTATATCATAACAATGGATGGGGATAGGCAAAATGATCCGAATGATATTCCGAAATTAATCTCGTATCTCGAAGAAAATGATCTTGACGTGGTTTCCGGCTGGCGAAAAAAAAGAAAAGATGGATTTTTGAAAAAATTTGTATCCCGCGGTGCGAACATATTAAGAAGTATTCTTATTCATGATGGCATAAAAGACAGCGGATGCAGTTTAAAAGTTTATAAAAGAGAATGTTTTCAACAGGTAAGCTTATTTGGTGAGATGCATCGGTTTATTCCGGCTATTTTAAAAATAAAAGGATTTGAAATAGGTGAGATGGAAGTAAACCATCGTCCAAGAACAAAAGGTAAAACAAAATATAACTGGCACAGGACATTCAAAGGATTTATAGATATGATCTCAGTTTGGTTCTGGAATAAATTTGCTGTACGACCTCTCCACTTGCTGGGTGGAATAGGATTGTTTTTTCTTTTGATCGGCTCAATTTTCGCTGTTACAACTGTTTATACTTTTTTTGACAAGAGCCAGGATCTGTCTGATACACTTTTGCCCATTATGACTATTTTTTTTATAATTACCGGCATCCTTCTTTTTGTACTGGGACTAATATCTGATATACTTGTAAAGAGTTATTATGAAACAACACGGGACAGTTCTTACAATATTAAAGAAATAATAGAAAAATAATGGGCAGCATTCTCATAACAGGTTCAAGCGGATTTATCGGGAGCCGCACGGCACAGTTACTGTTAGAGAAGGGTAATGAAGTAGTTGGTATTGACAATATGAATGATTATTACGATATCAGGCTAAAGCAATATCGTTTGAAGAACCTGCAAAAATTTGATCAATTCCATTTCTGCCAGGTGGACATTGAAAATCTAAAAGATCTGGAAAACATTTTTGCTGAACATCACTTTGATTCCATCGTCAATCTTGCTGCACGTGCCGGTGTCAGGTATAGTATCGAGAACCCTCATGTATATATGACTACTAATGCTGACGGCACCCTGAATATCCTGGAAATGATGCGTAAATATGAAATCAAGAAAATGGTGCTTGCTTCAAGCTCTTCCCTTTATGCCATGCAGCCTATGCCTTTTTCTGAAGATCTTCCGGGAAACACGCCGGTATCGCCATATGCTGCCTCAAAAAAAGCTGCTGAGGTTATTGCATACACTTATCATTTTCTTTTTGGATTTGACATCACCATCCTGAGATACTTTACCGTGTATGGCCCTGCAGGAAGGCCGGACATGAGTGTATTTCGTTTTATAAAATGGATTGATGAAAGCAAGCCGATTGAATTGAATGGTGATGGCTCTCAATCGAGAGATTTTACGTATGTTGATGACATTGCAGGGGGAACCATAAAGGCGCTTGACTGTAAGGGGTATGAAATTATAAATCTTGGTGGAGGAAAAAATCCTTTCACTTTGAATTATATGATCAGGAAAATTGAAGAGTATCTTGGAAAAAAAGCATTGATCAATTATAAAGATTTTCATAAAGCAGATGTGATGGAAACATGGGCTGATATTTCGAAAGCGAAAGAACTTTTAAACTGGGAACCGGTTGTTGCTTTTGATGAAGGACTGAAACGGACAGTTGACTGGTATCTTGAGAATAAAAGTTGGGTAAATAAAATCCTCCTGCCGTAATCATAAATGGTATGCATGTATTAATGTTGAATTATGAGTTTCCTCCTTTGGGTGGTGGTGCAGGTAATGCAAATTATTTTCTTTTTAAAGAACTTCAAAAAACAGGTAACCTTAAAATTGACCTGGTCACATCTTCCGTTTCATCATTCAGGATCGAAAAATTTTCTGCAAATATTAACATACATTATTTAGATATCGGCAAGCAGGGAAATTTACTTTACCAATCGAATAAAGATCTGTTACGCTATTCGTACAAAGCATATTTCTATTCGAAGCAGTTAATGAAAAATAGCCAATTCGATTTCATTCATGCATTTTTTGGGATACCATGCGGGTACATTGCTTATAAGCTGAGACTTCCTTTTATAATCTCTTTAAGAGGTTCTGATGTACCCGGCCATAATCCCGGGTTTAAAAAAATTCATAAACTGCTTCATTATATAAACAGGAAAACGTGGCGAAATGCAAAAGAAATTATTGCAAACAGCGAAGATTTAAAACGAACAGCTTTGGAGACGAATTTTGTTGATCACATTCAGGTGATCCCCAATGGCGTTGATTGTAACTTATTTAAGCCCTATCAGCAAAAGAAAAGCAATGAGGACTTAAGCCTGTTATTTGTCGGTCGTTTGAACAAAGTGAAAAATATTGATGTGATCATAAGAACCGTTGCTGAATTAAGTGGCGTAATATTAAATATCGTTGGTGACGGGCCTGAAAAAGAAAATCTGCAAGTGTTAGTACAATCACTGAACATTACCGGCAAAGTAAATTTTTTAAATCGCAGAAGTCATGAGGAGTTGAAGGATATTTACAATCAAAATGACATATTTCTTTTGTTGTCTTTAGGTGAAGGTGGAAGCAATGTGGTAATGGAAGCGATGGCTTGTGGAATGCCTGCAATAATTATGAATACCGGTGGCGCTGAAAATATCATTAAGGGGAATGGTTTTGTTCTTAATAAATTAACAATAGAGATTTTGACAGAGAAAATTAATTACTTTATAAAAAATAGAGAAGAGATCATGAAGATGGGAAAAAGATCAAGGGATATTGCCGAAAGTTTTAGCTGGGAGAACACCGCAAAACAATATTCAAAAATTTATAATGATATGGTTTCATTAACTGGAGGGTAAAGTACAATTATGTGTGGTATAGCTGGTTTTAACTGGAATGATAAGACATTGATAAAAAGAATGTCCGATTGCATTATCCACAGAGGTCCGGATGATGAAGGTTTTTATTGCGACGAAAGGGTTTCCCTCGGCCACAGGCGTTTATCTATAATTGATCTTTCTGCTAAAGGAAAACAACCCATGGAGTATGATGATTGCTTCATTATATTTAATGGTGAGATATATAATTTTCCTGAACTTAAAAAAGAACTGGTTGATAAAGGCCACCATTTCATTTCTGGTACTGATACTGAAGTTATTTTACATGCGTACCGGGAATATGGTGAAAAATGCGTGGAGAAATTGAATGGTATGTGGACTTTTTGTATTTATGATAAAAAGAAAAACTCTTTATTTCTATCACGTGACAGGTTTGGGGAAAAGCCACTTTATTATTACTCGGATAGTGATAAATTTATTTTTGCATCCGAGATCAAAGCCATCAGGCAACAACCTTTAAATTTAACGATAAACACTCGTGCTTTAAATTTTTATTTCTATCAAAAATATATAGGAGGGGATCTGTCCATCTTTAATTCGGTCTATAAGCTTAAACCAGGGCATAACCTGGTTTATGACCTTATCACTAAATCGCTTCTCACTTATCCATATTATCATCTTGAAAAAGAAATAGAGATAGCCAGCACGATCCCTGTTGATGAGAAACTGAAATTGATAAAAGAGCTTATACCCGATGCTACTGAAAAAAGATTGATTGCTGATGTTCCGGTAGGTAGTTTTCTTTCAGGCGGTATTGATTCATCCCTGATCTCAGCCATCATTGCAAAAAAGGTGAAACATTTTAAAACTTTTTCAATTGGGTTTAAAGAAAGATCTTTTGATGAACTTCCGTATTCAAAGGCGGTTGCCAAACATATAAACACGGATCACCAATATGAGTATGTGCCGATCGATGAAAAAGTTATTGAGCAGGTAATAGGAAATCTTGATGAACCTTTTGGTGATTCGTCTATTATTCCAGTATACCTCTTGTCAAAGATGACAAGGAAAAATGTAACGGTATCTCTGTCCGGTGATGCCGGCGATGAGGTTTTTGGAGGTTATGATACCTATATGGGTCTTATGATTGCAAAACACTTTCCTGGATTTTTACGTGGCGGAATCAGTGCAATAACAAACTTATTTCCTCCGTCTGATAAAAAAGTTTCTTTCTTGTTCAAAGTAAATCGCTTTTTAGGCAGTAATGATAAGAATATCGGCATCCGGCATCTTAATTGGATGGCAACATTTCAGGATAGAGACCGGAGATTGTTATTGAATGGAAACTTCATTCCGGCGAATAGTTTGATCTTGCCGGCTACGAACGCGGCTGAGCCTACTAGCAAAGATGAATTACTGACTGTGCAGTTGAACGATATACATAACTATCTTGCTGAAGATATTTTGAAGAAAACAGATGTGGCTTCCATGATGAATTCTCTTGAAGTAAGAGTGCCATTCCTTGATCATCGTTTGGTTCCGTTGGTTTTAAGCTTGCCCGATAAATATAAGATAAGAGGATTTAAAACTAAATGGTTATTAAAGAAGCTTGCTCACTCTTATATTCCCGGCAAAATCATTAATAGAAAAAAAAGAGGATTTACAGTACCTGTTTCTAAATGGATAAAAGAAAGTGAATTGATAAAAAGATATCTTACAGGTGACGAAGCGTATGTCCATGGGATGCTTAATAAGAAATATATTATTGATTTATATACGCAGCACATAAATAACAAAAAAGACAATGCCCGACAGCTGTGGCTTACTTTTGTTTTCAATTATTGGTGGGAGAAATCAATCTATGACCGACAACATTCAATTTGACTTTGGACAAAACTGGGATGAATTTTCAAAGAATTCTTTAACCCCTGAGAAGGTTCAGCAAGCAGTTTTGAACTTTTCAGAACTGGTGGATAGTATCGACCTGGAAAATAAATCCTTTCTTGATATAGGCTTTGGGCAGGGATTGGGCTTACTCACAGCTACTGTGTTAAAGGCAAAAACGGTAGGATGCGACATCAATCCCAAATGTGGATATGTGTTGGATCAAAATAAAAAATTTTTCTCCCAGATTGAGCAAGTTAAAATTCCCGTCATTATAGGTTCAATACTTGATGATTCTGTTATTAAAAAGATCAGCGATCAAAGCCCTGATAAAAATGGGAACTATGCTATTGTTCATTCGTGGGGAGTATTACATCATACCGGAAAAATGTGGGAAGCAATTACCAATGCTTCAAATTTGGTAAATGACAAAGGGGTTTTTATTATCGCTATTTACAATCGGCACTGGTCGTCATTAATATGGAAACTTATCAAATGGATTTATAATATTTCTCCACGATTTATCAAGTGGGTGATCATAAAATTTTTTTACGTCATCATTGCCATTGCAAAATTTTTGGTGACCGGTAAAAACCCTTTTAAAACAAAAAGAGGAATGAATTTCTATTATGATGTTATTGACTGGGTGGGTGGGTACCCTTATGAATATGCATCAAGAGATGAGATCAAAAACTTTGTTGAAAAAAAAGGGTATAAATTGATTAAGTTTAATAAAGCGAAGGTCCCAACCGGGTGTAACGAATTTATTTTTGAAAAGCTTTGAATAAAGATGGAATTATTGATTACAATTGATACGGAACCTGATTGTGATATTCATTGGGCAAGGACCAACCCAATGACATTTACTTCAGTTACGGAGGGCATCCCCCAATTACTAAGGCCGATTTGGAACAAGTTTAACGTGAATCCAATTTATTTTGTTTGTCCGCAAGTAGTACAAAATGATGAATGCTGCGAGATCTTAAAAAAGGAAATACAACAGGGAGCTATCATTGGAACACATTTACATTCTGAATATATAGAACCAAATATAACTGAATGTGCAGGTAAACCTTCTTATGAGTTTCCTTGCTTTGCGCATTCTAAGGAAATAGAGTTTGAAAAAATTAAAAATCTAACGGAATTGATCGAAAAAAAATTGGGTGTAAGACCCGAATGGTATCGGGCAGCAAGATTTGGCGCTGACCTGGACACTTTACAATCATTACAAAAATTGGGATATAAATATGATAGCTCTGTAACACCTTTTATTAATTGGAGTAAGAAAGGAGGACCGGATCATAGCAAAGCTCCTGTTCAACCTTATTGGATATCGAAGACGGATTATTATATTGGAGCAAATGAAAAAGATAGCACAGGAATAAAAGAGTATCCTGTTACGATCTGGAAAAAGAGATTGGGAATACTGGGTAAATTTTTGCCGGATGAATGGCTTTTCTATAGTTGGTTAAGACCAACGCACATGACTGTAATAGAGCAAAAGAATCTTATTGGCAAGTTTATAAAAAAGTTCAAAAACCCAACCATGGTAATGATGTTTCATTCACAAGAAATAATGATTCGGAAAAGCCCTTATGTGAGAAATAAGTTTATGCAGAAGATATTTTTAAAAAGGATTAAAAAAGCGATCAGTTATTATTCTAAACTAGCAAAATGAAAGATTACAGAGAAAGAATTTACCAGGACTACATCAGTAGCCAGTTCGGAAGTGGGCATAGTATAGAGAACCTTCATAAGGATTACCTGATCCACCAACGATATTTTAAAAAAAATTATCAAAAATTTCTACCCTCAAATAAAGATGCAAAAATATTAGACGCCGGATGCGGTCTTGGACATTTTCTTTTTTTTGCTGAGCAAAGCGGATATAAAAATGTGATTGGCATTGATGTTTCAAATGAACTGGTAGAACTCTGTAAAAAGAAGGGTTATAATGCTATTGCCACTGATATCTTTTCTTTTTTAGAAGGACATAGGAATGCATTTGAAGTAATAATATTCAATGATGTAATTGAACATCTGAGAAAAGAAGAAATTATAAATTTTTTGGATTTGATGTATGCCTCGCTTATCCCGGGTGGATGTTTGCTAATAAAAACTCCTAATATGGCTAATCCATTTACTGCTGCCGGAGGAAGATATATTGATTTTACTCATGAAATTGGATTCACGGAAGCAAGTATGAGGGAAGTCCTAACCGTGACAAAGTTTAAAAATATAAAAATTATTGGAACGGATATTTATGTAATTTATGAGAATCCCTTAAACTACATAGCTAAGTTCATTGCATTTATTATTTCAAAATATTTATTTGTAATGAGTTATTTATATGGAAGGAAAACGCTCAAAATATTTGATAAGGATATTTTAGCAATCGGTTATAAAAACGAAAAGTAATGACGAAATTTTCATTCATTGAATATTCTTATTAATAAACCGGGTGATTTTTAAATTTGGCATCGGTAAAACTTATTAATGATGTTTAATCGTATTGCGAGACGTTATGGAAAGGATTCTAAACTCCAGAAACCCGAAAACACCATACTCAATATTTGTAAGAATGAGTTCAGAAATATGGCCATGCTTGACATTGGAGTTGGTGGAGGAAGAACTTCTTTGCATTTTATGTCTTTGGTGGGGCGATATGTTGCCATTGATTATTCTGATGAAATGATCCAGGTTTGCAAGAATAGATTTCCGGAGAATAAGGATCAATTTAAAATTGCTGATGTCCGTGACCTTTCAGCTTTTGATGAAAATTCTTTTGACTTTGTATTGTTCAGTTTTAATGGGATAGATTATATTTCACACCAGGACAGGCTAAAAGCTTTTTCCGAAATAAAACGAGTTCTAAAGAATGACGGATTTTTTGTTTTCTCCTCTCATAATTTACAAAGCGATACTTTATCAAAAATTAATTATTCACTTAATCCCGTTAAGTTATTGGAGAACGTCATTAAATTTATTTATATCAAATTCAGTAACAACAATATTGAAGATTTAAGGCGAAAAGGTTATGCATTAATAAAAGATGGGGGGCATTTTTTTAAATTAAAGAATTATTATATCAAGCCGCAAATGCAAGTTTCACAATTGTCTGAATTAGGATTCCGTCATATAAAATTATATTCACTTTATTCGGGCGATGAAATAACTTCAGGATTTGAAGCAGTAAAGGATCCCTGGGTATATTATACTTGTACCAGTTAAGCTACCTGTTCAATGATTAGAACAAGACGAATATTTTTTATTGGAATAGATGATGTTTGGTTTGATAAACCAGGATTTATTAATTCGAAAAAATCAATTTCTATTTTACATACACAACTGGAAATTGAAAGAAAAAAATACTCAGTACGAGTGATCGAGAAGACTTTTTTAATTGATCTACGACATCCTATTGATAAAATATTTAATGCATTCGAACCTAAGTCAGCAAGGTATCCAATTCGAAAAGCTGAAAGAGACGGTATAATTGTAAAAAAGGCTACAACTGAAAAAGACAGGCAGGATTTCATTTCTTTTTTTAAACAATTTTCAGAGCAGAAGAAAATACCAAATATTAAAGAGGATGATTTGCAGTGGCAGGATATTTTTTGTGCATATTCTCCTGGCGGGGAGTTTATTGGAGGTGCATCATTTATAAAGGCAAATGATAAGACTGTCTACCGTTATAAACATGGTGCTACGAATTATACAGGCAATGCTAATGATTTGTTGTTATGGCATGCGATCCAACATTCAAAGGAAGCGGGATTTGTTTTTTTTGATTTGGGTGGGGTCAGGGTTAATCAAAATAAAAACAGTTATTACTACAGGCATTATAAGTTTAAAGAGAAGTTTGGAGGAGTTATTTCGGATTTTTATACATACATAAAAATAAAAAAACCTTTGAGTTACTTCATGATAATCCCAGATTTATTTGTAAAGTTGTTTTTTAAAGATGATTATACCAGCTTCATAAACTTTCTAAGTCGAATTAAAATTATGCGATGAAAAAAGTATTGTTAAAAACCCTGCTTCGCATATCAGTTTCTGCACTTTTGATTTTTTTGCTATTGCGCAAAACTGATTTTTCGGCTATTTTAAATACAATGCATAATTTTTCACTTACGAATTTACTTGCGGCATTCTTGTTGTTTTCTTTTACGTTTGTTATACTTGCTTATAAGTGGAAAATATTATTGCCCGAACAATCTTTATTCATACTCATTAAGACAATCCTGATCGGACATTTTTATTCAACAATTTTGCCCGGTCAAATTGCCGGTGAAGCGGCGAAGGCCTATACGCTTGGAAGGGGAAAGAAAAATGCTGAAGTTATTGCTGCGTCAGTTCTGATAGATAAAATAACGGGGTTGTTGGGATTGTTGATCGTAGGCATTTCGGGATTATTTTTTTCAAGGACAGTCGTTCCTCCCACTTTAACCATAAGTCTCATTATCGCAACTTTCTTAGTTGTTTTGAGTCTGGTACTGATCCAGGTCAAACTTATTTTTACAAGTATTTTAAAGATCTTTAATTATTTAAAATCTGTTTTCCCAAAAGCAGGAAAAGTATTCAGCCAGATTGAACTTTTGATCCATGCCTGGAGAATGTATTCACAGAAAAGCAAAATTCTTTTTTATAGCATTTTATTTGGAATAGCCTACCAGGTTGTAAGCATTTTTACGAGTATGCTATTGGCAGGTGACTTACACATTTCGGTTTCTTTTTTTGACTGGAGTTGGATCGCTGCATTTTTATCATTTGCCCTTCTTATACCACTAAGTATTGGCGGAATTGGCATAAGAGAAGGGACGTTGGTAGGAGTTCTTGCAATCGTTGGTGTGATTCCTGCAAATGCTCTTGCCTTGTCTTTTTCTCTTTTTGCGTTTACTCTTATTTACGCGATAGTTGGGGGTATTGTAGCAAATAGTTCAATGTTTAAAAAAGTAAAAAGCTAGTGAACTTATATTTTAGCTGATGCTTTCGGTATCTCACTTTTTGATTTTCTTCGTTGCGAAAACCAAATAAAGAATAGAAAAAGACAAATACTTACGGCTGAAGCAATCGCACCTTCTTTCATTAAAGGAGCACTATATTTTAATTCGACAGTATGCTCGCCTTTATCCAATAGTAAGCCCATGAAGCCTATGTTAACCATTTCAATATTGGTTTTCTTACCGTCAACGACGGCCGCCCAGCCTTTGTCAAAAGGTATTGAAAAGAATAATAGTTTTTTGTTTTTCAAATTGATCGTTCCTTTAATTATATTATTACTCTGTTCAATTATTTTCAATGTGTCTGCTTTTAGTATACTGGTATAATTTGAATAGTCATTGAAAGTGAAATTGTTAGTTGTATCCTTTAAATCGAGACTGCTAAAATCTTTAAATTTTTTCTTTTTATCATTATCGATCACAAATGCTTTAAGTAATGAAAGATCCATTTGTGTAGTAGATAGTCCTGAAAAAATTTGTGAAGGGATGTATTTATCATAAGTAAATCCTAGTGGCAGGGAATATCTGTTCTTGTAGACACTTACATTTCCAAAAGTTGTTAAAGAATCAAAACCCAATTGTGCGACATGTATGGATGGATCTTTACTCAGCGTGTATTTAACACTTGCAAAAGATTGCAGGATCGGCCTTGATATGAGCCCTGTTGCCCATCTTGATGCAGTTTCATCTTTCTTATCAATAATATTTACTTCCTGCAAAAAATGAATATAGTTCAACTGGTTGAAAGAGAGATATGACCTTGTTCCATAATATTGTTGTACATCTGCATCGTTCAAACTTCCATGCATGGCAGGTCCGGAAGAATAGTACTTGTTTATTCTGTAGAAGCTATGATCATTGGATTTAAGATAGGCCACGGCATCAACTGTATAATCATTATACCCTGTCTTTTCTTTCAGCTCTTTATTTGTAATAACATCTCTCTTGTTTACAGTTAAACCGGAAAAATATACTACTTCAACTGAAACAGAAAGAAAAAGTATTAGTTGCAAGATCAACTTTGATTTTGAAGTACTAAGAAAATAAAGGATCCCGGAATTGATCACCAGGAAAAATGTTGCAACATTTCTTAGATCATTATCAACCGGATTGCCGTTATTGAAATAAGGATAGTAAAGCAATATTAAAAGCGTAACCAATGTTCCGATAAGGAGTATTAAATTAATTCTTGATTTCTTCAAAATAAAATTTAACGCTTGTATGCTCAAAAACAAGACGCCTACAGACATAAACAATGAAAGTGTTCTGAAATAATCACCCTGAAACAAAAAAAACATGTATCGGAAAAATGGAAATACTACGGGAATAATAAACAGTAATATGCAAGCACCATATAAGATTTTGCGCTTTTTATCTACGAAGATAAATATCTGTGGCGCTAATAATAGAGAGACGAGTCCTGTATAAGTCAAGGGAGATTCAAGGTAGTTGGTCCAGCCTTGAAAGTCGTTTCCCGTGCCTAAGATATCGGTCGAGAAAGTTCTGAAGATAAAGGATATTCCCTGTAGAATTGAAGTAGAGGCGAATATAGGATTTGAAGAAAGAGAGCTTGCATAAGATACATCACCACTGCCCCGGGGGCTTTCTAATATTTGCAATACCTGGCTAAAGAAGAATACAGAACTCAAGGCAATGCCAACCAAACCTAAGCCGGCTAATTTTAAGAAAAAAAACCCGATTTTTTTTATGTCTCGTCCTTCTTCAACATAACGGACTATTGCATAAAAGAAGATAAAAAGGGCACTTAAATAAACACTGAAAGGAGATGATGCAGCAATAATAGCCACTGCAATTGGTAATAAATACCAGATATTTTGTTTGAAAAATTTTTCAAAAGCTAATAGAAAAAAAATGAAATAAATTGCTTCAGTTGAATAAGTGAACCAGCAGATCCCTATTGTCATATAAGCGCAAAAGGCAAACAATACTGCCCCAAGCAGGGATGAATATTTTGATATACCTAGTGTTTTTAAATAGTAATAAAATAGTATACCTGCTGATAGTATTTTGAAAAAGTGCACAAAGGACATTGCTGTTGCAATTCCATCTTTGTCAAAGAAATAATAAACCCAGGTAAATATATCCCAGCCTAAGAAAGGATATAAATTTTGACCCATACCCTGGCTAAAAGACCATTGAGGTACTCCTTGTTTCCACATATCGGAGAGTTGC
>Ga0207701_10003038_pt1 | contig 17318 bp, 11 predicted proteins | sample KBSSwiSSwithPhiX_FD_184294 | JGI IMG/M metagenome (GOLD analysis project Ga0207701, IMG submission 184294) | Switchgrass rhizosphere bulk soil microbial communities from Kellogg Biological Station, Michigan, USA, with PhiX - S5 (SPAdes) (version 2) | ecosystem: Environmental > Terrestrial >... | reverse complement strand
CGGCAGGTCATGGCGCTGGTGTGCGCCGGACTCTTGAACAAGCAGGTGGGCGGCGAGCTTGGGATCAGCGAGATCACGGTCAAGGCGCACCGCGGTCAGATGATGCGTAAGATGAAGGCCGACTCGCTTCCTGAACTGGTCACCATGGCCGCACGGCTCGGCTTGCAGGTCGCACGAAACGCCTAACCCTCGGCTACCGAAATGGAATCACGACCTTGATCGTCGTGCCGGCTCCCGGCACGCTTTCACACTCGAACGTGCCGTTCAACTGACTCGCGCGCTCGCGCATCATGATCAGTCCCAGGCCGCCTGACGTGCCGAGACTGGATGGGTCGAAGCCCGCGCCGTCGTCGATCACCACCAAGTACACCATGGCGGCGGATCGGGTCAGGGCGACGGTGATCCGTTTGGCGTGCGCATGCTTCGCCGCGTTGCCGAGTGCTTCCTGAACAATCCGGAAGAGCGCGAGCGCCGCGCCGCGCGACAGATCGTGAACGCGCTCGTCCGCGTCGCACGCCACAGGAATACCGCTGCTTTCCGCGAACTGCTCGCAACAGACGCGGATCGCCTGCGGCAAGCCCGCGACTTGCAGCACCGGGGGGTGCAGGCCGTGAGAGAGCTGACGGATGTCGGTGCCGACCTGGATCAGTTTCTCCTGAACCCTGTCGATGGTCGCTTTCGCCTCCGGCTCGTTACCGAGACGGCGCTTCGCGGTCCCCAGCATCATGGCGACCGCGAGCATCTGTTGCATGACACCGTCGTGAAGCTCTCCGGCGATTCGGATTCGCTCCTGCTCCTGGGCCTTCATCAACCGTTCATTGAGTGCCCTGATTTCGCGCTCGTGGTTTTCGATGATGCGGACGCGAACGCGGTGGGCCGCCCACGCAATCCCGAGCACCATCCCCGCGGAGAGTACCGGAAACCACGTCGTCTGGTAATACGCCGGCGCCACGGAGAACGCGACCGTCGCGCCAGTCTCGTTCCATACACCGCTGTCGTTGGCGGCGGTGACGCGGAAGAGATAGTGGCGCGGCGGCAGGTTCGCGTAGAACGCCTGCCGTCGATTGCCGACGTCCTGCCAGTCGTGATCCCACCCTTCGAGCTTGTAGCGAAAATGCGTCTTCTCCGGCGCCATGAGAGTCAGCGCCGTGTAGTCGATCTGGAGATCGTGGATCTGCGCCGGCAGCCGTAGCGTCTCACTCCCGGCGGACGTCGCATCGTACGTCTGACGATCGGCGATGAGCGCTTCAATGTGTACCGGCGGCGGCAGCGTCGTCATAGCCAGGCGACCTGGGTCGATGACGCTGACGCCCTCCTGTGACGTGAACCACACCTTGCCGTCCGAAGACACGGCGGCGGGGGCGCTGTAGTAGCTCGCGTTGACGAAGGTCCTGACTCCGTCTGCGTGATCGAAAAGCCTCGCTCGCACACGGTGCGCCAGGGCGTCGCCGCCGCCTCCTGCGACACCAGCGCTCCACGCGTCAAGCTCGCTACGCGCGATGAATGCCAGACCGCACGCCATGCTGAGCCACAACGAATGCGCCGAATCCTCAACGGCCCAACCGACCGCGTCGCACGGCAATCCGTTTCGGCTGTTCATCGTGGCCAAGCGGCCGTCTTTCAGCCGACTGAGCCCGCCGTCAGTCGCAACCCATAGTGCGCCGTCGTGGTCGGCGTACAGGGCACTGACACGGCCGTCGGCGAGACCATCGTGGGCCGTGTACGACGCCCGCAGTTGACCGGTAGCGAAGTGCGCGATTCCGCCGCGGGAGAACCCGAACCAGAGGCCGTCACCTGACGGATCGGGGGCCGCCGCAGTGACCAAGTCCTGGTGTTTCAGAACCGCCCAGGAGTTGCGCTCGACGGTATGGCGATCTCGGCCCACATGAAACAACCCGGCAACGGGGTTGGCAATCCACACAGTTCTCTGGCCGTCTTCGACGATGGCGCGCGTCAATCCGCCGGGAACACCCTGGACGGCGACGAAACGACCGTTTTCCAGGTAGCCGACGCCGCGCGCCGTCGACAGCCACACGCGGTGCTCACTGTCCTCGAAGATCGACTGAACGCCGTCCGGCATTCCGGCGTCAGCAAATTCGCGCCTTCCGCGCGAGAGGAGCGGCTGGTCGCCAGGCGTGCTCGACGCACGGCGCTCGCGATAGCCCCCCACGTCGCGGTGGACCCATCGGCTCAGCCCGCCATATGTGCCGAACCATACGCTGCCATCAGTCGAGGCGAGAACCGAGTTGACGCGGCCTGGCGACAACCCCTGATGGGCCGTGTACGAAACGACGACCGACGCACGAAAGCGGTCGAGGCCACCATCGGTTGCAACCCAGATGTCGCCCTCGCGATCCTCAAAAATCGCCGAGATGGCGTCACCAGAAAGACCGTCAGTCTGCGAGAACGCGTCGACAATCCCGTTGTGAATGTGCACGAGACCACGAGTCGTCGTTCCGGCCCACAGGGTGCCATCGCGATCCCGGAGGAGCCTCAGGCCCTGAAGTGCGGGCGTCGCCGACGGAAAGGAATACATCATCTCTGCGCGGCCGCCGACAAACCGCCTGATGCCATCGGCGTTGGCAATCAGCAAAGAACCATCGCCGCTTTCGGCCAGCCCCTGGATTCCGTTGATGTCATCGGCGAGTCGATAGAACGCTGAAGGGCCGGGCTTCCATCGCCAGAGCCCGGTTGACGTTCCTACCCAGAGAGTGCCCGTCCGGTCCTCATAGAGACCCAGTGCTCCAGCGCCAGCCGCGCCACCTTCGCCGTAGCAGGCAACGCCGGTCTTCCTGATTTCGCAGAGCGTATATTCGTCGAGGAATCTGGTCGCCCAGATTGACCCTTCGCGATCTTCGAGGAGCGCACCAACATGGCCGCCGGCCAGCGCCTCGTACTGCACGAGTTGCCCATCCTTCCAACTGGCGAGGCCTCGATCCGTTCCGATCCATAGCGTACCGTTGCGCGCAACGAGCAGGCTTTGAATGGCAGTGGATGGGAGACGCTGGTTGCGTGCCGGCTGCCACGGAACCGTCCTCACGCCGTCGAACCGGAGGAGACCCAACTCCGTTCCGAGCCACAGATAGCCGTCAGGGGTCTGCGCGATGGAGGTGATCGTCCCCTTCGTGAAGCCGTCGCGAACTTTCCAAGCGGTGTGAACGTACTGGCGGGCGTCGAGCGCCGCGTTCAACGCCAGGACGCGAGGACACCAGACAATCAGCGCCCCGGCGAGCGACGCGCGCATCAATGCGACGACCCATCCCCGATCAGCAGGCCTCATCGCCGCGACAATCACTCCACCTGTCGCGCGCGTGTGTCGCGGCATCTCGAAGCGCTCGTTGCACGATCGGGAACGGCGCGAGCGCCGGATCCTGCGACAGGCCACTCGCGGCGGTCGACCCCGAAGGCGACCCGGATTCCGACGCCGGTGCCAGCACACACCCCGGTGACAATTTCACGTCTCAACGTGGAGAAGCTCCTGGAAGTCGAATCTTGCCACCAATCGAATCGATCGTGATCCGCCGATCTGAGCTGACTGACAATCATGAAACACCGGGCTCGAACGCGCATCGCGACGACGTCCTGCGTGCACCGGAGCCACGGAGGACGTTGCTCCCAACACTCCCGGCACACCCTCACGTCCGTGGCTCAGCTGCCTCAGGAACCGGCCCGCCGCGCTGCGGGATTTGACAACGGTTTCATCAAGATCTCTCCCCATACTTTGGTGTCGGTCGACACGATCGTCCAATAGAAAGGGTGCAGGCCGTGTGATTCGATCGCCCCTTCGCGGCGCGATGGCGCCGGCAACCGCGGAGGCGACGATGAGTACTCAAACGATCACCGTGCGCGCGAGCGACACGCTCAACCCTGCGACCGTCGACTTGAAGCTGGAAGTCGTCACCCTGCCGGTGTCGGACGTCGAGCGCGCGAAGCGCTTTTACGAGGGATTAGGGTGGCGGCTCGACGCCGATTTGTCCGACGGGACGACCTGGCGTGCGGTGCAGATGACACCTGTCGGGTCGCCGTGCTCGATCCACTTCGGTACGAGTGTCACGACGGCAGCGCCGGGCTCTGCGCAGAAGCTCTTTCTTGTCGTGGCCGACATAGAGGCGGCACGGAGGGAACTGGTGAGCCGCGGCGTTGAGGTGAGCGACATCTTCCACTTCATCAGCGTCGGCGGCGCACCCGTATCAGGCATCGACCCTGACCGTCGTTCGTACATGTCGTTCGCGTCATTCAGCGATCCAGACGGCAATAGCTGGCTGCTTCAGGAAGTCACGACACGGCTTGCGGGGCGAGGGCTCAGCACCTTCGATGTCGAGACGCTGACAACGCTTCTGCGAGAAACCGAAGAGCACCACGGCCAGTACGAACCGCTCGGCCCAAAGCACCACTGGTCGGCGTGGTACGCCGCGTACATGGTCGCGCGACAGCGCGGGAAGACACCGGAGGAAGCCGCCAACGATGGCGCGCGCCACGTGGAATCATTGACGTCACCCAGCGTGACTCGCGCCTAAGCCGTTCTGACGAGCGCCGCCTGGTGCCGCGGTCTGCACAGCCCGCGGCCGTTCACACTTCTCGTGACCTCCTCTCATCGCGTCGCAGTGCGGCGGAGCGATCGGAAGGCATCTCGCAGTTCACCGGCAAACAGCTCCGGGAACTCCCACGCTGCGAAATGGCCGCCGCGGTCGGCTTCGTGGAAGTAGATCAAATTGCGGAAGGCGCGGCGCGCCCAGGCCTCCGGAGCGCGATACACCTCGTCCGGAAATACGGTGATGGCGACCGGCACCGAGATCTGGTCGGTCTTTTGCGACGCGGCACTAATCAGGTTCTGGTCGCGATTCTCCCAATAGAGCCGCGCGGCGGACGTCGCACTCCTCGCCAGCCAGTACAGCGTGAAGTTGTCCAGAACATCGTCTCTGGTCGGCGACTGTTTCGGATCCGTGCCGTACGTCCATTGAGCGAACCCCGGGTGTACGAGCATCCACCCGGCGAGGCCAACGGGGGAGTCCGTCTGGCCGTAACCAAGGGCCTGCGGCCGCGCGCTCATCATGGCCACATACGCCATCTCGCCGCTTTGGCTGAACGTCCTGAGCGCATCGATCACGGCACGTTCCTGGGCCGACAGGCCAGCCGGTAGAGGTCCGCCGGCAAGCGTGGCCGCCACATCGCTCGGCACCGTTGCAGGCAGATTGGTGTGGATGCCAAGCAAGCCCGCCGGCGCCTGACGGCCCATGGCCTCCACGACGCCGGCCCCCCAGTCTCCACCTTGCGCGACGTATTGCGCGTACCCGAGACGCTTCATGAGCACGTCCCACGCACGACCGATGCGCTCCGATCCCCAGCCTGTCTCAGTTGGCGCCGACGAGAAGCCGTATCCGGGGAGAGACGGGATGACGACGTCGAAGGCGTCGGCGGCGCGACCGCCGAATGCGGTGGGATCGGTGAGGGGAGCAATGAGTTTGAGTTGCTCGACGACTGAGCCCGGCCAGCCGTGCGTGATGATCAGCGGCAGCGCGTTGGGATGGCGCGAGCGGACATGGATGAAGTGTATGTTCACGCCATCGATGGTCGTAATGAACTGCGGCCACGAATTGAGCGTGGCCTCCACCTTGCGCCAGTCGTAGTCGCTCGCCCAATACCGCGCCAGCGCTTGCAACTTCGCCAGCGGCGCGCCTTGCGACCGATCCGTGACGGTCTCCTTGTCTGGCCAGCGAGTGGCAGCTATGCGTCGACGGAGATCCGCAAGGTCTCCTTCGGGCACCTTGACTCGAAACGGCCGGATCGCGGTGTCGTTGTTCTCGGCGCCGATTGGGGTCGCAACCGAGCCTGCGATGAACGCAAACATCGACAACGCCCAACCGGCCAGGAGTACGGTGAGAGACTTCATGTTGTTCCTTCAAACGCATCACACCAAAGGCACGGCCTCGGATCCATCGCACGAAGGTATCGACGACACCTTGGTATCGGTTTGCAGCAGCGAGGGAGGCGACGGCGTCACCAGTGGCGCCGTCCACCGGCGCTCTCAGCGCAGTGACTTGAAGGCAGCTCTGAGCTCCTTCGCGAAGATCTCCGGCTGCTCCCAGGCGGCGAAGTGCCCGCCTTTCTCGGGGCGGTTGTAGTAGATGAGATTCGCGTAGGCCTTTTCCGTCCAACTGCGCGGGGTTTGCACCACTTCGTCAGGAAACGCGCTCACCGCGACCGGGATGGCAACGTGTTTCGGTGCAAAGAAGGCGAACTTGTTCTCCCAATAGATGCGCGCTGACGAGACGGCGGTATTGGTCAACCAGTACAGGGTGATGTTGTCGAGGATGTCGTCTCTGGTAAGGCCTTCGGCCTGGCCGTTGAAGACACGGGAGATGAGCGCGTAACTGTCCGCATCGTGGTCGAGAATCCAAGCCGCAAGTCCAATCGGAGAATCGCCGATCCCGTACAGCGTCTGCGGGCGGCTCGACATCTCCTGGGCGTAACCAACGCCGTGTTTGTAGAAGAAGTCCAGCTGATCGTAGGCACGCCTCTCGTCGGCAGAGAGGCCGGAAGGTGGCGCGCCACTCTGGGCTGCCTTGTCGATGTCTGGTGGAACCGTGAAGGGCCAGGTCACGTGAATGCCGAGCAACTCCGGAGGTGCCTGCGTCCCCATGACGTCAGCGACCATCGCACCCCAATCTCCGCCTTGCACCACGAACCGTGCGTAGCCCAACCGCTTCATCAGCACGACCCATGCGCGTGCGATGTGTGCCGGATCCCAGCCCGTGGACGCGGGTTTGCCCGAGAAGCCGTAACCTGGCAGCGATGGAATCACGAGATCGAATGCGTCCGCCGCATCGCCGCCATGTGCGGTAGGGTTCGCCAGCGGATCGATGATCTTCAGCTGTTCGATGATCGAGCCGGGCCACCCGTGGGTGACGAGGAGCGGCATCGCGTTCGGATGGCGCGACCGCACGTGGATGAAATGGATGTCGAGCCCGTCGATGTTCGTGGTGAATTGGGGTAATGCGTTCAGCCGCGCTTCAACCTTGCGCCAGTCATACTCGTCCGCCCAATACCGTGCGAGCCTCTGCATCGTCGCGAGCTGCACACCCTGTGACGCATCTGACACCAGTTCCTGCTCGGGCCACCTGGTGGCGACGATGCGGCGCCGGAGGTCCGCGAGATCGGCGTCCGGCACCTTCACCTTGAATGGTCGGAGTGCGGTGCCCTTGCCTTCGGCAGCGCCGGCCGGTGTCGACATGGCGCCGACGACGGATGCCGCGAGCGCGGCCACTCCTGCGTGACGTGCGGACTTTGACGAGAGTGCGAGAACCATGAGTGCCGCGACCACCATGACACCGCTTCCGAAGATGACGCGACGGCTCAGTCGTTCGAATGACTTCATGCTGCCCTCCTGACACGCATGAAACAAAACGCGTCGCGTGCGATCAATTAGACGAGAGTATCGGCGACACCTTCGTATCGGTGTGGAGCACTCCGTGAAGGCCGCGCGCATGGCGACATTCGTCATGTCGTTGCGCTACGCTGTGCGGATACGCTCGACGGCTGACACGCACGGAGGCCTGCACCATGGGCACAGAACAGATACCCGCCGCGTCTTCGTCCGAGGACGTGACCCGGCTGCGGGACAGCGTGAACGCTCTGGACCGGGAAATGGCTCAGCCGGCCATCTGGACAGACGGTACCGCGCCTGACGCAGTGAGGTGCGCGCTCGATGCACTGATCGGCCGAACCAGTGCTCTGATCACTGCCAACGAGCAATTGACACGAGCGCTGGCGGAACATCGAGCGATGGCGGAGGCCGGTCGCGCAAGCGAGCTCAGTTTTCAGCGGACCGTCGACAGCATTCCCGGCATGGTGCACACCATGACCGCCGTGGGCGGCGTCGAGTTCGTCAATCACCAGGTCTTGGACTACTTCGGCAAGACACTCGAGGAATTGAACGATTGGCATCCGCTCATTCATCCTGACGATCGCTCGCGCGTCGTGGACGGATGGACTCACGCCGTGCAGACGGGCGAGCCCTACGACGTGGAGCATCGCGTACTGGCCGGCAACGGCACGTATCGGTGGATGCACAGCCGTGGCCTGCCGCTGCGCGACGTCAATGGCGACATCGTCCGCTGGTACAACCTGCTCACCGACATCGATGAGCGGAAGCGCGCGGAAGAGGCGTTGCGCGAGAGCGAACACGAGTCGCGCCTCATCGTGGAAACGATCCCGGGTCTGGTCGCGATGCTGTCACCGGACGGCGAGATCGACTTTGTCAACCGCCAGGTGGTTGCGTACTGCGGACAGCCGTTGGCGGCCATGAGAGGGTGGGCCACCAACGGGATTCTGCATACGGAGGACCTGCCCCACGTCGCCAGGGCCTTCGAAGACGCGATCAGGTCCGGCGCCCCCTATGACTTCGAAGCACGGATCCGGCGCTGCGATGGCGCCTATCGCTGGTTTCAGGTGCGTGGACTCCCTCTTCGCGATACCAGCGAGCACATCGTCCGCTGGTACGTGCTCCTGAGTGACATCGACGAACGGAAGCGCGCGGAGACCGAGCTCAGACGAGCGTACGACAGCTTCGCCGACGCGCAACGATTGAGCAAGACGGGCAGCTTCATCACCGACCTGATGGGCGACGACCACAACTGGTCTGACGAGACCTACCGGATCTTCGAATTCGATTCGACGACGAAGATCACCGTGCAGCGGGTTCGCGACGTCGTCCACCCTGACGATCTGCCGACCTTCGAGTCGGTGATCGCACGCGGCATGACGGGGGTGGACGTCACCTTCGCGTTCCGGATTGTCACCGGCTCGGGCGCGGTGAAACATCTGCGCGGCGTCGCGCACGTGCGCGAGCTCGTCGAGGGCCGCCCGATGTTCGTTGGCGCTCTCCAGGACGTGACCGAGAGCATGGTCGCTGAGGAGGCGCTGAGCAAGGCGCGCTCCGAGCTCGCGCACGTGTCGCGCGTGACCACGATGAGCGCGTTGACCGCGTCGATTGCGCACGAAGTGAATCAGCCACTGTCGGGCATCGTCACCAACGCTGGCACCTGCTTGCGGATGCTGGCAGCCGAGCGTCCCGACATCGAGGGCGCCCGCGAAACCGCCAGGCGCGCCATTCGCGATGCCAACCGCGTGTCCGACGTCGTCACGCGGCTGCGTGCCTTGTTCAGCAAGAAGGAATTCTCGCCCGAGCCGGTCGATTTGAACGAGGCGATGCGGGAAGTGATTGCGCTATCGTGGAGCGACCTGCAGAGGAACCGTGTCGTGCTTCACGCCGACCTGGCCGACGATCTCCCGGTCGTCACCGGCGACCGAATCCAGCTTCAGCAAGTCGTCCTCAACCTGCTTCGTAACGCCGCTGATGCCATGGTCGACATCCACGATCGTCCGCGGCAGGTGCTGGTCAAGACCTCGCGGTACGATCGCGATCGGGTTCGCGTGACGGTGAGCGATGTCGGCGTCGGTCTTCAGCCGCAACAGATGGATTCGCTGTTCGACGCGTTCTTCACCACCAAGAGCGGCGGCATGGGGATCGGACTATTCGTCAGCCGTTCCATCGTCGAGAGACATGAAGGGCATCTGTGGGCGCAGCCCAACGATGGCCCCGGCGCCACGTTCTCGTTCTCGATTCCTCTCGCTCTCCAAGGCCGACCCGGCTCGCCGCAAACCTGATCTATCGACGCGCTCTTCTCCTACCTAGGTATCGATCGACACGATCGTCCAATAGATCGACGGTTTCGCGGATGCTCCAATCGCCTCGAGCGATCAGGCGGTCGAATCAAGCGACGCAGTCTGACTCCATCGCCGCGAGAGCCTGGGAAGGAGCATTCAAATGACCCGTGCGACTCATCTGACGCCATGGCGGCCGTATATCCTGGTTGCGCTCGTGTGCGCGATCGTCGCTGGCATCGGTGCCGCGCTCGCGATCGACATCGCTGCCCGATCGGATGTGCAGCCCGGGACCGCCGGGGTGCCGTACGCCAACATGCCGGCCATCGCGCCGATCGGCGTCAGAGTCGACAAGTACGTCGACGTTCCCGCGTTTGCAAAGGGACCGGCGGTGGACCCGGCCAAAGGTTACCGGATACAAACGCTCGGCGACGGTCTCTACATGGTGACCGATGGTACTTACCAGTCGATGTTCATGACGTACGAAGACGGCGTCGTCGTGATCGACGCGCCGCCGGGATACGCAGCACACATCCCCACGGCGATCGCGGAGATCACCAACAAGCCGATCACGCATGTCGTTTACAGCCACGTCCATACCGATCACATCGGGGGCATGAAGAGTCTCGGCGGCCATCCGATCATCATCGCCCAGGCCGAGACGAACCGGCTGCTGGCGCGCGACAACGATCCGAGTCGTCCTCTTGCGACGGTGACCTTCACCGACACGTATCGGCTGACCGTCGGCAGTCAAGTCCTCGAGCTGTCGTACCACGGCAACGCACACGTGCCAGGCAATATCTTCATTTACGCGCCGAAGCAGCGAACGCTGATGGTCGTCGACATGATCTTCCCGGGGTGGATGCCGTGGCGCCGGTTTGCCGTCGCGCAAGACATTCCTGGGTACTTTGCTCAGGTGAAGGAGATCAACGCAATGGAGTTCGACACGCTGGTCGGTGGCCACGTCGCGCGCACCGGCACGCATGCCGACGTCGCGACGCAGCTCGCCTTTCTCGAGGACGTCAAGGCGGCGGCAGAGTCTGCTTTGAAAACCACGATGCCCGGCGTCGGAATGAACGCCGCCGATCGCCGTACGAATCCCTGGTCCGTTTTCGACAATTACATCGATCGCGTCGCGCTCGCGTGCGTGAACCAGTTGACGCCGAAGTGGTCGACGAAACTGGCGGCGTTCGACGTGTACGTCTGGGACCAGTGCTTTGCGATGGAACAGAGTCTCCGAATCGATTGACTGCGACCCACGATCATTCGCCTGGCAGGCCGTGGTGGAACCCGCGACGGCCTGGAGGCACAGAGAAATTCACACACTGAGGCACAGAGGCCCCAAGAGAATCTGATTGAATTCCGGTACCTCGGAGCCTCGCGCTCGACGTCGATCGGGGCGTCCTGAGCCAACGCGCGCCCTTCATCAGAGCCAGCCTCGCTGAGATGACGGCGGGGCGCAGCTTTGAGATACATCCAAATGGGATGACCATGCCGCGGTCCCTCACGCAAATGACGGCCAGTGGACTGACCTGCATCAGCACGAGGGTCGTCGCCGCTAGGCCACATCGGGATAGCGCTGACGTCAACACCGAGATGTGGCGATGGCGTTCTCGCCGGTTGCCGTTTACACAAACGTTACTTGACGTGCACCCGATGGCGTATTCACGATGCGGCTTCCGTTCTGCAGAGTGCAATGAGACCATCGCTTCGCATGACAGTTGCGGTGATCGCGACGTCGGCTGCCGCGTGCGGCGGCTCGTCGCCGCAATCGACCGGGCAGGTGGCGCCGAGCCTGGCAGACGCACGCAGTGCCCAGATCAGCGGCGCTGGCGCGACTTTTCCGAATCCGATCTACTCGAAGTGGTTCGCGGAGTACCGCAAACTGCATCCCGAGGTTCGGATCAACTACCAACCGATCGGGTCGGGCGGCGGCATCCGGCAACTGACGAACCGAACCGTAGTCTTCGGCGCGTCGGATGTGCCAATGACCCAGGATCAGATGCAACTGGCGCCAGGCCCGATTCTCCACATTCCCAGCGTCCTCGGCGCTGTCGTGCCTGTGTACAATCTCGAGGGCGCGCCGGAGCTCAGATTCACCGGCGCTGTGCTTGCGAACATCTACCTCGGCAAGATCCGCAGGTGGAACGATCCCGCGATCGCGAAAGTGAATCCGCGTGTGCGCCTCCCGGCGACGGACATCACTGTCGTTCACCGGGCTGATGCGTCCGGCACGACGTTCATCTTCGTGGACTACCTCGGAAAGATCTCGCCTGAGTTTCAGAAGACCGTGGGCGTGAATTCAACGGTCAACTGGCCATTGGGCATCGGCGGCAAGGGTAACGACGGCGTCTCGGGACTTGTGTCTCAGACGCCGGGGGCGATCGGCTACGTCGAACTGGTCTACGCCATGCAGAACGGGATCAGTTTTGGCGCGGTGCAAAGCAGCGCCGGCGACATGGTCAAGGCGTCGCCGGACTCGGTAACCAAAGCCGCCGCCGGCGCAGTGATCCCGGATGATTTCCGCGTCTCGATCACGAACGCTCCCGGAGTTGGCGCGTATCCGTTGTCGTCGTTTACGTGGCTCTTGCTTTACACCCACCCGCCGGAGAATACAGAGGCGAGAGCGCTCAAGGAGTTCGTGAAGTGGGCGCTCACCGACGGCCAGCAGTACGCCCCCGATCTTCACTTCGCGCGCCTTCCAGAGAGTCTCGTTGCGCGTGAACTGATGGCGCTCGAGACGATCGAAACGAACTGATCGCAAGTGAGGCGGTCTGCTGGAGCCCCGGTGAGCGACAACGCGACGAGAACCGCGCGCGCCAGCGTTCGAGGAAACATCGCAGGCCTCAGGCGGTGCTGACTATCACTCGACGAACACCACCTGCGTATCTTTACCGACGATGGCGGCCAGGCGGAGTGCGTCCCAATTCGTCAGCCGGACGCAGCCGTGCGATTCCGAGCGGCCGATCGTGGACGGCTCCGGCGTGCCATGGATGCCGTAGTGCGGCTTGCTGATGTCGATCCACACGAGTCCAACGGGATTGTTCGGCCCCGGCGCAATCTTCGCCTTGCTGTGCGACGGCTCGGCATCCCAGAAGAGATCGGGGTTGTAATTGAACGCCGGATTACGCGAAACGGCGGTGACCGTCCACATGCCGATCGGCAGCGGATCGTGCTCGCTTCCGCTCGTCACCGGCGCATGCATGAACGCCTTGCCCGCTCCGTCGGTCACCCACAGCGTGGACAACGATCGCGACACGTGCACGACGATATCGGGCAGCGGCTTCCCCTCCGAGGCCGAGACGACTTTCACGTTCGGCACGACGATTCGGTGCCCCGCGGTGAGCTGCAGGCGTCGATTGAGCCGCCTCAGTAGCGCCGGCGACGCGTGAAACTTTTCGGCGAGCAATTCCAGGCGCGAGGTGTAGTTGAGCCGCTTCAGCCGCGCCTTCGCCATCATGTCTCGCGGGATCGACGGCGTCAGCGGCGCTGATGCATCGTCGGCGGTGATCGTGTAAGTGATCGTCGGCGGCTCCTGCGAGGCCGCGAGAAGGTCGCCGATGCGCGAACCGGTGGTGCGCTCGTACGCGTCGATCGCCTTGGCGGTATTGGAACCGCCGCGGCCGTCGATTTCTCCTGGCGAGAAGCCGGCACGATCGACGAGCACCTGCGCCGCCAGCACATCGGAGGCTCCGGCCTGTGACGTCGGCGCCGCCGCGTGTTGCGCAACCGCCACAGTCGACAGCAGGGCAACCATTGAACAGACGAGCACACGCACCATGGGCGGTGATGGAGCAACGTCCATACCCGGTGCCGGCGAGCCGCTGACCGACTCGGACGAGTTGCGTCAGACTCGCACAGGTTCGCAACGCCACCTCGCCCGCCGGGTCGGCGTAACGCGACTCACCGCCGCTGCCCGCATGGGGTTACGACAGCCCGATCCGGCCTGGGTGGTGACCTGCGACGGGCGCCTCACGGCGGGGTCCTGCGGTGGACTCACGCTGCTCGAGGCCGTCAAATGCTCCGTAGACTGCCGCCAACCGCGCCAGGTTCTGCGTTTCGGCGCCGAAAAATCGATTCTCGAAGACGCGATTCTCATGACGACGCGAGGATGTGCGCGGAACCAGGGTCGACATACAGTCGAGAAGCGCCGGGCGAAGCACACTCGTATGGGTGCCCCAGGGCACCAGTTCCTGCGAGATGCATCGCATGTCGTGTCGGTCGGCGAACTGGCGCATCTTGGCGGCGGTCATCGTCGGTGAGCGATGGTGAAGCGTCGGTTCGAACAGCCGGAACTTGACCAGCAGCTGACGTCGCGTGTCGGACAGTTCATCCAGCCTCGTCAGATACGGATAGGCGCCGAGGTTCGAATGATGAATGAACGCGACGCCCTCGGCAGAAAGCTTGCGCGCCAGTTGCGCGACGTATCCCTCGATCACGTCTTCGTCGGCATGCACCAGCGAGTCGAACGAAAACGCAAAGTCGACGGTTCCATCCGGCACCATGTCCAGCGACCGGCCGTCGTTGACGTGGAACATCGCATGCGACGCGCCGGCGAATCGACGACGGCATGCGTCGACACACGTCTCTGAGAGATCAACGCCGACTAGTGTCTGACAGTGATCCTTCAGGAACTGTGTCCATCGTCCAAACCCCGGCGCGATCTCGAGAATCGTACCCGTCGGGACGAAGCGATGAATCCGCGGCAGCAGCGTGCCGAACCACTGCATCGATGGGCCGCCCCAGTCCTGGGACCACTCATCGCCCCGATGCTGCCAGTTGTAGGTGCGTTCCCACGTGTCCTTGTTCCATTCGAGTTTCGGCATGGTCCGATCCTTTAGCAGCTATCCGACCGGCAACGGTTCGTCGTCGGTGCGACCGGCGAAGACGTGGTCAAGTGCGAACAACTCGGTGAGGCCCTCCTGCAAATCCACATAGGTGGGGTCGCCGGCGATGATCCAGTGCGGCTTGAGAAACAGATCGATGATGTCTGCATCAGGACGCTTGCGCCGCGACTGCACCGACTCCCGACGTTCCATCCAATGCGGCCAGGCACGGAGCAGGTCGTTGGCGGCAAGGAGATCGGCGACGGCGAGACGCGAGAGCTCGTAACCGTGTTCGGGGGTTCGGAGGAATCGCCGCCACACCCGCGATATCAAACCGGTCGCGGCGGGACGCGCGTGCTCGATCCGGAATGGCTGTTCGTCGAGATCGCCAGCGGTCAACCGCATCCGTCGCAGGAACAGACCGAGCGCCACCGGCAGTACGCGCTCGAGATTCTGACGCTCGTAATTCTTCACACAGGCGAGCAGCGGGTTGCGCGTCTGCAGCAGCCGGATGGTCTCGTAGGGAAGCCGCCGACTGGTACTCGAGTGATGGTGATAACACACAGCCGCCGGAACGTAATGCACCTCGTGGCCAAGAACCCACAGCCGCCATCCGAGATCGACATCCTCGTAATACGCAAAGAACTCCTCGTCGAAGCCGCCGGACTCGTGGAAGACCCGGGCGTCGATGGCCATGGCGCCCCCGCATGCGAAGAGCGTCTTGCGCGGGATGTCGTACCGCGGCTCGGGTGGATGCATGTATCCGCGCTGCAAACCAATCCCATGCAGATTCATGCCTCCGCCGGCGGAGTTCAGGAGCTTGCCGTCCCACGACAGCATCTTGCCCGTCGTCGCCTGACACTCACCGCGGACGATGGGACCAACGAGCTCACGAAGAAACCCGGCGTCGAGGCGGATATCGTTGTTGAGAAAGACGAGCGCGTCAGCCTGCGTCGCCATGCGTGCGCCCTGATTGCATCCCGCGCTGAAGCCTCGGTTCTCGGTGTTGACCACCAGCTTCACCCACGGCCACCGCGTGCGCACGACGCCCGGCGTCCCGTCGCGGGAGCCGTTGTCGATCAGAATCACCTCGAGACGGTCCGAGGGATACCCCTGCGCCCGTACGCTATCGAGAAATCCTTCCAGCAGGTGCTTCCCGTCCAGCGACAGCACCACGATGGACAGTCGCGGCAGATCACAATCGGGTAACCCGCTGCCGTGGCGTACGACAAGGTCGGGGACCGCCGCGGTCGAGTCGAGAAGGCCCTTCATGATGCTCGGAATCGGGGCATCGGGTTGCACCCGATCAACTCGCCTCCGGGAATCGTCGTCGCCGACGCGGCACGAGAATGTTGAAGAGTGACTTGAGCGTGGCCTGCATCTCCGGCGGATGCATCAATGCCGTCCAGTAAATCAGCGGCCAGATGCTGCGTCTGTTCGCGTGCCATAAACCAGGCAGGAACCGCCTGGAGAACGCACGATCGGTTTCCAATCCGTAGTAGTAGGCCTCACGCGCGGTAATCCAACTCTTCTTCCGCATCAACGCGAGCACCGTATGACGAATCTCGGGCACGGCCCCCGCCAACTGCTTCCGCAGAACCTTGATTTCTTCGACGCCACAGCGAAACGGCCGCAAGGCGGCGGGGCCCGAGACGCTCGTGGGCGAGTACCGCCACCGCGTCAGGACACGCTGCACGAAGGCGAGCTCGTAGCGGCGAGCGATGCGCATGTACAGGTCGTAATCGCTCCCGATCCGGAGCGACGAGTCCGAGAACCCGACTTCCGCAAGCACCTTCGCCGGGACCATCACCTGTGACGTCGTCATGATGAAGTTATGCGGCAGCAGCGCGTCGTAACTGGGGGTGCACACCAAGACGTCCGAGAACGACGCGATGAAGTCGTCGGCGGCGCAGTTCAGGGTGGAGGGATGAATGACGTCGGCACCATTGAAGCTGCAGGCATCGACGACGATCATGCCCGCGTGTGGGAATCGTCGGTGCGCCTCTACCTGAGCCGCAAGCTTGTCCGGTTCCCACAGATCGTCGCCATCCAGAAACGCCACCAGATCGCCACGCGCCTTCCGGACGCCCGTGTTGCGCGATTCAGCGACTCCCCCGTTCTTCCGGCGGACATAGACGATGCGATCACCGAACGCCGCCAGGCGCGCCGGCGTAGCATCGGTCGATCCGTCGTCAACGACGATGACTTCGCGATGCTGGTAGGTTTGCGCGAGCGCCGATTGCACCGTCGCCTCGATCAGCGACTCCTGGTTATAGGTAGTGACGACAACGGTAACGAACGGGGCCATGTCTACTTCCGCTCTTCGGGATGCCTCGCGCCAATAGCAAATCGCACGCCGTGCGGTCCCGGTGGTCTGCGCTTGAGCTGCCGCGCTGGCCTCCGGAAGCGAGACGGCTTCCGCGACGGCAGTCGCCACCGCGCCCGGGACGTCTGAGCCCGCGCTCCAGAGGCTGACGCTTCAGGGCCTGGCCTGCCCTGTGCTTGTGGTCGCCGGTGTCTCCGCACGTGGCAGTGGAGTCTACTTGTCGGGCTCTCGAGTTCCGCTTTTGGGAAGCTGAGTAGTCGATGCCCATTCCTGACATGAAAACGCCTTCCCTTCTCTTCATCTCGCACGAGGCCAGTCGGACGGGTGCGCCACTGCTCCTTCTGCATTTGCTCCGATGGATCCGTCGTCACACTCCCTGGGAGATCGAGATACTCCTTGGCGATGGCGGCGAACTGGTCGGCGAGTTTGAGGCACTCGCACCCGTCTCGCGGCTTCCCCCATGGAGTTCCGCGTTGCGGCCCCGCGCGATCCGCGATCGACTG
>Ga0207701_10003035_pt1 | contig 17328 bp, 21 predicted proteins | sample KBSSwiSSwithPhiX_FD_184294 | JGI IMG/M metagenome (GOLD analysis project Ga0207701, IMG submission 184294) | Switchgrass rhizosphere bulk soil microbial communities from Kellogg Biological Station, Michigan, USA, with PhiX - S5 (SPAdes) (version 2) | ecosystem: Environmental > Terrestrial >... | reverse complement strand
CTACGCTGGATCATGTCCAACAATGTCTCGGCATTGATTGGCTTTGGGATAAAATCCACTGAGCCATTCATCATAGTTTTCGCTGCAGGAAGAAAACCGGTCGTTAGAATTACCGGCATCGTTGGCCATTTTGCACGGAGGCGAGCCACGAGTGCATATCCATTGAGAGCGGGCATTAAGATATCGGAGATGACCAAATCGACCTTTGATTCTTCGAGCAATGACAGGGCTTGCAGTCCATCGGCTGCTTGAAGGACTTCATAGCCAGCCTTCGTAAGAACCCGAGAGATAAGTTCCCGATATCCTTCTTCGTCATCTACGAGCAGAATCACGAGTTCCTCGTAAGATAAGCGCCGATCTTTACCACAGCGCCAAGAGACAAATCAAACTGAAAAATTACGACAAAATCTGACATTAGGTAGTAATTTTCTCCAATCCCGCAACCAATGCCTTGCGGTCCAATAATTTTCTTTTACAATTTTGGAATACCCATCTTGATCCACTGTGGAAGTGAAATGGACCGACTCGACGACGAAGACATCGGTATTATCTGGGGCCGTCACTATCCTAAACGGGCTGAGGACGCATCATCGATGTCATTGTGTGTAACGCTCGCTATGATCATAAAGCAGCGCGCTAAAACGCTCGATCAATATAGTGACTGGCCCGCCAAGCTCGAGCATGCGCTTGCTGCGGCTCACGTTCCCAAAGACCAGTTTGATACGCTCGAAACTGAGTCCACCTCCGAGCCTACATAATTCTTAGAACTCCAGGCCGATTGATTATTAGCGTTCAGAAAGCCGGTCGTTCTCAGGCCATAGAGAAAGCTGCATTTCCGAGTTGGGCATTTCTTTAAGCACCCTCTTTGACTGCCCGCAGGAATACATATCGATTCGTGCATCGTCTAGGAGATCGTGCCAGGCCTCAACTGCTCTGATTTTGTCTTCGATTTCCCGCCGTTGTGGCGCGGAAAATCTCACGTCACACTGTACCGTCATAAGCTCCCTTAGCCTCGGATGACAGCTCGTACAGAGCAATCAACGATCCAGATGTAAGTTAATGAAATATCGGCGGGCTTACCGTGACAGCGAACCGTCAAATTGACTTCGTTGAGACATAACTGACGGTGAAGCCGTTACGCGATTTCGTGCGGGCATGACCGCCAGGAACTATTGGACACAGTTGTCAGTCGATCTCGCAGAAACCTCTCCAGTACACCGCCACGATTAGCGGCACGTCCCCTGCTCATTGGAAACTCCAAGCCCGGGAAACGTAAGCCGCACCTCTCGCACCGACTTCTCCGAAGTTTCCGTTCCCGCCACCGCTCAAAGACGACCGTGCGGAGGATTCTTGAGAACATTAGTTCGCGATCCGGTGATGATCAGAGCCGAAAGGAAATTGGCCAAAATCAGGCGCGTTCAGAGAGATAAGCGTCTGAAGCGAGCGCTCCACTGTATCGAGCTTGCGATCGAACGCATCACGACCGGGATGAGTATCGCCGAGATGGCCAAGCGGCACAATTTAACCGAGAGCAAAGTCCGCCGAGACATCGACACTGCTATTCTTTTAGCGCGCAGTCGCATGTTTGAGAAGGCTCCCTCCACACTGACACCGCTCAACGAATCGCGACAGCTTGGGCGTTGAATATGAAAACCTTTTCAAGAGTCAAATTAGTCGTGACCGCTGCAAGCAAGTCATTGAGGGGATTCGAGGCGAGGAGTTTAGCGCCGGGTTTTCGACATGACCAAATGGGAAGACTACCGGCGCGTTAACGAGCGATATGTCTGTGAGTCGTGCATGTTCGCCGATCTCAAGTACGTCGAGCGTTACGGCTCTTCCTTCTGAAGCCTAGGATGGTCAGATTCGGCCACAAATCACAAAGCCGCAATGCCGTCATCTTTAACGGTAATTATGCAAGCACTGGCTGGCGGGAGAATGAGCAAAGCTATTGTCAGAACGGCTGGCATGGGCGCATTGAGCCAGAAACGAAGCCGAGACTGGTTTCCTTCACGCGACAGTTCCCAGTCTTCGCCAGAATGAGTTTAAGTGGATCTCAATGGAAGTTATCGAGTTTGGCATTGAGTGCGTCAACTGAGTTTTTGGGCGGGTGAAACCGTCTGTTTCAGTTGCCAATCTTTTAGCCGTGATTATGTTGGCGGTTAGACGCTACGCCGTTAAGGCGAATCAGCCATCCATGTATCTGGCGCAATGAGTTCACCTAGAAGGGATTCCAATCAAAGCCGGAATCGCTGCGGCTTATGACCCACCAGGCCGTGATTTCGTTACTGGCTCTAGCGGGCGGCGTATCGATTCTGATTGCCGCGTGGATAGTTAACTACTGGATTAAAACTAAGTACCGGAGAAAAAGATGGAGGAAACGAGGGCGGCCACGACAAGGGTAGCTTGACGGGCAAATCCTGGCCGTATCACGCCCTGAAACGAGTCAAGGCGCTACTCAATCGAGTCGGCGTGATCGAATTTCAGCGGCTGTTACGTGAAGTTTAGGAATTCGCCAACGACTTCCCACTTTCAGAGCTGGCAGTTCTTTGCGGTGGATCATTCTGAGTACGCTGTGGGTCGGCAAATTCAGCAAGTTAGCGGCATCGCGTGGAGTTAGGAATGTTGGATCAGCGGGTTTCTTCATACTGGCAAAGGGTTAAAAAAAACTTGTCCAGATTAGTGGACAAGTTTAAATCGCTGGGAGGATTGGCGCAACGAAAAACGAGCCGAAGGTAGAACGGGCACAAATTAACCGCTAACGGCAACAGGAGGCGTATCCGAGAGCGCAGCGATCGGTAAACGGCCGTCGTCTTGGCCGTTGACCATGCAACGTCTATGCGATGACGAAGATGGAATTAGCAGGATGGTAAAGAGCTGGGCACTTCACCGATCTTCGAGCGCCTCAAGCCATTTAGCGAGTTCGGTCCTCACGGACACGCCACCGGCTACCGACTCTGAAAGCAGGCAATTCGTTACGCCGGATCATGCTTTTTACAGTTCGCGGGTTGACTCGGAGCACCTCAGCGGCTCCGACACAGTCAGCAAGCGCAATGGCTCAAAATTGTTTTGCATAACTAAAAGAGAGAGAAGCCGGGCGGGAGAATCCCATTCCGACTCTCTCTTTTAACCCGTAACCCGTCCCTCAGTAACGCTGCCTCCCAGCCCGTCGCCAGTGGAGCAACGCGAATGCCATTGCCCTTCCTGAGTAGAGTCGGCCGTTGTTGGGAAAAGCAAGCTCTTTGTCTTAGGCCGCATTAATTGCGTGCTGTGGCTTTGGTACAAATCGTTCAACTAGTGCTCGTAAAATGCGGGGAGCGACTGGCTTTAGCAGACAATCGGTGAGGCTGTTCCTTAAAAGAGCTTGCGCTCGCGGTATAGGATTACCGGTCCAGACGACAATTGGGATGTGCTTGATGTGTGAAATTCCACGAAGCTGACGGGCCACTTCCACGCCATTCATATCAGGCAGAAGGAGGTTTAACAAAATCAATTTCGGAACTTCGGCAATTGCAATTTGGATGGCGGTTCGGCCGTCTGCCGCTTGCAAAACAGTGTAGCCAAGCCGAGCAAGGAAGGTTGCTAGTAACTTTCGGAGATTCTCATAATCATCAACAACGAGGATTTTCGGTGTAGCCATCGAGATCACACGAAAGAATGGTATACGTCGATAATCGAGTCCGCTATGGGCGACCAATTTTTTTGAGACTAAGCATCATGACGGAAAAAAGTTGCAGCTGGGGGGTCGTGATGGGATTGCACGGACGCATTGCATTCCCGCGGGCCCAGCTGCACGTCATTTGTTCAGCAGAGATCGTGCCGCAGTGCTCAAGTGCGACTCTGGAGATACTACTGGAGAATGCGGTAAATGGAGGGCCGAAACATCAACCAACCATTCTTGCTGTATCGTGAGTGACTGCAGGATATTTCAACACTGCTTGAGGCCGAATGGCTTATGGTCGTAGCGAAGGCGCGGGAAAAAAAGCTTAGTGCAACGTAATGAGAGCTTCAGTGTTAGGCTTCCCAGCGTCGATCCAACGCAAGGCGGCAAGCACGCCCCATGATTCGGCATCGTTTTGCGAACAAGATATTTCATATGGGCCGAATTTCATTTTGTTCTCAATCATTCCATCTGTCCATGTCAACGTTACTTCGACGCCCCAGTATCTGTTCGTTGATGAACTGGCAAGCGCCTCAATTGTGTGCCCGTTGTATTCAAGCGTCACGGACGTCCTCCCGTTTTTCGGTGCAGCTGGCTGGGCCATTAAAGGTAATGGAGGAAAAGTTTCCCTTGGCTTCCAGCTGCGACTGGATTTCTTGAGCATGGAATGTGCCCTGAGAACTCTTCGAGAAATACGGGGACTTGCGGGAGGTGAAGCTCATTTCGTGGAGGCGCTTTTACCCGCAGCATCGTACGGGCGGGAATAGTTCAGGCCAGAATTGAACAGGCGGGGTCCTACCACTGCTAGCGGGTGACACCTCGACCGAAATCCGCTGAGACACGGCCCAAAAACGAGAAATCCAAATTGTTTAACGCCGATTAACAACGCGCGCGGCTCTGCTGGAGGTTGAAGTGGACAGTGATTTCACCCCCGCATTTATTTGACCGGTTTACAAAGCCGACACATTAGACACAACAGTATAGTAGCTCTGCGAGGTTGGATTAGCCGGTCACGTGGAACGTCATGTTGACCGTGGAAGATGCCGCCTCGTACTTATCAGAATCGGTCTCAACTTTAATTTGCTTGGTTTCAATGCCTACAAGTTAACAACCCCTTATAATCAACGCCGGCTCATAAAGTTTAAACAAGACACAAATATTCGCCGCTATGGGCTAATCATCTCGCGGGCACACATAGCGCCGGCGCCTTAAACAAGCCGCTCATACCTCGGGCGCTAACTGATGATTGTTTCCTGTCCCTGCGCTGTTCGCTGTCGCCACGCGACCCTTCTCGGGTTCACGATCTTGATAGCCGCTGGTCTTCCGGGCAGTACCGCTCACCTGCTCGCGTTATCCCTTATACTGCGTTCCCCATCTCCTTGCCTCACCGGGGGGAATTATTTGGAGGTAGAACATTATTGCTGGTGTTTGTTGGAGCCGCTGTAACAACAATTTATGGCGAGCAGATTGCAAGTGAGAAATTTATAGGACTTCTGACGAGGTCACGGTGAATTTTCTGGGGGGAACGCGATGCAATGATAGAGAAAACCAACTGACAAGTTAGAAAGTTCCTACGGTCGCGCTGTATTTCTCTCGGACCTTGGAAGGTTTGGTGATTATGAAACTGCGCGAGCACCCACTGGTAAAAAAACACTGGCCACCAAAATGGAAGCCCTTTTTCGGATCGACTGCGCCCGTCACTGGAGAGATCGGTGTGCTCGATGAGGTTCGTCCATCCCGACTGAACAGATGCTGTTACGTCCTGGTGGATCTTCGCGGCAAAAAATATATAGGCTCACTGCGCTTCGGCGACGACGCTTTCTGCCGGAACTTTATTGATTTCATCCGACGGCAGCGGGGAAAACCAATCGCTAAAATTGGAGAGCTTGAGATTTCATTCGGCTAAGATTTTGAACTAACGCTCTGCCCTAGAGCATTTTAGAGGTGCGCCACTTTATATGCGGAGGACGAAAATGGCGCTTACAAAGGCTGATATTGTTAGTCGGATCTGCAAGAGAAACGAAATTTCGATGACTGATGCCGTTAATGTTGTCGAAGCCGCTTTCGAAGTGATTAAAGCCTCATTGGAGCGAGGTGAAACAGTAAAGATAAAGAACTTCGGGAAATTTTCCGTTCGTTCCAAGAATGAGCGCAGAGGACGGAATCCCTTAACGGGTGCTGAAATATCTATTCCCGCACATAAGACGTTGATCTTTAAGGCGAGCCCGGAAATAAAGAAAATAGTCAATAACACCGCGTCGGATTGAGCGTCTCCGACCGAATATCACTAGGTTTTTTCTGCGCGGAAAGACTATACAGCGGATCGTCAGGAAGCCTTGCGATTAAATTGCGCGGAAACCACGAAGGCAGTCCGGGAGGGGCTGATGGAAATCGCATGGAAGCGGCGGAATAACATCGGTTTGGGATACAATTTTTTGTTTGCACAATTTTTTCGTCAATGACTAGACTCCGTGCCATACTAAAGACATCAGTTATTTAGTTCGTGGAATGGAATTTCGCTGCGACCCGGATGGGATTTGGCATAGTTGCGTCGACTGCGTTGGCTGGCCTGGTGCCTCGTTCAACGTAATCCGAATGGAAAAACTGCCGCCTGATTTCGAATTGTGCCATAACTGTAAAATCCTGAGAGCGCCTGTACGAATCCTTGTGCCACAAAATGCAGCCAGGAGGTGGACCTGTATGGCGCTTCCGCTCTTACTCCTTTTCCTGGCTTTTTACGTGTGAGATATACGGGTTCTGCAGCAGAGCCTCGAATGGATCGACGGAAGAATTGTTAGCGGAGGCGCGTATAATTCAAAGCATGGCGACGCCCCTGACGAGGCGCCTGAAGACTTCTTTAAGGTTTGATTTTTCCCCAGTCAGTCTTTTAGCTGACGGCCGTTAAGCCGCTACCTTGTATGACTCATCCTGCTCGTGAGGTTTTTGCCGCCAGTTTGGCACATAGCCGCAGTTGCGGCAGTAGAACTGTTCAGGAATATGGTCATCACAGCGGGGGCACTTACAGCCATCGTTGTTTTCAAGGTCCATGTTTCGCCCCTCTCTTCTTCCTGCCGATTTGCATTGACGTGGCGGAGTCGGCATAGACTGATAGCCCTCATCGGCGCGATTGCGTGGAGGCAGTGGTATGCCGACTCCATGATCGAGATTCCGAATCGTTTTCTTTACGCCCGCGCGCATCGGCACCTTCGCGCATTCGTCCTTTAGAAATACACTCGCGACAGACCTGCGCATCGCCGGCAGGTCAGTGAGTAAAACAAAAGTTAGCGGGGGCCACCCTGAACAGTTTGAGCAGAAATGCCAGATCTCGCTAGAACTGGCTTTTCGATATTCAGAAGAGATTTCCGGTAACGACGAATGGTGTGCAGCGTGTCGCATAGTTCCCGTTGCTGATCCCGGCTACATTGAATCTTCGGCAAGTTAAATTTGCTCTCTGAAAAGACATCGCAGCGATGCCGTACAGCAACTTTGATTCCTCCACTGAATTCCAGCTATTTAGATTTTTTTGATAGTCTTTTTGTCGGGAAAAAAAGTCGCTTGGTGTTAATCCAAGCAGCAAATAGCCTACACTTCCGCTGCGTCACAGTAGGACCAATCTGAAATAGCCCGACTGAGACATTAAGGTAAAATCGCGCGCTCGTGCTGCCTCATTATTCTAAGCACTGACTGCCCGTGACCGCTGTGCAAATGGATCAGAAGGCCCTATGGAGGTTTCGTTTCCGCTGGTCGAGGAAACTTAAGACGCGGGGCTGCCGCTAAATGGGCAAGAACAAAAGCTCTGATACCTATCTTTTTTGCCAGGAGCATCCGAACGCGAAGATTATAATCGCGAAGATCTATAGGAGCGCTGCTTGGCAGCTCGAATGGTTTTCCCTACATGTGGCGGAATACTTTAGTCCGCATACGCCCGCAGAAAAGACAGCAAGCTCCCGAATTGATACTGGCATTCCCATTGCTCGTGTGAAGGCGTATGGAGTCACACAGGTATAGCTTCAACTGGCCGTTTCTCGTTTTCTGGCTTGGCTATACTGGGCTTGTACTTATCGTTACGTCGGCGCTCTTGTAATGTGCTGCTAGCGTTAAGAGCAAGGCTACACTAGCTACCGGAAGTGAAACTTGCTGGCTCAGGGTCTCTGCGAGCGGATGTTCCGGGGCGAAGAACCGAGCAGCGGGGGAACAGTGCGCACGAAACTTCAGGGAGATTATTATGCCGGGCATTAGTAGATTTTAGCTACTCCGCGGTACCAAGCGCTGAACAGTCGCGATCAGTGCCTCGCGATCAATGGGCTTGGGTATGAATTCTACAGAGCCGCTCATTCTTTGTGCCGCATCTTGTGACAAGAAACCGGAGGTAAGAATTATCGGCAGATTGGGCCATTTCGCACGAATCCGGGCAACTAGCGCATACCCATTTAGATTCGGCATCAATATATCAGAGATAACCAAGTCGCAGGCCGTTTTTTCCAGCAAAGACATTGCTTGGAGCCCATCCGCCGCCTCCAGCACTCCATAACCAGCCCGCTGGAGCGTCCTTGCAAATGTCTCCCGTGCTCTATCTTCGTCTTCGACTAGCAGAATCATGGACGGTGCATCATACCGAATCGCCAAAATGAGACACAAGGGCCATGTAGATCAAGCCAAAAAGACTGAACAGGGATTGCGAGCCCTATAGGTTTATTAGAATTGAGAGAAACCTTTCTTGCAGTTGGCAAAAAGCATGGATCGACTCGACAACGAAGATATCGGCATTATTTGGGAGCGCCACTATAGCAATCGGGGACAGAGTGCATCCTCAATGTCGCTCTGCGTGACGCTTGCAATGATAATCAAGCAACGTGCTAAGTCGGTCGATCAGTACACCGATTGGTCTGATAAACTACATCATGCGCTTGCGGCAGCGCGGGTTCCAAAAGAAGAGTTTAATACGGTCGAAACCGAGTCCACTTCCGCGCCTAGATAATTGTCAAAACCTTTCAGGGGCGTTTTATCAATCAACGTTCAGAAACCAGCTCGTTCTCAGACCATAGAGAAAGCTGCGATCCCGAATTGGGCAATTTTTTAAGCACCTTCTTTGACTGCCCGTAGGAATATATCTCCACTCGTTTCGCGTTCTCTACAAGAAAATCGTTCCACGCCCCCGCTGCTCTGATTTTCTCTTCGACTTCCAGCCCTTGTGGCGCGGAAAGTCTCACGTCACGCTTTACCGTCATTAGTCCTCTCAGGCTCGGATGACAGCTCGTACAGAGCAATCAACGATCCAGATGTAAGTTAATGAAATATCGGCGGGGTTACCGTGACAGATAACCGTCAAATTGCCTGTTGAGACACATCTCTGAAGTTTTCGTTCTCCGCATCTCAGAACCGTGCGGAGGATTAGTGAGAACACCAGTTCGCGATCCGTGATGATCAGAGCCGAAAAGAAACTTGCCAAAATCAGGCGAGAAATCGTTCAGAGAGCTTGCGATTGAACGCATCACCACAGGAATGAGTATTGCCGCGCTGGCTGAACGGCATAATTTAACTCAGCAAAGTCCGCCGAGACATTGAGACCGCAATCCTTTTGGCGCGCAGTCGCATGTTTGAGAAGACTCCTTCCAGACTGACATCGCTCAACGAATCGCGACAGCTTGGACGTTGAGATATGAAATCGTTTTCACGAGTCAAATCAGTTAAAGTTACATGTGACCGCTGCAAGCAAATTGTTGAGGGAATTCGAGGCGAGGAGTTCAGCGCCGGGTTCTACGAGATGACCAAATGGGAAGACTATCGACGCGATAACGAGCGATATGTCTGTGAGTCATGCATGTTCGCCGTTCCGAAATACTTGAGCGTTACGGCTCTTGGTTTTGACCTGCGACTTGCGCGATTAGCACTTTCACGAGCCCGGAGCGTTAGCCGGCTTGAACGAGTCGCTCAGCCGGATTATCTCCTGGACAATTCGCGTGCGCATAGGATCACCCGGCTTGAGGGTTATCATTTCACGCGCAAGCTCGTTCATACGTTGTTCGGTCGACTGATTGCCTGCGGATCTAACGGATGGCCGGAGCTGGGTCAGTGCTGAAAGCCCTTTGAGCAAGGAGGGGCGGTTTGGATCGTCCGGCTCCGTAATGCCAATTTCCCGAGCCAGTTCGTTCATAACATTGGTGATCAGCTCTAGACTGAGCGGGATCTGCTGTCGGACATGGCGCGGCCTCCAGTTGTTAATACTCGGTCAAAACGGCCCGAGGAAATAGCACAGAAGCCACTCGAAAGGAAAGCAGTAAAATTCTCGCCAAAAACTGAGAAAGGAGATATGGATACCGCTGACAACTGTGGAGGGATCGAGTGGATCCCCGCTCAGGGTCGCTCAGGAGGTAAGTCTTTTGAGGTATGTTGCCAGAAAACAGGCAGCAGAAGTGAATGAACTGTAAGGGACTATTACCGCTCATGAAACGTGAGTCGTCGATCGACCCATTCGATGCTCTGCTGCAAAGCGAAGCCTACTGCTTCAGTCTCCGTCGCACCGTAATTATACCGGACGAATGCCGAATCGCGCCGGTCTCCGCGACACCAGCTGATATCGGCCTGGGCTCTCCAATTCCGTGTTGTCGTATCGAAGCTAGGAAAAGCCATAATGAAGTGGTTGCGGTATGTCCGACTCCACATGTTAAGGTCCTCCACTCCGATGAGCTCACGCCAATAAACTTCGAGGAGCTATATACGTCTTTCCATCCCAGCCATTCTTTGATCTAAAGTCTCGAAGGTACTCTTCTATCAGAAATTGTGCTTCTTGTTCCGAAATAAGTCCGCTTGTTCTCGCAGATGCTATGGATTTTCCCCAGATCCGCTGCTCGATCTCTTTCCTATTCACTCTTGCCCCCAATTCGGAAATCCGCAACTTATAGCATGATGAACCGCGCCACACAACGAGTGATGGCGGCGATTACAACCAGGCAGCGGAATCGACGCGTTCGACAGCCGATGACTTGCTAGATTCACTACCATTTCCAGCAGTTATCTTGTGGCTTTCCCGTTGCGCATGAGTCGGCTAGAGCACTGCCCAATGATGGATGGGAATGTCGAACAGTAAGTTAGAGAACTAAAGAACGAGTGCGACGATTGGGAAACTTTATGAAAAGACAATGTCTCCCGGGTACAACGAAGTTGGCTAAGCGCTGTAAATACTGCCACCTCATGCCTGCCATAGTTATTGACAATCGAAAGAATCCTGAATAGGCTACTTAAACAAACATTGGCTTCCCGGTAAAATGTCAGCGTTACGATCATATTGTGATTTGTGGCGCGAAGCTGTTGCGCATTCTCTTTCCACAGGCCGTTTACCTGGACGAGCTTGGACCTGTTCTGTCACTGCTGCTTCAAGCCAGCCGGGGAGTGTGCCTCCCTGGGTAGCGTTGGTCAGCACTTTTCATCGTCAATTTCGTCTACACTGGCTTAATCACACATTCCTAATCTAGCGCGCTTCATCGCTATTTCTCACCGTCCGGCAGCGGACCGCTTTATCATTTCTGGGGAAAATCGATGAACGCGCTTTATGCAATTACGAACTCATTCTTGCATGTCGCATGGCGGCACTTCCACCTGGCCTCCGGTCTGGTCCCGAGTATCTGGTAAAGCCGAGATTCCAGTCGGCGAGGTCGGGACGTTAGAAATTTCTTATCCCTCGGCCGTAACGGACACAAAATGTTTCCTGATCGTACAGCACGAAGGAAGCCGGTTTTTGGGAACGCTCGTATTCGAGGATTCGCCGTGTCGTAGGAAAATTTGCGAATTTCTGAGCCGTCACTGCGGTCAACAACTCCGAGCCATTGCGGACCTAGATCCCGACAATTGATAAAGCCAGCGGTACTGCCGCTCAATACGCTTCGATTTTTAAATTTTCACAAAAACAGGTTGCATGGCAATGTTTCGTCACTAATAATAGCCGCCGCCATGAACCGATGTGATTGGATCGGCTGTTCGGCAATTGGCCTTTTCGATGGTATCGACAGTAGCTTGCTCAACAGTGAAGGGCGCAAAAATGTCCCGTTTGACGAAAACCGCTCTAGATTTATTTACCTCTGTCCAGAGCATTTTGAGCTTGGCGTCGGAAATTTCAACGCAAACAAAGATGTGCACAAGTAACCTCGTTTTATCATACGGAATTTTCCGGTTGTCATATGTTTTTGGCGAAGCACAGAATCGCTGCCGGATTTTACTCGTGCACCTATGGAGTACCGAGCATACGCGACACGGAAACACCTTTTGGATTTTACCGGTATGCGCGCGGTGGCCAACCAAATCTCTCAATATCTTGGCTGGACAACCCAACGACGGAAATTAAGCTCTGCCTAGAGTGCAACACAGCTGCTGATATTTCGGAACACGCGTGCAACGCCCGCGGCGCAAACCTGTGACGTCCCAGTCGAGCCAGCTTCCGTTCACCGAAAAAAACTGAACTTTTCGCGCGCTCGGCTATCGAGGCTACCATTGAATAAGATTGCTCGATCGCCTCATTAAAACTGCTCACGTCGTAGTCACCATTCGGCGAATCGATCGCGAATGTTCCCGCAAATGTGTCGCTGACCAGTTTAGGCGTTCGCTACAAGAATTCGCGCTGCGGGTTTACTCGAAGGGAAATCGTTGTATCCTTTTCCCTGTGTAAAAGAATTGCACACAACTGAAAGAAATTAGAAATGATCCCAGTAAACTCGAAATGTCCAAGATGTGAAGAGGGGATAATGAACCGGCGAATCCGACCGAACTCTCACCGCTGGTTGCGGCTCGCGGCCGAGTGCGATGCACGAAGTGTGGCTATGAAGATTATGCGGAATTAAGCCCAAAGGGTGACTTGTCAATGAAATCTCCCACGGCACACCCGAGCATCAACAAAGAGGTGGCTGGCAAGCTGAGTGCGACTTTATCTGTGACTCCTGACGAACTCGGGGGTCTCGAACTCCGATTCGGCTTGAATGTTGTTGCCGAGATCTCGTGACGCTATTTGGATCTCCTCTGCCAAGGTATCGAGGGTGCACATCCGGTCCCATTCAGCCTGACATTTTTGATGCTCAGCTTCGGTACCCTTTAGACGAAGATACTCGCGCCGTCTAATAATCTTGAAAGTTCGCAAAAACAGAAAGGCTGCAAGGATTTCCGCCGCTGTGCTAACGAATCCAACGACAATGGCGCCCTGACTGCCGAGCCCTTGAAATATCTCCATGTCCTCTCCTCTTATACCCAAACTAAGGCTAAAAGCCCTGATTTTCCAGGCGCGCTACTCACCACAAGCGATCAGTCATTGTGTACGGCTTTCACTTCACTGAAGCAGATTCTTCGATTTCCCAGAATTGATCTGTGGGGATCTCATATTGATGCAAAGTGCTCTGAAGAAGCTTTGAATAATCACCGCCGCGTCTATCGGCAACAATGAGGCACTGCCCTTTGATGATATTCACGAGCGCCGATAGGAGAATCCTGGAGTCCTTCCTAGCTCGTCGGCGGTAGTATTCAGCCCAGATGACGCTAATTTCTTCGTCAAAAAGTCGGTCCATTATCTTTCTAATTTCGTATTTTGTGGGAAAGCTCAATTATAATCGAAGCTGAGTTTTTTCGGGAGTTTTTGAGGCGATCGTGGCGCATTTTCCGTTGCTTTGCCGAACTGTTTCGTAGAATGGTGGCATGAAAATCAGTATTCGCACCAGTCCAGAAATAGGTATCGAGCAGGATAGAACGCCATCCCTCAGTCGAACCGCCACGGCGATAATGTCAGTCGCGATCAAACAAATGCGTTGGGCGCGGTCGGTAAACCACTCGACCCTACGTTAAGAAAACGGGGTGACAGCGTCATTTGATCGTCAGGTCAAGTAAGTATAAAACCGCGCGGACAACTGTTGAAATTCTAAATCGGGGGTGCCTAAATTTCTCTACAAAGGAGGTGAAGACGATGAAAAAAATCGTATCGCTGTCTGCGGTCACCCTCTTTGGTTTTAGTATAACGTTCGCGGCTTGCAAGGATAAGGAGCCAGCTCCGCTACCACCGCCGCTAGCACCGTCGATACCCAATCCCGCAACTCCATTAAAACCTGGCGAAATAACACCTCCTCCTGCAAAGTCACCAGCCAAAAAAGATCTGAGTTGAAACGCTACCTTTAAGCTGATTATCCCCATCAAGAAACAAGCAGATGATGGGCCAGCTGCTGGCGAGGTGGGCGAGGGCGAGGCGATCGCGTACGTAGTTTATCTCAACACAGCTTTGAGGTTGGTGGATCAGGGTAACAGGGAGAGCGCGAGAAAGGGGATTTTAGATGAACATTCGCATCTCAGTACAGTCCAACAATGACGATTTGGTCATGTCTAGGTTGGGTTCTTTGGCGCGGTTGATCAGGCGTGCCGATGAATGACGAATACCGCGGGTTCAATCTCTACGGCGGCTGGGAGCAATCAGCGGGAACAAGTCAGTGATGCTTGCGCCGTAAAACAACAGACCATCAGCCTCGATATGTTTGAGATAAATGGATGGGAGACGGTTCTTTGCAGCGACTCCTGCGATGCAACAATCCACTAGCGAACTTTTGGAAGATAGCCGAATACTGCGAGAGCGGTCCAGCGCCTTGTCGATTAGTTGTAAGGGTTACTGCCGAAAAGACGGGTGAATTGATGGCGCGCAGTAAAGAAAAAAATTGATGCAGCGTTGCGAGTCCCGATCCGACCAAGTCGAGACTCAGTTGACGGTGGGACGGTAGCGCAATGTCGCAGCGATTCCGGTAAACTTCCTCAGCCGTAGCGCGATATTGGCGCGCCCGGGGTAACAGAAGAATGGCCCGAAGTGTCAGATTTGAATCGGCAGATACACACGATCGAAAACACCAGACCGGAAATAGTTTTTGATAGCAATGGCTCGGTTATGATTCCAGCTCCGGACACAATGGTCAGGACTGCAACGATTGCCGGTATCCATATCGGCATGCGATCTCTTAACATTGCGACCGCGACCACTGCGGTGACGATGGCTACGGCCGGAAGAGCGGGAAACAAATAGCGTTGATATTGTGACGGCTTTAGACCGCCGGCAATTAGAACAGCAATAATCCAACCGACCAACAGTCCTGCATCGGCGCGTTCCCGTTGATTTGTATTTGAGCTGAGCGCTGTGCGAGCCACCGTGATGAGACCGATCAGCGTGAAAATACTCCACGGCAAATATTTGCGCCCGAAATCATAGAAATAAGCCGCAAAGAAACGATAAACGCGGTCAGCCAGATCGGGGGATTGACCGGCGTCAATGCTTAAAAAGTCCTCCCGATACGCAGAGAACACAAACCCGCCGTATTGCGATACTAGGTAGCCCCACCAAAGAAGTGGCAAAAGCACTAAAGGTGACCAGTACAGCCAACGTCTGGCCGGTTTTTTCCAAGGTAAATGAAACCTTCCCGCAAAGATCGCATGCAATGGCGCGAGAAAAAGCGGCAGAAATCCCGGCACCGACTTAGCTAACACAGCCAGCCCGATGCCGGCAAAAAAAACCGGCGGTCCCCATGATTTTTCAGCGCGAAAATAGCCCAGCATAGCCAGCAAGACGCCAAACGTCAGCCCAGAATCCATCCGTAGCGTGGCGCTGTTGCGCACAAACGTATAGCAGGTTGCGAGTGCGAGAGCCGCGAACCAGCCGGTATTTTTACCGAATAGATACGATCCCAACAACCCGGTCAAGATAATACAGCCCATACCGAAAAGTCGTGAAAAGAGTGTGGCGGCAAAGGGTGTGGGACCCAAGATCTTTATGGCTAAGGCCGTGAGCCAAAATAGCAGCGGCCCATGGTGATTGAGCTCTTGACCGAATCGCAAAGTGGCATATTCGCCCGTCTCTGCGATCAGACGCGCTTCTTTTGCGTAGAGAACGGCGTCGCCGCCAGTAAGCTGAGCCTGACGGGCATTGGCAAAGAGCACCAAAAAAGAAGCGATCAGCAAGATGACCCATTGTGCGGTCTGATTCGCAAGTATCGCGGTAACTTTTTCTGAAAACGAGGCGGCGGAGTTCATGGACTTTGCTTCATGCAGTGGTGACAACTTTATAGTCAGATACCGGGCCATAGCTGAGGTTATCACCGGATTACTGGGCGTCCTCGGTGAGCACCGCAAGCGGCCCAATCTAAGCATTGACGCCCGTGGGAAGGCGCCGAAAAAAATATAAATCCAAGATCCGATTTGGCAAGTGGGGGGGGCAACGGGCCGGCCCATGAAAGGCCAGGAGCCCGAACCTTGACACGGCTTAAACCAGAATTAAATTTAATAGTGAAAATTCCATCAAGCAAAAAGGAGGAATGGATATGTTCGGTGATCTGATCAGATGGAATCCTACTGAAGAGTTGTCAAATTGGCACCGCGACATCGATGAATTGTTCGGCCGGTTTTTCCAGCGTCCTGAGGGTTCGATTCAGAGCTGGGTACCGCGCGTGGAGACATACCGGAAGGACCATGACTACGTAATCAAGATCGATCTGCCCGGTGTTAATCCCTACGATGTTCACGTGGAAACTGAAGGTAATCTCCTAACAATCTCTGGTGAACGAAAGGCGGAGGAGAGAGGATCTGAATATCGCGAGACCTTCTACGGTAAATTCGAGCGCCAGATCGCCTTGCCTCAGGGCGTAGAAGGAGACAAGGTAACAGCTACCTATAAGCATGGCGTTCTCGAGGTGCGAGTGCCGCTTCCGGCGCAGCTTACCGGACGAAAGGTGCCGATCCAGATCGAAGAAAAAGATAAGAAAAAAATCGAATCGAAAGCGGCATAACAGATTCGGTTCTTTCATGGTTTAAAACCGCTCTACTGCAGCGGTTTTCAGGGCCCCCATCGGGGCCCTTTTTTTTATGAAGCCAAGAAAACTGGAATTTATCAACTCGGTGGGAGTTCCCGGAGTTATTAGTTCTGGGTCGTAACAAGATTTCTCGTTGCTGTTTATCCCGCAACGTTCGTCGTCTTTGAGTTGGTCATTCCCCCTTTACAGCTCGATCGCCAACATTAAATTCACGTATGAAGACAAATTCACGTATGAAGATTAGGATCGACAACTAATATCCGCGTTCGTCGGTCCCATCGCGTTGGCTGCTGTGGTTTTTGTGGAGTTTTTGATTTGAGAAATATCGCTGGCGCAAAACGACCAGGTCTCGTCAAAAAAATGGGAAAAGTTATTCGAGATAAATCGCTACTCAAGGTCGAAAAGCAACTCGAGAAAATCCGCCGCCAAATCGTGCAAAGGGATAAACGGCAGAGGCGAACGCTCAAGTATATAGATCTGGCTATTGAGCGCTTGACGACAGGCGCGGCTACTGCCGAGCTAGCAAAGCGGCATCATTTGAGTGAGGGAAAAGTGCGGCGATATATCGATCGTGCGGTGCTTCTGGCGCGCAGTCGCATGCTCGAAAGAAAATAACGTCAGCAAAGCTCGATCGGGCAGAATCGGGGAAATTAGCATCGGCGTTTGATTAGAACAGAACGTCCGGTCAACAATAGCGGATCGCAATTCACGAGTAAACTGTACGTAGGAAGAGAGCACGCGCCGAGACGCGCCATCTGGCGATTTGAAATTACTTACGGTGCCGCGTGATCTCCGGCTACTATTCCAAAGAATCGGCTCATGCTGGTTTGGCCAAGAATTCTTGAGGAGTTGCTGATGTGA
>Ga0207701_10003034_pt1 | contig 17329 bp, 19 predicted proteins | sample KBSSwiSSwithPhiX_FD_184294 | JGI IMG/M metagenome (GOLD analysis project Ga0207701, IMG submission 184294) | Switchgrass rhizosphere bulk soil microbial communities from Kellogg Biological Station, Michigan, USA, with PhiX - S5 (SPAdes) (version 2) | ecosystem: Environmental > Terrestrial >... | reverse complement strand
CGACCCGTAAAGTCTAAGATCGTTAGATTCTTGCGCGGGCTTGATCTCGAAGCCCTGATTCTCGAACATAAGTTACAGCTCGAAACAGCCTTGGATCTCGCGTCAGGTTCACCTGGCCTAAGTGAAATGCTGTTATGGGGAGACCCCTCGGGTCCACTCAGGATTTACCGGATCGGCAGCCGCGAGGCTTGTCACTATCGCCTGAAGCTCGGCGATGAACTTGCGGTCGATGTCCTGACCGATAACCGGATATCTGTCCGACCGAGTCCTGGGACGCCCCAAGCGACCATCAATCATTTCATTGCGGATCAGGTCGTACCGCGAGTCCTATCGCAACATGCCGGCCTTGTGCTTCACTCCGGTGCGATCCGCGACGAACAATCCGCTTTCCTGCTGCTCGGCCCTTCTGGAAGCGGCAAGTCGACCCTGGCGGCGAGCTTCCACCACGCAGGTTGGAGGCTGATGGGGGACGATGCGGTGGTTTTGTCGTCCGGTCCCGGCCAGCCGATAGCGCGGGCAGTTTACCCTAGCCTCCGCCTCTTCCCGGACTCGATCGAGGCGCTGTTGCCGAGGGACGTGGCGGCACAGGCCATGGCGCACTATTCATCGAAACAGCGCGTCGACCTCCCGGTCGCGGAGCATTTCCGGGAACTCCAAGTTCCTCTGAAGGCGATTTTCGTCCTCGCTGAAGCCTGCGAGGAGCGAATAGCCGTTCGCTGCCTCTCCGCCGCGAAGGCCTGCATGGCGATCGTCGAGAATAGCTTCGCACTGGATCCGGGCGACGCCCATCGAGCCCGCCTCCGAATGGAAGGAGCCAGCCAGGTCGTCAGAAAAGTCCCAACTTTCGCGATTGACTATCCGCGCGATTACGCCCGACTGCCGGAGGTTCGCGCGGCAATTATCTCGAAGGTTGGCGACTGCAGACCAAGCGAGACATAGGTCGGACTCGATGGCGGCAACCACTACCTATTCGATAGTGAGCTACGGCGGCATGGTCGCGAGCGAGCCACGCATGTCCGCTTATGCGGAGGCGCTTCGTCGGGCTGTTACGCCAGGTTGCACGGTCATCGACATTGGCGCCGGTCCCGGGGTGTTTTCATTGTTGGCTTGCCAGTACGGCGCGGGCTCTGTCATCGCTATCGAACCGGACGATTCTGTCGAATTGCTTCGGCAGATGGCGAAGGACAATGGCTGTTCGGACCGGATTACCATTGTCCAGGGCCTGTCGACTGAGTTCACGCCGCCCAGCAGAGCCGGTGTCATCATTTCCGACATCCGTGGGTGCCTGCCGCTGTTCGAAGGCCATATTCCGACAATCATCGATGCGCGCGAGCGGATGCTTGCGCCCGGCGGGACGCTCATTCCGGCTCGCGACAAATTGCGGGTCGCCTTGGCCCAAAGCTCAGAGGATTATGCGTCCTACGAAGTGCCCTGGGCGCGCAACGGTCTCGGTCTAAACCTGGCCGGCGGCCAGCGCTTCGCGGTCAATTGCTGGTGGAAGGTCAAGCTGGGAGCGGACGCCCTGCTCTCGGACCCTGCCGACGTCGCGGTCCTGGATTATTACCACATATCCAACCCCGACTTCGCGGCCGAAGCGGAGTTGCAGGCCAATCGATCGGGCACCGCACACGGCCTTCTTGTCTGGTTCGATGCTGAGTTGGCTCCGGGGGTCGGCTTTTCGAACGCCCCTGGCGAGCCGCCGCTCATTTATGGCCAGACGTTCCTGCCTTTGCAGCGAGCGATGAAGGTGTCCCCCGGCGACCGGATCTCGATCGAGCTCACCGCCAACCTAATCGAGGGCAGCTACGTCTGGGGATGGAATACCAGTTTCCATGGCGAGGGTAAGGCCGCAACCGAGAGCTTCCGCCAGTCGACCTTCCTCGGCAAGGTCATGTCTCCGCAATCACTGAAGTCGCGCTCAAACCAGTTCGTGCCCCCGTCTTCCGATCGCCATGCTGTCGACCGGCTTTGCCTGTCGCTCATCGACGGAAAGCGGTCCTTGGGGATAATCGCCGCCGAGCTCCGCGCCAGCTTTCCCGATCGTTTCGAGTCCGTCGCCCAAGCCCTCAACCATGTCGCCAGTTTGACCGCGCGCTACCGCTAGCTAAAACACAGCCATGTCCGATATTCTTGATGAAGCCCTGGTGCCCAGTGTTGACGCCGTCGAAAGCGCCGTCGGCGACGAAACCGTCATCTTGCATCTGAAAAGCGGCACCTATTTCGGGCTCGACCCGATGGGCACACGCATCTGGGCGATGCTCAAGGCGGGTGTGCCCACCGCCGACATTTGCAAGCGACTTTGCGAGGAGTTCGACGTGACTCAGGACGTCGTCGAAGCCGACGCTCGCCGCTTCCTCAGCGAGCTGAAGGCAAACGACATCCTCATCAATGGCTAGGCGCCGCCTCGACCTGCCGACCGCTTTCGATCTCATTCGCGCAGGTTGGGAATTGGCTCTCGCCCGGAAGCGGCTCGATAGCGTCGATGCCAAAGCGCTGGTCGTAACTGGCGGTACACCGGCGGGTCTGGAACACGTCGACCGCATCGTCTTCGCCGTAAGAGCAATGGGTGCGCGGGTACCGTGGAGGTCGGATTGCCTGGTCCAGGCGCTCGCTGCCCAGCATTGGCTGGCCAGCATGGGAATCGGCAGCAGCATTCATTTGGGGGTGAAGCCGTCAGAGGCTCCCATCAACGCCCATGCCTGGCTGAAGGTCGGCGACCGCGTAGTCCTTGGCGGCGATGTCGCCGATTATTCAGAGTTTCCGCTGCACGGGGAGCGCTGAGGTTATCTCAGCGCGAAGACCTCATTGAACCGCCTGACCGCCGCGCCCGGATCGTCCTTGCCCCAGACCGCCTGGCAGACGGCGACGAAATCGGCGCCGGCATCGAGCAACGGCTGGACGTTGTCCGGTGTAATGCCGCCGATGGCGACGCACGGGATCTCGAAAAGGCTTGCCCACCAGCTCAATAGCTCCGGCTTCGGTCGATAGTTCGAGGGCTTGGTCGTCGTCTCATAGAAGGCGCCGAAGGCGACATAGTCGCAGCCCGCCTCACCCGCCTCCATCGCCAGGTGGCGGCTATCGTGACATGTCCGGCCAATCTGCGCAGCCGGACCGAGCAGCGCCCTGGCCTCGCGCGGATCGCCGTCGCTCTGCCCGAGATGCACGCCATCGGCACCAAGTCTCTTGGCCAGCGCCATGCTGTCGTTGACGATGAAGGCGCAGTCATGGTCCGCGCAGATGAGCTGCAGGGGTTCGGCCAGACGCGCCAGCTCGTGCTCGTTCTTGTCCTTCACTCGCATCTGGAAGGCCGCGACCGGTCCGCCCTCCAGCGCAGCTTTCAGCCGGTCGGGAAATACGCCACCGACTTCCTGCGGGCTGATCAGGTACAGGCTCGCGGGCTGCGTCCGCTTTGGCGGCGGGAATTGCGTCAGGTCGACTTCGTCTTCATTCATGGAGCGCTCATTAGCCGAGGGGCAGCATCCGTCCAATGAAAGCCGCTCTTCCACTGCTCGCTTTGGCGCTCAGCGCCTGCGTCGCCGCCCCCAATGGCCCGATCGTCGATGGCGGCCCGATCCGCCAGGACGGGCTTGCCTTGCTCGGCCAGCCGACGCGGGTTGGTAGCGTCGTCGTCACACCGATGAAGCTAGTGGAAGACAGCCGCTGCCCGATGAACGCGCGATGCGTCTGGGCCGGCCGCGCAATCGTCACCACCCGGATTGACGGCACGGGATGGCGCGAGACCTCGAACCTTGAGCTCGGCAAGCCCTACGCCACGCACAATCTCAGCGTGCAGCTAAGCTCGGTGCAGCCTGAAAAAGTCGCCGGCCAGCAACCGCCGCCGCAAGCCTACGTCTTCGGCTATTCGGGCGGCTAGGCGACCGAGGCGCCGTGAATTTCGTCGATGGCCGTCCCGAGGGTGCGATCGAACTCGGCGTCGTCCTGATCGTAGCGCAGGTCTGACAGCAGCGCTCTGCTGAAGCTGGCAATCATGCCCGGATTCTTGGCCAGCTCACGGACGGCATCGGCTCGGCTGAACCCGCCGGACAGCGCGACGACGCGCAGCACCTTGGGGTGATTGACCAACGGTCCGAACAGGCCGGCCTCCGCCGGAATTGAGAGCTTCAGCATCACCTGCTCGCTGGCCGGGACCGATTCCAAATTCTTCAGGATCTCGTCGAGCAGGATACGGTCGGCTGCGGCGCGCTCGGTGCTCTTGATGTTCACTTCCGGTTCGATGATCGGGACCATGCCGTGGCCAAGCACCTGCCGCGCGACGTCAAACTGCTGCTTGACGATGGCGGCGATGCCTTCGGGATTGGCGAGGTTGATGACCGAGCGCTCCTTGGTGCCGAACACACCCAGGGTCTTCGCCTTGGTCAGCAGCGCGTCGAGCTCCGGCATCGGCTTCATCATCTGGACGCCGTGAGCTTCGTCCTCCAGGCCCTTGTCGATCTTGATGAAAGGCACGACGCCCTGGTCGGTCAACGCCTTCGGGACCGGCGTTCCGTCAATGTCGCCATCCATCGTCCTCTCGAACAGGATGGCGCCAATGACCTTGCCGCCGCCGAAAGAAGGCGAGGAAATGATGCGCGAGCGCATCTGGTGGATGAGGCCGAACATTTCCTCGTCACCCGACCATTCGTCGCCGCGATAGCCATAGCCTTGCAGCGCCTTGGGGGTCGAACCGCCGCTCTGGTCCAGCGCTGCGATAAAGCCCTGCCCGGTGGCGATCTTTTCGCGCATCTCGCTCGTCGTCATTCTGATTTCCCTACTGCTCGAGGGCGGCGACGCCCGGAAGCGTCCGCCCTTCCATCCATTCCAGAAAGGCCCCGCCGGCCGTTGAGACGAAGGTGAATTCGTCCGACACGCCGGCCTGATTGAGGGCGGCGACAGTGTCGCCCCCGCCTGCAACCGAAACTAGGCTACCGTCCTGCGTCAGTGCGGCCGCTGTCTTGGCCAGCGCCACGGTCGCCGCGTCGAACGGCGGCGTTTCGAAGGCGCCAAGCGGTCCGTTCCAAACCAGGGTGCGGCAGGTTTTCAGCGCATCGGCTAGCGCTTCGACGGCGGCCGGGCCGATGTCCAGGATCATCTCATCCTCGGCGACTTCATGCACATTGCACGTACGCAAGGACGGCGGATTCGGTGCGAACTCCTTGGCTACGACGACATCGTAGGGAAGATGGATCGTGCAGCCGGCGACGTCGGCGCGCTCGAAAATGCTCTCCGCTTCGCCGAGCAAGTCCTTCTCGTAGAGAGACTTTCCGACGCTCACGCCACGGGCGGCGAGAAACGTATTGGCCATGCCGCCGCCGATGATCAAGTGATCGACCTTGCCCACCAAATGGCCGAGCACCGCGAGCTTGGTCGATACTTTCGCGCCGCCGACAACGGCCGCAACGGGGCGTTCCGGATCACCCAGGGCGCGTTCCAGCGCCTTCAGCTCGGCCTCCATCGCCCGTCCGGCGAAGGCAGGCAGCAGATGCGCTACGCCTTCGGTCGAGGCATGGGCACGGTGCGCGGCGGAAAAGGCATCGTTGACGTAATAATCGCCGAGCGCGGCCATCCCCTTCGCCAGCTCCGGGTTGTTCTTTTCCTCACCGGAGTGGAAGCGCGTGTTTTCCAAAACGCCGATATTACCCGGCAGCATGACCGTAACCGCCCGAGCCGCTTCCGGGCCCTGGCAATCCTCGATGAAGCGCACGGACCGCCCGCTTAGACGGTGAATCGGCAGCACCAGCTGCGCCGTCGACATGTCCGGCCGAATCTCGCCCTTCGGCCGCCCAAAGTGCGACAGCAACAAGACGATGGCGCCGCGGTCGCTCAATTCGAGCACCGTCGGCAGCATCGCCCGCAGCCGTGTGTCGTCGGTGACCTTGGCGCCGTCCATCGGCACGTTGAGGTCCACGCGAACCAGAACCTTCTTGCCGGTCAATTCCTCCGGCAGGTCGTCGAGGGTCTTGAAGCCGGGCACCTAGCCCAGCTTGGCCATGGCGCGGGCGGTGTCCACCATGCGGTTCGAGAAGCCCCATTCATTGTCGTACCAGCTGACGACGCGGACCAGCTTGCCCTCGATCACAGTAGTCTCGAGGCTGTCGACAGTCGAACTGGCCGGATTGTGGTTGAGGTCGATCGAAACCAGCGGTTCGTCGGTATAATCGAGGATGCCGGCCAGCGGCCCGCTATCCGCAGCGGCCTTCAACACCGCATTGACCTCTTCCCTGGTCGTGTCGCGACCCGGGGTGAAAGTCAGGTCGACCAGGCTGACGTTTGGCGTCGGAACGCGCACAGCTGAGCCATCCAGCTTACCCTTCAGTTCCGGAAGCACTTCGCCGACCGCGCGGGCGGCGCCAGTGGTCGTCGGGATCATCGACATGCCGGCGGCGCGGGCTCGGCGCATGTCCGGGTGGATCTGGTCGAGGATCTTCTGGTCGTTGGTGTAGGCGTGGATCGTCGTCATCAGGCCGCGCTCGATACCGAACGTGTCATTCATGACCTTGGCGACCGGCGCCAGGCAGTTGGTCGTGCAGCTGGCGTTCGAAACGATCCGGTGGTCGCCGGTCAGCTTGTCGTGATTGACGCCATAGACGACCGTCAGGTCTGCTCCCTTGGCCGGGGCCGAGATGAGGACGCGCTTGGCGCCGGCATCGAGATGCTTCTGCCCGCCTTCGCGATCGGTGAAGAAACCGGTGCATTCCAGAGCGATTTCGACGCCGAGGTCCTTGTGCGGCAGCTTGGCCGGGTCCCGCTCCGCGGTGACGGCGATGCGCTTGCCGTTCACGGTGAACGAGCTGTCGTCATAGCTGATCTCGCCCGGAAACCGCCCGTGGACGCTGTCGCGCTTGAACAGCAACGCGTTCGACTTGGCGTCGGCAAGGTCGTTGATCGCGACCAGCTCCAGCCCGCAGTCCGGCCGTTCCAGAATGGCCCGGGCGACGAGGCGGCCGATGCGGCCGAAACCGTTAATGGCGACTTTGGTCATGCAATTTCCCTTATTTTCATATGCGCGAGGACGCGCTCGGTGATCTTGGGCGCGGTCAGCCCGAAATTGTCGTAGAGGTCCTTGGCCGGTGCCGAGGCGCCGAAGCGGTCGATGCCGATCCGCAGGCCGTGAAGGCCAGTATAGCGCTCCCAGCCGACGGTCGTGCCGGCTTCGATCGACACGCGCAGGATCTGGCGGTTCGAAACGTCCGGCAGGATGTCCTCGCGGTAGGCCGCGTCCTGGGCGTCGAAAACATCGGTGGATGGCATGGACACGACATCGGCGCCGATCCCCTGCCCTTCAAGGGCGATGGCGACGTCGAGGGCGATCTCGACCTCCGAGCCGGTGGCAAGGATGATGACCTTCCGCTCGGCCTCCGCGCGTTTCAGCCGATAAGCGCCCCTGGAGCAAAGGTTGGAGCTTTCTGCCTTCGTCCGCACCGGCCGCAAATTCTGGCGGGTCAGCGCCAGCAGCGAGGGCTTGTCGTCCTGGATCGCCAGGGCCCAGCATTCCGCCGTCTCGACCGCGTCCGCCGGGCGATAGACTGAAAGGTTCGGGATCATGCGCAGCGATTGGAGGTGCTCGATGGGCTGGTGCGTCGGGCCATCCTCGCCAAGCCCGATCGAATCGTGGGTCATGACGTGGATGACCCTTGTCTCGGAAAGCGCGCCGAGGCGGATGGCCCCGCGGCTGTAGTCCGAGAAGACAAGGAAAGTGCCGCCGTAAGGCACGACACCACCGTGCTGGGCCATGCCGTTCATCGCCGCGGCCATGCCGAACTCGCGGATGCCGTAATAGATGTAGCGGCCGCCATAATTGTCGAAGGTCAGCGGCGCCTGGTCCTTGGTCTTGGTGTTATTGGAGCCGGTGAGGTCGGCAGAACCGCCAATCGTCGCCGGGATCGCGGCGTTAATCGCTTCCAGCGCCATTTCCGAGGCTTTGCGGGTCGCGACCGGCTTCAGGTCGGCAAGCAGCTTGTCGATGTAGGGGTTCAGCCAGGCATCGTCATATTTGCCGGCGATGCGAGCCTTGAATTCGTCAGCCTTGCCGCTCGCCTCGAGGCGTCGATTCCAGTCGCCGCGCTCGGTAGCACCGCGCGATCCGGCGGCGCGCCACGCCTTGGCGACATCGTCCGGGATCTCAAATGGCGGGAATTCCCAACCCAGTTCCTTGCGGGCGGCCGCGACTTCGTCGGCGCCAAGCGGCGAGCCGTGGGTCGCCGACGTGCCCTGCTTGTTGGGCGCTCCGTAACCGATGATCGTCTTGCAGCGGATCAGGCTCGGCCTCGGGTCGGCAACGGCTTCGTCAATCGCCTTCGAGACCTTGCCGCTGTCCATGCCGTCGCATTCGGCGGTGTGCCAACCGCAGGCCTGGTAACGGGCCAGAACGTCCTCGTTGCGGCTCAATTCGGTCGAGCCATCGATGGTGATCTTGTTGTCGTCCCAAAGGACGATCAGGCGGCCGAGGCGGAGATGGCCGGCAAGGCCGATCGCCTCATGGTTGATGCCTTCCATCAGGCAGCCGTCGCCGGCGATGACGAAGGTGCGGTGGTCGACCAGTTCATCGCCGTAGACCGCGTTCAAATGACGCTCGGCGATCGCCATGCCGACAGACGCGGCGAGGCCTTGGCCCAGCGGCCCGGTGGTCGTCTCGATGCCTGGCAGCTCGAAATTTTCCGGATGTCCGGCGCACGGGCTGCCAAGCTGACGAAAGTGCCTGATGTCTTCCATCGTCGGCCGCGCATAGCCGGTGAGGTTCAGAAGCGCGTAGATCAGCATCGACCCGTGACCCGCCGACAGGACGAAGCGGTCGCGATCCGGCCAATGCGGATCGGCGGCGTCGAACTTCAGGTGGCGGGTGAAGAGCGCGGTCGCTGCGTCCGCCATGCCCATCGGCATGCCGGGGTGACCGGAATTGGCGGCTTCGACGGCATCCATCGCCAACGCGCGAATGGCATTGGCTAGTCGGCGCTGGGTCGGCTGCATTGGGTCTCCGTCGCGAAGGGCCAGCCAAAGGATACGCCAGCCGATGCGTGGCCCTATTGTCGGTGAGCCGAGCAGCGTCAACCTTGCCCCGTGATTACAATCCTTTTAGCGAGGGCAAATGAGCGACGAAGGTCTAGTTTCTGCACTCGACCGAGCAGACCGCGCGATGGAGCGCATCGAGCGGGCACTTTCTCGCCTGAAGGTCGGCAGCGGCCGTGACGAACGGCTGCGCGCCAGAGTGCGCGATGTCGTCGCCGAGCTCGATTCCATCATCGAAGGGGCACGCTGATGGCGCACGTCGATCTTCTGATCGCCGGCCGCAGCTACCAGATCGCCTGCCGCGATGGCGAAGAAGACAATCTTCGCGCCGCAGCCCGCCTTGTGGATGCCAAAAGCCGTGAAGCGCTGTCGGGCCTCGGCACGTTGAGCGAGTCGCGGCAGCTCCTTTTTGCCTCGCTTCTGCTCGCCGATCAGCTGGTGGACGGCAGCGGCGGCGCGGTGATGACCCCGCTACCGCCAGAACCTACTGGTCCGGACCCTGTTATCGCCGATCGGGTGGTCCGGCTGGCTGAAAGGCTCGAATCGCTTGCCGATTCCCTTGAGAATGAGGCGGCGGACGCCTAAATAGCATTGCGACGGGTACTGCCCGGTGCGCGCTTTTCGGAAAATCCCTGAGGCGATTAAATCTCCTAGGGGACTGTCCCTGTCCGGACCACTCTGTTTCCATTGGGGTCCGGTGCATATGGTTCCCACCTGACGTTTGTGGCGTCAGAGGATTTTGAGGCAAACGGCCATGGTGGTCCCGTCACATTCCCCGGTTTTGGCAGATAAGATCGCCTTGAGGCGCCTCGGGCGCGAACGCCGCCAGGCCTTTGTCGCCGGGCTGGACCCGGCTGAACGCGGCCGGTTGGAGCAGCAGCTCGCCGAAGTGCTGGGGCCCCTGCTCGTCAAGTCGCGGGTGCTTGGTGGATACGCGCCATTGCCAACGGAGATCAGCCCGCTCCCGGCCCTTGAAGCCGCCGCCGCGCGCGGCACGATTCTCGCCTTTCCTGCGTTTTCCGATCATCAGAGCGCCTTCCGCTTCCGGGTTGGCGACCCGACTGAAACGGGCCCCTGGTCCATTCTCCAGCCGGCGCTCGACGCCCCCCACGTCAATCCGGACCTCGTGCTGCTGCCTTTGGTCGCGGTCGACCGCAAAGGCACCCGCCTTGGCCAAGGCAAAGGTCATTACGACCGGGCGGCGTCCGATCTTCGCGAGCGCGGCGGGCTGCTGATCGGTGTCGGCTGGGCGGTCCAGATGCTGGGCGAAGAAATTCCCGCCGATGCTTGGGACCTGCCGCTCGACGGTTTTGCGTCGCCCGATGGCCTCAGGATGTTCCGTTGAATCGCCAAACTGTTGAGCCTTCATGGCGGAAACCGGCCGGAATCTTCGGAATTCTGGCCATAATTGTGTTATGGGCGGCGCTCGTCGCATCGCTGGCTGCGTTGGTCGAAAAATGGCCTGTATTATTGCAGGGGCTTTTCTATCTCGTTGCCGGCATCGCCTGGATTGCGCCTTTGAAGCCCTTGCTTCGCTGGATGGAAACCGGACGGTTCAGGGCGCAGTAATGCCCCGGATTGTATTATCCGTGTTATATGAGTAATACAGCTTTAGCAGCGAAAATGACACCGAGTCTGACGATCGATCTGGCCCGTCCGTGGCGCACTCACCCGCGTGAAACCGCGGGCCTGGGTTTGCTCGGCCTGGCGACGGCGATCGCGCTTGCGGGCGCTGCCATGTCGACTGCCCGCCTGCCTGGGCCCGATGCTGCGAGCGCAGCCAAGGCGCTACCCTCGTCGCCGGCCGCGACCGACATCCGCAATGTCGACGCGCAGACGGCGGAACAGCTGAACGCCGCCATTCCCTTCGCGAGCGGGCCCAACCCCGCCGCGCGGCCTTTCAACATGGCCAAATCCGGAGCGGAGATGCGCGATCGCGCACTCGAGTGCCTGACCAGCGCAATCTATTATGAGGCCGGCCAGGAGCCGCTCCAGGGCCAGCAGGCGGTTGCCCAGGTCGTGCTCAACCGCGTTCGCCACCCGGCCTTTCCAGCAAGCGTCTGTGGCGTCGTCTACGAAGGCTCGACGCGCAGCACCGGTTGCCAGTTCACCTTCACCTGCGACGGCTCGCTTGCCCGCGCCCCCGAGCGCTCGGCCTGGGATCGCGCCCGCGAGGTCGCCCGCGCCGCGCTTAATGGCTTCGTGCAGCCGGCGGTGGGCAACGCCACTCACTATCACGCCAATTATGTCGCGCCTTATTGGGCGCCGACGCTCAACAAAACGACTTCGATCGGCGCGCATATTTTCTATCGGTGGAGCGGCGGCTGGGGCCAACCGAGGGCGTTCAGCCAATCCTATTCGGGCCGCGAATCCGATCCGAAGGCGCTTCGCTATGCGGCGCTCAGCGTTCCGCACAACATCGTCTCACCCGTTGCCGCCGCTGCGCCAGCCATGACCAAGATCGACGGCGTCCAGGTCGTCCAGAATGACGGCAAGCGCGTTCGCGTGCTGTTCACTCCGGAAGCGCGCGCGGCGGTCGAGAAGGTGAAGCACGTCGACTATATCGAGCGCGTCTCGGCATCCGAGAACCTGCGCGACATGCTCGGCGGCGCTGCGCCAGCCGGAACCGAAAAGCCTCTCGGCCGGATCAGCGAGGCTGCCCCGGGACCGGCGACTGCAGCAACGGCCACTGCCGCGACCGGAGCGCCCGTTCCCGCTAACTGAAACTTCGACCGAAATGGTGGTTTAAGTAAGGCTGGCAAAAGGGGAATTCCCCTACCCGCACACTCCTTCGCATCCAGGGGTCCAGCGTGCCGAAACCCGCCAATCGCCTTTACGTCCCGGAATTCGTGCACGTTGCTCGAACCCTGCTCATTGAACTGCGTGCGGCGCACCGCCGGCTGATCGCCGAACTCGCTTCAATGGATCGGATCACCGCCAGGAAAGCCGCGGACCCGACATCCTGCACCACCGCCCGCTGGCAGCTCAGCCAGGCGGCCCTCCAGCGAAGGCTGATCGCGGCACGCATCTGCGATTATTTCACACATCGCCTTGACGCGGACCGGCGCGACGAACTGAAACGGCTGACCTCGGCTGATCAGGCGCTCCTGCGGGAAAGCTCGGCGCATCTAGGCCGCTGGCCCACCAGCAACCTGGAACAGGACTGGATAGGATTCTGCCATGCCTCGCGGGAGATCCGTCGCCGGGAGCATGCCCACATCGTGCTGGAGCAGCAGCTGCTTTACCCCTTGCTGCAGGACGCAGTGAAAATCGCGGCCTGAAATCGCGAATCGCAAGGGATGGCGCGAGTGACGGGGCTCGAACCCGCGACCTCCGGCGTGACAGGCCGGCGCTCTAACCAACTGAGCTACACCCGCTAAAAACGGCGTGGCGGGCAACTAGGTGACGCCCCGAAACCTGTCAACCGGTGGAAGCGGCCTCTTCGTCGTCTTTTTCGTCATCCTCACCGACGTGGGTCAACGTCCCCTGTTCAAACAGGAATCCGGCAATGTCCGGCGTGCCCGCAGCGGAAAAGATCGTCTTGAAGATGATCAGCAGCGGAACCGCCAGCAGAGCGCCGGTGGTGCCCCAGATCCAGGCCCAGAAGCTCAGCGACACGAGGATGAGCAACGGGTTTACCTCGATCTTGCGACCGACGATCATCGGCGTGATCGCATTGGCTTCAACGAGGTGCAGGCCAATGAAAATCGCCGGCGGCAACATCGCGGCCCAAACGTCGGGAAAGGTCATCAGCCCCCCGATGAACAGGAGGAAAGCGGAGACGATCGGGCCGAGGTATGGGATGTAGTTCGCAACGGCGACGATACCGCCCCACATGACGGGCGAATCCATCCCCAGCCCCCACAGGATGAGCGCGGTCAGGGCCCCAAGGCAGACATTGATGACGGTGATCGTGCCGATGTAGGTCGAGGTGGCTTCGACCACCTGCTGGATGACCCGCGCCGTCGTCATCGCCCCTTCGAAACTGCCGCGGCTCTTGATGGTGCTGCGGCGCATGCCGGTCCAGCCGGACAGGAAGAAGAACACAACCAACAGCGCGAAGAACAGCTGGATCGCGGCGTGCGGCGCCGAGGCGGTCACCAGGCCCAGCAACGAATTGGGCGTCTCGACACGCACTGCCCGCGCACTGGAGCTGGAGACTACGATCTGGGAAAAAATGCGGTCGATATATTTGTCGAGGCTCTTGTAGAGGTCGAGAACTGGCGCGAGCGCCGATTGCACCCTGCCAATTCTCTCCGGAACCTGGACCACCCAGTCCATCGCCGGGACGACGATGGAGCCGATGGCGAACGCCATGATCGACAGGAAGATCACGACGCACATCACTGCGGCAAGCTTTGAAGGCACGCCCTGACGCTCGAGCCATTCCAGCATCGGGACCAGCGCAATGGCGACGACCAGTGCCGCAGTAACCGGAAGGAAAAACTCGGCACCCGCGCGGAGCGCGAACGGCAGGCCGACGATCACACCGATTCCTGCGATCAGCGTCAGCGAGGCCAGCAGCCGGTCGCGCCGGACGGCGACATGCTCGACGGCCTGTTCCAGCTCGGCGGCGGTCGCCTGGGTACTGTCCGTGCGCTTGTCCATCCGCGGCAGCATATCCCCGTGCGGCGGAAGCGAAAGCAGAATTTCTTGGATGGTGCCCCTGGTCCGACTCGAACGGACACTCCGTGAAGAACTCGATTTTGAGTCGAGCGCGTCTACCATTCCGCCACAGGGGCCCTGGGCCGAGCGCCTTTAGCTAATGATCGCTGGCCAGCGAGGCAACCCGGGATGAAAACCGCCTCTCAAATACCGGCCGCCGACCTGATCGATGTGACCGATCCCGGATTTCCTTTGCCTGCGGCGGACATGACGACCCGGTTCCGGCCACCGTTCTTCGCCTCGTAAAGGGCCTCGTCCGCTTGCCGGATCCAGCGCTCGATGCTCATCCCGCCTGCCCGATCGAGCACCGACACGCCGACACTGAGCGTGACATTGCCGAGCGGGCTTTCCGAGTGGGCGATCCCAAGCTCGGCAATCGCCAGCCGCATCTTGTCCGCTCGCGCCGCCGCCGCACGGATCGACGCTGCTTTCATCACGATCAGGAACTCCTCTCCGCCAAGGCGGTACGCCGTGTCACCTTCGGCCAGCGACCCGCGAATGGCCTCGGATACGAGTTGCAGCGCCTGGTCGCCGGCCAGGTGGCCTCGACTGTCATTGAACTGCTTGAAGAAATCGATGTCGCACATCGCCGCGCAATATTGGTGCGGCGAGATGTCGGTCAGGAGCCACTTCGGCGCGTCCTCATTGAGGCTGAGGCGCGTGGCAAGACCAGTCAACGGATCGACCCGGGCCTGGCGAAAGAGGCGTTGGTTGAGTTTCTGGAGCTCGAGTTGATTCTCCTCCAGCTTTATCGCGGAGCTTTCGGCAGCGGTCCGTGCAATCTCGATTTCCTTGCCCCACCGGCGCACCGGACCAACGAAAGCGAACCAGCCGACGAGGATCAGGGCCAGTGACACTCCGGACAAGGATATGATTGTCCACAGGTAGAAATTCAGGCGGCTTCGCGTCGACTCGACGAAGCGTGCCGCGTGTTTTTCAATGGCTCTGATGCCCTCGTAATAAACATTGTTCAGATAGTCGTAGCGCGAGCTGCGAATGAGCTTCTGGGCGCTGGGGAGTTTGCCTTTGCTGGCAAGATCGAGCGCCTGGTATTCCATGGCGATCAGCTTCAGGTCTGCCTCGTCCACCGAGGCGATCGCGGCTTCATTCTGTCCCGACTGCAGGTCGCGGCGAAGCGAGCTCAACGTCTCCCTTAGAACCGGCTGTATGGTGCGGTAGCGGGCGGCCGCTTCGCTGTCCCCGTTCGTCACGACGGCTTTCATCGACATCTCAAGGACGGTTCCATAGTGATCGACCTTCTCGGCTGCGGTGATCACGTCGATCTGCGCCCGCATTTCGTCACGGATATTGTCGCCCACGCGCCACGTCAGGGTGATCGAAGCCAGCATGAGGGCGATCATCGCCAGGATACCGAGCCGGAACATGCCGATTGGAAAACGCGATGACTCGTCGCTTTGCGGAAGTTCAATCATGGCTTGGACTTTCGTAGGTGCGTTCGAGGTGCGCCTACGGCTGCCAGATGTAGGAAGGCTTAGTTGCTCATCCGAAACGGATGAGTTTCGCTCGATCAGTTCCTCGGCGCCTGGTGCCGATAGCTGAGGGCTTCGGCGACGTGGATCCGGCCGACCTGCTCCGCCCCCGCCAAATCGGCGATTGTCCTTGCTACTCGCAATACGCGATGAAAACCGCGTGCCGACAGCCGCATTGCCGCCGCCGCGTCCGCAAGCAGTTTGCGGCCGGGCTCGTCCGGCGTTGCGACGCTATCGAGCAGCTCTCCGTCCGCCTCCGCGTTCGTGCGCGGGCCATGGCCGTTGTAGCGTAGGGACTGAACCGCCCTCGCCCGCGCCACGCGCTTTGCGACGTCTTCGCTCCCCTCCGCCGGCGGCGGCAGGGTCAGATCGGCGGCGCTCACTCCCTGCACATCGACGTGCAAATCGATGCGGTCGATCAGAGGCCCCGACACCTTCGCCTGATAGTCGGCGGCGCAGCGCGGTGCTCGCGAGCAGGCCAGCGCCGGATCGCTCAGATGTCCGCAACGGCACGGGTTCATTGCCGCGATCAGCTGTACCCGCGCCGGAAAGGTCACATGCGTATTCGCCCGGGCGACGCTCACGCTGCCAGTCTCCAGCGGCTGCCGCAGCGAATCGAGTACGGCGCGCTGGAACTCGGGTAATTCGTCGAGGAACAGTACGCCAAGATGCGCGAGGCTGATCTCCCCCGGCCGCACCTTCAACCCGCCGCCGACCAAGGCCGGCATCGACGCCGAATGGTGCGGCGAGCGGAACGGCCTTCTCCGGACCATCCGTCCGCCGTTCAACTCGCCTGCCACCGACGCGACCATCGACACCTCCAGCGCCTCGGCCGGCTCAAGCGGCGGCAGGATCCCCGGCAAACAAGCGGCAAGCAGCGACTTTCCCGCCCCCGGCGGACCGCTCATCAGCAGGTTGTGACCACCCGCCGCGGCAATCTCCAGCGCGCGCTTGGCTGTTTCCTGCCCCTTCACCTGTTTGAGGTCCGGACCGCCCACCAACGGCTCCGCCTCACCCGGCTGCGGTGCTGCCAGCAAGGTTGTACCCTTCAAATGCGCGAGCAACGCCAGCAAGTCCGGCGCCGCAAGCACCTCGACATCGCCGGCCCAAGCCGCCTCCGCCCCCTGTCCAGCCGGGCAAATCAATCCCTTGCCCTCACCGGACGCATGCAACGCAGCCAGCAAGACGCCAGGCGACGAAGCAATCCGCCCGTCGAGGCTCAATTCACCGACGGCGACATAATGCGAGAGGCTTTCGGCATCTGTCGCCCCGATCGCCGCGAGCAAGCCAAGCGCGATCGGCAGGTCGAAATGCGAACCCTCCTTCGGCAAATCCGCCGGCGACAGGTTCACCGTGATGCGCTTGGGCGGGAGCGCGAGGCCGATGGACGCCAATGCCGCGCGCACCCGCTCGCGGCTCTCGGCAACGGCCTTGTCCGGCAACCCGACGATGACGAAGGCCGGCATCCCGGCGGCGAGTTGCACCTGCACCTCGACGGCGCGGGCCTCGAGCCCCAGATATGCAACAGTGGAGACGATCGCGACCATTACGGCCGCTCCCGGAACGCGATACTGACCGGCGGCAATTACCCCCCTAACTCGGCGGCGCCGACCCTAGCGCCGCTCGCGCTCGACGCAAGCACTTGCCGACCGCGCCACCATTGCCCACATGCCCGCCATGATCACGCGTAGGCAGTGGCTGCGTTTTATAAACCACCCGGTAGTCGAATGGTCGATCTTCGGCCTGGGCATCCTCCTGATGCTCGCTGCGATTCCAGTCGGCGCGCTTCCCGGCCCGGGCGGAATCTTCGTTTTCGCTGCCGGCCTGGCGCTTGTTCTCAGGACCAGCATGTGGGCCAAGAGGCGCTACGTGAAGTTCAAGCGCTGGCAGCCCAAGGTAGGGCGCTGGGCCGATTGGGGACTGCAGCGCCGCAGCGCCAGGCGCCGCGAGGAGCTTCGCAAGGAGCATGAAGAACGGCGCAAGCTGGACGGGGCCGCCAATGCGCCCGCCGAAGCGCAGGTAAATGCGCCCTCGGACGTCCACGGCGATTGACTTTGAAAGCCCACCCCTATATCGGCGCCCCCAACAACGGCCGCCCTTTGGCGGCTCTTTTTTCTTATATTCGAGGCATGAGCGATGAAGCGCACTTTCCAGCCGAGCAATCTGGTCCG
>Ga0207701_10003032_pt1 | contig 17332 bp, 19 predicted proteins | sample KBSSwiSSwithPhiX_FD_184294 | JGI IMG/M metagenome (GOLD analysis project Ga0207701, IMG submission 184294) | Switchgrass rhizosphere bulk soil microbial communities from Kellogg Biological Station, Michigan, USA, with PhiX - S5 (SPAdes) (version 2) | ecosystem: Environmental > Terrestrial >... | reverse complement strand
CGTTCAACTCTCGTGGCGCGTTGTTGAGCGGCGCCCTTGCGGCGTTTGCAAAAGGTGGAGGACTAAGTGGAGTCATAGGAACAGGTGACACGGTTCGAGCGTTTGTTACCGCTCTGATGACGGACTCGCGCGTCAAACTGCTATCGTCTCCCAGTGTGCTCGCCAGCGACAACCGTCCCGCGCGCATCCAAGTGGGAGCCGAGGTACCGATTCCCACGGGGACAATAAATGCCGCCGCCGGAAACGCAAACGTTTCCTCTAGCACGACGATTCAATATCGCAACACAGGCCGAATTCTGACAATCATTCCCCAGGTGAATGCCCAAGGATTGGTGAATCTGCAGCTCAAGGCTGAAGTGAGCGCGCTCGGTGATAACATCCCGATAGGTGGCCAGGGAGAAACGTTTCCGACCTTTAATACCCAAGATGCGGAAACGACGGCAGTCGTCCTAGATGGTGAAACGTTGGTTATCGGCGGGCTGATCGGCGAGCTTAAAACCAGAAGTCGACAAGGAATTCCTTATCTCATGGATATCCCGGTCGTCGGCCGTTTTTTTGGCACAACAACCGATAGCCTCGATCGCACTGAACTGATCATGCTGATTACGCCACACGTAGTCCGCAATCGCGACGAAGCCAGGCAGGTTACCGAAGACTTTAAAAAATCGCTTTCAGCGGTGCGAAATGAACTGGAGCGAATGGGAAGAGAACGACAAAACCTACAGCAAAGGCCAGTCGAAAATCGCCCAGCGTTACCTGGGCCGTTGAGCGATCCGCCGCCGATACCGAATCCGCCGCCACCGGCTCCGGCTCCAAGTGCTTTACTGTTGATGCCCGGCGCCTCAGCGCGGTCGGTTCAAAAAACCACAATACTTTCGAATCCGGAACGAAACGCGGCGCCAGGCTATGGCGCATATTCCGATGTCCGCGACCGTACGAGTTCTGAAAGTGTCGCTTCTGTCCCGCCCGGTAAAGTGGCACAATCGCCCATCGCTTTGCATGCGCTCTCGATTACACGGCCTATGGGAACAACGAACGTGGCTCCGCAGCCCCCCGTGAACCGCCGACTTGAAATCAAGACCCAGCAACAATGGGCAGTCCAAGTTGCCTCGTTGGCGGCAGAAAAGGATGCGCAGACGATGGCTGATTTCTTGCGCCAGCACGGCTACGATGCCTATGTGATGACGGTCCAACTCGCCAGCCAAACCTGGCATCGGGTTCGTATCGGGCGGTTTGTCGATCTTGAAGCGGCCAATCAATTGAGAAATTCTCTGGCTAGCTCTACGGATTTTAAGCGCGCCTACGTAGCCGCTAATTAGACGCGCCGCGGTTATTCTGCTGTCCTTCCGAGCCGTGCATGCGGCTCATCTTGTTCTCCCGCGGGTGGAGTGCGGGTCGCCTTTTTATTCTTTAAATCGAGTTCAAGCCGTGTCGAGTGCGCGGCCGGAACCCGTCGTCTTCGAGGATTTTCCTAATCGATATTCGTTTGTTATGATTAAAATAGCTGATTGTTCTGCTGTTGCCAGCCGCGTTTGGAGGTCGTTAGCGACGACGTTGATCGGGGTGATGAAAGAGAGTATCGTTATTCGATTTCCAGAATGGCTGAGACATTGCTGTGGAGGGAATGTCGGGCGGTTGTTTATGTTATCCGTTACCCAGTCCATCCGCTAAGGAACCGGCCAAAAATTAATCTTTGCAGGTGAGGCGAGCGTGAATCCAAATCAATTGACGATCGAGCATGTCCAGGAGATTCTGCTTAAGGAAAAATATGTGTGCGACCGTGCCTTGGCCACGGTAGTCTATCTATCGCTCGTGATGGGTAAGCCGTTGCTTCTGGAGGGAGAAGCCGGAGTCGGTAAAACCGAGATCGCTAAAGTTTTAGCCAAGGTGCTTAATGCCAAACTGATCCGGCTCCAGTGTTATGAAGGGCTCGACGCCAACACGGCCCTCTACGAGTGGAATTATCCCAAGCAGATGCTGCGTATTAAATTGGAAGAAGTCGAGCACGGCGATAGGCAAAAAGTCGAGACCGAGATCTTCAGTGAAGAATATTTGGTCAAGCGCCCGTTGCTCGAGGCAATCCAAACCGACGGCGCCAACCCGCCGGTGCTGCTGATCGACGAGATCGACCGCGCCGACATGGAGTTCGAGGCGTTTTTGCTCGAGGTCCTGTCGGATTTTCAAATTACCATCCCCGAACTCGGCACGATCGCGGCGAAACACCGGCCCTACGTGTTTCTAACGTCCAACCGCACGCGGGAAATCCACGATGCGCTCAAACGCCGTTGTCTCTATCATTGGATCGAGTATCCGAGCTTCGAAAAGGAGTACGAGATCATAACGACCAAGTTTCCCGCGGTCGAAGCCAAGATGGCGCAGCAGATTTGCGCTTTTATGCAAAAGGTCCGCGAGATGAATTTTTACAAACGGCCGGGCGTGGCGGAAACCCTCGATTGGGCTTCGGCGTTGATCGCACTCAACCGCAAAAATCTGGACGATAAGACCGTCGTCGAAACCATGGGTTGCGTATTCAAATACCGCGAGGACTTGCATCACTTGCGCGACCAGGTCGAAGGACGGCAACTTAACTTGGACGCGCTATTGAGGGCGTCGCCCGAGATGGTGAGTTAAGGTTCGATGGAAGTCACTTCAGAAACAATCGCGGCGGCGGTCAACAGTGTAGCTGCGGCGCGCGGCCAGGGAACGTTGCCCAATCTGATGGCGTTTGCCCGCGCGCTCAAACAGTTGGGCGTCAAAGTAAGTCTTAGTCAAGTGCTCGACGCCTCACGGGCGGTGGAGCACGTCGATCTCGCCGAGAAGACCGACTTCAGAGCCTTGCTGCGCGCGAATATGGTCTCGCAGAAAGAAGATTTTCCGGCCTTTGACTTGTTGTTCGATTCCTTCTGGCGCGAGATGAGCTATGAGCGGGTGCCGATGGAAACCATGGAGATCGAAGGCACGCCGAGCGAGTCGCCCGCGCCCGAAGGCGGCGACGAAGAAGGTGGACTCGAAGAAGCCACGGCGGAGACCCTAGCCAAGGAAAACTTGCCGCTGGAAAATCTCGACGAGTTTTCGGTGCCGACCTATAGCCCGCAAGAGCTGATGAACCGCAAAGACTTCAGCGAGATGGGAGTGGAGGAGAGCCGCGCCGTCGCGCGCGCGATTCTCCTGATCGCGACCAAGATCGCGACGCAAATCAGCCGGCGCAAAAAAATCGGCCGCAAGGGCAATACGGTGGATCCACGCTGGACGATGCGCCGCAGCATGAAATACGGCGGCGAGCTCGTCGAGTTGGTGCATCGCAAGCGCCGCATCAAAAAAACCAAAGTCGTGCTGCTTTGCGACGTGAGCGGCTCGATGGACTGCTACAGCCGATTCTTGATTCAATTCATGTATGGCCTGCAGAACGAACTGTGGGGCGTGGAGACTTTTGTTTTCAGCACCTCGCTCAGCCGGATCACGCACCTCATTCGTACCAAGGACATCGTCAACGCGCTGGAAAAGATCTCCGGCAGCATTCTCGGCTGGTCCGGCGGCACCAACATCGGCCGCTCGCTGCACACTTTCAATCGCGACTTTGCGCCGAGCATGGTAACTCACCGGACCGTCGTCGTGGTTATCAGCGACGGTTGGGACCGCGGCGATGTGAGCTTGCTCGAACGCGAGATGCAAGATCTGAAGCGGCGCTGCAAGAAAATTATTTGGCTCAATCCGCTTTTGGCGAGCGAGAACTACGAGCCGCTGTGCAAAGGCATGCAAGCAGCGTTGCCTTATCTCGATTTGTTTTTGTCCGTGCATAACGTAAATAGTTTGGTCGCTCTCGGGCGGACGCTGCAGAAGGTGGCCTAGCGAGTCGTAGATCGAGGATGGAGGATCGCCGACTGCAATTCTAATCTTCATTATTGGAGGAACCAACATGGCTGGACCCGGCGCTTGTTATACGGATGCAGACCTGGAAGTCAAAAAGAAAGATTCGATTTATCACCAGGTAAAGGAATTTCTCGACAAGGGAGAAACCTTGGCTGTGGCAACCATCGTCTCAACCAAAGGCTCGACGCCGCGCGAAGTCGGCGCCAAGATGGTGGTTACCGCCTGGGGGGAAATCCTCGGCACCATCGGCGGCGGTTGCGGTGAGGCGGATGTGAAGCGTGAGGCGATCGAGGTGATTCGCACGCGCAAGCCGAGAACGGTGCGCGTCGACCTTCTGGACGATATTTCCTCGGACAGCCCGGCCGTGTGCGGCGGCATCATGAACGTATTTATCGATCCCTGGTGGAATGAGCGGGAGCGGGAAGCAGCGCCGGCAGGTAAATGATTTCCCTCTCCGAAGAACTGGTTCAGATCAGCGAAGCAGGCGCGGCGGCCGTGCTGGCCACCGTCGTCGAGGTCGAGGCCGGCGTGCACGTTGAGCCGGGAGCGAAATGTCTGGTACGCGATGAAAAGGTAAGCGGCGAAACGATCGGCGATCCGCGCGTCGTCCAGGCGATCGTCGAAGAGAGCGCCAGCCGTTTACGCGCCGAAAAATCACAGCTGGTTTCGCTGAACATTCCGCAAGCCGGCGGCAAGCTGGAAGTCTTTTTCGAGGTGATGCCGTCGCCGCCGAAGCTTATTGTCGTTGGCGCCGGTCATATCGCGGTGCCGTTGGTTAAAATCGCCAAAGTCTTGGATTTTCACGTGACGGTTATCGATGATCGTTTGCTCTACGCCAACCGCGAGCGGTTCCCCGACGCCGATGAAGTTTTGGTCGGTGACATGGCGCAGATGCTCAAAGAGATGACCATCACGCCCTCGTATTACATCGTGCTGATTACGCGCGGGCATGCTTATGACGAGCCCTGCTTGCGGGTGGTTCTGCCGAGCCAGGCGAAATATATCGGCATGATTGGCAGCCGGCGCCGGATCAAAGCCTGTTTCCAGAGATTTCGCGATGAAGATAAGATCAGCGAAGAGTTGATCGAACGGGTTTATGCTCCCATCGGTCTCGACATCGGGACCGAGACGCCGGCCGAAATCGCTCTGTCGATTCTCGGCGAAGTCATCAAAGTGCGGCGCGGCGGCGACGCAGCTTCGCTTTCCGGCCATTGACGAGCCAAGCCGTGCAGCAGATGAGCGGAATAATATTTTCCGATCTAGGTCAAGCTGCTTCGTTCATGGCTTTGGATTGGGTGCAAGCGGCTTTGAAGCAATGTTTGGGATTCACCCCTTTTCCGGCAACGCTAAACGTCCGGCCCAGTGCAGCCGAGGACGCGGCCGTTTGGCAGCGGGTGCGCGACGGATCGGCCGGCGTAGCGCTGGCACCGGCGCGCGGAAACTTTTGTAATGCCCGGCTCTATCCGATTGCAATTATCGGACAAGCGGGTAAAGTTCCCGAGAAAATCTTGGGCGCGGTGCTATTTCCCGAGGTAGAAAATTATCCGGATGACAAGATCGAAATCGTCGCGCCGCTGCGGCTGAAAGAACATCTTGGCGTCGGCGACGGCGATCAACTCACGTGGGAGTTCCTCAATTGAATCAGAAAAAAAGATTGATCATTGGTATCTCGGGAGCGACGGGCGCAATCTACGGCGTGCGCATGCTGGAGATCCTTGCCAAGATCGACGATATCGAAACGCACCTCGTCATGAGCAAAGCCGGCCGGATGACGATCCAAGTAGAAACGCCTTTTTCCGTGAAAGACGTGGAAGCGATGGCCGACGTCGTTCATGACATCAGCAACGTGGGCGCGAGCATTTCGAGCGGATCGTTTCGCACCGAAGGGATGGTGATTGTGCCTTGCTCGATGAAATCCATGGGCGGCATCGCTCATTCGCTCGCCGGCGACCTGCTGGTGCGCGCCGCCGACGTGGTATTGAAAGAACGAAAAAAGCTCGTGCTGGTTGTGCGCGAAACGCCCCTTCATCTCGGTCATTTGGAAGCGATGGCCTCGCTCACGCGCATGGGCGCGATTATTTTCCCGCCGGTGCCGGCGTTCTATCATCGCCCCAAGACTTTAAATGACGTCATCAATCAAACAGTCACACGGATTCTCGATCAATTCGATATCGATGTGAAGCTCTTCCATCGCTGGGACGATGAAGGCATGAGCCGCCATCCCGACGCATCCAAGACCACGCCGATTACCGCGGCCAAAGAACGCAAGGAAGCGAAAAAGCAGCGGTGATTTCGCTGTCGCTGCGCTGACATGCCACGCCGCCGGGTGATCAAAGCCCTCACCAAAACCCAAAAACGCAAAAAAGAGCATCTAGAAATCTGCCTCGATACCGAGAGCGTCACGAGCGCATCCGGCACGGGTCTTAACCGCTATCGCTTCGTCCACAACGCGCTGCCGGAGCTCGACATCGATGAGATCGATCTGAGCACGACGTTTCTCGGCAAACGCTTGCAGGCACCGATCCTGATTTCCTCGATGACCGGCGGCTTCGATCTGGCGCGCAAAGTAAATCGCAATTTAGCTGCGGCGGCGCAGAGCTTGGGCCTCGCCATGGGCGTCGGTTCGCAACGAGTCGCCGTCGAAGAGCCGTCCGCGGCGGGTTCGTTTGAGGTGCGCGACGTCGCGCCGGATATTCTTCTGTTCGGGAATCTCGGCGCGGTGCAGCTCAACTACGGCTACACGGTCGAGCATTGCCGGCGCGCGGTATCGATGATCGGCGCCGACGCGCTGATTTTGCATTTAAACGTTCTGCAGGAAGCGGTTCAGCCCGAAGGCAATCGCAACTTCAAAGGACTGGGTGAGAAAATCGCGGCGGTGTGCCGTGAGCTCGAAGTTCCCGTGATCGCCAAGGAAGTCGGCAACGGCATCTCAGTCGACGCGGCGATCCGATTGCAGCGCGCCGGCGTCAAAGCGCTCGACGTGGCCGGATACGGTGGGACTTCTTGGTCCGCCGTCGAAGCGCAGCGCGCCGTGAAACAGGGTAAGCGGCCTGATACGGCCTTTGCCGCCTGGGGCATTCCGACCGAGGAGGCGCTCGTCAGCGTGCGCCAAGCGCTGCCGGATATTCAATTGATCGCTTCCGGCGGCGTTCGCAGCGGCGTCGATATCGCCAAGGCAATCGCCCTCGGGGCCGACCTCGGCGCGTTCGGCCAACCGCTCTTGGCCGCGGCATTGGAGTCTTCGGCAAAGGTGATAGAATTTATCGCCGGCGTGATCCATGAGCTCAAGGTCAGCATGCTTTGCGTCGGCGCGGTGGATTTAACCGCGTTGCGCAAAGCGCCGCTCGTGCGTCAATCCTGACTCGTGGAATCGCCGTTTTTTTTTGCGCAAACTTCGAAGTTGACAATGGCTGACGAACTGAAAGGCCAAATCCTCGATTATCTTCGCTCACACAACACGATGACGCTGGCGACCTGCGCCGGTGATGCGCCGTGGGCGGCGACAGTGTTTTTTGCCAGCGATGATTTACAGCTGTATTTCTTCTCCGCACCCGATTCGCGGCACTGCCAGAATCTAGCTCTAAACTCAAAGGTCGCGGTCACGATTCAGGAAGACTACCACGACTGGCGCGAGATCAAGGGGATTCAACTCGAAGGCCAGGTTGCGCTCGTCGACGGTGTCCTGGAAAAAGCCAAGGCGATGGCCGTTTACGCGCGTAAGTATCCGGGTGTGATCAAGCTCTTTACCGATCCCAGCAGCGGGGTTTTTTACAAGGCGTTCCTCAAGGTCAAATTTTACTGCGTCACGCCGGAGAAGGTTTTTTATATCGATAACGCCCAAGGGTTTGGCAAGAGGCAAGAGCTGGTTCTCGATCGTTAGATCGGGTATAAGACCCGTCGTCAAGGAGAATAGACATCATGTCGCAACTATTGGGAAAAGAATTGCCGCCGGAGCTGTTGCAGCGCCTGAGTGGCGCAGCGATCGAAGCTCAGGAAGGCAAGATCATACCGATCTTTACCATCGATGAAGACGGTTGGGCGCATCCGGCTTTGTTATCCTATTATGAAGTGATTGCTAAAAGTGCATCGACTTTAGATATGGCGCTCTGGAAAAACAGCTCGACGGCGAACAATCTCAGAAAAACCGGCAAGATCACGCTCATGCTGAGCGACTTCAAAACAAATTACTATCTCAAGGGCCGTGTGAGCGAGCTGGAATATGAAATGACCGGCGCCGCGCCCGTGTCGCGCTTTCGCGTTGCCCTCGAGCAAGTGATCGAAGATCAAGAGCCCAACGCGGAAATTACCACGGGTTTGACTTATCGGCGCATGGCTCAGCGCGATCCGAATGATTTTGCGGCCAAGGTGTTCCGTCTTTTGCGAGAGACGCCTCCATGAAGATTAAAAAGATTGTCTTCGCCGGAGCGGCGCTGCTTTTAATCGGCGGCGCGGGATTCGCCTATTGGCGCAACCTCGGTGCTCCGACCGAATCGCCTTATCTCACTGTGCCGGTGAGCCGCGGCAATGTGCGCCAAGTGGTGTCTTCGACGGGTACATTGCAAGCCGTTGTCACCGTGCAAGTCGGCAGCCAGGTGTCCGGCACGATCGACAAGCTTCTCGCCGATTTCAATACCAAGGTGAACGCCGGGCAGGTCGTCGCCCAACTGAATCAAGACAAGTTTAAAGCGGCAGTGGACCAAGCGCGGGCCAATGTTTTGGCGGCGCAAGCGAATCATGCCAAAGCGAAGGTCAGCGTGGAAGATGCGCTCAGGACTTTGGAGCGGAGCCGCGAGCTGCGCAAGCGGGAGCTGATGCCACAGAGTGACCTCGATGCGGCGCAAACCGCCTACGATGCCGCGTTAGCGCAACTGAACGTCAATCAAGCGCAGACCGCTCAAGCTCAGGCTGGCTTGAATCAGTCGATGGTGGATTTGAACAATACCGTGATTCGCTCGCCGGTCGACGGCATGGTTATTTCACGCAATATCGACGTGGGTCAGACCGTCGCGGCGTCCCTGCAAGCGCCGACGCTGTTCACCATCGCCAACGATCTCGCCAAAATGGAGGTTCATACGAGCGTCGATGAGGCCGACGTCGGCAACGTGCGCCAAGAGCAACCGGTGACGTTCACCGTCGACGCGTTTCCGGCGCGCCGCTTTCGCGGCAAAGTGCACCAGGTGCGCAACGCGCCGACGATCATTCAAAACGTCGTGACCTACGACGCCGTGGTGCGGATCGACAACAAAGATCTGCTGCTCAAGCCCGGCATGACCGCCAACGTGCAATTCCTTGTGAGCGAAAAGGAAGACGCGCTGACGATCCCGAACATGGCGTTGCGTTTCAAGCCGCCGGAAGAGAAAAACGAGACCCAGGAATTGCTGCGCCAGGAGCAAAGCCGAACGGCGGCGCCGCGAGTCACGGCTCGGCGGACGAGCCGCGCCGGGGGCAGCGGCGGCGCAGTTGTCGAGGCGCGCCGGGCGCGCCAGGTGAAAATCTACCTGCTCAAAGACGGCAAAGCCCAACCGGTCGAGGTCCAGGTGGGCATCACCGACGGCTCGAAGAGCGAGATTCTCAACGGCTCTCTCAAGGAGAACGATCCGATCATCATTGGTCTGTCGAGCAGCGCCAACCAGGGTCAATCCGCAACGGTCAATCCGTTCCAGCCGGCCCAGCCGCGCCCAGGCTTCCGATGAGCGAGCTGATCCGCGTCGAAGATGTCCATAAAACTTACCGGATGGGCGACGTCGAGGTGCCGGCACTGCGCGGCATCAATCTGACGATCGCGCACGGCGAATTCGTTGCGGTGATGGGTTCATCGGGCTCGGGCAAGTCGACTTTAATGAACATCCTTGGTTGTCTCGATCGGCCGAACACAGGCAAATATTTTTTGGAGGGACATGAGGTTGGCTCGCTGAAGCCGGATCAGTGGGCGTATATCCGCAACAAGCGGATCGGCTTTGTCTTTCAAGGTTTCAATTTGCTTTCCCGCACGACTGCGCTCGAAAACGTCGAGCTGCCGATGATGTACAACGGCTTTGCGGGTCAAGAACGGCATCAGCGGGCGATCGAAGTGCTGTCTTTAGTTGGACTTGATAAGCGCCTCGACCATACGCCCAACCAGCTTTCCGGCGGTCAACAACAGCGGGTTGCGATCGCACGCGCGCTGGTCAATCGGCCGCCGCTGATTCTTGCCGATGAGCCCACCGGCAATCTCGATTCCGCCACCAGCAACGAAATCATGGCTTTGTTTCAGCAACTGAACACGGGGCAGGGCATCACGATTATTCTCGTCACACACGAAGCCGATATTGCGGCGTACGCGCGGCGGCAAATTATCTTTCGCGACGGTCTGGTGATTTCCGATCGGGTCAGCGAACAAGTGATTGCGAAGATGGAGCATTAAGTGCAAGCCTTTATGACCTTGCGCATCGCGCTGCGCGCGCTCGCGAGAAATAAGCTCCGGGCTTTCTTGACAATGCTCGGCATCATCATCGGCGTCGGCGCCGTGATCGCGATGGTCGCGATCGGGGAAGGCGCCAAGTCGACGATCCGCGCGCAGATCGCCGCGCTTGGCACCAATGTTCTGATCGTCTTGCCTGGAAGCAACGTGCAGGGCGGCGTTAGAGCCGGCTTCGGCAACGTCAATACCCTACTCGATAGCGATGGTAAGGCGATGGCGCGCGAGTTGCCTTCGGTGGCGTTTGTCTCACCGGTGCTGCGGCGTCAGGATCAAGTGGTCGCGGGAAACTTGAACTGGGGCACTTTGGCCCAAGGAGTCGCGCCGGAGTTCCAGCAGATCCGCGACTGGCAAGTGGCTGAGGGCCGTTTTCTTCACGAGGGTGACATGGACAGCGCCGCCAAAGTCGCCGTCATCGGCCAAACGGTGGCGCGCCAGCTCTTCGGCAACGACGATGCTTTGGACGCGGTCATCCGCATCCGAAACATCCCGTTCCGTGTGGTCGGTATACTCGGCGCAAAAGGACAGACGGGGCAGGGCACGGATCAAGACGATACGATCATGATACCCTACACGACCATGCAGAAGCGGCTCATGCGTATCACCTGGGTTCAGAGCATCGTCGTCAAGGCCGTGAGCGCCGAGCGGGTCGAAGAAGCCCAGGAACAAATTACTTTGCTTTTGCGCCAGCGCCACCGCATCGGACCCGAGCGCGAAGACGATTTCAACGTGCGCAATCTATCCGATATTGCCGAGGCGGCCACGACCACGGCCCGCGTCATGGCCGTCTTGCTCGGCAGCGTCGCTTCGATTTCTCTCCTCGTCGGCGGCATCGGCATCATGAACATCATGCTCGTGTCGGTGACGGAAAGGACGCGCGAGATCGGCATCCGTATGGCCGTGGGCGCGCGCAGCCGCGACATCATGCTGCAATTTCTCGTCGAGGCCGTCGTCATGGCCGCCACCGGCGGCTTGATCGGGATTCTTCTCGGAGTCGGCAGCTCCGAAGTCATCAAACAATGGGCGCAGTGGCCGACTCTTATCGATCCTGCGATCATCGCGATCGCCTTTCTCTTCTCCGGCGCCGTCGGCGTCTTCTTCGGTTTTTACCCCGCCAAGAAGGCGGCTAACTTGGATCCTATTGACGCGCTGAGATACGAGTAAAAAAGCTTGGATTGCCGAGCTCAGGCTCCTTCCTTTATTTGCATGCAATAGAAAGTTGTCTGCGCACGAAGCGACGACGGAGTGACCGCGGCTTGCGTCAATTGTATCCAAGCCTTGAATCCGCTTGGCAACTGATCCACCGTAAAAGCACGTTTCGGCGGATTTGTTTTGAAAGGAGTCTGTCCCATGTTCGGATACCGCGCCAGAGTCGGTTACATCTCACCTTCCGTGATGGAGCTCAACGCCTATGATTTTTACCGTATCGTCCCCGACGGAGTCGGCCTTATCGCTGTGACCTGCATGGTCGAAGGATGGAAGGAGGACGCCTATAAACGAGCTCTGGCGCAGGTCGAAGCGTGTGCTCGGGAACTTGCCCGCCGCTCTTGCGACTTCGTCATTCACGGCGGCGCGCCGTTGGTTTTGAGCCAAGGTAAAGGATTCGAAACCAAACTTTTGGCCCAGCTACGAGAAATCATCGGCGCCCCATGCACGACCAGCATAGTCGCAGCGATGGATGCTTTTCGCGATCTTTCGGCGACAAAATTAGCAGTGGTTGATCCATATCCGCCCGATCTCAACGCCAAGATGACGGCGTACTTGAAGGATTGGGGTTTTGAAGTCGCTTCATTGGTCAGCCTCGGCACTTCCTTCACGGAGTCTAGTATCGCGTCGGTCGGCGACATCTACCGTGCCGCCAAGCGCGCTGTCAAAGAGGCGGAAAGCGCACAAGCGGTTTTTATTCCTTGCGCAAATTTTCCGGTGGTCGACGTGATTGAAGATATAGAAACCGATTTTGGGTTGCCGGTTATCAGCAACATCACTTCTCAGCTCTATGTCGGATTCAAAGCCATTGGCATGCGCGAGAAAATCTCGGGATATGGCAAATTGATGCGCATGTTATAGCCCGTAGATGCGCCGGTCGCTGACGAAAGAAACTGTTACGCAATAGACTCAACGACAGTTACGGAAGGAGCAGGGTATGGCTAAGATAAGATCGGTCGTCGTGGAGGGCGACCGCCAAAACGGATACAAGAGGGTTCAAGTATTATTCGGCACCAACTATTTCTTGGAGATCGTCGAAAACGACGGTCATGTTGATTTTCTTTTGGGCGCGCACCACACGGGATTCAAAGCAGACGCTTCGGAGCTCGAAGGTGAGCTTCAGAAGTATATCAGCGAAGTCCAGGAGCGCCATCCGGAAAGCACCCTCGAACAGGAGTAGAAGGCGAATTCGTACCCACGGGCATAAGTCCATGTTCGGCTGGCGCGCAAGAAACGTCCGAGATCAGGATGGCTTTTAAAACATTAAAAATACGCACCCCGATTCAAAGATTCGGGAAACTCCTCACGATGATGTGAGCACGGGAGGATGTATGAGATTAAAGTTTGTCATCGCTAATTTCGCCTGCGCGGTATTACTGCAATTAGCGCCTTGGGAGGCTGTATCGGCTCAACAGCTCGATATGTCCTACCCCGGTCTCACCGGAGAGTCGGCGCCGCTGTGGATCGCCAGGGAGTCGGGAATTTTCAAGGAATACGGTATCGATGCGCGGCTCGTCTACATGGAGGGCGGGCGTTTGTCGATCCAAAGTCTGCTTGCCAACTCTACCCAATTTATGACGGGTGATGCGGTGTCCGCCTTGAGCGCGATTGCAGGTGGAGCGGATATTGTCTTGTTGGCTTCGGCGAAGAATGTTTTACCCTACGTCTTCGCCGTGTCTAAAGATGTCCGCCGTCCTCAGGAGCTAAAAGGGAAAATTATTGCTACCTCGCAGATCGGCGGAAGAGCGGGCGAGATCGCGCGCATGGTCATTCGTAATATCGGCCTCGATCCTGACAAAGACGTGACCTACCTTGCGGTCGGCGGAACGATGTCGCGACTGGCAGCTCTCAGCACCGGCAAGGTGCACGCGGCGCCGATTTCGCAGATCGTTGTGCCCGTCGCTGAAGAACGCGGTCTCAAAATCATGCAACTCGAGCCTATTCCGCTCATCATCGATGCGCTCTGGACGTCGCGAAAATTTGCCGAGGAAAATCCACAAGTCGTTCAAAACGTGCTGCGCGGTTACATTCGGGCGATTGCAACGCTGGTGAAAGATCGCGAAAAGTCCGTGGAAATTATGCGCAAATACATGAGAAGCATGGATGCCAGAATGGTACAGGGCGCCTACGAACGTTATAAAGAGGAATTGGATCGGGTGCCGATACCGTCGGATAAGGCGATCAAAAATACCTTAGAGATCAGCCACAGAGTGGCGCCGAAACTGGCCGGAATAGATATTAACCGATATCTCTACTTCAGTCCGGTGCAGCGCTTGGCAGCGGAAGGGTTTATCGATCGTTTGTATAAGTAATCAACGAAATTACACTAAAGGGAGGATTGATAACAATGGCACGTATTCGGCATTTGGCAATCGTTACGGACAATCGCGAAAGGCTGGTCAAATTCTACACGACGGCTTTCGGCATGAAGGTGATAGATGGAGTCGGACCGGCGATTTATCTATCGGACGGTTATTTGAATTTAGCCATCATTCAAAAACGCGGCAACTACAAGGAAGGTCTCTACCATTTTGGCTTCGAAGTGGAAAACATCGAGGAGCTTAGGCCTGTCTGCAAAGAACTCGGAGCTAAAACGGATATCCAGAAACGTCCGGCCAATCGTGAAGCGGAGTATCGGGTCCACGATCCGGACGGCACGCCTATCGATCTCTCACAGCACGGGTGGCCGGTTTAACGTTCTTCGTCGTGGCAGTGCGCCGGCCGTTCGCCGAAGTTGCCGAGAAGGTCGGGATTGCCTCCGGCGCCGCGCAATAAGTGACGCCATCGGCAGTTTCTCGCGCAAACCATATGCAATCTTTTCGATTTCGCCATGAGCCTTTAGGCGCTGTCGAAGCGCCGCGCTGGCAAAGCGAAAGCACGGGTTGCGTCGAATTGGGTGTTATTGTGTGTTTTGCGCCGAGGGTGACAAGCGTCTGGCAGCAATGGAATCTGCCATGCGCGGGTTGATTATTCTCAAGGGCAACGGTTCGAAGCTGCCTGCATGAGTTTCTTGGAGAGCTCTCTTTAAGTGAAAAGGAGATATCGGTTTGAACGCCATCGCATCATTGCTCGGCAACGATTCCGGCAACTTGCTTCAATTCATCAAGTACGCAATCAGCGGATGCATTGCCACCGTAACCCACATCACCATTTTTCACCTGATCGCATGGAAAGTGTTTTTTGCTCTGCAACCACAGGATTGGTTTGTCAAGATTTTCAAACTGCCGATCAAGGAATTGGACGACGCCACGCGCTCGCGCAACTCTATGCTCAGCAATGGCGCGGCCTTTTTAGTCTCTAACTTGGTCGCGTATCTGCTCAACATTTACTGGGTATTCGTTCCGGGGCGTTATTACTGGCTCGTCGAAATCGCGCTTTTCTATCTGGTTTCAGGCGTCTCCATCGTCATCGGCACATCGGTGATGGGAGTTCTTATCCGGCGTTTCGGCATGCTGACGACTTATGCCTTCGGTGCCAATCTGATTGCGGCGCTGATGATTAATTATGCCATGCGCAAATTTTTTATCTTTAATGGCTAAGCGCCGGTGCCACGGAAGCGCGCAGCTCGGTCCTTCGCTGATGGCGTTGATGCTTATATAGCTAGGAGGCGTCCGCATGGAGACAATCGGTTTTGTCGGTCTCGGTACCATTGGCGGCACCGTCGCCGGAAATATTCGCAAGGCCGGGTACCCGATGATGGTTTACGATATCCGTCCTGAGGCGGTGCAATTAGCAGTCGCCCAAGGCGCGCGCGCCGCTGTATCGGCGGCCGAAGTGGCGCGCCACTGTCGAATGGTTTTTACTTCCCTTCCCGGTCCCCTGGAAGTCCAGCAAGTCGCGCTCGGACCAACCGGGCTTTTGCACGGTATTCACGAAAGCAGTCTCTATGTGGATCTTTCCAGCAGTGATCCAGATCTTATTCGACGCATTGAAAGCGAGTTTCACGCGCGCGGCGCGCGGGTGATGGACGCGCCGCTCATCGTCGGCAAAAACGGTATCGCCAATAAAAGCGTGCAGGTTTTGGCGTCCGGACCTCTGGAGGCCTTTCGCGAAGCGAAACCGGTTCTCGATTCGTTCGGCGACACGGTTGTGTACACCGGCGAGCTGGGAACCGGCACGGTGATCAAGTTGGCGCATAATTTGGTTCGCCGCGGCATCGGCTTGGCGATCGGCGAAGGGATCGTTTTGGGTGCCAAGGCTGGAGTCGATCCTCAGCTTCTTTGGCGTTGCATGCATTGGGGCCTGGAGGTGCAACTCAACCAGTTGCTCCAGAGTTTCTCCGAAACTGTATTCAAGGGAAACTATGAAGCACCCGCCAGCTTTGGCATCGGTTTATCGCGAAAGGACGTCGGCCTGGCAAACGAATTGGGGCGCCGGCTGAATGTGCCGATGCCGATTGCGGCACTGGTTGAACAAATCATGATCGAAGCGATTAACCGCGGTTGGTCGGATCAAAGCACGGCGTCGCTATTTCGTCTGCAGGAAGAAGCAGCCGGGATCGAAGCGCGCAAATCGAAGTAACGGCCGATTTTTGTCGAGCGCTGCGACAAACTGGTAAATTAGATTGTCGCCAGCCGTTACGCTGCTTCAGCTCCTTCAAATCGAGTTCGCCGCCTGGCTTCGCATCACCTCCAAGAGCTGCGATTTTTGGATCAGCGAACACCCGCCAGGCATGTGCAACAACTACTAGCTGCAAAGAGCAACCATGCTCCCAAGTAAAAAATCACATTTTTCATAAAGCCTCCCTATTCGTTTCAAACTTGACTATTCTGACGAGGTCTTTGTTTGCCGTCTAGTCGCCCTGAATTAATTGACGTTCTGCATACGTCTGGCCTCACGCCCTTTCTATGGCTCACAGGAACCAGAACTCCAAAAAAACCGGCACAGACTATTTCTGTTGCCGGTTTCACCACTCGCTCCCTGATATCCCTTGGTGACCACGTTGGAATGTCAATTCATCGCATCAATTCTATGCGCATCATGCGCTTGATCGGCATCTGGCAGAACACGGATTGTGCCATGACAGTAAAAAAAATGAGGATCTGAACAGCGCCGGTTACCTTAGTCATTTCTGGTAGTCGGTGAGCGTTGGATCTTTTTGACAAATTGACATTCCTGCCATGCAAATACATGGCAAGTCTGGCTCGAAGCAAAACGCTCCCGAGTATTCGGGCGAGATGGCCGTACCGTACCATTCGAGCACACCTTGGGATGTGTTTCAGAGAAGCAATGCGCCCGGACACAGCTAAAGGGCCTGGAAAGACGGTTCTCGCGCTCATCATAAAACTTGACAAGCCCGTCAAGCGATTGTCGTCGGTTGGGTAAATGGGTGCCTAACGATTTAGCTACTCCTCGCCCGGTTGGATGGACTCGGCTTTATTTGTAAGATTTTGCTGCCTCAGTCACTTCCAGAACTATGCTTCCAGCATGGCATTCTTTATGCTTGGGTTAGGCTCGACGCCTAGCCAGAGGAAGGTTTATAAGAGGAAGGTTTATGATGTTCATTAGTCCTTGTTCAGCAGCTTTACGCACGATCGGCCGCGACCTAGACTGGCGCGGTATCAGAACCTTTCTTATACGATGCGAAGCTAACCTTTTCGTTGTCGAGGGTGGTTATCAATCGCCTCCAGCTGTTACCCCGGTCAGCTTGTATTATGCTTTAAGTGATATCGAGCGGTTGGATCGCGAGGCGCGGGAAAGAAATGATCACCTTTCGCCGGTAAAGGACTTTCTAAGCTTGGCCGAAATCTTGTGGGCAGTCGCGACCTATGTAAGCAGTAAGCAAGGTCGCTTACTGAG
>Ga0207701_10003030_pt1 | contig 17341 bp, 20 predicted proteins | sample KBSSwiSSwithPhiX_FD_184294 | JGI IMG/M metagenome (GOLD analysis project Ga0207701, IMG submission 184294) | Switchgrass rhizosphere bulk soil microbial communities from Kellogg Biological Station, Michigan, USA, with PhiX - S5 (SPAdes) (version 2) | ecosystem: Environmental > Terrestrial >... | reverse complement strand
CACCGAGTTCAACGGCCCGCTGATGTTCATTCCGGGCAGCCACAAGCTCGGCGTGCTCGACGCCGACCACGACACGAGCACCACCAGCTACCCGTTGTGGGTCATCAATCAAGACACAATAAGACGTCTGGTTGATCGAGGCGGAATCGTTGCGCCCAAGGGTCCCGTCGGCTCGATGATCCTGTTCCACGGCTGCCTGGTGCACGCCTCCACTTCCAACCTCTCGCCGTGGAACCGCGTGAGCGTCTACCTCTCGCTCTGCGCTGTGTCGAACCACATCCGGCGGTTCAAGCGCCCGGGCTATATCGCGCACCGCGACTTCACGCCGATCCGTCCGCTGCCCGACGACTGCCTTCTCCGGCATTACGACGTCGCGCTCCCCTGGAAGGACGGCACGCCCGCCGAGGAGCTGCAGCCGTCCCTGAAAGCCGCTTGATGAATCTGTACGCCAAGCTGCTGGAAAGAAAGGACAGACCGCTGCGCATCGGCGTGATCGGCGCGGGGAAGTTCGGCGCGATGTACATCGCGCAGGTGCCGCGCACGCCGGGCGTGCACCTCGTCGGCATCGCGGATCTTTCTCCCGACTCCGCGCGCAAGAACCTCGAGCGCGTGGGCTGGCCGAAGGAGATGCATTCCGCTTCCTCGCTTGACCATGCTTTGAAAGAAAAGCGAACGCACCTGTCGGAGGACTGGGAAGCGCTGGTCGCGCACCCCGCCATCGACATCATCATCGAGTCGACCGGGAATCCGCCGGCCGCGGTCGAGCACGCATTGGCTGCTTTCAGGAACGGAAAGCATGTCGTCATGGTCACCGTAGAGGCCGACGCCTTCTGCGGGCCGCTCCTCGCGCGCAAGGCCGCCGAGGCGGGCGTGGTCTACAGCCTCGCCTACGGCGACCAGCCGGCGCTCATCTGCGACCTGGTCGACTGGGCGCGCACCGCCGGCTTCCCCGTGGTCGCCGCGGGCCGCGGCCACAAGTGGCTGCCGCACTATTCGCAATCGACGCCCGACACCGTGTGGGGCTACTACGGCCTCACACCCGAGCAGGCCCGGGCGGGCGGGCTCAACCCGAAGATGTTCAACTCGTTCCTCGACGGCTCGAAGCCCGCTATCGAGACCACTGCGGTGTGCAACGCAACCGGCCTCACGCCCGCGCCGGACGGGCTCGCATATCCCGCCGGCTCGGTCGACGAGATTCCCTCGCTGATGCGCCCGGTGTCCGAGGGCGGAGTCCTGCACCACAAAGGACAGGTCGAAGTCGTCTCGTCTCTCGAGAGAGATGGAAAGCCCATCGCGTACGACATCCGCTTCGGTGTCTGGGTGGTGTTCGAGGGCGACTCCGAGTACATCAGGCGCTGCTTCATGGAATACGGCGTGAAGACCGATCCGTCGAGCCGCTATGCCTGCATGTACAAGCGCTGGCACCTGATCGGCCTCGAAGTCGGCATCTCGGTGGCAAGCGTCGGCCTGCGGCGCGAGCCTACGGGGTGTGCGACCGGTTGGCGCGCCGACGCCGTGGCAATTGCAAAACGTGACCTCAAAACCGGAGAAGTGCTCGACGGCGAGGGCGGCTACACCGTGGTGGGGAAGCTGATGCCGGCGCAGGCTTCGCTCGCCCAGGCCTGTCTGCCGCTCGGGCTCGCGCACGGCTGGAAGGTGCTGCGGCCGATCGCCGCGGGGCAGCCGGTCAGGTGGAGCGACGTCGCGTTCGACGCCAATTCGACCGCAGTGCGAGTGCGGCGCGAGATGGAGGCATCAATCCGCGCTAATGCCGGCCGCCTTGATGAGGCGGCCCCAGCGCTCGACTTCCGCGCGCACGAACTTCGCTAGGTATTCGGGGCTGCGCCGCTCGGGCGCGACGATCTCCAGGCCGAGGTCCTCCAGGCGCTTGCGCAGCGGGGGATTTTCGAGCATGTCGTTCATCGCGCCGTTCAGCCGGCGCACGATCGGCTCGGGCGTTCCCTTCGGCAGGAAGAACGCGTTCCAGACGCTCGCCTCGACCCCGGCGAGGCCCTGCTCGCCGCTGGTGGCGAGCTGCGCGACGACTGACGCGCGCTTCGCCGCCATCAGCGCGATGCCCTTCACAGTCTGCGCGTTGACCTGCGCTGCGCCCGCCTGGATGGTGTCGCACATGTAGTCGATGCGCCCGGCGATCAGGTCCTGCATGGCCGGACCGGCGCCGCGATAGGGAATGTGCGTGACGTCGACGCCGATCGCGCGGTTGAGCAGCACGCAGGGCAGGTGCGTCCCGGAGCCGACGCCGGCCGAGCCGAACTGCATCTTGCCCTGGTTCGCCTTCGCATACGCGATGAACTCGCGCAGGTTCGCCACCGGCAGGGTCTTGCGCGCGATGAGGACCCGCGGCGACTCGGTCGCGAGCCCGACCGGCGAAAAATCGGCCGCGGCATCGTAAAGCGGGCTCTTGTACAGCGACTGGTTGTACGCGTGGGTGCCGGTGTTGCCGATGAGAAAGGTGTAGCCGTCGGGTGCGGCGCGCGCCACGCGCAGGCTTCCCGCCATGCCGGCGGCGGCGCCGATGTTCTCGACCACGACCGATTGTCCGAGCAGCTCGGAGAGGCTCTGGGCCTGGATGCGCGCGCTCGAGTCGATGCCGCCGCCCGGAGCGAACGGCACCACGAGCGTGAGCGGCCGCGCGGGCCACGCCTGGGCCGCGGTGACGCCGGCCTGTACGATCAAAACAGCAGCGAATAAGAACCGCAGAGCGAGGCTCACGCCTAGTCCCTTCGGGAAGCCTATTCCTTGAAAACTTCCCGGGCGCAGCGGAACGCGACCACCGCGGCGGGCACGCCGCAATAGATCGCGACCTGCAGGAACACCTCCTTGATCTCGTCCTTGCCGAGGCCGTTGTTGAGCGCGCCGCGGATGTGGAGCTTGAGCTCGTGCTCCTTGCCGAGCGCGCACAGCATGCCCAGGTTGAGGACCGAGCGCATCTTGCGCGGTAATCCCGGCCGGTTCCAGATGTCGTTCCAGCAGTAGGTGTTCAGGAGCTCGGCGAACTCCTCGGTGAACTCGTCCACGCCGGCCATCGCCTTGTCGACGTAGCCCGCGCCGAGCACTTCGCGGCGCGTTTTCAAACCGGAGTCGTAGCGCTGCTTGTGGTCCCTCGTGTCCATGGATCCTCCATATGGGGAGGTCGACTATACAATAGTGAATGGACATCAAGTCGCTGCACCACGTCGCGTACCGCTGCCGCGACGCGAAGGAAACCGCCGACTTCTACACCCGGGTGCTCGGCCTCGAGTACGCGATGGCGCTTGCCGAGGACCAGGTCCCGAGCACGCGCGAGCCGCATCCGTACATGCACGTGTTCTTCCGCATGGACGACGGAGCCTACGTCGCCTTCTTCGAGCTGCCCGACTCACCCCCGATGGGCCGCGACCCGGGCACCCCGGCGTGGGTGCAGCACCTCGCGCTGCGCGTGCCCGACGAGGAAACGCTGCTCAGGAGCAAGGCGCGCATCGAGTCGCACGGGGTCGAGGTGCTCGGCCCGGTCGACCACGGCATGTGCAAGTCGATCTATTTCTTCGATCCCAACGGCCACCGCCTCGAGCTCGCGGTGGACACGATGAGCCCCGAGATGCGCCGGCGCCTGTCGTCGGTCAGCCAGGCGATGCTGGAGGAATGGTCGCGCACCAAGAAGGCGCCGCGCCACGCCGACTGGGTTCACAAGAAGTGATCTGAAGGCTGCTGCGGTCCATGCCCGTCGCGCTCGTGATCGCGGTCGGCTTCGTCGTGCTGTTCGTCAGCGGCGGCGCGCGCTTTGCCGTCGGGCTCATCTTCAAGCCGATGGTCGACGAGCTGGGCTGGGCGCGCGGCGAGCTCGGCCTGGCCGTGGGCCTCTACCTCGTGGTCTCGGCTTTCGCCACCTTCATCGCGGGGAGGCTCGCCGATCGGATGGACGCGCGCACGCTGCTCGGCGCCGGCATGCTCCTCGGCGGCATCGGCATCGGGCTCATGAGCCTGGTGTCGGCGCCATGGCAGGCGATGCTCCTGTACGGCGTGATCTTCGCGATCGGCAACGGCGCGGCTTCGCTCACCACGGTGGGCGTCGTGGTCACACGCGCGGCGCCGCGGCGCGCCGGGCTCGCCAACGCGGCGGTGATCTCCGGCACGAGCGTCGGGCAGCTCGTGATGATCGCGGCTCTGGCCGCGGTGCTGGTCGAGATCGGGTGGCGAGCGGTGTTTGCCTGGCTCGCCGCGGCGCACCTCCTCGTGCTGCTGGCGCTCGCGCGCAGGCTGCCGGGCACGAAGCCGTCCGACGCAGCGAGCGCGCAGCGTTCCGGCCTCGATCTGGCTGCCGCCGCACGCACGCCGCGCTTCTGGCTGCTCGCGGCGATGTACGCGATCTGCGGGCTGGACGACTTCTTCGTCGCCACGCACGTCGTGGCCTTCGCCCAGGACCGCGGCCTCGGGGTGCTGCTTGCGGGCAACCTGCTCGCGCTGATGGGATTGACCGCGCTCGTCGGCGTGCTTGCGGCCGGCGCCCTGAGCGACCGTGCCGGCCCGGTGCCCGCGACCGCAATCGCCTTCGGCGCGCGCATCGCGGTGTTCGGCCTGGTCGTGCTCGATCAGTCGCCGCTGTCGATCGCGATCTTCGCCCTGGTGTTCGGAGCCACCTTCCTGGTCACGGCGCCGCTCACGGTGCTCTTCGTGCGCGAGAGCTTCGGCATCCGGCACCTCGGCGCGCTCACCGGGGTCATCACCATGGTGCATCAGATCTTCGGCGGCATCGGCGCCTACGCCGGCGCGCTGGTGTTCGACTACAGCGGCAGCTACGACGCCGCTTTCATCGCGCTGCTCGTGGCTTCGGTGGCCGGCTTGGTCCTGGCGCTCATGCTGCGCGCGCCCAAGCGCATGGCTACTTCTTCTGCATCCGCACGATCCAGTCCTTGAACCCGGAGAGCAGCTCGGTCAGGAACTTGCGCGTGGTCTCGTCGGCGAGCTTGCCGTCGGCGAACTTCGCGGGCGCGTTGCCGATGAAGACTTCGGGCCGCGGCAGGGGATAGGCCCAGAGCTGGACCAGGATCCTGCGCAGGTCGTACTGGACCCGCGCGCCGCCGAGCGGCCCCGGCGTGCACGAGAACATCGCCACCGGCTTGTCCTGGAACACCTGGTTCGGCGGGCGCGAGCCCCAGTCGATCGCGTTCTTGAGCGGCCCCGAGACCGAGAAGTTGTACTCCGGGCTCGCGAAGAGAACGCCGTCCGCGGCCGTGATCTCGCCGCGCAGGCGCTTCACCGGCTCGGGCATGCCGGCGTCGAACACGTCCTGGTTGAACATCGGGAGGTCCGCGATGCTCGTGATCTGCAGCGTCATGCCCGCAGGCAGGAGCTCGCCGCAGGCGCGCAGCGCCGCCATGTTGAGCGACGCCTTGCGCAGGCTGCCGCAGATTCCAAGGACCTTCAGATCGGCCATCGCCGCCCTCGCTTTTTTGCGAAAGCGGCGAGTTTAGCCGACCCGGTCTGCGGCCGGCTGCCGTTTCAATTCTTCGCGCGTTGCATCCCCGGCATTACTCGCCCCGGAGGGTGACCTGGCTCAGCAGCCAGGGCAGATCGGTGCACGGTGCGGCGCGCACGGAGGCGGAGCGCTCATCCGACGCGAGCTGCACGATCCAGTCGCCTTGTGGCCCACGCACGCACAGGCGGCTCAGTCGTTCAGCCTTCTGCAAGGCCCCAACTGCGAGCCCACAGGCTTTTGTCATGGGTGCCGACAGCGCCACTTTCTCGGCCCGTGTGAGAGCGCGATCGATCCTCCACACGGAACCGAGCTCGCTCACGGCGAAGAAGGCCGCGTGCTCGGACGAATAGACGAGGCCCGAGAAGCCGATGTCCTTGTCTTGGTCTGCGTCGAGGGCGAGGGCATGCTCGCTGACCGCGAGCGTCTCGGGATCGATCTTCCACACGGTCGGCAGGATGTTGCTCGTGACCAGCGCTTCGCCATTTGGCCCGAGCGCCAGCGCCGCCGGGCAGGCGTACGCAACATCGACCGATACCCAGCCCGGAATCGGAACAAGACGCTTCTGCGGGATCTTGGCGTCATGGACGAATACGCCTTGTCGCGTCAGCCACCAGATGCGCCCATTTGCTGCATCGACCTGGGAGCGAATGCTCGGCTCGCCTGCCGCAGACGATGCGCGGGGTGAGTTGTCGGATGCGACGCGACCGTCGCAGGCGGCGAGGGCGACGAGCGAGGCAGCGAGAAGAGAGAGGGTTGCGATTCCGTTGCTCATACACGTACTCCTTTCCCCGAAGGGATTCGGAGCAGCGCTTGAGACGAAACCGTCTTTTTGGACCGGGTGTCTGCGGGAACCCGGCTAGCGGCCCTGCTTCAGTTGCGGATTCCGGCGGGGCGGCTACTGGGGAGGCAGTCTACCCGGGCGCGAGGGTCTGTCAACTACTTGGTGTTGTTATCATCACTCTTATGTGATATCTATAACGTATGAATGAATTGACCGCATTGGTACTCAGCCTGCCCACGCACAATTCCACGGTCCGGATGCGGGTGTGGCGCGCGCTGAAAGAGAGCGGCTGTGGCGTGCTGCGCGACGGCGTCTACGTGCTTCCGGCCGGCAGCGGCAACGGCGTGCTGGGCGAGATCGAGTCGGACATCCGCTCCGCCGGAGGCTTCGCCATGACGCTGGAGTTGAAGCCCAGAACGGCCGAGCAGCTCTCCGATCTGCGCAAGCTCTTCGATCGCAGCGCGGATTATGGCGCCCTGCTGCAGAAGATCGACGCCGCCGCGGGCGGGCTGCCGCGGCTCGGGGCGCGCAAGGGCGGGACCCAGCTGCGCAGGCTGCGGGGCGTCTTCGACAGAATCTCGAAGATCGACTTCTTCCCCGGACAGGCCAGGCTGCAGGCGGCCGAGGCGATCGATTCGCTGGAGCGCCGCTTTCAGGAAGCTTACTCCGGTGGCGAGCCGCGCTCCTCGAAGCGTCGGCTAAGGGGGCTCGATCCGGCGCGCTACCAGAAGCGCCTGTGGGCGACGCGGAAGGATCTGTGGGTGGATCGCCTCGCCAGCGCCTGGCTGATCAAGCGCTTCATCGACCGCAACGCGAAGTTCGTCTGGATCGCGAGGCCGAGCGAGCGCCCGCGCAACGCAATCGGCTTCGACTACAACGGCGCCCAGTTCACCCACGCGCACAACCTGGTTACGTTCGAGGTCCTGCGAGGGAGCTTCGGCCTGGACCGCGATCCGGCTCTCATGGCGATCGGCTCCGCGGTGCATTTTCTCGACGTCGGCGGTATTCCGGCCCCGGACGCGACGGGACTGGAAACGCTGCTCAAGGGAATCAAGCAGAAGGCCCGCAACGACGACGAGCTGCTCGCGGAGGCGATGCGGATTCTGGATTTCTTCCATTCGGCGTACACTGACAGGGCCTCAGGCGGGGGTGCCGGCAGACTCCCCGCATCACAGACGCGCTCAGCGCGTCCAAGTTCTGCTCTTGCACCGGCTTCGACGCCGGTAAAGGAGCGCGTATGAAAAAGACGGTGGTCGCAATGAGCGGCTTGCTCGCAGCCGGCTCTTCCGTGGGGCAGACGTTCAGCTTCGACACGGACACCCCTGGAACGCTTCCTGCGCCCTGGGAGCAGGGCGTCACCGGCAGGGGAACGCCGCGATGGGCCGTGCGCCAGGATCCGTCGGCGCCCAGCGCCCCCAACGTGCTGCAGCAGTCCGGGACCGGCACGTTCCCGTGGTGCGTGCTGCGCGACAGCTCGCTCGAGAACGGTTTCATCGAGGTGAAATTCAAGCCGCTCGAGGGCCGGGAGGACCAGGCCGGCGGCGTGGTGTGGCGCTGGAAGGACGGCGACAACTACTACGTCGCGCGCGCCAACGCGCTCGAGAACAACGTCTCGCTCTATTACACGGCGAACGGACGCCGCAACACGCTGAAATACGTGGATGCGCCGGTGCCGCGCAACGTCTGGCATACGCTGCGCGTCGAGTTCACCGGGACGCAGATCCGTGTCGCGCTGGACGGCAAGACGTATATCGAGCTCAAGGACGGCCATATCAGCGGCGCGGGCGCGGTCGGGCTGTGGACCAAAGCCGACAGCGTCACGTCGTTCGACGACTTCGCCTACGGCTCGGGCAAGTGATCGGGCGGATCCTCGTCGCGCGGGCGCTGCGCTCCTTTGCCGATGGGTTCATCGCCGTGGTGCTGCCAGCTTATCTGCTCGCGCTCGGCATGGCGCAGATGGAGGTCGGGTTTCTCAGCACGGCGACGCTCCTCGGGTCGGCGCTGTCCACGCTCGCCATCGGCCGCTGGGGACACCGCTTCTCCATCCGGCGGCTGCTTCTCGCGGCATCCGTCCTGATGACCGCGACGGGGCTGGGCTTTGCCGGCCTGTCGTCGTTCTGGCCGCTGCTGCTCGTCGCGTTCGTCGGTACGCTCAACCCGAGCAGCGGCGACGCGAGCCTCTTCATGCCGCTCGACCATACGGTGCTCGCCAATGCCACGGACCGTACGTCGGTGTTCGCCCGCTACAGCTTCCTCGGCTCGATCTCCGGTGCGGTCGGCGCGCTCGCGGCTGGGCTGCCGGAATGGTTTTCCATGAAATTCGCAATGCTGGATGCGCTGCGGCTCATGTTCGTGCTGTACGCGGTGGTCGGGGTCGCGGTGTGGGTGCTCTACCTGCGGATGCCCGAGCCGCACGCCGAGGCGGAAAAGCCGGCGGCGCCGCTCGGGCCGTCGCGCGGCATCGTGTGGCGCCTCGCCGCCCTGTTCAGCGTGGATTCGTTCGCCGGCGGCCTGATGCTCAATTCGCTGCTTGCGTTATGGCTGTTCCAGCGTTTCGGCATGTCGCTTGCCGCCGCAGGTGCCTTCTTCTTCTGGACGGGACTGCTGGCCGCGTGCTCCCAGCTCGCCGCGGGACCGCTCGCGCGCCGCATCGGCATGATCAACACCATGGTTTTTACGCACATTCCCTCGAGCCTGTGCCTCATCGGCGCCGCGCTCGCGCCGGGCCTCGGCCTGGCGCTCGCGCTGCTGCTGGCGAGGAGCCTTCTGTCCCAGATGGACGTACCGGCGCGCGGCGCCTTCGTCATGTCGGTGGTGACCCCCGCAGAGCGGCCCGCGGCCGCGAGCTTCACGGCCGTGCCGCGCAGCCTAGCTTCGGCGTTGAGCCCGTCGCTGACCGGCGCGATGTTCGCCGCCGGCGCGATGGCGGCGCCGCTGGTGCTCTGCGGCGTGATGAAGATCGCGTACGACCTCGCGTTGTTCGCGGCGTTCCGACGCGTCGAGCGGGAGATGGCAGGGACCTGAATATTATGTAATACGTATCACAAGTTAGTGATACGACTTTGGCCGCTCTGTTGACCCGCCGGCGGGCGCAGGCGTAGCGTGGCTGCTCCGGATCCCTTTGAACAAGGAGTACGAATCCCATGCGCTACAAGCTGAAGCAGATCCACTGCCGTCCCTGGACGCTCTCCTACCTGTCGGTGAAGCTGATCGAGAGCCACTACGAGAACAACTACGGCGGCGCACTCCGGCGCCTGAATGCCATCACCGAGCAGCTCGAGTCGCTCGATTTCGCGAACACGCCGGCGCATGTCCTGAACGGGCTCAAGCGCGAGGAGCTGGTCGCGCTCAATTCCACGCTGCTGCACGAGCTTTACTTTGCGAGCATGGGCGGCGACGGCCAGCCCACGAAGAAGATGTCGGAGATCCTGGCGCGCGACTTTGGCTCGCTCGAGCGCTGGCGCGCCGAGTTCCGTGCGATGGGCTACGCGCTCGGTGGAGGCTCGGGCTGGGTGCTGCTGACGTACGTCCCACGCGACGGACGTCTCATCAACCAGTATGCCGCGGAGCACTCGCAATCGCTCGCGAGCGGCGTGCCGATCCTCGCGCTCGACATGTACGAGCACGCCTACCACATGGATTTCGGCGCCAATGCCAGGGCTTACGTCGATACGTACCTGCGCAACGTGGATTGGCCGGCGCTTGAGCAGCGCTACGAAGACGCGGCCAAGGTTCCCGGGCCGCGGCCGGTCGAACAGCCGGAGTTCGGCGACGTCCAGGGTGTCGGCGTGGAGGAAGTTAAGGCGATGATCGCCGCGGGCAAGCCCGTCCAGGTCATCGACGTACGCCCGCGGGCGTCCGTCACGCGCGGGCTGGATATCGCGGAGGGGGTTCAGTGGCGGGATCCCGAGCAGCTCCAGCAGTGGATCGGCGAGCTCTCGAAGTCCGAGCCCGTGGTCGTGTACTGCGCGTACGGTTTCCATGTGGGCTGCAAAACCGCGATCAAGCTGCGCGAAGCCGGGTTTGACGCGAAGTACATGAACAGCGGGCATTCAGGCTGGAGGGCGATCGGCCATCCGATTTTGACGCACAGCGCGTGAGCGCAGTTTTCACCGCCGTCGTGCTTTTCGCGTACGCGGGATTTGCATTCGCGTATCGTCCGTTCGATTCGACGGATGCCGATGTAGCTAAGGCGGGCGAGCTCGAGATCGAGCTCGGACCCGTGCAGTGGCTGCGGGAAAACGGAAAGCGTTTCCTGCAAGCGCCGGCCGTGATCGCGAACTTCGGACTGGAGCGCAGCCGTGAGCTGGTAATCGAGGGCCGGCACGAGGTGGCGCTCGACGCCGACGCAAACGAGCACCGCTCGGCCCTCGTGGACAACGCTGTCTCCATCAAGCAGGTGCTGCGGCAGGGCGTGCTCCAGGACGAGCCCGGGCCGAGCGTCGCCACGGAGTACGGCGTGTTGCTTCCCGACGTGCACGGCGTGCACGGCACCGGCGCGTCGGTGGCCGGAATCCTCTCGCAGCGCGGGGGCGCTGGAACGGTGCACCTGAACGGCGTCCTTTCATGGACGAGGGAACACGAGCCGGGCCTTTTCCTCGGTGCGATTTTCGAAGGCCCATATTCGTGGCGGGTACGTCCGGTTGCCGAGGTCTTTACCGATCAAGCGCGCAGCAGCACGCGCGTGAACTCCGGCCTCCTCGGGGCCATCTGGCGGGTGCGCGACGGGCTTTCGTTCGACGTTGGAGTGCGCTCGGCCAAGGCCGGCGATGACCAGACCCACGAAGTCCGGCTCGGCCTGACGTGGGCGTTTGTCTTCAAGAAGTAGCCGTGAGGAGACCGTTATGAAAGCTTCATCGATTACCGTTTCGCAGCTTCGCTCCGAGCTCGCCGGAGGAAATGCGCCCATCGTCATCGACGTCCGCCGCCAGCCGGCTTTCCTGGATTCCGATGCGACGATTGCCGGAGCGCTCCGCCGCGAGCCCGAGCAGGTGCGCGCCTGGGCGAGGACTCTGCCGAGCGCCGATGCAGTGGTGGTCTACTGCGTGCGCGGGCACGAGGTAAGCCAGAACGCCGCTGCGGCACTGAGCGAGACCGGCATCGCGGCACGCTACCTGGAAGGTGGCATTGAGGGATGGAAGGCGGTGGAAGGCGCGCTGGACGCCAAGCCGAGGAGCGGCTCGACGCGCTGGGTCACGCGCGAGCGTCCGAAGATCGATCGGATCGCGTGCCCCTGGCTGGTCGCCCGCTTCGTCGACCCTGGCGCGGAATTTCACTACGTGCCGTCGAAGGAAGTGCTTCAGGCAGCGAAGCAGCGGGACGCTGTCCCGTACGACGTCCCTGGCGTTCATTTCACCCATGACGGCGAGCTCTGCAGCTTCGATGCCTTCCTCAAGCATTACCGCCTGACTGATCCCGCGCTCGCGGGCCTCGCCGTGATCGTGCGCGGCGCCGACACCGCGCGGCTCGACCTCGCACCGCAGGCCGCGGGCCTCGCGGCGATCTCCCTCGGCCTGTCGCGCAACTTCCAGGACGACCACGAAATGCTGAAGCAGGGCATGGTCATGTACGACGCGCTTTACACCTGGTGCAAGCAAGGAAAGGAAGAGGTACACACATGGAATCCGCAGGCCTATCGCCAAGGTTGATCGCCGCTCTGCTGCTGGCCATGGCACTTCCATCGACATATGGCGCGGGTGAACCGGTGCTCGAAGCGGTCGCGACGATCGAGATGCCCGGCGTCAAAGGCCGCATCGACCATCTCTCGGTCGACCTGAAACGGCACCGGCTGTTCGTTGCCGCGCTCGGCAACAACACCGTCGAAGTCGTCGACACCGAGCATCACCGCCACGAGAAGAGCCTGCCAGGCTTCGAAGAGCCGCAGGGCGTGCTCTATCTGCCCGATCCGGATCGCCTGTACGTGGCGAACGGCAACGGCGAGCGCCTCGATATCCTCGACGGCAACTCGTTCGCGCCGGTGAAACGCATCGCCAAGCTCCCCGACGCGGACAACGTGCGCTACGACGCCGGCGCTGGAAGAGTCGTCGTCGGCTATGGCAAGGGGGCGCTCCAGATGCTTGACCCCGCCTCCGGCGAAGCAGCGGGCGAGATTCGCCTGCCGGCCCATCCGGAGTCGTTCCAGCTCGAGCGCAACGGTGCCCGGATCTTCGTTAACGTGCCCGATGCGCGGCAGATCGCGGTGCTCGATCGTTCCAAACGCACGCTCGAAGCGGCCTGGGAAGTACCGGGCGCCCGGTCCAATTTCCCCATGACGCTCGACGAGGCCGGGCGGCGTCTTTTCGTCGGCGCTCGCTCGCCCGCGGTGATGCTGGTCTACGACACCGGCAGCGGCAAGGTCGTCGCGAAGCTGCCGATCGGCGGCGACACCGACGATCTTTTCTACGATCCGAAGCGCAAGCAGGTGTACGTCATCTGCGGAGAAGGGCGCGTGGATGTGTTCCGGCAGGACGACGCCGACCACTATTCCCAGGCGGGCAGCGTCGGCACGGCGGCGCGTGCGCGCACCGGCCTCTTCGTGCCCGAAGAGGGCCGGCTCTATGTCGCCGCGCCGGCGGTGGACAAAGCTTCCGCCCGCATCCTGGTATACCGGGCTCGATGACTAACCCGCCAGCGCCGGTCTATTCGCTGTGGCAGATGGTCGGCTACATGGCGAAGCTCGGCACGATCGGGTTCGGCGGTCCGGTCGCGCTCGTGGGCTACATGTACCGGGACCTCGTCGAAGACCGCAAGTGGATCTCGGAGGCGGACTACAAAGAGGGCCTCGCGCTCTCGCAACTGATGCCGGGCCCGCTCGCGGCGCAGCTCGGGATCTACCTCGGCTACGTGCATTACGGAGTCACGGGCGCGACGCTGGCTGGAATTGCTTTTGTGCTGCCGTCCTTCGTCATGGTCGTGGCGCTCGGGGCGGCATACGTCGCGTACGGCGGGCTGACGTGGATGCAGGCAGTGTTCTACGGCGTCGGCGCCGCGGTGATCGGAATCATCGCGCTTAGCGCCTACAAGCTGACAACGAAAAGCATCGGCAAGGACAAGCTGCTGTGGGTCATCTTTGCCGTCGCCGCAGCCTTCACCATCGCCACCGAAGCGGAGAGCGTGTGGGTCTTCCTGGTCGCGGGCGTCCTGGTGTGGCTCGTCCGCGCCCCGCCTCGGCGTTGGTTCCCCAAGAGCGGCAACGCCGGCGTCCTCGGGTTGCCGATGCTGGCAGATCACGCTTCTACCGCATGCGTGGTGGGCGCCACGCTCGACTGGTCGGTGCTCGCCCAGATCGGCATCTTCTTCGCGGAGGCGGGCGCGTTCGTGTTCGGCAGCGGCCTCGCGATCGTTCCCTTTCTATATGGTGGGGTGGTCAATCAGCATCACTGGCTCACCGAGCGGCAGTTCGTCGACGCCGTGGCGGTGGCGATGATCACGCCGGGGCCGGTGGTCATCACGGTGGGTTTCATCGGCTATCTCGTCGCCGGCTTCGCCGGGGCAGTAGTCGCAGCGCTCGCCACCTTTCTGCCCTGCTACCTTTTCACCATCATCCCGGCGCCGTACTTCCGCAAGCACGGCCGCAAGCCGGCGATCGTCGCCTTCGTCGACGGCTGCACCGCCGCCGCTATCGGTACCATCGCGGGCGCCGTCGTGGTGCTCGGCAAGCGCTCGATCACCGACGTGCCCACTGCGCTCGTCATGGCGGTCACCCTCGTGCTGCTGTGGAAGGTCAAGAAGATTCCGGAGCCCGTGATCGTCGCGCTCGCCGCGCTTGTCGGGCTCGTACTGTATCCGCTGATGAAAGCCTGAAACGGCGGCGCATATCTTGCTGGAGAGGGAACACGCCTTCCAGGAGCACGTCATGAAAATCCGCCTCATTGCCGCCGCGATCGCCTCGGGCTTCATTGGATTGAGTGCGCAGAGCTTTGCGCAGTCGAATGCGCAACGGGGCGCTGGTGGCGTCGCGCAACCTGACAAGGGCGGCACGTTTATGCACGGCGAATCGAAGCGCTGCGAAAGCATGAGCGGCGCAGACAAGGATCAGTGCGACAGAGAAGAGGCCACGAAGACGGAAGGAAACGCTTCGCAGGCCCCTCAGCCCGCTGCGAGCGAGCGCAGCTCGGCCGGCTCATCCACTGGTGGAGACAGCTTTACGCACGGCGAATCGAAGCGCTGCGAAAGCTTGACCGGCGCAGACAAGGAGCAGTGCGACAAGGAGGAGGCGACGAAGACTCAAGGCGACGCGGCGCGGGAGGCGTCGAAGTAGCGTCGTTTGTGTCCGTTCGCAGCTCGCGCGCCGCTCGTAGACCGAGCTGCCAACACGAGCGTCGGGCGTGAGCGTCGGGGCGACTGTGCGCAGCCGTACAGACGCTGCCCGGAGCACGACTGAGGATTGTTGTCCGCATATTGGGTATCGAACTCTTAGGAGGCGCACATGACGTTCAGATCGAGCATTCTCGGCGCAACAGCGGGCGCGACCGCGTGCACGCTGCTTCTTGCCGGTTGCTCCGGCGGCAGCTACTACATGGTACGGCAGCCCGGGGCGGCAACGCCGTACTACACCACCGGGATCGAAAGAGCCGGCAACTACGCGGTCCAGTTCAAGGACGGAAGAACTGGTAGCGACGTCGTGCTGCAAAACTCGGAAGTCACGAAAATCTCCCAGGAAGACTACACGAGAGGAATCACGACTCCCGTCCCGGCGCCGACCGTGGGTGCCGTCGCCCCGGTGCCGTCTGCTGCCACGGTCACGGTGCCAGTTGTTACCGCGGCACCGCCTGCTGCCGTCCCGTTGCCAGAGGCTGCTCCAGCCGCTGCCGGCGCGTCGGCGCCGACTCCGCAGGGAACGTCGAAATAACGTTTCCTAGAGGAACCTGACGCGCCCGGTCTTCAGCTCGTAGACCGCGCCGACGAGCTTCAGGATGCCTTCGGCCATGCGCGCCTTGCCCTCGGGCGTTTCGCGCAGCTGCCGGATCGACCAGCGCACGTTGGCTTCGACTGCGGCCTTCATCTGCGCGTCCGCGCTTCGACCCGGACGCAGGCTCTCGAGCCCGGGAAGGATCCGCTTCAGGAGCAGAGCGATGCGCCGGCGCTCGCGCGCGCCTTCGAACTTGGCGGCGAGCGCCGCCTGGACCGCGCCGCAGCCTTCGTGCCCCAGCACGACGAAGAGCGGCGTGTGCAGGTGGACGGCGGCGTACTGCAGCGTACCCATGACTTCCGGCGAGATGACGTTGCCGGCCACGCGAACGATGAAGAGCTCGCCGAAGCCCGCGTCGAACAGAAGCTCGGGCGGGACGCGTGAATCGCTGCAGCCGATGATCGTGGCGTAGGGCTGCTGTCCTTTCGCCAGGGCGGCGAGAACTTCCTTCTTCACGGTCGGGAAGCGCGCCTTGCCGCGCACGAAGCGCTCGTTCCCGGCCTTGAGCCGCGCCAATGCCTGGGTTGCCGTATACATATATGTATGCGGGAGTCTAGAGGCCCACGACGGGTCCAGCAGTTGGACCAAAGTCCCATGGCCCGCGCGCGGGCACGTTCCTAGAATCGGCCTCCATGAAGCGAGCCGTGCTGGCAGCGCTGCTGGGCTTCGCCATCCCGCTCGAGGCTCATGCGGAGGAGGGCTGGACCTTCTCGCTGACGCCCTATCTCTGGCTGCCCAACATCAACGGCAGCCTGAAGTACGCCATCCCGCCCGGGGGTGGGGCGAGGCCGGAGGTCGACACCGGCCCGAACAACTACCTCGAGAACCTGAGCTTCGCGCTCATGCTCGCGGGAGAGGCGCGCAAGGGAAAGTGGTCGGCGTTCACCGACCTCATCTACCTCGACTTCGACAGCGAGAAGAGCGCGGTGAAGGCGGTGAACTTCGGCGGCGACCGCGTCAGTACGTCGCTCGGCGGGAGCACCAGGTCCTCGCTCACCGGCGTGGCGTGGACCTTCGGCGGCGGCTACACCGCGGTGGAGGGACCGAAGCACCGCCTCGACCTTCTAGGCGGCCTGCGCTATTTCGGCCTGAAGGCGTCGAGCGACTGGCAGCTCAGCGCGGCGGTGAGCGGGCCGAACAGCCAGACGTTCGCCGCGTCGGGGAGCATCTCGCAGCGGGAGGATCTGTGGGATGTGATCGTCGGTTTGCGCGGCCGGCTGAAGCTGGGCGACGGTGCCTGGTTCCTCCCGTACTACGTGGACTTCGGCACGGGCTCTTCGGAGCTCACCGCGCAGGCGCTCGCGGGCGTGGGCTACGCGTTCAAGTGGGGCGAGATCGTCGCCACCTACCGCTACGTGCTGTATGACATGGGGGACGACAAGCTGCTGCAGGACATCCGCTTCGCCGGTCCGGCGATCGGCGCGACTTTCCGCTTCTAGGTTCTCCCGTTCACCAGGTCTGCGCTCACGGAATAGCCTGCAGGTCGATCATATGGGTCGCCGGAGTTTGAGGAATGCGCGGCCGCAGAAACGGCTTTTCCGCCGCCACGTGACAACCGAGGCACTGAGACATCATTTGCCGGTACGACGGTTCGAATGCGGTCGCATCCTTCGCTGCAACCGCCTGCCTGATATCGGCAAGCCCCGACGCCTCGATTCCCTCCAGGATCGGTCGCAGATCGAGTTCCTGGCTCGAAGACAAGCGACGCATGGGGCGGTTGCGCACTGCAGCCATGATGTGAGCCTGGTCGGCGAGCAGTCGTTTGTAGGGTCTCCACCTCTGCTTTCAGCGCATTAAGCTCGGATGGGTCGCCCGCACGCTGCGCACGGGCATAAGTGGCTGTGAATGCTCGATGAGTCCACCGACCATTTTTCTTGACGTTCGCGTGGTGGTACCTGGGATCGGCATAGGGTGAATTGACCAATTCACGCGCCTCATTCAGCATCCGGGCGCCCATGACATCAGCCAGCGAAGTTTTCATTGCATTCCTCAAGCTTGGGCTGACTTCGTTCGGGGGACCCATCGCGCACCTCGCATATTTCCGGCGCGAGTTCGTCGAACGCCGAAATTGGCTCGACGATGTGCAGTTCGGGCAACTCCTCGCGCTTTGTCAATTTCTACCCGGTCCTGCGAGCAGTCAGCTTGGCTTCAGTCTTGGCCTGATACGCGCGGG
>Ga0207701_10003029_pt1 | contig 17345 bp, 18 predicted proteins | sample KBSSwiSSwithPhiX_FD_184294 | JGI IMG/M metagenome (GOLD analysis project Ga0207701, IMG submission 184294) | Switchgrass rhizosphere bulk soil microbial communities from Kellogg Biological Station, Michigan, USA, with PhiX - S5 (SPAdes) (version 2) | ecosystem: Environmental > Terrestrial >... | reverse complement strand
GCGGTACTGTCGTCTGGTGACGAGAAGAGAAGTGCTGGGGTGGATGACGGGTTTCGAACCCGCGACCTCCGGATCCACAATCCGGCGCTCTAACCAACTGAGCTACACCCACCACGGCAGGAAAGAAGGGACCACGTACTTACTGGCGGAAGTGTGATCTTAGCAAAGTGAAAAGAAGGGCCGCAACCTGCCTATTCTCACCCTCTCGCATCGAAGGCCGCTTGCATCTCGCTCAAAATTGCCGCGGCGGCCGCAGCGGGATCAGAGGCGGCGTGGATGGGGCGCCCGATCACAAGGAAGTCGGCGCCGGCCGCGATCGTCTGTGTCGGCGTCGTAGATCTCGCATGGTCATCCACATCCTTACCTGCGGGACGGACGCCGGGAGTCACGATGAGAAACCGCGGTCCGACTTTCGGTCTGAGCACTCCCGGTTCCTCTCCTGAAGCCACGACCCCATCGCATCCGACCTCGGCCGCAAGTAGCGCGCGCGCCGTCACCAACTCGTGAACCGTATGCTGGATGCCCATCTCGCGTAAGTCATGACTGTCGAAATTCGTCAGCACGGTCACCGCGAGCAGCTTCAAGGCGGAGTCGCCGCGCCCCTTGACCGCGGCCGTGAGCGCTTTGCGATTGGCATGGATCGTGAGAAACTCGACACCCATCGAAGCCACGCGTTCCGTTGCACGACGGACGGTTTCCTCGATATCGAGAAATTTAAGGTCGAGGAACACCCGTTGTCCCCGTTTAAGGAGACGCTGGACCATTTCAGGCCCAGCCGCTGTGAACAATTCGAGACCCACTTTGACGAAGGTCACTTGGTCTTGCACTTGATCCATCAGCCGTTCAGCTTCATTCGCCGACGGGACATCAAGGGCCAAAATCAACCGGTCGCGCGCGATCACTTTCACTGAAACGTTCCTCCGCACCCAGAAGGGTTCCGCCTTGACGATTCGCAGAACCCTATGCTACAAATGCGCTCCTTTTGTACAGGAGTTTGCTATGCCAGTCATCCACAAATCCACGATTCGTCGTGCCCGACAGGCGGAAAAGCGCCAGACCCGCAACCGTGCTGCACTGAGCGCGGTCAAGAGCCTCGTGAAGAAGGTTCAAACCGCCATCGCCGATAAGAAGTTCGACGAGGCGAAAACCTCCCTACAAATCGCCACATCGGCGCTGAGTAAGGCGGTGACCAAGGGTGTCTTGAAACCCAATACGGCGTCCCGCCGCATCTCCAGGCTCACCCGCCACGTGAACTCTTTGGCGGCTTCCCGCTAATCGTCCGCACATTCGACAAGGGTCTCGTCCGGGGCACCGCTGCACCTGGTGTCTCGGGCGGTTTCCGCTCTCCCTCCTGCGGTCGATCGCAGAGTTCAAACACAAGTCGATCGAGCAGTATCTCAGGCCTTGCTCCGCTTCCACCCTTGAGTTTTCCATCGGTGACGAGGCACCGTCCGAGGGCATCACGCAAGTGTGATTCTGCAAACTGTCCGAGAAAGGGCCGAATCTGGGAGGGATCCATCCGCAATAACCTGGAGGCCTCGCTTTCACGTCCTGCCTGTTTCAACAGATCTTTGACCTTCCAGAGACGGCGGTATTGCCACGCCAGAGACCCAAGGATGCGCAACGGGGCCTCCCCGGATTCAAGATTGCGCGCCAGAATGGCCAGCGCCGCACCGCGCCGCCGACCCCCGATCGCGGCAGCCAAATCAAACACCGATGCGCCCGGCTGAGTGCCGCGTAACCCCGCGACATCGGCCCCGGACACGGCGCGACCGTCCGGGACATATGAGGCCAACTTTTCCATTTCATGCCTGACCGCATACAGCGACCCGGCGCAAGCCTCCTTCAGCAAGTGCAGGGCCTCTTCATCGAACCGCATCCCGAGTCGATCCGCTTCCTGCTTGAGCCAGGGCATCAAGAGCGCGTCCTTGAGCGGGGCACAATCGACGACAATGGCGGCCTGCGTGAGCAGCTGTGTGAATTTCAGCCGCCCGTCTAGCTTCGCCGCAGCAAACACCATGGTCGTGGACTCATTGGGAGCTTTGAGGTAAGGGAGCAAGGCTTCAACGTGTTTCGCGGGGAGCTTATCCGCTGCTTTCACCATCACCAGGCGACGCGGCGCAAATACTGCCACCTCGGATGCGCAAGACACGATCGCGCTTCCCTCCGCCTCGTCTCCGTAGAAGAGATCGCTATTGAAGTCGTTGCCTTCTCCCCCAAGCACCGCCTGCTTGATGAGCGTCAGTCCGGCGTCCCTGAGCAGATCCTCCTCGCCGATTAAGGCGTATAGCGGGGCAACGGCATCCTTCTTGAGCTGCGTTGCGAGCTGCGCCATGCTGATCGATTGAGGCATCGAACGTTCCTTCAGGGCTTCTGCTTTGATTCCGCCGGGGCATTGGCCACGGGTTTCGTCAAGCGGCCGGATTCCAACTGCATGAGAAAGCGCGACGCGAGATCCTCGGCAATGTATCGTCCCGCTTGTTCCAACGCCCGGTTTTGCAGTACGCGATTAAATTGCAGATCCGTCGTCACAAAGAATTCCGACGCCCCCTTTGCAAGATGTGACCACACCAGACGCTTCGTCCTCGTTTCCTCGACTTTCACGGCAACAACAACTTCGGCCCGGCTTTCCAAGGTTGTGGTTTGGCTAAAACTCAGGGTCGGAAGGATCACCGAGAGAATATCACCCGATACGACAAGATCCGCAGCTTCCCCCTCCCCCACGACCTGCGCACCGCTGCCTGACGCAAACTCGTGCCGGAGATAATTGGTGAACCGTGTCTCCAGATTGGGTTCGAACGTGGCGTTTCGCAATGTGCGGATCACCACACGTGGAGGAGGAACCGATGGAGCGTCCGAGGTGGTACCTCCGATTGTGGGCCCTGGGCCTTCCACGCGAAACTGGTATCCGCAGCCGGCAGAAAGGGACAACAACACACACAGGAACGAGCAGCACCACTGCCTCGTGAAACTCCAACGAGGGTTGGCAAGGTATACGCTCATCTCTGCTTGTCACACCACAAAATTCACCAGCTTTTTTTCCACATACACGATCTTTTTCGGCACTTTTCCTTGAAGCCATTCTGCAGCTTCCTGTCGGGCAAGGGCCTCAATCTCCTGGCGGCCGGCATTGGCGCCGACCTCGATCCTTCCGCGCAGTTTGCCGTTGATCTGCACGGGAATCGTCAAGCGATCGCTGACCGTCAGCGCCGGATCAAATTCCGGCCAGGGGTGCTGCGAAATGCTCGGATGATGCCCAAGCACCGCCCACAACTCTTCCGTGATATGCGGAGCGAAGGGCGACAACAACAGCACAAACGGTTCGATCAAGCTCCGTGGCCGGTGTTCGAGTTTTGTCATCTCATTGGTGAAGATCATCATCTGCGAAATGGCCGTATTGAACCGGAGATCTTCGACATCCTCCGTCACCTTTTTGATGGTCTGATGAAGAATCCGTTGCTGCTCAAGACTGGGAGTCGAGGACACAATCGCCGCGGACAGCCGGCCCTCTTCATTCACCATCAGGCGCCACACTCGTTCCAGAAAGCGGGTCACCCCTTCGACCCCGCGTGTACTCCACGGTTTCATCGCTTCCAACGGCCCCATGAACATCTCGTAGAGCCGCACTGCATCTGCGCCGAACCGGTCAATCATCTCATCGGGATTGACGACGTTGCCCCGGGATTTTGACATCTTCTGATTGTCCTCCCCGAGCACGATGCCCTGATGCACGAGCTTCTTGAAGGGTTCCGGGGTGGTAACGACGCCGATGTCGTAGAGCACCTTGTGCCAGAAGCGGGAATATAAGAGGTGCAGGACGGCATGCTCGCTGCCGCCGATATACAAATCAACGGGCATCCAGTACTGCTCCTTAGAAGGATCGACCAGCTGGCGGGTGTTCTTCGGATCGATAAAACGGAGGTAGTACCAGCAGGACCCGGCCCATTGAGGCATGGTGTTCGTCTCGCGACGCGCCGGTTTGCCGGTAGAGGGGTCTGTCGTCGAGAGCCAGTCCTCCAGGTTTGCCAGCGGACTCTCGCCATTGCCCGATGGAGTGAAATTCGTGGTTTCTGGCAACACGAGCGGCAATTGCTCCTCGGGTAAAGGCGTGGGCTGGCCCTCGACCCACAGGATGGGGAACGGTTCGCCCCAGTAACGCTGTCGGGCGAACAGCCAATCACGGAGTTTATAATTGACGGATTTCCTGCCCTTGTGGATGGTTTCAAGCCAGGCCGTGATCTTGGGAATCGCATCGACCGGCGCCAGGCCATCGATAGAAAAACGGCCGTCTGGCGTCGTGGAGTTGATCACCGTGCCTTGCTCAGTCGCGACAAAGGCTTCCTTTTCGATATCGCCGCCCGCAATCACTTCGCGAATCGGCAAGGCATGCGTTTTGGCAAACGCCCAGTCGCGCGCATCGTGGGCGGGAACGGCCATAATCGCGCCGGTACCGTAACCCAGCAGGACATAGTCGGCGATCCAGATGGGCAGCCGCTCGTCATTCACAGGATTCACGGCGTAGCCGCCTGTGAACACGCCTGTCTTCTCTTTCTCCAATTCCTGCCGCTGCAGATCGCTTTTCCGAGCGGCTGCCTGGCGGTACGCTTCCACGGCCTGGTGCCGGTCCGGCGCCGTCACGGCGTCAACGAGCGGATGCTCCGGCGCTAACACCATATAGGTGGCGCCGAAGAGGGTATCCGGCCGCGTGGTGAAAATTCGAATCCTCCCGTGGATTCCCGCAAGTCCAAATTCGACTTCGGCACCGATCGACCTGCCGATCCAGTTCTTTTGCATCTCCAGTGTGCTGGTCGGCCACTGGACCAGCGACAGATCATCCAACAACCTGTCCGCATACGCGGTGATCTTCAGGACCCACTGGCGCATGGGCTTACGGATGACATCGAATCCCCCGACTTCGCTCTTTCCGTCGACGATCTCCTCGTTGGCAAGCACGGTTCCCAGCGCCGGGCACCAGTTCACCGGCACTTCCGCCACGTACGCGAGGCCTCGTTTGAACAGTTGCAGGAAAATCCATTGTGTCCATCGATAGTAGTCATGGTCGGTTGTACTGAGTTCGCGCTCCCAGTCATACGACAGCCCGACGCGCTTCATCTGCCGCTTAAAGGTCGCGATGTTCTGAGCGGTCGTCATGGCGGGATGGATGCCGGTCTTCACTGCATACTGTTCGGCCGGCAACCCGAAGGCGTCCCATCCCATGGGATGAAGGACGTGAAAGCCCTTCATGCGTTTGTACCGCGACACGATGTCCGTCGCCGTGTAGCCTTCCAAATGACCGACATGCAGACCAGAGCCGGAGGGATACGGAAACATGTCGAGACAGTAAAACTTGGGACCGGAGGCATCCTCGACCGCCCGGAACGGCCGGTGTTCTTCCCAATACGCCTGCCACTTCACCTCAATGGCGTGATGATCGTAGGTTTTGCTCATCGCTATTCAACGTGGGACTGTGCAGTCGGTAGCGAGCGAATCTAACACAGGCGGGAAAGCCCCAACAAGGACGGGGGCAGAAACCAGAGGTGGCCAATCAGCCCCACCACGCAGCTGATCAACACGCTGAGCCCCTGCCGTTCAACAGCGCCGGCAGGTGCTCGACCGAAACAAAATTGGAGGACCGCACGGGAGGCAACTGAGAGCTGGATTTTGCACTATGAATAATTGTGGCGATGCCGTAGTGCCTGGCGGCCACCAGGCAGGTCTCGTCGTCGTCAACATAGAGAGAGCGGCCTGGATCGAATCCAACCAATCTACGGCACGCCGGCCAGTATTCCGGCCGCATCTTGAGGTAGCCCACTTCGAAGGCGTCGACGATCCGATCCACGTGGCGGTCAAGACCGGTTTTGGCGGATTTGATGGCGACACCTGTGTCATGGGCGTTCGTCAATACGATCAGGCGTTTGCCTTTGATGCGCACCGCTTTTAAGAAGTCTTCGGCACCTGGCAGAAACCCGATCAGGTGCTGCAATTCCCGGTGCATGGCGACGACATCGATGCCCACGCGCTCGCTCCAGTAATGCAAGTCGGTCCAGGCCAGCTCCCCTTCCACAGACCGGTACATCGCCATCAACCGTTCACGTGACGCGTCGAAAGATAGCCCCTGCATGACCGCGTAGCGTCGGGGCAACTCTTCTTCGAAGAAAAAGTTGTCGAAGTGGCGGTCAAGCAATGTCCCGTCCATGTCGATCAGGACATCATCGATGCCATCCCAATTGAGAACGGACGAAGTACCTGAGGCGGCGCGTTGACTCATCATGCAGAGTATATCGGAGCGGTGAGCGGAACACGAGACAGGTTGTGTTTGAGAAAAACGCTATGTTACGGTCCCAACCCACGGTTTCGATCGAGATCTTATGGCTTCACCATCGACGCTTCCTCTCGAGTTCTCGGCTCCTCTGCCCACTGTTGCCATCATCGGCCGTCCGAATGTCGGTAAATCGACCCTGTTCAACCGCATTCTGGGAAAGAAAACGGCGATCGTCGACGACGTGCCCGGCGTCACCCGGGATCGAAACTATGCGGAAGCCAATTACCGCAACCGACCGTTTCGGCTTGTCGATACCGGAGGGCTCGAACCTTCTGCGTCGGAAGGGATGATGGCCCTGATCAAACGTCAATCGGAGCTGGCCATTGCCGAAGCCGATATCCTCGTGCTGCTGATGGACGGCCGGACCGGTGTGATGCCGCAGGATCTGGAAGTCGTCCGCCTGTTGCGCGGGACGACGAAGCCGTTGTTCATAGCCGTCAACAAGGTTGATACGCCGAAGGTAGAGACGCTGGTTGCGGACTTCTATCAGCTTGGCGTGGAGCATCTGTATCCCATCTCGTCTGAGCATGGCCTCGGCGTGGCCGAACTGCTCGATGCGATGTACGCTCTGCTCCCCTCCTCCGACGAAGCCTCGGCCCCCGCCGCCATGCCAAGAATCGCGATTGTGGGCCGGCCGAACGTGGGCAAGTCTACGCTCCTCAACGCGGTGCTGGGCGAGGACCGGGCGGTCGTCAGTGATGTGCCCGGCACGACCAGGGATGCCATCGACTCGCTCGTCGCCTACGATGACCGCCGCTATCTGTTGACGGACACCGCCGGCATCCGGCGGAGAGGAAAAATCGACCGCGGGATCGAAGGCTACAGTGTGGTACGTGCGCTGCGGGCGATCGGGCGATCAGATGTGGCCGTGCTCCTGCTCGACGCGCAGGAAGGGATCACCGAGCAGGACACCAAGATCGCCGGCATTGTGATTCGGCAGGGCCGCGCCTGCATCCTGTTGGTAAACAAATGGGACCTGCGCCAAGGCGACGCGCAGGCCCACCAGAAATTTGAAAAAGATCTCAAGCGGCGCTTCCCGTTCCTGGCCTGGGCACCGGTCCTGTTCGGCGCGGCGGTGAAGCCCGATTCCGTGCGGCGCCTGTTTCCCATAATCGACCAGGTGTACAAGTCATATTCAACCCGCATCCCGACCGGCCAACTCAATCAGTTCCTGCAGAAGATTCTCGCCGTTCATCCCTTGCCGTCCCGTAAAGGGAAGCCGGCGCAAATCACGACCGCCGCGTTCATGACCCAAGTCGCGGTCCACCCTCCGGTCTTTGCGCTCTTCGTCGGCCACCCGGAGAATATCACCGCTGCGTACCTTCGCTTTCTTGAGAACCAAATCCGTGAGACCTTCGGTTTTTCGGGCACGCCCATGCGGCTTGTCGTCAGGAAAAAATAGCCGGACCTCTGTGAAGCGGCTTTCGGCTTGACTCCTCCGCATCATCATGGTTAAGTCCCAGGACCCTTGGCGGTCCTCCGCCGACATGAACAATGCTTTGCGTCCGCTCATATGAATGGTCCTGATCGAGATACGCGCTGGCGCTCTTGGCTTCGACGGTCTTGCCTGGCAACCGCAATCGCCGTCGGAATGCTTCACAACCTCGGAGCAGCCGCGGAACCGCCTCAGGCCAGCGAAGCCGCTGCGCCTGTAGAAACGCCGGCGACAGAGTCTCACCCATCACCCGATCCAGGACCGGTGGAAGTTGATCCTTCCGTTACGCTGAAAGGCGCCGTCTGGCGAACCAAAGCCGGCATTGTCTTTCTCAAAACGCCGGTCGGCCTGTTGACGCTCAGCTCGAAAACCACGCTAAAGGATTTGAAAGGCTCGCATGAAGTCTCGTTCTGGGTGCACGAACGCCATTTCGTCGTCGAGATACGCCGCCGAAGCGACGCGTCGCTTGTGCACCGCTATCTCGGCGGACCGATGACGCTCGGGCCGGATTCCTCCAAAACACTGCGCTACTGGTCCGCCGAGGGCGAACAGACGGTACACTACGGAACGCAGGAAGCGAAGCTCGGCACGTACCATGAAGGCGACCAGGTGACGGTGGAAGTCGACGAGTCCCAAACGATCATTGGCGTTCATGATTTGCAATTTGATTTACAGATCAGTCAGACGCCGCCTTCGGGATCGCCGGCTCATGTGCTCCTCTCCGGGTCAGTGTCCAAGACGAAATCGAACTTCGTGTTCGTCAGGACCCCCGTCGGCGTCGTGATGGTCAACGCCAAGATCGGCATCCCCCCCGTGAAGGTCGGACAATCCCTGACCCTGCATATCGATGATGGGCGCGTCACGGTCGAGGTCCGCAAGGCCACTAAGCCGGCGGCCTAACGCTGTCCTGCGTTTGACAGGGTTGCCCTTCACTCCCTAGACTCGCCTGACCATGGCACGCCCCGCTCCTCGTCCTCCACAATCCCCTGAGGCGTTTGATACGCTGTACCGAGAGCATGTCGATCTGGTGTATCGCTATGCCCATCGGTTGTGCGGCGAAGATGAGGCGGCGAAGGACCTCGTCCAGGAAACGTTCCTGAATGCCTATCGAGGGCTCCGCCAGTTTCGCGGCGATGCCAAAATTTCCACATGGCTCTACACCATCGCTTCCCGTGCGTGCCTACGCATGCGCCGAAAACGCAAGGGAGCGCCCGAGCGCGAGCTTTCACTCGAGGAGTTTGTCCCCAGTTCGGAGGGTGAGTTCCGTCTCCAGATTCCGATCGACGGGTTGACGCCCCAGCAGGCGCTTGAGAACAAGGAATTGCGTGAAGCGCTCGAACAGGCCATCAACAAACTGCCCAAGAAATACCGCATGGCACTGGTGCTGAGAGATATGGAAGGTTTGTCTGCAGGGGAAGCGGGCGGCATCATGGGATTGAGCGAGCGGACGCTGAAAACACGGCTCCATCGGGCGCGATTGTTCGTCAGGCGGGAGTTGAGCGCACGCGGGATGGCCCACACTGATCGTCACGTGCACGAGGGGTGGCGCCCCAAGGAGACCGGTTCATGACCAGAAAAAAAGCCCACGAGCACGGTGAACAGCGGTGCCTGAACATCCTTCGACAATTGTCCGCCTACATCGATGACGAGCTGCCCGAAGATATCTGCGCCGAGCTTCGCCGGCATCTTGGCGCCTGTCCGAACTGCGAAGTGTTCATCGCCTCGCTGCGAGATACGGTGAAGTTGTGCCGGCAGCATGAGCCGCCGCCGCTGTCGGCGCATGACCGTGCCCGGCTCCGGCAGGAGATTCTCCGAGCCTGGAAGCCGGAGGCGCGCGCATGAGGCAACAGATGACGATCGCAGCGGGGCTCGGCGTGCTGGGATTGCTGTTCGCCTGTATCGGTTATGCGCCGGCAACACCCATGGCTCCAATGGACCTTGAGAAAGGACAGGCGATCTACCAACGACATTGCGCCGACTGCCATGGAACGGAGGGGAAGGGCGACGGCCAACAGGCCACGTCGTTGTCGCCGCGGCCAGGCAATCTGATTTCTGCCCAGACCTCAGCCAAGTCTGATCAGGAACTGCTCAAGATTATCGCGAAGGGACGGCCCCGCACCGCGATGGCGGGGTGGGAAGACCGGCTGCCCCCAGAGGACCAGATCGCTGTTTTGGCCTATATCCGCTCTCTGATCACATTTACCCGTTCCACCACGCCGCCGCCCCCGCAGCCGTGAGCGACCGGTCACCCGGCGCCCCTTTCGCACCGGAAAATCCGCGTGGTACAGTACCCATCTTTATCTCCTCTGTCGATTCAAGGAGTGAATGTGGTGATGATCTGGCTCAATGGTCCTGCACGATCCGGTTCGGTGCTCGCAGTGCTTGTCGCTGCATGTCTCCTGTTCACGACTACGCCTGTCGATGCGGCGGCGGCGAAGAAAAAGTCCAAAGGTCTGTCCCCGGCCGCATCCGTGGCCTTGCAGTACGCTGAAGCAGTTTCAAAGGGCGACCCCCTCAAGACCGTCAATCTCGACTTCGCGTGCCAGTACCGACTCTTGGTCGCGAAAGAGCCACATGCGGCCTCTCCTGCACCGCCGGATGCCTCCCCTGATCCGTGTGGGAAACGACTCAAAGCGGCTCATGAACCGGCCCTGGCTCGAGTGGACAGTGGGATGGACATCCTCTGGCCCTCCAACGGCGCGTTACCTTTTTTCCGCGATGATCTCGATCACTATGCGGCATCTGCCTTTGTGATGGATGCGATCGGCTTGTCGCCTCCTGGCAGCGGCCTTCACTTGAGCGCGGTCTCGACGACGCCCTTGCCGAATGCGTCCTTCCGCCTGCGCCCGCAGGCGCCGCTGGTCTCAGTGCCGGCGACGCTGGTCATCCTTAACGTCGCCTACCAGGATCCGCTGACCGCGCCCATCACGAAAGCGCCAGGCAGCTACAAATGGACCAACACGGTGAAGCCGGCGCGACGGGCTGTGAAAAGCCTCAACACGCAGTGGGTCGTGCTGTCCGGCCTCAAGAAACATGGATTTCCGAGCGATTCGGCGGTGGTCAATCTCTTGGTGAACGACGGGACTTCAGTCGACGGCATTCCTCAGGAAATCATCCCCTTTGTGACCGAGTCCAGTAAGGCGATCGCTGGCTCCGTCGTGTGGTGGGGACCCGAAGACGCGCCCGGATTGCTGGTCGCCTCCGCCGCCCGCGCCGCCGGATTTCCGAGTTTGCGTGATCGAGTCGCCATGCTGAATCGCGTGTTGATCATCGATTCGAACCAAGCGGAAGCCTTGACGGTCCTGACGAAGGATCTCTACGCGGCGATTCTGCGCGAGGCGGTACAGGCACACAAGCTGAACGTGAAGGATCCGGCGTTGTCGATGGCGGTCAACGAGCAGTATTGGAATGTGTACGCACAGGGGGAACGGCTGGATCTTTCGCTGGATATGGAGATGGGAGGGCTGGAACAGCCGACGACGGCCGATTACCTGTATCGCCTGCTTCCCGCATTGCGCACGCTGGCGCAGGTCCGACCCGAGCAGCTCGACAATCGCTTCCGATGGGGAGTCGCGCTCCGGTGGAATCTCGATCAGGATCTTTCCATTGAAGTACACGAGCAATTGGTCAAAGACGTGCCGGCCGAGCGCAAAACCGCCAAAGCCGAGGCCCTCCTACAGTTGGCCTGGTCTCGCATCAACAAGGTCGCCTGGAACCGCAACCTTGACGACAAAGACGTCCGTGCGGCCTATCAAGATGCCGACCAAGCCGGCACCTTTGCCGAAATTCCTCTCGACAAGTTCATCGCCGAGTATACGAAGGCGTACAGCCTGCTGTTCACTCCGAACCGTGATAATGGCGCCATTCTCCAACGCCTCACGGAAGCCAAACGATGGTTCGGCGAGGTGCCGGGGAACAACCAGCAGATTTGGGACTTCTTCATCGGAGCAGACTCGTTGAAATCCGTCCTTGACGCCGATCCAATCTTCCAGCCCCTGCTGGCCTCCGGAGCACCGAACAAGGGATGACGAGCATCGCTCAGCCATGGTCCGGTTGAGCCGAAATCCGCGCGATCTCAGCTTTCCCGCCGTCGAGCATGCGACGCCAGACGGGCTGCTTGCCATCGGCGGCGATCTTCAGCCTGAACGGCTGCTGGAAGCGTACCGTCATGGCATCTTTCCCTGGTACAACGAAGGTCAGCCGATCCTCTGGTGGTCTCCCGATCCTCGCACCGTCCTCTTTCCGGAACATCTTCATATCTCGCGCAGCCTGAAGCGCAGCCTTCGGCCGGGCCATCTGTCCGTGACGCTCGACAGATGTTTTGAGACGATCGTGCAGCATTGCGCCGGGCCGCGGCCGCAGTATCCGGAAGGGGGAACCTGGATCACTCCGGCCATGATGGAGGCCTATACCGCGCTCCACGAGACAGGCTATGCCCATTCGGTCGAAACGTGGCAGAACGAGCAGTTGGTCGGCGGTCTGTACGGCGTGGCCATTGGCAGCGCCTTCTTCGCGGAATCGATGTTCACAAAAGTGGATGACGCATCGAAAGTCGCCCTGGTGTCCCTCGTGAACCAGCTGCGGACGTGGAACTTCCGCATCATCGACTGCCAGCAATCCTCTCCCCACGTGCTGCGCTTGGGCGCCGAAGAGATTCCACGCAACGTCTATATCGAGCACGTCGCAGCGGCGGTCACCTTCCCTGCCCGGCTGGGACGATGGAAATTTGATGCTGAAACCGACTGATCTTTACCGTTTTCCCATTTTGGCGAGTTCTGCAAAATAGTACGCAAAGGCCTTCATGCCGCCTGAGGCCTGCCCCCAATCGAAATACTCGTTCGGCGCGTGATAGCCGTGCTCCGGAAGACTGAGGCCGAGAAACAGAATCGGCACCTTCCAGGCCTTCTGCATCGTCACCACCGCTCCGATTGATCCTCCTTCGCGAATGAATGCCGGCTCCTTGCCGAACCCTGCCTTTGCGGCGCGCTTGACGCATTCGACGTACGGGCCATCGAAACTGCCTTTGAAGGGCTGGAGCATGCCTTCCGGCTCCACCTTCACCTGTGGATTGAGTTTGGACACGTACGCTTTGAGCAGGGCGAACGCTTTCTCCGGTGTTTGATTGGGGACGAGCCGCATGCTAATTTTCAATTCGCCGTGACCGGGGACCACCGTTTTGACACCAGGGCCGTGATATCCACCGGTCAGGCCGTGAATCTCAAACGTCGGAGCCGCCCAAATCCGCCGCATGACTTCCGCCGGGTCATTGGTCCTCAATGAGTGGAACCCGTAGGCCTCTTTGAAGCGCTTGACCTGAAACCCCGACTTGAGGAAGCTTTTGATCTCTTCCTGTGTCGGCTTCACGACGTCCTTGTAGAATCCCGGGATCTTCACCTCGCCGGTTTTGGCATCGACGCAGGCCTGGGCCACTTCCATGAGTTCGGCAAGAGGATTTCTTGCCGCACCGCCCGTGACACCCGAATGCGCGTCTTTGCTGCCTGTTCGCAAGCTGAGCCTGGCACCGATCAACCCTCGCAATCCATACGGCATCGCCGGCTGTCCTTTGGCGATCCAAATGGTATCCGAGACGACCACCGAATCGGGACGGGGCACTTCGGCTCGTTGCTTGAGGCCCGCTCCAAAATGCGGGCTCCCGATTTCTTCTTCGAGCTCCCAGAGGAACCGAATATTGATCGGGAGACCCTGGTCGATCGCAAAACGAGCCCCAAAAAGCGCTGAAAGGGCCGGGCCCTTGTCATCGGTGGCACCGCGGCCACGGTACGTGCCGTCTTCACACGTGAACGCGAACGGCGCGTGCTGCCATTCGGGCTCCTGAGCAGGCTGAACATCAAGATGGTTGTAAATTGTCACTGAGGGGTAATGGGCGCCGGCCGTCCAGCCGCCGGAGACGATCGGATAGCCGCCCGTCTCGATGATCCGGGATTCGGCGCCCATGCCGGCCAACACCTGCGCCGCCATGTCGGCCATGCGCCGCATGTCGTTCGCCTTCGAGGGATCCATGCTGATCGAGGGAACCTCGACCATTTGGCCCAACAAGTCTTCGAAGTGTGGACGCCGTTCGACGACGTAGGTCTCCAGTCGGTCTTGTATGGCCATGAAGCTCCTCCTGATTTGGGCTGGCGGATTATAACGAGAGACCTCGTGCGGCGAAAGATCGCCGATGGATCGTCTGAGGCAATAGAGAAATGCTAGAATCCTTCCCGATGTGCCGAAGAGTCATCCGCCTTCTCTCGTGGTCCACGTGTGTGATGTGTTGTGGGTTCGTCCTATTCTCGAGCGCCTCGGCTGCCGATTCCCCTACGATTCGTGAGATTCTCGATGAACCGGCCAGTTACCATCTCAAACAAGTCCTGCTGTCCGGAACCGTGAGGAACGTCCAGCCGCTGGATCCATATAGATTACCGGCCGGCACAACCTGCTACGGCGCCTATCTGTTCTCTCTCGAAGACGAGACGGCCTCGATCAACGTGGCCGTGTTCGGCATTTGCGGCTTTCCGACGGTGAAGGATCCCGACGTCGAAGACGGTGCGAAGGTCGAGCTCCTCGCGACCATCCAGGCGCCGAGCCATGGCGGTTACTATCTGAGCTTCCAGGGCCTGAAAGTCGCCGGCGAACGCGAAGGCGTTCTTCAGGCCGTGGCCGATCGCATCGTCCCGCTCACGGAATAGAACGATCTTCCACGCCGAACATTCATCATGCCGACAAAGGTGAAACGGGCTCACGTGATCCGGTGCGCACTGCCCCTGTTGGCCGCCCTTTTGGGACTCAGCGGCTGCGCGGCCAGCCAAGGCCTTGCCCGTGAGGCACTTCAAGATGAGATCCGGCGGGAAGAATCCCGTTTTATCGACACGCCAACAGCCGCCGCCGCTCCGGTGCGTCCACGCGCGCCTCAGCTTCGTCTCTACTTGAAACCCACAGGCTTCCTTCATCGCGAGTTCGAATGGACAAGCCGCGATCGGGATGTTGTGCTGGCCTGGTCCAAACGGGTTCCATTCGATACAGGAGAAAAGAGCGCCGGATTCCTGACGCTGTCGTCATTGAAGGGCCACACGTTAACGGAACTCAGAGCAGCTGCGACGCGCTATGGCGTCGACTGGCTGTTGATCTTTGACGGGGCCGCTGCCGTCGATCGCTACAATAATTACAAGGCCGCCTTATGGTATTGGACCATCCTGGGCGCCTACCTGGCCGACGGCACGCAGAGCGATGTGCTCTGCCTGTTGAAAGCGACGCTGTGGGACGTCAAGACAGGAGCCCGGCTGTTCGAGGAACAGACCGACGCGAAAACCGAGAAGGTGGGGCCGGCCGCCCTGGTGGAAGACAAGACCGTCCTGGAGCTCGCGAAAACGAGGGCATTGGAAGAGTTGACGCGTCGTCTTGACACGCAGCTGAAGCGCTTGCGCGAACAAAAAGAGACGAAGTAAACGGCATTAGGGCGAATCAAAGCTCCAGAGGATGGCGAAGAACAGCAGATTTTGGGACGGAGTCAGTCCGATGGCTCCCGATGAGTTCGGACCTCCGGTAAAAAACCCGCCTTGAGGCCCAGTGGAGTTGTTGAAGCGGTACTCCAAGCGAAACCTCGTCGTCGTCCAGGCGTACTCCAGCTTGTATTCCAAGGTGGTCGTCACACCCTTGATGAATTGTTTCGCGCCGGTCATTGTGCCGTCAGGATCGTAGTAGAGCTCAGGGCGGACGGCCACCGCCCAGGCCTTGACGAAGCGCCATTGACTCAGGAGAGCGCTGCCCGTCCAGAACTGCTGCTGGTCGCCTGCCTGGGGTATCGCCCGCTCGGTGCCGATGTCATACACGAGCGCCACGGTGAACGCATCGCGTTTCCACTCCAAAATGCTGTCCGAGAAAAAGCGCCAGTACTTCAAACTGGTGTCGGTTTGGTCCGGGCCGTAGTATACATTTTGAACAAATGTCCATTGCGGCGATGCCGACCACTTGATCTGTCCTCCGTAGCTGGGAAGATTGTTTGGCTGGGAAAGAAAATTGTACCGGTTGATGACATAGAACACCGTCTTGACCGACTCATTGATCTGATATTCCGCAGAAATTCCGGCCATGAAGTAGGGTGTGTAGTCTGGAAGCAGCGATCGCGTATAGTTGAAGTTGTCCTTTGCATAGAAGGACTCATACCCAATATAGCTGTTAAACAGCCCGCCCGTAAGTTTCAGACCGGTCCCGATCGGCGCCAGGTAGGAGACATTGGCCCGTGAGAAGTGGCTGAAGGTATCGGCACCATCGTACGCGTCGCCATTCCTGAGGCTGGCATTGGGCACTTGTCCTTCGACGTCGCGACCAGTCTGAAGCGCGAACTCCATGCCCCACCGCGAGGATGTGTCCACGTCCTTCCTGACGTAAGCCATTGCGACGTTCAAGCTCAGCTCGTTCACCTTCTGTGTGGTGACCTTGCTGCGCCAGATGTGATTGTCAGGATAATTGAAATCGATCGGATAGGTGAGATCCAAATAGGCGCCGTAATGCCACAACGTCTTGGCGGGTCGGTCCTGTCCGAGACCTTCGACAGCAGCCGGCGGCAACGACGTCGGCTGGGATTCTTCCGCTCTGGCCGGCATGACGCCCCCGCCCCATGCGCAAAGGATCAGCGCGGCGAAGAGCAGGCGGTGACCGGGCATCATGAAGCCTTTCCTGGCTGCGCAATTAAGCGCAGTATGGGAATTGCTTAGATGTCATTCATGGGCAGTTGCTGCGCTTTTTTACCTCATTTTTATAGAGAATGCGCTACATTTCACGATGCATGATTCCCGAAAACCACTGCGATCAACGGCTGCAGATCAAGGAAGGAGCCGCGTGTCCTTGAGCCGCTCTTTCGTCTGCATACTCACGTTGAGCGCATGGCTGTGCACGGGCCTGACATCCGTCCCAGCGTCGGCAGCGGAGAGTTCCCCCGGCGAGCCGGGCAACGACCAGTCCGTCACCGGAACATCTACACCGTCTCGACCCGAGCCCGCAGCCCAGGAGAAACCGCTCTGGCATTATGGAGGGTTCATCGATCTCGGTTATTCGCTGGATTTCAATTTCCCCGACAATCACCTATTCCGTGACCGCAGCACCACGCCGCGGGTCAATGAACTGGACCTGAACATGGCGGGGGTCTATGTCCGGAAAGATGCGACCGAGTCGTCTCGTTGGGGGACGGAGTGGTTGGTCCAGGCCGGGGAGGACTCCAAGGCGTTCGGGTTCGCCACGAGTCTGCCCAAAGTCTCCGGCTCCGATGTCTGGCGGCACTTCGGGCGCGCGAATGTGTCGTATCTCGCCCCGGCCGGCAATGGCCTCACGCTTCAAGCCGGCCTGTTCAACAGTTTCATCGGCTACGAGTCGCTGTATGCCAAGGACAACGGCAATTACACGCGCGCCTGGATCGCGGACTTCTTGTCGGGCGTGATCAGCTTGCGGATTTCGTCGATGAGCGCCGGCAAGGTGGCTTCGGCGTCGGCGGCAATGGCCAGGTCCACGTCCGCGTAGCGCCCGTAGTCGTGGATATTGCTTCCCTGGAAGAGATACTCCGACGAGATGCTGATGGTCTTGCGCCCGTTGGCG
>Ga0207701_10003028_pt1 | contig 17348 bp, 15 predicted proteins | sample KBSSwiSSwithPhiX_FD_184294 | JGI IMG/M metagenome (GOLD analysis project Ga0207701, IMG submission 184294) | Switchgrass rhizosphere bulk soil microbial communities from Kellogg Biological Station, Michigan, USA, with PhiX - S5 (SPAdes) (version 2) | ecosystem: Environmental > Terrestrial >... | reverse complement strand
TGTCGATCGCTATCGCGCAGTGTTTTCTTTTCGATGTTTTTTTCTAACGCATCGGTGAGGTTTACACCAGTCTGGTTAGCCATACAAATCAACACCCATAGTACATCGGCCATTTCATCCCCAAGATCAGATGGTTTTTCATCTTTTTTGGCCGACTGGTCTCCATATTTTCTTGCCATTAATCGGGCCAGTTCACCCACTTCCTCTGTTAGTATAGCCATATTGGTTAGCTCACTGAAGTACCGCACCCCAATTGTCCTGATCCAGTTGTCCACGTTATCCTGTGCTTCCTGTATCGTCATATTTGGGAATTTTTATGGTTTTATTCGCGATTCCTGGTATCAATAAAAATGGTAACCGGACCGTCATTTAGCAGATCAACTTTCATATCGGCGCCAAAAATACCTGCCTCCACAGTTTTTCCGGATTCTTCCTCCAACCTGTTTTTCATTTTTTCGTACATCGGAATGGCAAAATCAGGTTTGGAAGCGCGGATATAGGAAGGACGATTTCCTTTTTTGGTAGAAGCGTGCAAAGTGAACTGACTGACCAATAAAATGCTTCCTCCAAAATCTTTAACAGAAATATTCATTACGCCGTTTTCGTCATTAAAAATCCGGAGATTCAGGATTTTATTGCTCAGCCAGTCTATATCTTCCTGTTGATCAGCATCTTCTATACCCAGGAATACCAGGAGTCCCGGGCCAACGCTACCGGTGATGCGGTCATCTACCCTAACTGAAGCCTGGCTGACTCTTTGGATGACTGCTCTCATGGTAAATCCCGTAATGAATTTGTATTTTTAATGAATGAAGATAGATATAAGCCGTGAATTGGAGTTTCGAACGGCTCGTAGCGGAGGGGCAGGTGGGCAGAATGTAAACAAGGTGGAAACAATGGTGGAAGGTATATTCCACGTGAGTAATTCCCAGCTTCTTTCCGATGAACAGAAAAGGATTTTAACAGACAAACTATCAAATAAAATAAACAACGAAGGATATTTAGCCGTTCGTTCCCAGGCCACAAGATCGCAGTTGAACAATAAAATGCTTGTGATTGAGAAAATGAATCACCTCATTAGCCAGGCATTAGAAAAAAAGAAATCGCGTATTGCCACAAAGCCATCAAAAACTGCCCGGGAAAATAGAATATCCAGTAAAAAAAGAACTGGCGAGATCAAGGACGGCCGAAGAAAATTACGCTCCAGTGAATGGTGAGAAAGCATGAAAACTAAACTGATAATTATTTTGTTGCTCTGCGCTGGAATATTCGCCGGATGTTCCAAAGACAAAAGCATTTCCAAGGAATCAAACCAGGTTACCCTCAACTTCCGGTTAACTGCCAATGGCGAACCATTGCAGCCGGGAACAAACTATATCAATGGGTCAGGAGAAACTTTTACAGTTTCTACATTTAAAATTTATGTCAGCAGTTTTTCTTTCCAGAACGTAGGAACTTCACAAATAAGTAATACAGATCCAGCTTGTTTTCTGATTAATATGCAGGATCCTGCTTCCCTGAAAGCAAATGTTACATTGTCATCCGGACAATTTAACCAATTGGTATTTTACGTTGGCGTTGATAGTACCAGGAATGTCAGTGGTGCACAAACCGGAAGCCTTGATCCTTTAAATGGGATGTTCTGGACCTGGAACACAGGTTATATTTTTGCAAAGTTTGAAGGCAATTCATCTGTCTCCTCTAACATTGGAAATAGTTTTGTTTACCATATCGGCGGATTTCGTACGGGTGAAAATGCAATCAGAAAAATCATCCTGGATTTTCCCGGCGACCAAACTATTACTTCGGGAAATATCGGAACAGAAATTCAACTGGATATTGACCTGGACCGATGGTTCACAGGAGTGAATAATATTTCTATTGCTTCTACACCGGTATGGATGGAGCCCGGCGGTCTTTCGTTGGAGCTCGCTGATAATTATGCCACCATGTTTTCTATCCAGGATATCATTACACCTTGAGAATAAGGATCACCATATCGATGATCATATCGTTTTTCATTGCGGTTTGGCTAATGGAATCCTGTAAGAAAAATGATCTAGAAAATAATCCCGCAGCAACGCCATTAGCGATTGTAATACCACCGGGTTTTCCGCCTATTTCAGATGCTTATCTCAATAATCCTATCACACAGGAAGGATTTGATCTTGGTAAGAAATTATTTTATGATGGAAGGCTGTCTAAAGATGGCAATTTCGGATGCAATACCTGTCACCAGCAATTTGCCGGATTTGCAACGTTTGATCACAACCTCAGTCATGGATTTAATAACCAGTTTACAACCAGGAATGCACCCGCACTTGCGAACCTTGCATGGTATCGAGAGTTTCATTGGGATGGAGGGATCAAGTCACTGGAAGTGCAGCCTCTCGCACCTTTAACTGCTTCAAACGAAATGGCCGAAACCATCGAAAACGTATTGCTGAAACTTCAGCAGGATGAAGACTATAGAAAAAAATTCAAAGCCGCTTTTGGATCAGAAGAGATCAATTCTCAACGAATGCTAAAAGCATTATCACAGTTTATGGGCATGCTGGTTTCAGCAAATAGCAAATACGATCAGGTTAAACAGGGAAAGAACAGTTTTACCGCAGCAGAACAACGGGGATATGATGTGTTTGTTCAAAAATGTTCATCCTGTCACAAAGAACCATTATTTACCGATCAGAGTTTTCGCAATACAGGTTTGCCAACAGATCCTTATCTGAATGATAATGGCAGGATGCGCATCACACACCGCACAGAAGATTCATTGAAATTTAAAGTCCCCAGCCTGAGAAATATTTATGTTACCCAGCCATATGGACATGATGGAAGATTTTATTCCATTGGCGCTGTCATCGATCATTACCGGTTCTCAGTTGTAAACGGACCAACTACGGATCCACTGGTAAAAAATAAAATTTCGATGTCGGATTTCGATAAACTTGATCTCTTGGTTTTCCTCCGCACACTTACAGACAGTACATTTTTGAACGACAAGCGTTTTGCACAACCACAATAACGATCAATTTTTCTTTACATTTTTTTCTACATACTGCTGGTAAGCCTGCTTTTTTGCATCAAGTTGTTCCTGGAGTTTGGCCTGATCCTGTTTATTGGTCTCAATTTCTTTTTCCAGATTGACTCTTTTCTTTTCAAGTTGTTTGCCGTCATCCAACAGACCCGTCATCTTTTTTTCCGTTTTGCGAATATCTTCTTCCTGCTTTGTTAGCTGAACTTTATAATCATGTTCATCCATGGCAGGAGCCAAAGCTGCAACTAAACCTGCGCCAGCTCCAACAGCTACGATCGCATTATGGCTGGAAGTCCTGGTAACAGGATCTTCACCGATCTCTGTAACGATGGCGTATACCTTACAGTTTTCCTTGCCATCTTTTTCAACACGGTAATACACATCCTGAAATTTTGTGTCGCCTTTAGTAATCCTTACACTGGACACATAATAAAATCCTTTAGTCTGCTTGGGATTTGAACCCTGTGTCTTAAAAAATTCTACCAAACCCTCTTCAACTTGTGAAGCAGGATATTTAAATTCAAAGATGGTAGCTGGCTGTTCTGTTTTCTGATATTTTACAGTGCCTGAATATTTTCTGGTATATTTCTGGTCCTGGCCAATGCCTTGTATGGCAAGAAATTGAAATACGACGATGGTTATAATAATTATTTTACTCATGGGTTGATTGTTGAGTTAAAGTTATTATTTCTCAATGACTACTAAATTATGTAGATTATATATTGGATCAGTATGCATCCTTACGGCTATTTTTGTATGAAAATCATTTTATTTGAGCAGTATTAAGAAATTGGCATCGCAAACCTTTTGGTATGGTTTCAGCAATATATTCGCCCGGTTTCTGAATTACCTGCTAACGCCTTTGCTGACCACCATTTTTGCTTCAGCGAAATATGGTGACATCTCTATCCTTTTTGCAGCAGCAGCCTTTCTGAATATCGTTTATACTTATGGGATGGAGACCTCTTATTTCCGTTTCAATAATATGTATCCCGAAGAGCAGGTATACAGTACCGGTCTGTCTTCCCTTTTATTTACTTCCATTCTCTTTACCATAATCTTGTTTTTCCCGGTGCAGTCACTGGCCAATTATATGGAACTCGGGAGCCATCCTGAATATATAAAATGGGTATTGCTGATCGTTGCCCTCGATACCCTTGCGGTGCTGCCGTTTTCTAAGCTAAGGTTCGAAGGGAGACCACGGAAATTTGCCCTGATCAAGGTAATGAACATCCTGATTAATGTTGGATTAACCGTTTTTTTTCTTGTCTGGTGTAAAGGACAGTATGAAAAACAGGCTAATAATATCTGGTCTGTCTTATATAATCCGGCTATAGATATCGGTTATGTTTTTATTGCTACTCTCGCAGCCAGTGTTTTTACGCTGTTAATGCTCTGGAAAGAAATTTTCTCCTTCAAGTTTTCCTGGAATCCTAAGCTGATGAAAGAAATGCTGATCTATTCAGCACCACTGATAATTGTTGGATTTGGGGGGATGGTGAACGAAACCATTGACAGGTTTATGTTAACGGATCTCTATCCCGGTACAGCAGAACAGGCCAGATCGGCCAACGGTATTTATAGTGCGAATAATAAACTCGCCATAATCATCGTGCTATTTATCACCGCATTCAGGATGGGGGCTGAACCATTTTTCTTCAAACAGGCAAAAGAAGAAGGAGCTGCAAAGACCTATGCCAGGGTAATGAAATTTTTTGTGATCGCATGCTGTTTATGTTTTCTTGCTGTGATGCTATTCCTGGATATCTGGAAATATTTCATGGGTGTAAAAAAACATCCTGAATATCTCACCGGACTAAAAGTGGTTCCTATTTTAATGCTTGGAAAAATATTCCTCGGCGTATATTATAATTTATCGATCTGGTATAAGCTTACAAATAAGAATATGCTTGCCGCTTATATTACGCTCATCGGGGCTGCCATTACCATTACGCTGAATTACCTTTTCATTCCAAAATTTGGATTCATGGCCTGCGCCTTTGCCAGTTTTATTTGTTATTCATTTATGATGGTGATAAGCTATACACAGGGACAAAAGCATTTTCCAATTCCCTATGCCTGGAAAAAACTACTTGCGTATATCGTCATTTCCTGTCTACTCTATGGTGTTCACCAGGTCTTTCGTTATTATTCACCCAGTGTAATGATGAACCATGTTTTCGGAGTTGTGTTGATGATTGCCTTCATGGTTTTTGTTGCGCGGGTGGAGAAGAAAGAAGTCAACAATATCCTGCTCTCATTAAAAAGAAAATAATATAAGATGATCCTATACCCGGACAAAGGAATTTGATTTTTTTTCTGTTCCGATCGTGGTTGGGTCTCCGTGTCCTGAATAAACAATGGTTTTATCAGGGAGGGTATATAGTTTTTCACGGATAGACGAAGAAAGGGTTTCAAAATTCCCACCGGGAAGATCCGTCCTGCCCACACTTCCCTGGAATAAAACATCACCGCTCACAATAAAGCCACCGGATGGATCATAGAAACTTATGCTTCCCGGTGTATGTCCGGGTGTAAAAATCACCTTCAACGGGCCATCCTTCAGCCCTGTTTGGTCATCCTCTTCGAGGTAAGCCAGTGGTCCGGAATACTGATCGAAAGGAAGATTATACATGAGCCCGGCTACAGGAGCATAGTCCAGAACCTGTTTTTCAAGCTTGTGTAGGTGCAGTACTAAGTTCCAGGTTTCAGCAACAAATTTATTTCCGAAAACATGATCAAGATGGCAATGGGTATTGAGCAATAAGGTTGGACTAAGGCCCTCTTTTTCAATAAAATGCCTTAATTCTTCCTGCTCTTCACTACCATAACATCCCGGATCAATAATGATAGCCTCTTTGTGTTCGTTAAAAAGCACATAAGTATTTTCTTGTACAGGACTAAACATGAAAATTTTAACGTTATACATCTGGCTTCTTTTATCTGTTAAAACCCTTAATTTTAGTATAATTATAGCGCTTTTAGGATGAATTGCGGGCGATTTCAGAAACAATAGAATATGGACAAATTTTTCCGGATATTTTTTGCTCTCCTTGTTATATCATCAACCGTATCAGCACAGGTAAGCTCTGTTGAATTCGGCAAAAACAGGGTACAATATAAAAAGTTCACCTGGAGGTATTACCAAACCAGGAATTTCAATACTTATTTCAGCTCAGGTGGACTGGCACTGGGCAAATTTGTTGCACAGGTTGCAGAAGAAGAATTACCAAGCCTTGAAGAATTTGTAGAATACGGCCTTCAGAGAAGGGCCAATATTGTTGTTTATAACTCCTTTACCGATATGAAACAATCCAATATCGGTATTGGTATTGAATGGCAGAATACCGGTGGAGTTACCAAGCTGGTCAATAATAAAGTGGTGGTTTACCATAACGGTAACCTTAACGATATGCGCCGGCAAATACGACAGGGTATTGCCAAAATTCTGGTAGATAACCTGTTGTTTGGTGACGATCTCGGGGAATTTGCGGGTAACCAGGCATTGCTTGATCTTCCCAAATGGTTGACTGATGGATATGTTGCATATGCAGCAGAAAACTGGAGTGCAAAATTGGATGACCAGCTGAAATCTGAACTCTTATCCGGAGATTATAAGAATTTCTACCAGTTTGCTTTTAAACAACCTGATCTTGCCGGACATGCATTCTGGAATTTTATTGCAAATAATTACCGTAAAGACAATGTCACTTATTTTTTATATCTCTCCAGGATTTACAAAAGCCTGAACTCTGCTTCCATAAGGGTTACCAAGAAAAAATTCAAAGCACTTCTTGCAGAGTTCATGGAGAAAGAATCTGAAAAATATCAGAAAGACCTCAGGGGACGACGCAATCAACCTAAAGGAAATGTGGTAGCCATCGAAGAGCTGAAAAGAAATGTGGACTATTATAGCTTCCAGGCCAATCCTATACCCCGGAACAACACCTATGCAATGGTCAAATTCAAAAAAGGATTGTATAGTGTATTGCTCGAAGACTTTAATACCAGGAAAAAAACATTGCTGAAAAGCGGTATCCGGAACAACCAGGCAGAACTTAATCCGGGTTATCCTATCATGGCCTGGGATCCTAAAGGCTCAAGGTTATTGGTCATCTATCCTGACCAGGGAAAGATCAGAATGTTTGTATATGATGTGGTCAAGAAGATGAAATTCAACAAACAGGAGATCAAAGATTTCCAACTTATCCAGGATGCAAAGTTCATGCTCGACAATAATACGCTGGTGATGAGTGCTTCCAGAAATGGACAGTCAGATATTTACGTATACAAGATCAATGAACAAACTTATCAGCAGATCACTAATGATCCTTATAGCGACATTGATCCTTCATTTGTTGCTTTTCCTAATAAAAGCGGAATAATATTTTCTTCGGATCGCCCCAATGGTGATGCTTCCCATGCAGATACCGTAATTCCATCCAGGAATCTTTTTAATATTTACCTGGTCGACAACTGGAACCGCAGTGAATATAAACAGATCACAAAACTCAGTAATCTTAAATACAGTGATGCCCGTTTCCCTTTACAGTATAATATAAACCACTTCACATTTGTAAGTTCAGAAAACGGTATAGGTAACCGTTATGCCGGATTTTTCACAACCAAAAGAGCCGGACTGGATACACTTTACCTCGTAGGTGATGAAATATTGCGCAACCCTGTACAGGCAGAATTGGATTCCGTTCTGCAGGCATGGGAGAAAAAAGAACCCGATTCTATTGGATATATTTCCATTACTACGGATAGTGCATATGTTTTTCCCATCACTAATTATCAAAGCAGTCTACAGGAAAGCAGAGGTGCAGGAGATAATAATCAGATCAGCGAGGTGCGGCGCGAAGGTGATCTCAAATTCCTGTATAAGCTAAAGATCAATGAAGATGCATTAAGACGCAGAAATATTAATGCAAGGCCAACGGAGTATATCAAAAAAGTAATTGAACAGGACAGAGTTGCAAAAGGCGAAACTGTTTTTTACGATAAAGCCGGAAAACAACAAGAGGTATTTACTACGGATACAACAAAGGAAAAAGCCATTTTTCAATCAGAATTTGAAAACGAAACAAAAGACAGTACCGGCTTACCTATTCTTGAACCCACTATCGTTCCACAAAAAGAATCGCCTTTAAAGAATGCGAAGATCTATGATTACCGAAGGCAGTTTTCTTCTGAATATATAGTATCAGGGTTTAATAATTCAGTTCTTGTAAACCGCTTCCAGCCTTATGCAGGAGGAAACGGACCTGTATATTTATCCAACGCGGATATCCTTAATGGAATCATACGCCTGGGTACATCTGAACTCATGGAAGATCTTAAATTCACCGGCGGATTCAGGATCGCAACCAATCTTTCAGATATTGACTACCTGGTGCAGTTTCAAAACCTCAGAAGAAGACTTGATTGGGGACTTACTTACTACCGGTCATCACAGAAAGATTTTCCAATTTATAATCCTAATGATGATCCCATAAAATCAGTCCTCACCAACAAATTGTATTCAAACCTTTACCAGCTGAACCTTTCATGGCCACTGGATGAAGTGAGGAGTTTCAGGGCAACACTGGGATTGAGAAACGATCGTGTCACTATCAAAACAAACGCAAATTATCCACCTGCCCTTCAGTTTGCCGATACCATCATGAATTATGGATTGGTGAGATTTGAGTGGGTAAACGATAATACAACGAATCCTACCTTGAATATCTGGAATGGTATGAGGTACAAGTTATGGGTAGACGTGAACGGGAGGTTGAATAACAAATCAACCGCAGGAAAATATACATTCAACTTCGGCGGTGATTTCAGGTATTATTTTCCGATCTACCGAAACTTTATCTGGGCGGGAAGAGGTGCTTTCGATGCTTCATGGGGTACTCAAAAAATCATTTATTATCTAGGTGGTGTTGACGGATGGATATCACCAAAATTCAATTCCGCCAACCGCCCTGCACCTGATGCCAGTTATGCATTTCAATCACTTGCACTCAATATGCGTGGCTATAAACAAAATGTAGCCAATGGAAATAATGCCATTGTGCTGAACAGTGAATTCAGGTTACCTGTTTTCACCACATTTTTTAACCGCCCGGTCAATAATGCATTCATGAGAAATTTCCAGCTGACTCAATTCATCGATCTCGGAACAGCCTGGAACGGTCAATTCAAAAATGTTAACCGTCCGGATGTCAATTATGGATTTCCACCTGTTGAAGTACTCATAAAAACAGGAGGTATTGGTCCTTTTGTTGGCGGTTATGGTTTTGGCGCAAGGAGTACATTGCTGGGTTATTTCCTTCGTGTAGACTGCAGCTGGACTATGAATGGCCTGTTCCGTGGTAAGCCATACTGGTATTTCGCAATGGGACTTGATTTCTAAATTCCTTCACTGCGTTTTTCTGTCACCAGTTTTAATGAGTGATATATGATCAGTAATAATGATCCGAGCATTAATGTCATGCCCCAGGTAGACAGATGTTGATGGGGATGTAAGATCCTTGGCACTGTGTCGTTTAATATGATTTTCGGGTGTGTAAATATTTCCCAGCTGTTCCATCGCAAATATCTCCCGGCATATACACCGAAGCCACTTAAAAAAACACAAAGCGCGAGCAATAGTCCCGCATTGAATTGATTCATTTTTGTCAAAAGAAATCTTTCTGCATTATATAATGACAACAATCCTAAAAGCAGTCCATTCCAGGCAGCAGAAAATAACAATAACAGATCATACCATTTCGGTATCCCCGGCCGCTCATGAAGATGGAAAAGATCGGTAATTATATAAGGGGCATTAGGGAAAAACAAGAGCCAAAAAAACATTATCGTCCATTGGTAAGGTGCGGATCTTTTTTTCTGCAATTGACGGCTTAAAAAAAATGGCAGCCAGGCCAGGAAAAGATTCCAGACCAGAAACACATAAATGGTTTCAGACGTATATATAATGCGGAAAAAGATCACTGCTATGGTGAATGAAACTGAAATCCCGACGATCAAAGGAACACCTGCTTTTTTCATGATAATATTTTAGGAAGAAAAATAATAGCTGCCACTATCACAGCGGCAATCGATGCAATAAGTACCGCACCTGCAGAAAGGTCTTTTACCAACTTTATTTTTTCGTGACGATCCGGATGCAAATGATTACATAAACTCTCCATAGAAGAATTTACCATTTCAGCAACAAATACAGACATTATCATAATCACAATTAATATCCATTCAATGTTATTGACATGAAAATAGAAACCGGCGACAATGACCAACACTGCAGCGACTAAATGTATTTTTGCGTTTCGTTCTTTCCTGAAAAATTCGAAGACACCATTTATGGCAAAAGAAAATGATGATAACATGATCTTGATTTTAAATAGATGGGCCGGAATTACCGGCCCATCAGATTAATAACGACAGTTTATATCACCGCCGGGATTTCATCAGTAGCAACAGGCCGTTGATACCATTCAATCTTTCGTGAATAATACATCACAATAGCAAGGATGATAAACAATCCAATACTGCCGAACAGTAAAGCGCCATCCTGTAATTGTATCAGCACATAAATAAATGCATAGAGTACGGATAAAACCAAAAAGAAAACAGAGACAATTTTCCAATCTTTAAAAATCGTTTTGGTATATGCAGTAATCAGTAATACGGTAGCTGTAGAAGCAATGATATAACCTGCATTAAATCCGAGGTATTCAGAAATTGACAACAAGAGCGTATAAAAAATGATGATGGCCATTCCTACCAGGATATATTGCAGGGGATGCACCATTCTTTTTTGCAGTATCTCAACAAAGAAATAAAGCAAAAAAGTAAGTGTAACAAATAGCAATGCATATTTCACTGACCTTTCCGTTTTGGAATATGTATCTCCCACCTGAAGCAGGCTTACACCAAACGAAGATGAATCAAGATCAAATTCTTGATCTTTCCATTCCTGCGGATATGTTCTGTTCAAATGTAGAATTCTCCAGTTTGCTGTAAATCCGCTATCACTTACATTGTGGACTTCAGGTAAAAAGTTCCCGTCAAATGAGGGGCTGCTCCATGTAGAAGATAATTTTACATCAGTAGTTTTACCCAGTGGAATAAAATGCAACATTTCTGAACCTTTCAGATTGATATGCATCGAAAATTGATGTGGCTTTCCAAGTTCATCTGCAGTTAGAACCAGAGGAACACTCAAACCCTGTTCAAGCGTTTTAGTTGGCAGGCCGGAATTAAATTCATAAGAACTGTCATTCCATTTTATTTTTATAACATTGTCAATACCCCTGAAATCAGTAAGTCCCATACAGACATAAGCTTCATTCAGAATAAGATCATTTTTATCGATATTGAGTTTTTCGAAAGCAATTGGCGCAAAACTTCCCTGCAATTGAATATCACCCTGGTAAACCATTATGGTAAATATGCTTCTATGTCTTGCTTCCGGAGTAAGAGCACCGGTTATATTCAATTGATCCGGCATGAAGCTGGCCCATTTTTTAATTTCGATGATTTTACCTTCCGAAGTTTTCTGCCTTTCTATATAAGGTATGTTGATGTATGGTCCTCCTATGGTTTGCGCTGATGCCCATTTAGAACTTACCTCTTTGATTACTTCATTCTGTCTTGCCTTGCGTTCTTCGACAAGTGAGTAAACAAATACAGCCGGGATCATAAGTGCCAGGATAAGAAATCCGACAATAAATCCTTTAATAGTGAGGCGATGCAATGACCAAAAGGTCTGTTGTTCAGTTTCCATGATTTATTTTTGTTTTTTTAAAAGCGCTTTGTATTTCAAAGTATAAGTTCAAAAAAAATTATTCCAGTGACCTGATCATTTTTTCCAATGCCTCCAAATGTGATTTAAATGCTTTTTCCCCTGCTTTAGTCACTGAATAAGTAGTATTAGTTTTCCGTCCTGCAAATCCCTTATGAACTTTAATGAAAGCATTTTCTTCCAGGGTTTTCAGATGTGAAGCCAGGTTACCATCGGTAACTCCGATCCACTCCTTTAACTGATTAAAGTTGACATCTTCATTCACCAGCAGGCTGCTCATTATGCCCAGCCGGATCCTGCTGTCAAATACTTTGTTCAGATATTCAATGGGATTCTTCATATTCCGGCTTTGCCTTCGGTTCTTTCATATTTCCACCACATAATCAAACCATAAAAAATATGGAATATACCGAATCCCAGGGCCCAGAAATATAAACCATACCTGGGTGCCCAAAGATTAACCAGTCCTGTGGCCAGTATGAGATACCCAAGATATTTAATTTCTCCGATTGTAAACTTGCTGCCATTGATCAGTGCCAATCCATAAAAAATCAGGCAGGCAGGTGCTACTAACTGATAATATCCAAGTTGCTGAATGCGCAATACCATAAACCCTCCAACAGCTAAAGGCAGAAAAGTATTCCAAATAAGTCGCCGGGCGCTGTTTCCCCAAAGAGGTATTCCATCTTTGCGACTTCTAAGCCATGTAAAAAGGAAAGCAAGTAATAGGGCGGAAATAAAAACCAAACCGGCAATCAAAAATAATTCCCGGGCCAGGCATTTTGGACATGCATTGCCAGAAGAATATTCATCCTGGTAATAACGGTTTATCCGGTTATCTGCTGCGATAGCACCGGCAATCGCACAAAGGCCAGCTCCCACCCCACTCCAACCACTTAGGCTGATAAAGCGGCTGCTCCGCTCCATAATTCGCTTTATGTCCTGTATGGCCTTAAGACCTTCCTGTTGATTAGTCATAAAAGTACTTTGCATTTCAAAGTTATGCAGTATTTTTGTATTTCCAAATCCATTCTTCCAATAATAATATTCTGTTGACGTTCAACCATCAATCCATCGTAAATTTGTATGATGAACCGGATGGGAAACAGAATCAGTGTCGTATTCTTTTTCATTGCAATGGCAGTGCTTCCGGCTGCTGCTCAACAGAAAGTCCTGAAAGGCATTGTAAAAGATGGCCATAGTGACGAAATGATTCCTTTTGCTTCGATCCAGTTCAAAAAAGCCAGCCTCGGCAAGCTAACAGATTCAGCGGGAAATTTTTCGTTTAACCTGGCCCGTTGGCCCTCAGATACACTTATAGTTAGTTATGTTGGGTTCGACGACAAACTGGTTGCTCTGGACACCACCCAGGATAAAATAACCCTGATCATTTCAATGGACCGGGGTAAATCACCCGGCGAAGTGGTTGTACGGGGAAAGATCAATCGCGGACTAATGCTCTGGCGAAAAATCGTCAAAAACAAACCGATCAACAACCGCACAAAATTTGAAAATTTCTCATACGAACTGTACAACAAATTACAGATCGACATCAACAAAGTAAATAGAGAAAAACTGCAAAAAGGTTTTCTACCTCCCAAACCTTTCAAATTCATTCTGGAAAATATAGATACTACTTCTGAAGCCAATCCAATCCTTCCTATTTATTTGACGGAAACACTATCTGATTATTATTTCCAGCGGGATCCGAAAAAAACAAAAGAAGTCATAAAAGGTAATAAGACCATTGGAATCAACAATGAAAGTTTTTCACGTTTCCTGGGAGGCATGTATCAGAATATTAACGTGTATAATAATTTTATTCCTGTCTTTGACCTGAAATTTGTAAGTCCGATAAGTGATGGCGGAGATGCATTCTATACATACAAAGTGCCCGATACGCAATATGTTGCCGGAACCCGGTATTTCCATTTTGTTTTCTATCCAAAACACAAAGGTGAAAATACATTCCAGGGTGATGCGTGGATAGAAGACACAAGCTTCGCAGTTCAAAAAATGAATCTTCAGCTTTCGCCTACTGCAAATGTGAATTTCATAGAGAAATTATCCCTGGTTCAGGAATTTCAACGGGTAAATGACTCCATCTGGTTTTTATCAAAAGATAAATTCGTTGCCGACTTTTCACTGATGGGAAAAAAAAGCATCAATTTTATTGGAAGAAAAACGACTACCTATAAAAACGTAAAAGTCAATGAACCTAAAGTTGATCCCATACTTGAAGGGGAAACTTTAAAAGAATCTGTCGTTATATCACAGGGCGCCTCGGGAAAATCTGACGAATACTGGAAAGAAAACCGCCACGAGGAATTATCCACCAACGAGAAAAAAATCTATGCAACGGTTGATACGTTGCTAAAAATGCCGGCCTTTCAAAGGTGGAAAGAAAGGCTATATTTTATTGGTACGGGTTATAAAAACATCGGCAACTATGAAATTGGTCCCTGGTTCAACTGGGTTTCCGGAAACGTTTATGAGGGACTGCGCCTGAGGTTTGACCTGGGAACAAATGTAAAGTTCAGCCGGAAGATCTACCTGCACGGATATGTGGCATATGGATTCGAAGACAATAATTTCAAGGGTATGTTTGAGACCAAATACATGTTCTCGAGAAACCCCAGGAGCTATGTACATTTCATTTTTAAAAATGATATTGATTATGGCCAGACTTATTACGATGAAATCGCCTATGATAACATTTTTGCATTAGCTATCAGAAAAACACAAGTGCCTGTAAAACTTCTCCAGATCCAGGAACTGGAATTGAACTTATTTAAAGAATGGAGAAATGGATTTTCAGTAAAGGGAACGGCTCACCGAATGGTTTATAATCCATTGGTGAATCTGCCTACAAAAGAAGATTTTGAACCACCTGAAACCGGAGAAATTTTCAACAGTTTCGAAGTGAACCTGAGACTTCGTTTTGCTTACCTCGAAAGATACCTGGAAACAAGTTTTAACCGAACAAACCTTGGCTCTGACTATCCTATTGCCGAATTCAGGATCACAAAGGGTATACCGGGTATTTTCAAAAGTGCTTATGACTATACCAAGATCGGAATTAATATTTCGGACTGGGCATCCATCCCTCCATTGGGTAGTATATATTATAGCGTGTATGCAGGACGGACTTTCGGTACTATACCGTATATGTTTCTGAATATTGCCCCGGGTAACGAAATCTACTATTATAACAAATATGCTTTTAACCTGATGAACAGGTATCAGTTCATTACCGATCGCTATGCCGGAATTATTTTTGAGCACAATATCGGTAACGGTATTTTCAGGCTCATACCTCCTACGAGGATTTTAAAATTCAGGCAATTCTGGAATGCCAAAATGTTGATCGGTAGCCTAAGTGAAGCCAACAAAACATTGAACTTTACACCTGGAAATCCATTTGAAGACCTGGGAGGTAAACCCTACCTGGAATTGGGAACAGGAGTAGATAATATCCTAAAATTTTTCAGGCTTGATTTGGTATGGAGAGTATTGCCACAACCTCTGCCATCAGAAAGATATCAGCGATTCGGGATCTTCGGAAGTTTTCGAATTGGTTTTTAACGTTTGATACCTGCCGGCTTAGAAGTAGTGCTAAATGGAATGGAAGAACCCGGAACTGTACTGTCATAGATCAACAATAATATGGGCTTTTTTGATTGCTCAATGATGTCTTGTATTTGCAATAAAAACTGATCCGAAACAGCAGGACAACCTTCACTTACACAGATTGGTTTATCACCGGGAGATTCCGGAATACAATGCATGGAGTGAAGTACAATATTTCTATCCATGGCATTACTGTTACTGGCTTCCAAGCCATCAAGCTTAAACGCCAGGCCAAAAAACCCCTGGTAAGAACTACCAATCTTATATTTTCCAAGTGAGGTGCAATTGCTTCCTTCATCATTTGAATACTGCCTCCCCCCATTGAACTTCAACCCATCACCTTTACCATGTGCCACAAGTCCGGAACTTTCAACACACATGGATTTTAAGTTTACAATAAAAAAACGTTTTGTATTGGAGCGCATTCCCATGTTGATGATAAATGCATATTTCCTGTCATAGCCATTACTTTTGGCATACATTTTTAATGCACCTGCTCGTAACAGAACTCGTTCGTAGGGATAATAAGTTAGACCGGATTCTGTAATAGGCGTCAGCGTTATTTTGCCATTTATTTTTCCGCCTTTTTCATAAGGCTGGGCAATACCGGCTAAAGAATAAGCCAGGAAGAGTGAAATAAATAATATAGAATATAAACTACGCATGATCCGCCAACGCCAATGTCAAAAGCGAAAACGAAACGGCTACATTGGGCGTTATATTAATAACGTCTGTAGCTATTATATATTGTTGATTTTTAACACACAATGTTTAATCGGCTGACAATCAGTTTATCAATATAATAATACAAACCAACTGGTATTCTGTTGTAAATTCGTCGTGTACCCAAATGCTTAGTATGAAATTTTCCAGGAAAACAAAGATTATTTTATCAATATTTATCTTACTCATTATCATTGCTTTGACTGTCTTTTATGCTTTCCCAAAAAATCCATGGGTTAGTAGGTCAAATAATCTCATTACTAAATATGCAGAAAAACTCAATTCTTACTGGTATGGGATGTCGGATAAAGTACAATTCACTACTTCAAAACTCCGGGGCATTGAAATCAAAAATCCCACAAGTCTGCAATTCGGTCCAGATGGAAAATTATACGTCAGTGAACAGTCAGGCAGAATATACCGGTTAACCATATCAAGAGACAGTGCGAATAACTATAGGGTTATAGCTGCAGATACAATAGATCTGGTTAAAAAAATACCCAACTATAATGATGACGGTACACCGGATACATCATTAAATGCCCGCATGGTACTGGGAATACTTGTTAGTGGCAGTTCAGCTTCACCGGTGATCTATGTCAGCTCAAGCGATCCAAGAATCGGTGGAGCAGTTAGTGAATATGTTATCTATGGAGATGGAGATATAAACCTTGATACTAATTCCGGCACCATTTCAATGCTCACATTTAATGGAGGGGTTTGGGATAAAACCGATCTGGTAAGAGGTCTTCCACGCTCTGAAGAAAATCATGCTGTAAATGGATTAACAATTGATGAGTCAGGACAATGCTTATATGTAACTATTGGTGGAAATACGAATGCTGGTTCACCCTCAGTCAACATGGGCAAAAATTCAGAATATGCACTTTCGGCAGCAGTTTTAAAAATTGATCTCAAGCAAATTCTTTCTATGCCGGTGAAAGGCGAAGGAAGTGTAAAATTTATCTACGACCTGCCCACTGTAGATGATCCAAAAAGACAAAATAATCCTGATGGTACGGATATTAATGATCCTTTTGGTGGCGATGATGGATTGAACCAGGCTAAAATAATACCTGGCGGACCTGTTCAGGTTTTTGCACCTGGATATCGAAACGCATATGATGTAGTCTTTACTAAAACAGCAGGTCAGGAAGGACG